>Ga0182024_10024886_pt1 | contig 10607 bp, 9 predicted proteins | sample P32metaG_FD_120480 | JGI IMG/M metagenome (GOLD analysis project Ga0182024, IMG submission 120480) | Permafrost microbial communities from Stordalen Mire, Sweden - P3-2 metaG (Illumina Assembly) | ecosystem: Environmental > Terrestrial > Soil > Wetlands > Permafrost | place: Sweden: Stordalen...
GGCTCGCTCGACTGGTTCGACTTGGCGCAGCCGGCCGACGCGAATACGAAGATCAGCGCGACCAAGGAAGCAACTACACGTAGCGTTCGCATTGGCCCTCCCGCTCCAGACCTGTCGCGCGTTGCACGATGCTACGGCAGATGTGGGGGCGACGAATCTCCGGAACACGCGACTTTCCGAATCGGGCTGGTCGAAGGTGAACCGAGCCCGACGGATAGAGAGCGCCGTCGCCTTTCACGTCAACGATCGGTCGACGCTCGGTCGTTCAGCCATCGGCTGATTTCGTGTACGTGTTCCACTTCTTTTTCGCCAAAGACCAAGAGTCGCTTGGCGTAAACTCCGATTTGGCGTAGACGCTCGGGATTGAGCTCTGTCGACACGAACTCGACCGCTACGGCATCCGCGCCTCGACAGACGTGGGCCGCGAGCCCGAATTTCCAATCGATAGTTTCGATAGCATGGATCGGGTCTACGGTCTCCTTCGGCCGCGTCCCGACCAGGAAGAAGTCGTGCGGCATCTCGTTGGCTTTCCTGTAGACTGCCGAGACCGGGTCGTTATTCCCAAGCTCGGCTACGAAGCATCGCTTACCGTCTTGTACGCGGTGAAACAGCGCATTGAATGCTAAGCCGAGCTTCTGCCAACCGAACCCTTCCGGCGGTTCGCTCTGTGCCGCGATTTCTGAGGGAACGATCGCGTACGCGGGTAGGCAGTTCTCCTTGTAGAGGCTATTTTCGTTCGGCAATCGCGGCAGATTACCGCCATCGAGCGGGCCATGAGATTGCGGCATTTGTTGCGGCATCTCGTCGTCGTCAAATTCGCCATCACGGAATTGCGCGAGTAGGTCGAGGTTCAAGTATGCCCGCATGTCGGATGCAAGTACGAATGGCGCGCCGCGAATGCCGTCCCATTCTTTCGATCGCACCAGAATAACACGGTACACGTCGAGCGGAATCGAGTGGTGGTCACGCCCGTGTGAAGCGCTCTTCGGGTGGACCAGCTCGTGCATATAGCGAATGTATCGATCCCAACTGGCCGCGGATGCGGACTTTACGTCAGGACGATAAGTCGCGGGCTTGGCTTCCGTTTTGATGAGACGCGAATGATCGATATGGTAATTGAACCACTGTGGCAATTCCATCACCAGCGTCGTGCAGCACACGAGCCCGTGCTCGGTGCCATCGACCTTCGCTTGGAAGGCTGTCACTACCGACTCTACCAGGGCGGCGTACGACGGAAAACTCGTATAGATCTCGTGCTTGGTGTGACCGTTCTCGCCTCGTCCTGCATCGCCGTCGAGATGCTTCGCTTCTTCTTTGGCGTACGTTGTGATGAAGGCGTTGGCAATGTCCCGTATTTCGGTTCGCCGGTGTTTCCGAATAAGCCGCATCGTTGCAGCACGCCAAGGCCGTATGTAAGCGGCGCCATACCATGGTGCGGCATTCTCATAGAATGCCTTCCACGCGCGCTTGGCTAGGTCAGTCGTCCCTCGCCAGAGCCCGATGGTTATCGGACTCTTGGACAGTAGCTGGGAGGCCGTTCCTACCAGCGCGATGAGGGTGATCTGAAGAATGAGCTGCCCGGGGCCTCCATGTTGTTGCAGGAAGGACGGTGCCCAAGGCTGGTCGACGACCCACTCGGCGATCACGAGGCTGACGGCGGCAATTGCGAGGCTCGCCGCGTGCTGATCCTTCATCGCGACTACAGCAATGCACGCTGTGGACGGCCAGAGCGCATACCCGCAACCCCTTACTCTGCTGGCTAGACGAGGAGAGCACTACCTTCCTCATCCTGATAGGTCCTGCGAATCGTCGGCTTTGCCGGTGACAGCCAACTTCGTAGCAGCCGTCGCTACAGCAAGAGAACCGCACTGAATGCGCGGCTCTCCTGCCGTTCCGCCGATGCGTGAGTCCTACAGGCCTTTGGCTGCCCTCGGGTGACGCAGTACCCGGGTATCCGCCGGCGGCACCCGTTGCGATTCGTCACCGGCTCGCTGATCGCGAGCGTCGGGCGATCCCGGCCCGGCTGGCACCGGCTCGAGCGGAGCGCTCAAAACCGGACGACTGCCGATATGCTCAGCATCCTGAAGAGAGCTCTTTGTCATTTAACTGTTTCCTCCGCGCACGATGACGAATTTTCCATCCTTGAGCTGGTCTACCCCGAACGGCTTGTCGACTTGGCCGTTTTGGTCGAACTGCGTCAGCCCGGTAACGCCATCGAACCGAATGGCGTGAAGGGCGTTCTTTATTCCATCGGCAGTATAGCCGCCCTTCTCGATCGCTTCCGCGATAATCAGCATCGCGTCGTACGCGTACGCCGAATAAACATCGGGATCAGCGTGATATCGCTCACGATACGCACGCGAAAAACGTTCAATCTTGTCGTCGGCGACTCCGTATCCCATTGCAGGCAAGGTATAGTACGAGCCTTCGGCCGCCGTGCCGGCAATGCTGACGAGCTCGGGAGAGTACGAGCCGTCCCCGCCCACGAACGTCGCTTGAACGCCGATCTCACGGGCCTGCTTCAGGATCAAGCCGCTCTCTTGATACTGGCCGGGAAAGAACACCACATCGGGCGCTTGCGAACGGATCTTCGTAAGCTGCGCGCGGAAGTCTGTGGTTCCGGCGTTGTAGCTCTCTGTGGAGAGAATGCGCCCGCCGTCGCTCTCGAAAGCTGACTTGAACGCGGTGCCAAGGCTGACGCCGTAGTCGTTGTTTATCTGAAAGATCGTCGCGGTGCGAGCCTTGAGGCGCGTGCGCACGAAGTGCGCCGCAGTGTCGCCTTGTTTCTGGTTCGTCGGAATGTTGCGGAAGAAATACGGCCCCGCGTTCGACAGGGCGTCCGCGGTCGAACTGGCCGAGAAGAGCACGACTTTGCGGCGCTGCGCGATTGGCGCAATGGCGAGCGTCACGGACGATCCGAACGCACCCAGGATAACCGGAACCTTATTGACGTCGATCAGCTTCTCGATGGCCGCGGAGCCGACGCGCGGGCTCATCTGGTCGTCCTCGCAAATAACCTCGACCTGGCTCCCGTTGATTCCGCGGCGGTTGATCTCGTCGAGCGCGAGATTCACACCGTGCTGCGTCGCCGCGCCGTACGTCGCGCCGTCGCCTGTGAGCGGCGTGATACAGCCGATCTGAAGACGGCCCTCCGCATCCACGCCGGTGCTGCCTCCGAACGCGAGAGCGATCACGACTGTGCCGACACACGCCAGTATCTTCCGTCTCATGAAATGCCTCCAACGCGGGCCCGGTGGACGCGCGGATCGCGGACGCTGCCCTTTTTCGGGGAGCGCACGATCGTACCCCTCCCCGGAGCGGCCATCACCCCGAAACCAGGCCGTTTCGTCGCCGGAAACCGTTGCGTGACCCGTTTCCGCCATTCTGACAACGTAGCCGGCGCCGCTTCCGTTCTCTGACCTAGAAATAGACGTCTCGCAGCCGGTCGCCGGCTCGGAGTTCGGCGCTCGGGCCGTCGTACGAGACGCGGCCGCCACGAACCGCGTACGTATGGTCCGAGATCTCCAGCGCGTCGCGAACCCGCTGCTCGACGAGCAGCACGCCGGTGCCGCTCGCGTCGCAGATAGTGCGAACGCGCGCGAACATCGCGGCAGCTGACGGCGGCGCGAGGCCCAATGACGGTTCGTCCAGCAATAGCATCTTCGGCATCGATATGAGTGCGCAAGCCAGCGCCAGCATCTGTTTCTCGCCGCCCGAAAGCGATCCGGCCGATTGCCGCACGCGTCGCTCCAGCTGCGGAAACATCGACAGCACCCTCTGGCGGCGCTCCTTCAACACGTACCGCGAACGCACCGCGAGCGCTCCGATCTCGAGATTCTCTTCGACGAGAAGGTCGGTAAAGACGTGATTGCCTTGCGGAACGTACGCGATCCCTTTCGCGCGTAGCGCGCGCGGAGAGGGTGCCGCTTCGAGCACCCCCGCTACGTAGAGCGACCCTTGCCACAGCGGCAGCAGCCCGAAGATCACTTGTAGTAGCGTCGATTTCCCGGCCCCGTTCGCGCCGATCACCGTGACGATCTTGCCGAGGTCGGCCTTGATGCTTACACCGTTGAGGATCTGCTTTTTTCCGTAGCCCGACACCGCATCGACGACACTCAGGTACGGTTTGCCCATCTCAGCTGACGTAAGCATCGAGAATTTCCGGGCGCGCCAGGACCGCACCGGGACTACCGTCCGCGATGACCCGCCCTTGGTCCAGAACGATTACGCGGTCCGCGACTTGACGAACCGCGTCGATGTTGTGTTCGACGAATATCACGAGCTTGCCGTCGTCCTTCAGCCGGCGCAACAGCTCGAGAATGCGCACGATCGTATCGGGATGGACGCCGGCGACCGGTTCGTCCAATAATAGGATGTCCGACCGGGTGGCAAGACAACACGCGAGAGCCAGCAGCTTCTCTTGGCCGTACGACAAGTCGGAGGCACGCGACTCTGCGTTGTCGTCGAGGCCGACGAACCGGAGCGTGTCGCGCGCGGTGGTTACGTTCAGCTCTTCCTCCGCCTTGTGCCGCATCGGCCAAAGGGCTCCGAGCAACGCCTCCTCTCGCTGTCGGGTGAGCGCCAGCATGACGTTGTCGAGAGCCGACTCCTGCTGGATGAGCCGAACGTCTTGAAACGAGCGTACGAGGCCGCGCCGAACGATCTGATAGGGCTGCAGACGCGTCGTCTCGCGCCCTCCCACGTAGCACCGTCCGGCATCGAGCCGCAGAAATCCGCTGATGCCGTCGATCAACGTCGTCTTGCCCGCGCCGTTTGGGCCGATGATCGCGACCACTCCGGGCGCAGTGAAGTCGATCGTGACATCTGCGAGCGCCAGGACACCGCCGAACGATTTCTCCAGCCCGACGCAGCGCAGCGCCGGCACCCCGCGCTCCGGCGCCGAGCATCCGCTCATTTGGCCCCAAACCGGCCGTCGAGGCCGGAACGGCCGACGAGACCTTTCGGTCGAAAGGCGATCACGATCGGCAGCGCGGCTCCGTAGATGAGCTGACGCAGATTCCCCGCCAGCTCGCCCGAAATCCCGACTTGCCGGAGCAACTCCGGGAGCGTGACTAATACGACGGCGCCGATGAGCGGCCCGTGCAGCGTGCCCGATCCGCCGATGAGCACCATCGACAGAATCAGGACCGAATCGAGGATGGTGAAGCTCGTCGGGTCGATGTACGAGGAAAAGAAGGCATACAGCGTCCCGGCGCTGGCGGCTAGCGCGGCGCTGGCCGAGAATGCGGCGACCTTTACGCCGACCGTGTTCTTGCCGAGGCTCTGCGCGAACGCTTCGTCGCCGCGAATCGCACGCAGCACCCGCCCGAATGGGCTGCGAACCATCAGTCGGACGACGAGATAAACGATCGCGAGCTGCAACGCGCCGACGGCTGCGAAGTCGAGCGCGGAGCGAAGCTGCCAGCCGAAGATCGAAGCTCCGGGGATCCCTGGGAGCCCGGACGGTCCGCCGGTGACGGCGGTCCAGTTATTCAGAACAGAGAAGACGATGAGCTGAAAACCGAACGTCGCGATCAAGAAGTATTCGCCGTGGAGCCGTATCGACGACGAGGAGACGAGCAGCGAAGCCGCAATCGCCGTCGCCATTGCAACGACCATCTCGGTCAGATAGCCGGCCGTGCCGTGGAGCGCGAGAAGTGCGCTCGCGTACGCTCCGATGCCAAAGAACGCCGCGTGCGAAAGCGACAGAAGCCCGGCCTGACCGGCGACAAGGTCCAATGAGATGGCGAGGATCGCGAAGATCTCGATGACCACGACGATGTGCAGCAGATACTCCATGCTACTCTGCCCTGGACGCGGATCCACCGCGAAAGCTGGCCGGGCGCAGGAAGAGTAGCACGATGAGAATGGCGTAGACGATGACGTCTTGCCACTGCGACGGTAGTACCCATGCGCCAATCTGCTGAACGAAGCCCAGCGTCATGCCTCCCCAGTAGGCGCCCGTCGGATGCCGAACGCCGCCGACGACGACCGCGACGACCGCGACGAGCAGCGCGTTGAAACCCATTGACGGGCGCAGTCCCGTGTCGTACGCGGCGAGGACGGCGGCGACGCCCGCTAGCGCGGAGCCGGCTGCGAACGAGAGCATCACGACACGCTCACCCTCGATGCCGTAAATGAGCGCCAGACGCGGATCGGATCCGACCGCGCGCATGAGCCGGCCCGAGCGCGAATGGTGCAGCGCGACGAACGTGAGCGCATAAAGTCCGGCGGAAAGCGCAACGGTGACGGATTGGAGCACCGTGAACCGCGCACCGAACAGCGCGACGGGCGCATCGGCTCCCGTCGCATGCAGCCGCTGAACGCCGGGCCCGAACGCGACCGAAAGCACGGCCTGGACCGCGACGAAGATGCCGAGCGAGGCGACGAGCAGCGTCAGAGGGGCCGCGCCGCGACGTCGCAGCGGCGCGTAGCCGAACCCGTCGACCGCAGCACCGAACAGCGCCGCGACCGCGATTGCGGACGGAATGCCGAGCCAAGCATCGAGTCCGCTGAGTGCGATGAACGCGAATGCCGCGTACGCGGCCACCGTGTACACTGCGCCGTGCGCGAAGTGGAAGAAATGAGTCGTTGCGTAGATGAGCCCCAAGGAAAGCCCCAGCAGCCCGTAGCCCGAGCCCGCGATTAGGCCATTCGCGACGAGTTGCGCTACCGTGTCCACGCGCCGTCCCGAGCGCTACGCCGGTACGCGTTCCGCGGCGTACGCATCCGGCGCCTTCGCCGGCGATTGCTGGGACCACGGGCTGATCAGGCGATACGTGGGGTGCACGAAACGCGGGACCTCGGCCCAGATGAGCTCCTCGTATTTCGACGCCAACGCTTCCACGGCGGAACGACTCAGGGTGTCCGAACGCGTCGCGACGTAGTCGAACTCGAGCCCCCAGTCGCGCCGCGCATCGCGCATCGGCTCTGCTCCCGTAACGGACGTGTGTTTCGCGTACCCCCAGGCGAAGATGTCGGCGGTATCTACAAGGTGACGGTGATTCAGCAAGAATTCCACGGTTCTCGCCGCCTCGGCTTCTCCCGTCCCCGGGTAGCCGAACATGCAGAACAGGTGGACCTTCACGCCGGACGCGGCGCAGAGGTCGAGCAGCCGTTCCGGATCCGCGTGATCGTGCTTGTTCAGCGCGGTCCTTCCCGGCGCGGGGAGAAGCTCGAGCCCGAAGTAACCTTTCCGGAATCCCGCCCGCCCGACAAGATCGACGAAGTCCGGATCGTGCCAGGCTGCCTCCAACCGCGTGTAGCCTTCCCACTCCACGATGAGGCCGCCCGCGAGAATCCGGTTCGCGAGTTCGCGCATGAACCGCGGACTCAGCGCCTCGTCGACGAATTTGAAGCGGTTGATGTCATGCCGTTCGATCAGCGCAAGCATGTCTTGGTACACCCGGTCGACGGTACGCGTGCCCGCATAGCCGTTATGCCCCCAGCCGTACGGAATAGCGCAGAAGTTGCACTTGCCGTAATAACAGCCGCGCGCGCCGACAAGCGTCAGATAGTTTTCACCCCAGTAACGCCCGACTGCGAGATCGCTGAAATCCGGCGCAGTGAGCGCATCGGGATCGAGCCGCTCGTCGTGATTGTTCCGGCGCATCTCGGTGCCGTCTCGCCATGCCAGATGCGGAACGGATGCAAAGGACGACCCCGCCGCGACGGCGTCGCAAAGTCGCAGCAGCGGCATCTCGCCCTCGAATGTGAGCAGACCGTCGACGAGGTCGAAGACCGCCGGTATCGCCATTTCCTCGACCAGCCGTGAAACGGTGTTGCCGCCTAGGACGATACGTCCGGGGAAACCGGCGCGCCGCAGCCGCGCGCAAAGCTGCAGCGTCGGGATGACCTGCTGCACGGCTGCCACGGAGAAGCCGATCAGCCCTGGACTCTCCGCCACCGCCTCGCGCACGACCTCGTCGAAGAGGCCGTCGAAGGGCGACGGTCGGTCGAGCGACGCGAGCGCCTCACCCGAAGACTCGTGCGGCGCCCCGGCATACTCGAAACCAAGCTGCGCGTTCCAGATGCCGCCATAACGCGCCGCTCGCTCCATCAACACGTCCTCCGCCGCGAAGAACGGCTCGTTCATCGACTCCAAAAGCGGCGTCGTGCAAGCGCGGCGCGCCGCGGCCGCCGGCAAGCCGACGCCGGCGCGCAGTCCGGACTCCCAGTTGAGATCGCGGACGCGAACCTCATGGCCATGCAACTGCAGCCACGATTTGAGCAACGGAAGCGCGACGTGCGGAGATCCGGTCGAGAACGACCACCCTGGTGCGAACAGTAACAGAACTCTCATGTACGCCGTTCCAACCAGTTTCCGATCTCCGCCACATCGTTCTGATTCGTCTCGCCACTCCGTATCAGCGTGTTTGCGTAGTCCTTGAAAAGGTGCAAGCGATATGGATTGGGGTAGTCCGAAAGCAACTCGACGGTTACCGAGTCGTCCTCCTCGATCACATGCGCGCCGAGACCGCACATCCATCGGATATCGTCGACGGATCCATGGTTCTTCAAACGCAGTCCGATGAGGAAAAAGTCTTGCGGGATATCGTCGCCTGCATTCATGAACGCTTGCGTGATCGAATTATTCTGATCTCCGAGTTCCGCGATAAAACATCTCTTCATTGGGCTATGATGGAATAAGCTTCTAAACGCTTCACCTAACTGCACCCATTTGAAGCGTTCAATTGGGCTGGTTCCGGTGCCGATCGAGTGCTCTGCGATTACGTACGCCGGACAACAGTTTTTGTAAAGGGCGGCGAGATTGTCGCTCAGGTGTTCGTCCCAGCTGATCCAGGTTCCTGAGTCGTCCATCCTCCGCGGCATCTGTCCATAATCGGCGAGTCCGTGCTGTGCATGGACGAGAAGGTCACGGTTGATATATCCCCTCATCGCGGCCGATGTTGCGAACGATGTTCCGCGCGGTTCCTGCCACTCTTTTTTCTTGACCAGTATCACTCGGTATACGTCGACCCATGGCGTCGGGCCGCCGGATGACGACCCAGCCTGGACGGGGTGAATCAGCGAGTGCATATATCGTATATACGAATCCCACGTCGCGACCGATTCCATCCTTGATTCTAACGTTTGAAGCGGGGCGTTCGGAGGCTCGCCGTCTTTGCCCGGCGAGCTAGCAGAACGAATATGGAAATTGAACCATTCCGGAAGCGGCAGCGCGAGCGTCGTGAAACAAATGAGATCGTCGCCCTGGGCGGTCGCGACGCCTTTGGCTGCTTCGACGATTGACTTAACGAGCGCCGCGTACGACGCAAAGCTGGTGTAGACCTGACGCTTCGCCGTTCCGTCGCCATTGAGGTGCCTCGCTTCCTCTTCCGCGTAGGTCGTTACGAAAGCGTTGATGATGTCGCGAACTTCCGTGTTCTTGTGCTCGCTGATGAGCTTGGCCGTCGCGTTCCGCCAAGCTCTAATGCGGTTCGAACCGGGCCACCACGCGTAGCGGAAGCAGAGCGGTTCCAATCGGCGGCCGATCGCGCGTGGAATTTTGCGCGAGACGCGAATCAGCGCCGGGACGCGAATCAGCAGGTAGAATGCACTCGTCGCAACGACGCACACGGCTGCCAATAGGAATTCGTTGACGACGTGGTAGTGGAGTATTGGCAATCCGAGGTTCGCAAGCCAATCCGCGATCGCGGCGCTGAACGCCAAAAACACCAGCGACAAAGGGTCGAAGCGCTTCAACATCCGCCGGACAACAGTGCCGCGCGCAGCGGCAGACCGGCGCGCGCAAACTGCGCGCGCCGCAATCGGCACCGGCCAGCTGATCCCCCAGAGCTATTCACCCGCAAATTCCTATTGGAGCGAGCTTTTGCCTTCAGGCTTGCCTTCGGAGCTTGTCTACTCCTCCAGCTTAGCCGAACTCCCGTAGGCTAGGGAAACGGCGGCCGGCAGTCGCCGATGGAGCCGCGACTCGAGCCACGTCCGCGCGCTGAACCCTTACAATTGATTGCGTGGTAGGCGTCGTCGGGAACGCGTGCAACGGCGTGCACCGTAGTGTAGGCGGCGCCGCCTGCTTCTTGCCTTATTATTCGCCGTCGCCGTCGCCGTCGCCATCGCCGTCGCCGTCGGCTCCGCCGTTGTCGTTGGGGTCCTTTGTGGCAGCGTTCGTGCCGGAGGTACCGGCCGCGAGTTTCCATTTTCCGGGTCTCAGAAGTATCTCGTAGGTTGCTTGGCGTGGGCGTGTCAGGCCGTAGGAGGCCTTCGAGCGTCATCCCCCTCCGCACCTGTCGTGCATTTCGTCGCTGGACAGAACGCCGGCGTCACCGTGATCTGGAGCGGGGCAGCACCGGCGTCGCGCATCGCGGCAGCGGCCTTGCGGCCGGGGCCCCCGTTATCTGCGCGGAAACGGGTCAGCACGAATAGCGCTACCGTTCTCGAAAGAGCGAGCTCCGTGCAGTTTCACCTCAACGGGTTCCGACCCGGCGATCCGTCCCTCTCCAAGCCGCTCGACGGGAGCGCCACCCGCGCAGACGGGGTCCCGCGCGAAGTCGACGTCCTGATCGCCGGCTGCGGCCCGGCGGGGCTGACACTCGCGGCGCAGCTCTCCGCATTCGCCGATATCACCGTCGCGATCGTCGAGCAAA
>Ga0182024_10024887_pt1 | contig 10607 bp, 7 predicted proteins | sample P32metaG_FD_120480 | JGI IMG/M metagenome (GOLD analysis project Ga0182024, IMG submission 120480) | Permafrost microbial communities from Stordalen Mire, Sweden - P3-2 metaG (Illumina Assembly) | ecosystem: Environmental > Terrestrial > Soil > Wetlands > Permafrost | place: Sweden: Stordalen...
CGGAGCCCTCCGTACACCAGCTGGACGTTTATATGCTGGCGGGCGAGACGATTCAGCCCGACGCCGCCCGCTTGTTTCGCTCGCGTCCGCCGGCGTGGCACAATCCGCTGGCACAAAAGGATGGGCAGCCGGGCGTCGCGTTTCAGTGGATGGAGGCCGAGGGGCCGATTTATGACCAATGGCCGACCCCGGCCCAGAAACTGCTCTTTGGCGATCTTCCGACCAAAGAGCCGGGCCACGGCGGCGAGGGCGTGGAGGTGGAGGTGGTGTCGCAAAGTCCGCGGGCGGACGCCCAGCGGCTGCTGATGAACTTCATGCAGGCCGCGTATCGGCGTCCGGTGCCGGATGGCGAGGTTCAGCGGTTTATCGCGGTGTTCGATGCGGCGCAGAAATCCGGCGAGAATTTTGCCGATTCGATCTCGGCCGCTTACAGCGCGGTTCTCTGCTCGCCCGATTTCGTCTGTATCGAGGAGAAGCCGGGCCGACTGGATGATTACGCGCTGGCCTCGCGGCTGGCATTCTTCCTGTCCAACTCCGCGCCGGACGATCAGCTTCGTAGGCTTGCGGCTTCGAGTACGCTCCATCAGCCGGTGGTCTTGCGGGCGCAGGTGGATCGATTGCTGAACGGGCCCGAGTCCCAACAGTTCATCGACGCATTTCTGGATTACTGGCTTGATCTGCGGAAGATCGTCAACACCGCGCCGGACAGTGCGCTCTATCCCGATTATTACCTGGACGATCTGCTGACCGAATCGGCCGAGCAGGAAACGCAGCTATTCTTTGCCGATTTGATTCGCCGCGACCTGCCTTCGAGCAACATTGTTTCGTCCGACTTCACCTATCTCAACGAGCGGCTGGCGAACCATTATGGCATTCCCGGCGTGTCGGGCGTGGCGCTTCGCCGGGTGGAACTTCCCGCCAATAGCCCGCGGGGCGGGCTGATGACGCAGGCGAGTGTGCTGAAGGTAACCGCCAACGGCACGACCACATCGCCGGTGCTTCGGGGCGTGTGGATCATGGAGCGGATCATGGGCAAGCCGACGCCTCCGCCGCCGCCGAAGGTGCCGGCAATCGAGCCGGACATTCGCGGAGCGACTACGATTCGCGCTCAACTCGAAAAGCATCGCGCGATGCAATCCTGTGCGGCATGTCATGCGAAGATCGATCCCGCCGGGTTCGCGCTCGAGAGTTTCGACGTGATGGGCGGCTGGCGCGATTCCTATCGCGCTCTGGGCGATGGCAAACCTGTCGATGGCATCGGCCACAATGGCCAGAAGTTTGCCTTCTGCACCGGCCAGCGCGTCGATGCCACCGGGCAGCTTCCCGATGGCCGCAAGTTCCACGACGTGCGCGAGCTGAAGAAACTGCTGTTGGCCGATCAACGGCAAATCGCGCGCAATCTGGTGGAACAACTGATTGTTTACAGCACCGGCGCCGCGGTCCGGTTCGGCGACAGGCCGCAGGTCGAAGCAATTCTCGACCGGGCGGCAAAGAGCCATTACGGCGTGCAAAGTCTGATTCAGGAACTGGTACAGAGCGATCTGTTTCAGACCAAATGACGAACCGGCCCGAAGGCGAATCACGCAACGCGACCGCGTCTCGGAAAGTAAAATTGGTGTGTCCTGCTCTGTCTGTACGCTCTCGCGTGGCACGGGCGTCTCGCCCGTGCGGAGCACTGTCGAAGGGAACAAAAGCGCCATTCCCGAATGTTCGTTACTCCTGAGTTTCCTGCACGGCCGGGACGGCCGTGCCACGGGCGAGGATTGAGGCAAATGAAGACTCCGAGTGTTGGGCTGCTTTTCTCTACTGGACGTGCCGTCTCCCGGCGTCGCTTTTTGCACGGCGCGGGAGTGGCGCTGGCGCTGCCTCTGCTGGACGCGATGCGTCCGGCATTTGCGCGTGACATTGAAGCTGCCCAAGTGCCCCGGCGAATGCTGGCGGTTTGCAACAATCTCGGCCTGTTGCCCGATCAATTCTTCCCCCAGCAGGCGGGCCGCGATTACGCGTTGTCGCCGTATCTGGAAAGGATGAAGGATCATCGGAACGATTTCACCGTCTTCAGCGGTGTATGGCACCCGGACGTGGACGGCGGGCACCCGGCCGACAACTGCTTTCTGACTGCCGCCCCGCACCCCGGCAGCGGCGGGTTTCGCAATACGATTTCGCTCGACCAATATGCCGCCCAGCGCATCGGCAACCTCACTCGCTTTCCCTCGCTGACGCTTGGCGTGAATGTTTCACGCGGCCAGCGCAGCCTCTCGTGGACGGCGGGCGGCGCGATGATCCCGTGCGAAGAGAAAGCCTCGGAAGTTTTCAAGCGCCTGTTCCTTCGCGGCTCGGCCGAGGAAGTCGAGCGGCAGATGCACCGGCTGCAACTGGGCCAGAGCATCATGGACGCGGTGGCCGGGCAGGCGCAAAGTTTGCAGAAAGACCTCGGGCCGCGGGACCGCGACCGGCTCGATCAATACTTCAGCGGCGTGCGCGATCTTGAAGTGCGCATGGGCGAAGCGCGCGAATGGGAAAAACGCCCCAAGCCGACGGTGACTGTTCAGCCGCCAATCGATCCGCCGACCGCGAAGCAGTACATGGACAAAGTGCGGATCATGTACGACATGGCGCTGCTCGCCTTCGAGACCGATTCAACCCGGCTCATCACGCTCATGCTCGACAGCGTCAATTCGCCCGCCATCGATGTCGATGGGATCCACATCACCGACGGCTACCATAACCTCTCACACCACGGCAAAGCCCCGGCCAAGATCGCCCAACTCGAAGCGATCGACCACGAGCACATGAAGCTGCTCGACAGCCTGTTCGCCCAGCTCAAGGCCAAGCAGGAGGGCTCCGACAGGCTGCTCGACCGGACGATGGTCCTCTACGGCAGCAACCTTGGAAATGCCAATACCCACGTCACGACCAACCTGCCGATCCTCATGGCCGGCGGCGGCTTCCGCCACGGCCAGCATCTGGCTTTCGACCGTGAGCGCAATTATCCGCTGCCGAATCTGTTCGTCTCGATGCTCCAGCGATTTGGGATCGAAGCCGATCACTTCGCCACCAGCACGGGAACGATGCGAGGGTTGGACATCGCTTAGTCGCGTTGGCGTGCGGAGAGAACGGAGGAGAGCAACAGAGAGATGATTCGCCTACGGGGTGTGGTCCAGCTCTGAAAACAACTGGCTCAGATCCAACCCAAAGCCCGGTAGCACCTCGCCGCCGTCCAGCAACTGATCTTCTCGCAGCGTTTTAACTTCTTGAATCCCCGTGTACACGTCCACCGTGCGGAGTTGCGGATCGACGATCCAAACCAGCCGGACCCCGGCTTCGAAATATTCACGTCGTTTGCGGCTCATTTCCGCGGCCGTATTCCCCTCGCTGAGCACTTCAACTACGAGATCCGGCGCGAGCTGTGGAACGGCACGTCCCCGAGCGCTGGAAGCGGCCAATCTCTCATTCGAGACGTAGACCACGTCGGGCATTCGAATCAAATTCAGATTTGGAAAAAGGCGGACCATCCCATCGGCGCCTGCGACGACGCCCAGCTTGCGCTGGATGACAAATGCCCTAAGCGCCGAACTAATCGCGACGGCAAGCACCGATTCCCAGAAGCCCATCACCTTCTCCACCAGGATTCCATCCACCAATTCGAATAACCGCTTCTCCTTGGCTTCGATCTCGAGGACGTCTTGTTCAGTTGCTGTTCCGGGCGCGGGTCGCATCCGCACTCGCTCTGGAGAGATGCCGCCCAAGTCTTGCAGGAGATCGGCGAGGCTCGCGGTAGTGGGCATGGGAGAATCCTTAACTGCAACACCATTATAATGTCATGCACGCTGCCAAAAAAGCGCTCGTCCGCCATCGTTTGCAAAGGCTCGCACGCTGCCGCTCAGTCTAAGAATTCGCGAAGGTCACTGCCGCGACGTAGCGACCAGGAGCGGCTCAAAGAGTTCGCGCGTGCCGTGACGGTCAAGCCAATGCCGAATGTAATCAAGATCTAATGAGTTTCGCTGCACGGCCAGGATGCCGGCAACGTCCCCCGCATCCTTCGCCCTCGCGCCAGCCCGCGACCATCGCAGTTTTGTGATGATGACGTCCTCGGCCGTCGGCAGCCAAACAGAACGTCCCTCGAACATCGCCTTCTGCTTCCGACGAAACCGCTCCTTGTCATGGTCGTCGTCGCTGAGCAGGAACAACTCGATCTTAAAAGCGGTTAACGGATGGTTGATGATGTATCGCACCGTCATGGTGACCGTTTCGAAGGTCATCTGGCGGTCGAGCTGAAATTCCTGCCCCAGTCTTTGAGCGACGGATGTAAGCTGTTTTGCGTCGATTTGCACGACAAAGTCCGCGTCTTTGGTTGAACGCGGTCGGCCGTAATAGTTGCTGGAATACGAACCCACCAGCATGTATTGCACGCCAGCCGCGTCGAGCGCCTCGATAAGCTGAAGCACTAATTCTGTTGCATTCGCCAGCGGCTCGCTCATTCTTCAGTATCCATCGCCAAACGCCGGCGCAGTTCCGCCATCGCCGCTTCGGGGGTGATGCCTGGATTGTCCTGCCTGATCCCAGCCAGAGTCCAGCGGCAGGCCTCGTCAAAGAGGTCGCCGCCGGCGCGCAGCTTCTGCGATGGGGTCATTCGCCGGGCTTGCTCGATGTCTTCGCGGTCGAGCTGGGCCAAGAGTTCCTTGGAAGGCTCCATCCAATCATTGTAGCTTTCGAGCACTATCGCGCGTACTCCACCGACCGCACTTCCCGCATGACCGTCACCTTGATCTCGCCGGGATATTGCATCTCGTGCTCGATTTTTTGGGCAATGTCGCGGGCGATTTTGGCGCTGATTTTGTCGTCAACCAGCTTGGCATCGACGATCACCCGCACCTCGCGGCCGGCCTGGATGGCGTAGGCCTGGCGGACTCCCTCAAAGCCGGTGGCCAGTTCTTCCAGCTCGCGAAGGCGCTTGACGTATCGCTCAAGGCTCTCGCGCCGGGCGCCGGGCCGGCTGGCGCTGATTGCGTCGGCGGCCATGATCAAGGGCGTGTACGGTGTGGTTGCGGGAACGTCGCCGTGATGGGCCACGCAGGCGTTGAGGACCGCTTCGCTCTCGTTGAACTTGCGGAGAAACTCCATGCCGATCTGGGGGTGGCCGCCTTCCTGTTCGTGGTCCATGGCTTTGCCGATGTCGTGGAACAGGCCGGCCCGCCGGGCGATGTTGCCGTCGAGGCCGAGTTCGTCTGCCATCATCTGCGCCAGGTACGCGACCTCGATCGAATGCTTCAGGACGTTCTGCCCGTAGCTGGTGCGGAAGGCGAGGCGGCCGAGCATCGGGATCAACGGACGGGGGACGTTGGGAATGTTGGCTTCCAGAGCCGCTTCCTTGCCGAGCTTGAGCAGTTCCTCGTCCATCTCCTTGCTGGTCTGGACGACGATTTCTTCGATCCGGGCGGGATGGATCCGGCCGTCCTGCACGAGCTTCTCGAGTGAGATCCGCGCGATCTCGCGGCGAACCGGGTCGAAGCAGCTCACGACCACCACGCCCGGCGTGTCGTCGATAATCACGTCCACGCCAGTGGCTTTCTCGAAGCTGCGGATGTTGCGGCCTTCGCGGCCGATCACGCGCCCCTTCATGTCGTCGCTGGGAATGTTCACCGTGCTGACGGTGTGATCGCTGGTGTGCTCGGCGGCGTAGCGCTGGATCGCCTGAAGCACGATCATCCGGCTCTTTTCCTTCGCCTCCTCCTGGGCCTGCTCGGTGATCTGCTGGATCAGCGCCCCGGCTTCCTGCCGGCACTCGCTTTCGATCCGCTTGAGCAGCACGTCCTTGGCCTGATCGGCGGTCATGCCGGCGATCTGCAGCAGCCGGTCGCGTTGGTCGGCCAGGAGTTTGTCGAGTTGCCCTTCTTTATCCGCAGCGCTCTTTTGCTGCCGGTTGAGGCGCACCTCCAGATCGTCCAGATGCTTCTCCTTCATTGAGAGCGTGTCGAGCTTCCGGTCGAGCGTGTCCTCCCGTTTGTTGAGGCGCTGCTCGTGAACCTTGATCTCATTTCGTGCCGCTTCGTTCTCTCGCTCGAAGGTTTCCTTCAGCTTGAGTTGCTCCTGCCTCGCCGAGAGCTCGATTTCCTTGGCGCGGTTCTGTGCCTCTTGGGCGACGTTGTTGCGGGTCTGCTCGGCGTCCATGCGCGCACGCCTGAGCACCCCGCCCGCGGATATTTGCAGCACCGCCCAAACCGCTGCGCCGCCGATGACTAATCCGATAATGATCCCGACAAGATAAGGCATAGCTGGTTCCCCTTCCGGCCTGTCCCGCCCGGTGGCTCACGCAAAGTGCGCGAGAAAACGGGCGAAAGCGACCGTCAACTTCCTTGCGGATGAGTGGGGGAGGCTATGTTCGACGCGCGCAGACGAAGCTCAATCCCGGAACGACCCGGGAATTGGCCATCTCGTCTGCGGACTGAAAGTGGGTGGAGCGCGCATGTGCCCGGTTGCCGCGAGAACTGCGGCAGACCGGGTCCGTGCCAGTGGAGAACCGACGGGGACAACCGCAGGCGCCAGAGGCGCCTCCGCCCGTCGCGGCGGCGTCAAACGCCGGGCAATTTGCACTCCCAAGGGAATCAGCAGGCAGAAAGTCAGCGCCAGCAGAGCTGACGCGAAGATGACCGCTGCAGCATGCACGGGAGGAGCTCCCAGATAACCACGTTCGTTTCAAACCCGATGCGGCCCAAGATCCAATTCAGAATCAAATGCCGCAAGGGCTTACGTCAAACAGGCCTGAAGGGTTGCCGGCCATCCGCTTCGACCGGGCCCTCGGACTGCCGGCAATCAATGATCCGGCGATCCTGACTGCCTGTATTTTACGCGATCTGAATGATCCGTACAAGGAGCGTTGGCGGAAACGCAATGCTCGCGTTACGGGCGGGACGATCCTAAGATAAGACCCGATATGGTGACAGACGCCGACACCGTCGTGGAGACGCTGGGGACTGCGACCGAAGAGAACCAGATCTCTGCTTTACGCCAGCACCAGGTAATCAACCTGCCTGCGCAGGGAGAGGTCTGGATCGCGGGGGATATTCACGATCACCGCCGGAACTTCGACAAGTTCGTGCGCGGCGCGGACCTTTCCAATAATCCGCAGCGGCACTTGGTCCTGCAGGAGCTGATCCACGGCGATCACTACGACGCCAATGGCGCCGAAGAGAGTTGGAAGATTCTGGTACAGGCGGCGGAACTGAAATGCGATTTCCCCACGCAGGTGCATTTCATTCTGGCCAATCACGATCTCGCCCAGGTGCATGGCGAGGGCATCATGAAGGCTGGCTTGAGCGTCTGCGAGGCATTCAACGCCGGGGTGCAACGCGACTTTGGCGATCGCCAGGGGCTGGTGCAAGCCGCGATCAGCGAGTTCCTTCTTTCCTTCCCACTGGCGGTGCGATGCCCGAACGGCGTCTTCTTCTGCCATAGCGTGCCGGCCGAGTCTGAAGTAGCCGCTTTCGACGTGACCGTTTTCGATCGGGCGCTGACGGGTGCCGACTACAAGCGCCGGGTCGGGCCGGTCTATCAACTGATCTGGGGCCGAAAGACCGGCCCCGCAGAAGCCGCCCAGTTTGCCCAAAGGCTTGGCGCCAAGATTCTGGTCACCGGGCATCAGCCGCAGGAAATGGGCTACCTGGTCAACGGCGCCCACCATCTGATCATCGCCTCGGAGCACAATCAGGGCGTGATGCTTCGCCTGAATCTCGCAGAGGATTACGACATGGACCGGTTAATGGGCGGGCTGCGGAAGTTTGTCTCGATGGACATATGAAGTTTGACCCACGGAAGAATTCGGCTACTATACCCCCCGTGCTTTCCAGCAGTTCAACCATTTCGGCCCTCGGAATTATTCCCCCACAATTTCGCGGGTAGGGCCGGACGTTGGTTTATCGAACTCAATACCAGCCCTGCCCGCCGGCAGGGCTTCTTCGTTTCTGCGACCCGCGTCCGATAGTCTGTTGTTGTAAAGATCAGGTGAGCCATGAGTGAGCGCAGGAAGATCGAGATCTACGACACGACCTTGCGGGACGGAACCCAGGGCGAAGGGTTCAATCTTTCGCTGGAGGACAAGCTGCTGATCACCCAGCGGCTGGACGACTTGGGCGTCGATTACGTCGAGGGCGGCTTCCCGCTTTCCAATCCGAAGGACGCGGCTTTCTTCCGCGAGGTGCGGGAGATGAAGCTGCAGAACGCCAGAATCAGCGCCTTTGGCATGACCCGCCGTCGCGGCACAAAGGCCGAGGAAGATCCCGGCATGCGGGCACTGCTGGAGGCGCAGACGCCGGTCATCACGCTGGTGGGAAAGTCCAGCGAATACCAGGTGAAGACGATCCTGTCGGTCTCTCTCGAGGAGAACGTGCAGATGATCGGCGACTCGGTTCGCCTGATGCGGCAGGCCGGGCGGCAGGTGGTGTACGACGCCGAGCATTTCTTCGACGCGTTCAAAGCCAATCGCGAATATGCGATTGCCACGCTACTGGCGGCCCAGGAGGCGGGCGCTGCGGTGTTGACGTTATGCGACACCAACGGCGGCACCATGCCGGAGCAGATCGCCGAAGCGGTGACGGAGGTGAAACGACAGACGTCGGCGCGAATCGGAATTCACACTCACAATGACGCGTCCCTCGCAGTCGCCAATGCGCTGGCTGCGGTGCAGGCGGGCGCATCGCACGCGCAGGGGACGATCAACGGTGTCGGCGAGCGGTGCGGGAACATGGATCTGATCCCGCTGATTGCCAATCTCCAGCTCAAATACGGCTACGACTGCTTGCGGCCCGGCCGGCTGGCACGGCTGACAGAGGTGAGCAGGTACGTCTACGAAACCGCGAATCAGAACCTCGTGCCGGGCCAGCCTTATGTCGGCAGCAGTGCCTTTGCACACAAAGGCGGGATGCATGTTCACGCGGTGCAGAAGGACGTGAGCAGCTACGAGCACGTCTCGCCGGAAACGATCGGCAACACGCGAAAGATCCTAATCAGCGAGCTGTCGGGCTCCAGCAACATCGCCGCCAAGGCGGGGAAAAAGTTCGATATCGAATCGGATAAAGCGACCCTGCGGCGCGTGCTGGAAAAGGTGCAGGACTTGGAAAACGCCGGTTATCAGTTCGAGGCCGCCGAGGCGAGCTTTGAGCTGTTGCTGCGGAAAGAGATCGGGCGATACCACGGCTTCTTCACGCTCGATCATTATCGCGTCGTCGTGCTAAAGACTAACGGCGGGCAGCCGGTCTCAGAGGCCACGGTGAAGCTACGCGTGGATGGAAAGACCGAACACCACGTCGCCGAGGGCGACGGACCCGTGGCGGCACTCGATACGGCATTCCGCAAGGCCCTGATGGGGCATTACGGCGCGATCGAGCAAGTGCATTTGGCCGACTATAAGGTGCGCGTAATCAACTCGAAGGCCGAGACGGCGGCCAAGGTGCGAGTCATCATCGAATGCCGCCGCGATCGCGCCGACGGCGCCAAGGAAATGTTCGGCACCACCGGCGTCAGCGGAAACATCATCGACGCCAGTTGGCAGGCGCTGGTCGATGCGTACGAATATCACCTGATTCAAGTGGAGGAAACGCGGCAATCGGATTCCTCCGCAACCGCTGTTGCATGAGATGCCGAAAGCTTCGCGCTCTGCTGCTGCTTCTGTATCCGGGAGCTGCTCCTTCCCTCTCTCCGGGAAAGGGCAGAAATGGTTTCAGTATTCTTGGTCGACCCTCGCCTGTGGCACGGCCGTCCCGGCCGTGCAGGGAACGCCAAACCGAATAACCTGCAAGTCATGCGGGTTTCCTTTGAGGGCATTGCGCACGGGCGGGACGCCCGTGCCACGCGCGAGCGTCGATACAAAGCAGTTCGGCATTCACACGCTCGGGACTGATTCCATGCACCCGCTTTTGGCCGCCTTCAGCACGGTGTCGCAGATGATCTGCGTTTCGAGCGCATCCTTGAACGTCGGGTGGGCCGCCTTTCCGCTTTGATAGCTCTCGATGAAGTCGGCCACCTGATGCACGAACGTATGCTCGAAGCCGATCTGCAGGCCCGGCACCCACCAGTGCTTCATGTAGGGATGATCGGAATCGGTTACATGTATGGATCGCCAGCCGCGAAGGATGCCTTCATCGCGGTGATCGAAGTATTGCAGGCGGTGCAAGTCGTGAAGGTCCCAGCGGATGGAGGCGTGCTCGCCGTTGATCTCGAAGGTGTAAAGCGCCTTGTGGCCGCGGGCGTAACGGGTGGATTCAAAATTAGCCAGCGAGCCATTCTTGAACCGGCCGAAGAACGTGCAGGCGTCGTCGATGCTGACTTTCTCAACTTTACCCGTGAGGGTGTGCTTGCGCTCCTTGATGAACGTTTCGGTCATCGCGGCAACCGACTCCATCGACCCATTGAGCCAGATGGCGGTGTCGATGCAGTGGGCAAGCAGATCGCCCGTGACGCCGCTGCCCGCGGCTGCCGCGTCGAGGCGCCACAGCCCCGCGCCGCCTTGCGGCAGGTCCTTGCTGATCGTCCAGTCCTGAAGGAATTGCGCGCGATAGTGGAAGATTCGCCCGAGCTTGCCCGCGTCGATGAGCTGCTTGGCCAGCGTCACC
>Ga0182024_10024888_pt1 | contig 10607 bp, 6 predicted proteins | sample P32metaG_FD_120480 | JGI IMG/M metagenome (GOLD analysis project Ga0182024, IMG submission 120480) | Permafrost microbial communities from Stordalen Mire, Sweden - P3-2 metaG (Illumina Assembly) | ecosystem: Environmental > Terrestrial > Soil > Wetlands > Permafrost | place: Sweden: Stordalen...
GCCAATCTTGTCAGTGATCAGATTGCCCAGTTTAGGGTTGCTGACCAGGATGAAACGGCGGGGAGTGACGCCGTTAGTGACGTTGAGGAACTTCTCCGGCCACATTTCAAAGAAATCTTTTAAAACACTCTTCTTCAACAATTCTGTATGAAGCTCGGCGACACCGTTGATTTTCTGGCTGCCGACCGCGGCCAGATGTGCCATACGCACGAAGCGGTCGCCCGATTCGTCGATGATCGACATGCGGCGCACGCGGTCTTCGTCGCCGGGGAATTTGGCGCGGACTTGATCGAGGAAGCGACGATTGATCTCGTAAATGATCTCGAGGTGCCGCGGCAGCAGGTCGCCGAACAGCGGCAGCGGCCAGCGTTCCAGCGCCTCCGGCATGAGCGTGTGGTTGGTGTATGCAAAAGTGTTTGTGGTCACTTCCCATGCTTCATCCCAGCTCAACTCGTGTTCGTCGACCATCAATCGCATTAGCTCCGCCACTGAAATTGAAGGATGCGTGTCGTTCAGTTGAATGGCTGTGCGCTCGCAGAAGCCATCCAGGCAGCGGTGTTCCAAAATGTGCAAGCGCAATAAATCTTGCAGTGAGCAAGAAACGAAGAAGTACTGCTGCTCCAGACGCAGGCGTTTGCCTTGAATCGGCTCGTCGTTCGGGTAGAGCACTTTCGAGATTGTTTCCGACGCCATTTTTTGTTGGACGGAACCGACATAGTCACCCACGTTGAACGCGTGGAAATCAAAGGATTCCGGCGCTTCAGCCTTCCACAAACGCAGAGTGTTAGCGGTGCACATTTTGTACCCGAGGATCGGCGTATCGTAAGGAACGCCGTTGACGACCTGGGTGGGAAACCAACGCACACGGAGGTTTCCCTTCTGATCTTGATACTGTTCCGTGTGACCGCCGAATTTAACTTCCAAAGTGATCTCAGGACGGGCGACCTCCCATGGGTTGCCAAAATGCAGCCATTTATCGGTGATTTCGACCTGCCAGCCGTTGTCGATTACTTGATCGAAAATGCCGAATTCGTAGCGAATGCCATAGCCGATTGCAGGTATCTGCAGCGTCGCCAGCGAATCCATGTAGCATGCCGCCAGGCGGCCCAAACCGCCGTTGCCCAAACCAGGCTCCTCTTCTTCCTCAACCAGTGCGTTGAAATCTAGGCCCAGCTCCTCGGCTGCCTCCTTAATTTTGTCGATCACATCGAGATTGATCAGGTTGTTGACGAGATGGGGTCCCAGCAGGAATTCGGCTGAGAGGTAGGCTACGAGCCGCGCGTCTTGCTTGAAGTATTTTTCCGTGGTGACGATCCAGTGGTGCATCAAGCGGTCGCGCACTGTGTGCGCCAGCGCCATGTACCAATCGTTCTTGGTGGCGATTTCCGGGAAGACGCCTTGCGTGTAAAAGAGATGGTCCTTGATGGCGCGCTTCAGGGTCTCCAGTGATAAGCCGGTGCGGTCGTCTTCAACCTTGATTTGAGTGGTTGTTGCCGCAGTCTTTTCCACCATGAGCTTCACCTCTATCCGCCTCCGCGAGGCGGCGCCACTGACCTAGCGCTCCTGGCTGACATGGGCCGGAGCGTAAGAAGAAATTGTAGTGCCTGTGAACCGATTTCGTTGCAGCAAGCCATCTTGAGATCCCCAACTTCCGCTAAGAAAAGTGTTGCTTAGGCTACCCAGCGGTGCCACAATGGCTGTGTTGTGGCTAATTCACCTGAGTGGAGAGGAGAGGTGGTTATGCGTCGATTTCTCGAAATCTTTGTCTGCCTTTGCCTGCTGCAATCATTTTGTGGAAGTGCGATCGCTGCTCCGCACCATGGCGATAGCGGCAAAAGCCAGGCGCAGTCAGACGCCACCGCCGAGAGCAGCCCCGGCAGTCAGGACGATGCATCCAAGAGCGCCGACGAGAAGACTTCGGACGACAGCACCGGCACCGACAGCAAGGGCACGGTCAAGGTTAACAATCTTGCCAATCTGGAGGCGTTGCTGAACATCCTTGCCAATGGAGTTGAAATTCTAGGCGTAGCCGTTGGCGGGCCGTTGTGCCTTTTCGGCGTGCCCGCCGGAATTATTTTGCTGTTTTTCAAGGGCAAGCGCTGGTTTGGCGCCATCTTGCTAGTTCTGGGACCAATAATTCTAGGATTCGGTCTGGCAACACCGGGCATCATCAACTGGCTGGTGGCCTCTGCGCGAGACGGCGGGTTGTTCAATTGACAAACGGCTGCGTCGGCTCAGATTGAAAATCGGTTGTCGCCTGGTTGAATGACTTACGGCTGTGCCAGCGCCATGAGCACGGTGATTGATCGCGCGTCGGATTTGTAGACGCTGCTGCCGTGCGGCGTGGCTTTCACCGGCAGATGGAAATCATCGTCGCCGATTTTGGCTGTATCGATGATGCGGCACCACTTCTTGCCGTCCGGCGCAGAGGGCAGCTCGAAGGTAAGACAGTCCCAGTACTCGTTGACTATTACGTGGAGATGCTCATCTGATGCGGGTTCCACCAGGGTGAAGGCGATGCTGTGTGAGTTGTCGCCGAAATCCGGCTCATTGAGCTCGACGCCGTGCCAGACGATATGCGGGTCGGAAGAGCCGGGAGTGATCGAGAGAAAGCGGCTCTGGCTAAAGATTTGCAGCCCCTGTATGAAGTAAATCAGATTGCGTGTGAAATAAAGAATCTCAGCATTTTTCTCGACGAGGCTCCAGTCGAACCAGCTGGTCTCGTTGTTCTGACAATAAGCATTGTTGTTGCCCCGCTGTGTCCGGCGCACCTCGTCGCCCATCAGCATCATTGGTGTTCCCTGCGACAGAAAGAGAATAGTGAGGAAATTCTTGATCTGTTTGCGCCGCCGAAGATCGATTTCCGGATCGTCGGTGGGCCCTTCCACGCCGCAGTTCCAGCTGAAGTTGTTGTCGCTGCCGTCGCGGTTGTTTTCGTTGTTTGCCTCGTTATGTTTGCGATCGTAGGAAACGACATCGTTGAGCGTGAACCCGTCATGGCAGGTAATGAAGTTGATGCTGCGTGTGGTCTCGCTGTTGGGGCGCGTGTAAATATCCGGGCTGCCCAGAATCCGCTGCGCTAGCTGTTTCACCGAGCCCTGGTCGCCTTTGACGAAGCGGCGAACATCGTCGCGGAAAGGTCCGTTCCACTCTGCATACCAATCGCGACGATTGACAAACGTTCCCACCTGATAAAGCCCAGCGCTGTCCCACGCCTCAGCGATCAGCTTCGTGCCGGCGAGCACGGGATCGGACTCGATCGTCCAGAGCACACCGACCTCTTCCGGCTTGCCATGCAGATCGCGACTGAGCGCAGCGGCGAGATCGAAACGAAATCCATCGACGTGCATCTGTTCCACCCAGTAACGCAGGCATTGCAGAATCAGACGCCCGGGGATGGGATGGTTGGCATTGATCGTGTTGCCGCAGCCACTGTAATCGCGGTAGATGCTGTGATCTATGTCGAGCAGATAATAGATGGGATTGTCGAAACCTTTCAGCGAGAGGGTGGGACCGTTTTCGTTGCCCTCAGCCGTGTGGTTGTACACCACATCGAGTATGACTTCGATGCCCGCGCTGTGCAACGCTTTTACCATGTCGCGAAATTCCGTCACCGCGCCCATTGGGTCGCGCCTCGAGCTGTAACGCCCATGGGGGGCGAACATCGCTAACGGGCTGTAGCCCCAGTAATTGACGAGCCCGTCGTTGGCGTCGTGCTCATCGAACTGGCAAACCGGCATCAGCTCTACCGCCGTGATGCCGAGCGATTTAAAATAGGGAATTTTTTCCACCACGCCCGCGAATGTGCCGCGCTTTTCGGCAGCCACACCGGAGTTTGGATTGCGGGTCAAACCGCCGACGTGCATTTCATAAATCACGCTTTGCGTTGGCGGCGTGCGTATTGGCACGTCATCGCCCCAATCGTAGTCTTCCGGATCGACCACAACTGCGCGCATGGCTTGAGCGCAATTGTCACCCGGCTTGATGGCAGCGGCGCGGTTATAGTTCTCCCAGTTGGCCACCGCCAGCGCGTACGGGTCGAGCAGCACTTTCTCGGGATTGAAGCGCAGCCCGCGCTCGGGCTCGTTCGGACCGAACATGCGCCACGCATAAACCTGACCGGCTTCGGCACCTGGTATAAAAACATGCCAGTAGTAATAGGACTTGTTTTGAACGGCATCCAGCGGCACAATTCGGTTGGGTTGCGGCGCAGTCGGATGTTCGAACAGCAGTAGCTCAGCTCCAGTTGCGTGTTTCGAAAAAACGCAAAAATTTACACCGCCGGGACGCACAGTTGCCCCTAGCGGATAGCTCAATCCGCTGCGCTGCGCCGTTGTGTCGAGGAGCTGTGGCAGTCCCATCTTCGCTGTTGTCGTCATCAAACATTCCTTCGATTGCAAATCTTCTGCGCTGGAATGAACTCGTCTGCAGCCGTCTATGGGATGATATCGAACCGCCTGCGAATTGTTCGCGGTGCTGCAGAGTTGAGGACTAATGATATGGCAATCGCTAGCGAAAAAGTGAAAAATGCGCGCCCACTTTCTGACGACGAGCTTCGCAAAATTCACGCGTACTGGCGGGCTGCGAACTTCCTGTCGATTGGGCAGATTTACCTGATGGACAATCCTCTTTTGAGGGAACTTTTGCAGTTGGAGCAGGTCAAGCCCAGGCTGCTGGGGCACTGGGGAACCACGCCGGGTTTGAACATTGTCTATGCGCATCTCAACCGGCTGATTAAAGAGCACGATCTCAATATGATCTTTATTTGCGGGCCCGGTCACGGCGGTCCCGGCATCGTCGCCAACACCTACATGGAAGGCACGTACAGCGAGCTGTATCCTGCCATTTCCCAGGACAAGGAGGGTCTGAAGCGGCTGTTCATGCAGTTTTCCTTCCCCGGCGGTATTCCCAGTCATTGCGCACCTGAGACGCCCGGCTCGATCCACGAAGGCGGGGAGCTTGGCTATGCCCTCTTGCACGCTTACGGCGCGGTGCTCGACAATCCCGATCTGATCGCGGCTTGCGTGATTGGCGATGGCGAGGCGGAAACAGGAGCGCTGGCTACGAGTTGGCATTCCAACAAGTTCCTCAACCCCCACACAGACGGGGCAGTGCTGCCAATCTTGCACCTGAACGGTTACAAGATTGCCAACCCCACTTTTCTGGCGCGCATTCCCAAGGAAGAGCTGAACGCCTTGTTCAAAGGTTATGGCTACAAACCGTATTTGGTGGCAGGCGACGATCCGATGGCAGTGCATCAAGAGTTGGCGGCGACGCTTGAGGCAGTCTATTCCGAGATTAAAGCGATCCAGATCGAGGCGCGCAGCAGTAAGAAGAGCGACCGCCCAGTCTGGCCGATGATTATTTTGCGCACGCCAAAAGGTTGGACTTGCCCCAAAATCATAGACGGTGTGCAGATTGAGGGAACGTTCAGGTCGCATCAGGTGCCCCTGACCAATTTGAAAAAGCCGGAACATCTTAAGCTGTTGGAAGAATGGATGCGCAGCTACAAGCCGGAGGAGCTTTTCGACGACGAAGGAAAACTGATTGCGGAGTTGCGAGCACTAGCGCCGACAGGCGACCAACGCATGAGCGCCAATCCACACGCCAATGGTGGGCTGCTCTTGCACGATCTGCGACTGCCGGATTTTCGTGACTATGCGGTCAAAGTAAACAAGCCTGGCGGGACTGATGGCGAGGCAACGCGCGTTCTGGGCGAATTCATTCGCGATGTCGTCAAAAAGAATGCCAATATTTTCCGCCTGGTTGGACCGGATGAAACCGAGTCGAACCGGCTTGGCGCTGTGTTCGAAGTCACGGATCGAGTGTTGGAGGCAGAGATTCTACCCAACGACGATCATGTCAGCCATGACGGACGGGTAATGGAAGTGCTGAGCGAGCATATGTGCCAGGGCTGGCTCGAGGGCTATCTCCTGACCGGCAGGCACGGATTGTTCTCGTGCTACGAGGCGTTCATTCACATCGTCGATTCGATGTTCAATCAGCACGCGAAATGGTTGGAATCGAGCAAGAAGATTGGCTGGAGGCGACCGATTGCCGCGTTGAACTATCTTCTCACATCGCATGTTTGGCGGCAGGACCACAACGGTTTCAGCCATCAAGATCCAGGATTTATCGATCTCGCGGTGAACAAGAAAGCGGAAGTTATCCGCGTCTATTTGCCGCCTGACGCCAACACGCTGCTCTCTGTCGCCGATCATTGTTTGCGCAGCCGCGACTACATCAACATCATCGTTGCCGGCAAGCAGCCTGCTCCGCAATGGTTGGATATGGATTCGGCCATTCGCCACTGCACCGCCGGCGTCGGCATATGGGAATGGGCCTGCACCGACAATGGTGGCGAGCCCGATGTCGTCATGGCTTGTGCCGGAGATGTTCCGACGTTGGAAACGCTTGCTGCGGTAGGCTTGTTGCGAGAGCTGGTGCCCGATCTAAAAATACGAGTGGTCAACGTCGTCGACTTGATGACCTTGCAACCGCACACCGAGCATCCGCATGGCATGTCAGACCGCGATTTCGACTCGATATTTACGATAGACAAGCCGGTGATCTTCGCGTATCACGGCTATCCATGGCTGATCCACAGATTGACCTACAGGCGTGCCAATCATCCCAATATTCACGTGCGCGGTTATAAGGAAGAAGGAACCACCACTACGCCCTTCGACATGGTGGTGCTGAACGACCTCGACCGCTACCATCTGGCTGGCGATGCCATCGATCGAGTGCCGCGGCTGAAGTACATCTCGGGCAATGCCAAGCAGTTCCTGCGCGAAAAGTTGATCGATCACCGGCGCTACATTATCTCGCATGGTCAAGATATGCCCGAGGTGACGGACTGGCGGTGGACGCCTATTGCCCAACAAAAGTCTGAGGCGTAGTCAACGCGTGATGGTAAAATCTGACTCTCAGCAGGATTGATGGAAACCAATGCGCGCCAAAGTTCGCGGAACAGAGATCTATTTCGATATCGATGGAGCCGGGCTAGTTCCTGATGGACCGCGGATGGTGGAGAAGCCGGTCATGTTTGCCATTCACGGCGGGCCGGGCATGGACCATTCCGGCTACAAGACCACGCTGCCACCGCTGACCGACAAAGTGCAAGTCGTCTATTTCGATCATCGCGGGCAGGGGCGCTCCGGTCGGGGACCGAAGGACACCTACACGCTCGACAATAACGTCGAAGATATGGAGGCTCTGCGGCAACATCTGGGGCTGGAGAAGATTGTCTTGATGGGCGCTTCCTACGGTGGAATGGTGGCGCTCAGTTATGCGATTCGCTATCCACAAAACGTTTCACATCTGATCGCCGCAGTCACATCATCGGAAGGGCGGTGCCTGGAGCGCGCCAAGCAGATCGTCAGTGAGAGGGGTACAGCGCAACAACAGGCCGCGGCGCAAGTGCTGTTCGACGGCGCTTTCGTCGACGAACAACAGATGCGCGATTGCATGGAACTGCTTGGTCCGATATATTCCACCAAATACGACGCCAAAGTGGCCAAAGAAAAACGCGAAAGACAGATCGTCTCGCCTGATGCGATTAACTATGCCTTCGGCGGCTTCTTGCGGACTTACAACATTACTGCTGACTTGCAGAAGATCACCGTTCCTACTCTGGTAATCGGCGCTCGCCATGACTGGATCTGCGCTCCGGAATTTTCAGAGATCATCGCCAGCAAAATCTATGCCGCCGACCTGCGCATCTTCGAGAACAGCGGTCATTGGGTGACGACCGACGAGCATCAGGCGTTCATCGACGTTGTTCGCGGCTTCCTCACTTACAAGCGTTAGGTAGTTGGTTGTGAGCGCTTCCCAGTCCAGGGAATTTGCTCCTTTGGGACTATCTATAAATAGGACGGGTTGTACTTGGGACAAAAATTGTGTGAGTCTTCAATTTTGTACTCACGTTTAAATTTAATCTTGAATACGTAATTTCCCCATCCCAATCGCTGAGGTTTAGGCTTATATTTCACCCGGATGCCAAGAGTGTCTATTTTCACCCCGTATTACTAGCTATCAAATGAAAGGAACGCACTCCAAACCGCGTCTCCGCCGCGGCACTGGTCGCGCGCGTATCTTGAGTTTCTAAGAGAGGTAGGGTCGATGAGTACAGATGCCACAAACCAAATCATGTTTGGCGGAATCACTTGCGGTTCCGGATCGTTGTCCGGATCAGCGAACACCGGGAATCATTACCAGCCGAATCTTCCTAGCCATACAGGCGAATTGAACTTTGCCCCTGACTGGCAGAGTACACGGGGGACCAGCAATTTCGATGATTGTGGCGACATGGCTGCGCTGGGAGTTCAAAGAGGCTTTCGAGCGGTTTTGCAATCCGCCACTAGCAATCGAAACGCTGTTGGTGCGCTTTTAACATCAGTGGATATGATTGCTCTGGAACGGATGGCGATCGATCCGACGACGCCGCCGGTTTTACTGGAGCAACTTTCGCAGCATCCGAGTGCGGACTTGCGCGCAATGCTGGCCGAAAACACAAACACTCCGGAAGAAACCATGTGGAAGTTGGTTTACGACAGCGATCCCGACGTCCGTTATCAGCTTGCCGAGAATCCTCATATTGCCTCGGACCTGCTCAAGTCGCTGACCGACGACGACAATCCGTACGTGGCGTGCCGCGCACAGCAGACGCTATCCAGGCTCCAAGCCATCTAACACGAATATCCTTCTGGCCGAGGACAGCGTGGAGTCATGACTTTCGAGTCATGACTTTGTGTTTGGCGAAACGACGCTATCTTTGCGCTCTAGAATGAGCCCTCAGTTTAATTTTGCACCGTAAGGGAAATTTGTACTGTTATAAAAATTTGGACTGAGGTATAACTATGTTGTCAGTACGAAGGCCGCTCCCATGGGAAGACGCGAAGATAAGAATGCAATGGTTCGGCAGCAATTGCTGACTGCCGCGGCAAACTTGTTCGCCGATAAGGGTTATGAAAACACCGCTATCGAGGACATCACCGAACGGGCTAATTTTTCCAAGGGCACGTTCTATTACCACTTTCAATCCAAAGACGAGCTTGTGCTGGAGCTTCGGCGATCCCTTCTGTCAGGAAGTGTTGAGGAATCGCTCGACCTCTTGAAGCAGGGGTACGGCCCGCTGATGGCCCTGGAAAAACTGATCTTGGACAGATGCGCTTTCACCGAGAAACAGCCCGAGCTGGCGAGCGTGTTTTTGACTCAGCGCATCCAACAGTTTCTTTTCAAGGAAGAACAAGCAGTTCTAAAACCATCAGAAGAAGGCGAGCCCAAACGCCGCTTTAGAAAAGCGATTTACGAACTTGTCTGCGAGGGGCAGAAATTAGGGCAGTTCCGCGCAGACCTTTCGCCGCTCGAAGTGACGAGCATGGTTTCCGCATTCTATCTACATGCTCAAGGCGCCTGGCTCGCCAGCGACAGAACTACATCGCTAGTAGAGAAAGTGCACCGCTGGCTCCATGTCCTCTTCGACGGAGTTGCCGCTAAAGGATATCGCGAGCAATCCGCATGCTACTCTCCGCAAGCCCACAAAGACAGAATCGAAGTGGTCTTTCCCGCTTCCCATCCAGAAATCCCGAACGTAACTGAATAAATATCCACCGGGACTGGTTGTACGCAAATGAATATTCTGCCGGGACAATAACAGAAACAGAAACTGGGGTGTAAGGTGCAGCGGAACGAAAACGCACGCGATGGGTTCTCGCGCTCGCGTCAATCGTCTGCGGTTGGGGAATCACTGTAAACATCTGATGTGGGTATAGAGTTCTGCGTGAGGGGACTTTATGGAACGAACGCCCGCCAGGGACGACGAACTGCTGAAAGCAGCAGAACAACGGGACTCGACGCTGTCACATGTCGGGGCTCAGTGGCCGATTAGCCCCGTGTTGCAACCCGGCGCGGTGATAGAAGGGCGGCTCGAGGTGCAACACCTGCTTGCCTCCGGCGGATTTGGCAATGTGTACAAGGTTCGTCATCTGCTGCTGAACAAGACACTGGCGCTCAAGACCTTGCATCCGATCGTCGCTTCCGACATCACAGTGCTACGTCTGAAAAGGGAATCAGTGGCGATTGCGAAATTGGATCATCCGAACATCGTGCACGCTACTGATTTTGGTCTGATCGATGGCACACTCCCGTTCATCGTCATGGAGTATGTCGAAGGGCAGACTCTGGCGGAATATTTGAAAAAGAAACAATCACTGTCTGTCGAAGAAGCACTGCAAATGTTCATTCCCATTTGCGGTGCTCTGGCATATGCACACGATCACGGTGTGATCCATCGAGACATAAAGCCAGGGAACATTATGCTGGCGGTCGGCGAACGTGACGCTGCGAACGTTGTTCCCAAGATAGTCGACTTCGGCATCGCCAAACTAACATTCGGAGAGGACGCGGTAGGCTTGACCCTGACAAAAACTGGCGAAATATTCGGAACGCCGCTCTATATGAGCCCAGAGCAATGTGCCGGTACTTCAGTCGATCATCGCAGCGACATTTACTCAGTTGGCTGTGTGCTGTTCGAAGCACTGACCGGCTCGCCGCCATTTTCCGGAAATTCGCCATTAGAAACGATGATGCGGCATGCGTCGGCC
>Ga0182024_10024889_pt1 | contig 10607 bp, 7 predicted proteins | sample P32metaG_FD_120480 | JGI IMG/M metagenome (GOLD analysis project Ga0182024, IMG submission 120480) | Permafrost microbial communities from Stordalen Mire, Sweden - P3-2 metaG (Illumina Assembly) | ecosystem: Environmental > Terrestrial > Soil > Wetlands > Permafrost | place: Sweden: Stordalen...
ATGCAAATCGGTGGTGCAACGCAAGGGCCTCAATGGCTGCGGCGATCTCGAATACAACTGGCTCGGCACCGACGATCAGGGCCGCGACGTGCTGGCCCGCCTCATCTATGGCTTCCGCGTCTCAGTGCTGTTCGGCCTGGTGCTGACGATCGTGTCGTCGGTCATCGGTGTCGCAGCTGGCGCCATACAAGGCTATTTCGGCGGCTGGATCGATCTTTTGTTCCAGCGCTTCATCGAAATCTGGACCTCGGTGCCGGAGCTTTATCTGTTGCTCATCATCTCGTCGGTGCTCGTCCCGGGCTTTTTCATATTGCTCGGAATTCTCCTGTTATTCTCCTGGGTGCGGCTGGTCGGCCTGGTGCGCGCCGAGTTCCTGCGCGGGCGCAATTTCGAATATATCCAGGCAGCGCGCGCGCTCGGCGTGTCAAATGCCGTCATCATCTTCCGTCACCTGTTGCCGAACGCGATGGTGGCGACGCTGACGTTTCTGCCGTTCATCATGTCGGGGTCGGTGATGACGCTCACCGCGCTCGACTTCCTCGGCTTTGGCCTGCCGCCCGGCTCGCCCTCGCTCGGCGAGCTGCTGTCTCAGGGCAAGGCCAACGTGCAGGCGCCGTGGCTCGGGCTGGCCGGCTTCTTCACCGTCGCCCTGATGCTGTCGCTCCTGATCTTCATCGGCGAAGCCGTGCGCGACGCCTTCGACCCGAGGAAGACCTACGCATGACCGAACCCCTCCTCTCCGTCCGCGACCTTTCCGTCGCATTCAGCCACGGCGCGCATGGCGGCCCGGAGACGCTGGCCGTCGATCACGTTTCGTTCGATATCGGCAAGGGCGAAACCTTGGCTCTGGTCGGTGAATCCGGCTCCGGCAAATCGGTGACGGCTCTGTCGATCCTCAAGCTCCTGCCGTATCCGGCGGCGCGGCATCCCTCTGGCACGATCGCGTTCAACGGCCGGGAGCTTCTGCGGCTTTCGGAACACGAGATGCGGCGCGTGCGCGGCGACGACATCACCATCGTGTTCCAGGAGCCGATGACCTCGCTTAATCCGCTGCACACCATCGAAAAACAGATCGGCGAGATTTTGCTGCTGCATCGCGGCCTGACCGGCGCCGCGGCGCGGGCGCGGACGCTTGAAGTGCTCGGACAGGTCGGCATTCCCGACCCGCAGAGCCGACTCGCAAGTTATCCGCATCAGCTTTCCGGAGGCCAGCGCCAGCGCGTCATGATCGCCATGGCGCTTGCCAACGAGCCCGATCTGCTCATCGCCGACGAGCCGACCACCGCGCTCGACGTCACCGTCCAAGCGCAGATCATCGAGCTGCTGCAGGATATCCAGAAGCGGCTCGGCATGTCGCTTTTGTTCATCACCCACGACCTCGGCATCGTGCGCAAGATCGCGCAAAGGGTCTGCGTGATGAAGGAAGGCAAGATCGTCGAGCAGGGCGAGGTCGAGCGCGTGTTCGCCGCGCCCGCGCATCCCTATACGCGCGCGCTCCTTGCCGCCGAGCCGAAGCCCGACCCGGCGCCGCCGCAACCCGATGCGCCGATGGTGTTGCAGGCCACCGACCTGAAAGTGTGGTTTCCGATCAAGCGCGGCCTGCTGCGCAAGATCGTCGGCCATATCAAGGCCGTAGACGGCGTCAGCGTCGATCTGCGCAAGGGCGAAACGCTCGGCGTCGTCGGCGAATCGGGCTCGGGCAAGACAACGCTCGGCCTTGCCATCCTGCGGCTGATCTCCTCGGAAGGCCCGATCGTCTTCATGGGCAACAAGCTGCAGGGCCTGCGGTTCAAACAGATGCGCCCGTTCCGCCGCGACATGCAGATCGTGTTCCAGGACCCCTACGGCTCGCTTTCGCCGCGGCTGTCGGTCGCCGACATCATCAAAGAGGGCCTCCAGGTCCACCATCCCGAGATGACGGAACGGCAGCGCGACGAGCGTGTCGTCCAGGCGCTTGGCGATGTCGGGCTCGATCCGGCCACGCGCTTTCGGTTTCCGCACGAATTCTCCGGCGGGCAGCGGCAACGCATCGCGGTGGCGCGCGCTATCGTGCTGGAGCCAACCTTCGTCGTGCTCGACGAGCCAACCAGCGCGCTCGACATGCTCATTCAGGCGCAGATGGTCGATCTCCTGCGCGAGTTGCAGAAGGGGCGCAATCTCACTTATCTTTTCATCTCACACGATCTGCGCGTTGTCGCCGCGCTTGCAAGCCGGCTGTTGGTGATGCGGCAGGGCAAGGTCGTGGAGGCCGGCGCCGCCGCCGACATCTTCAAGAATCCGAAAACCGACTACACGCGCGCGCTGTTCGCCGCCGCGTTCAATCTCGAAAGCGCGCCGACCGGCGTAGTGGCGCAGTGAAGCTCCGCTCGTCCCCGCGGGCGCGGGGACCCAGCCGTTTGTCGCCTCTTACTGGATACCCGCTGTCGCGGGAATGAGCGGAACTAAATTACTTCGGCGCTTGCGCGGCCGTCTCTCCGGGCGGCAAGATTCTGAACGTGAAGATCGATACTTTTTCGCCTGGCTTGAACGGTCCGGGCACCTGGTTGTTGACCGCGGGTATGCTCCGAAGATACGCGACGATCGCCGCTACATCCTCTTTGGTCATGTAGGTAAATGAGGCGTAGTTCATAATGGGCGCCAACTGGCGGCCGTCAGGGCGCTTTCCCGTCGTAATCGCCGTTGCGACTTGTTCATCGGTCCAGCCGCCGATGCCGGTTTCCTTGTCCGGCGTGATATTCCTGCCGTTAAAAACGCCGAGGCCCGGAATTTCGAAGCCGACATCCGATCCGCCGAGATAACGGGCCATGTCCGGCTTACCGAAGAAGAAGCCGGGAGTATGGCAGTCGTTGCAGCCGGCAAGTGTGACCAGATACTTGCCGCGGTCGGCCGGCGACTCGGCGTGAGCCTTCGGCAGCAGCATTGTTGCCGCCGCCGCCAGAGCGGCCGCGCCCGCAAGCGCAATGCAAACTGAAACTCTCATGACAGTCCCTCCCCCATTTTGCGGTTCTTATCGTCAGATGCACGCGACTTGAGTCGCTGTGCGGCGCTTTCGCCCGCCACCACGTTATACCGGCGCCGTTCGAACGCAAGACGATACGCTTGAGGCTATTGCCCAACTTTTTTGGTGGCGCGGCGAGTTCGCCTTCGTCCCACCGAGAGACAGCGAGCTCAGATGGAATTCAGGCGTCGCGCGAACGTCTTTGGCGCCAATGCCACCACAGCACGGCGCCAATCCCGACGACCGCTCCCGCAATTAGCACGACGATCAACGCCGAATTCTCGATCCACGCAATCGCCGGAATGCCGAGCGCCATGATGAGACCGAGAAGACAGACCTGCCAGGAAAGAACCTGCACGCCCGCCGTAAATGTTCCAAGCGCCAGCAGGGTGAAAATCGCCAGGGCCGTCGTCTGTGCGGTGAAAATCCGCTGCACGCTTGTCAGCAACAGCATGTTCATCACCAGAAGGAACGCGAACCAATGCAGTGCCTGGGTCACGACAAGGCGCAGTCGTCCCGTTTTGTCGCCCGCCTCCTGCCACCCGGCGCCGACGCAGACGAGCGCGATGATCGGCGCGAGAATTTCCCAATAGCCGACGATCGGCTTCCTTGAAAAACTCGTATAGGCGACGCCGGCGATAGTCAGGACCAACACCGCGGTGAACGGCAGTTCTCTGATCCAGAAACTTACGCGTTGCGCCTTGTGTGGCGCGGCGACGTGCGGAACCCTTGCTGGCGCGGTCGGGCCTGAATCTGTGCTGGTCATGGCATTTGCTCCAAGCCTCGAAGGTAGATCACCGCGGTTGGCAATGCCACCTCTTACCGCCAACCGCCAGACCCGCTGCACGCTGGTGTCAGCAATCAAGGGAGGAGCCGAGGCCGTGCGGCTCTCATTTTCTCTTGATCGGAGTATCTTGGTGAAAGTAAACGCCGATTGCGGTTCCCGATCGCCATGCCACGCCGCATTGACGGCGCAGTTGTCCGCCTCGCGAGAGCAAGAGGGTGAATTCATCCGGCAATGCGTCGGGCGTCTCCACCTTGAGGCGTGCGCCAGAAGCGGAAACATCGAGCATCAGGCATTTGCCCAAGGTCGCACCGTCGGCACTGACCATTCTTGCGCCTTGGCGCACAAACCGGCGGTGTTCTTGCGGTACTCCGGGCGCATTATTTGTCTCGATCGGAAGTGGCTTGCGTGCAGCACGCATCCACCATGCAAGACTCATTTTTGGGCTGAAATCTGAAATTTCGAATCCTGCGATAGGGTCGGCGAGGAAAGAGCCGGTTTGACGACGTCAGTCGCGGTTGTCTGGCGAACTTGCCAAAATCGAAGCACCCTCGCAGCACTGCTCCGCGACAACTTGAAGTAATCGGTCCGCGCGGCATCGATATCCTGATCCGACATCGTGCGACCAATGGATCGGCAAGCTAGGATCACGCGAACTGTCGGCCATTCCAACCCGGCCGCTTTGCAAGGTATGAGGAATGCCTCTCGATTCTCAGTCTGCATGAGATTTTCGACCATCTTCTGAGGCGCGCCGCAAAGCAGCGAAAGCGCTGCTATCATGTCGGCGTAGCGGCTCAATTTCGCAAATTCGAAGAGTGTCACTTCGGTGAGTTCGCCTTTGCTATGCATCGCGAGCACTCGGGCGTGCACTTCGGCATAGTTGTGTTCGTTCTGGAATCCTGCCTCTTGGTGCGCGTCTTCGGAAATGGCGGCGAGAACGCGCTGGATCTGATCGCGACTTTCCGGACCTGCCAACGCGAGAAGGCGAGAACGCACAGCCTCGGTAGCGCGCAACAATAATTCTCGAAATAGACGTAACGGCACATCGAGCCGGAGGCCGACCGTCTCGGCCAATTGCTCGTCGCGCTCCGAGTGTTTTACGAGAGTCGCAAAACCGTTCTCGGAGAAGCTGGCGCCGGAATTGCCCGCGAGTTTGTAGAAGACGTTACGGTCGCCGCGTTGAAGTAAGACGTCGGTCACAGTCGTGCCGATTTCGGAGCGAGCCGAAATCGCCAGCATGTGGGCCTGGGTCTTTGTGTTGGCGATTTCGACGAGGTCGTTGTCGCTGAGGCGGGCGGATTGCGTGAGTATCGGTTCTGCGACTGCGATGTTGTCATCCCGGGCAAGCTGCCGGACCACGTCGACGGGTGCATTATTGACTGGTCCAAGGCGCCGACTGAGTTCTGCGAGCGCTTTCCCCTCGATTCTTTTGATCAGGTGCCCCAGCACGTCGTCGAATACGTCGATCTGCTCGTCATTCAGCCGGTCCGCGTCGCTGACAAAAAGATCAGTGACACGCCGCAGCGTGTCGACGCGTCTGTCCTTGGAGCCGCTTTGGATTGCGTCCTCCAACTCGGCAAGGAGTGATTGGCCGGCGTCCATTTGTCCATCCTGGACATTGGGCTCGCGTCAGTGACCGGGAAGCGTCACTTCCGCGCAATCTTCTCGGCAAAATTCAAATTCAAGATGCAAAAATAAGTCATACAACTTAAGAAGGCGTAAAAGCACGAGGCAGCTAAATCTATCGGCGACGAACATCAGCTGTCCCGGCGGCCCCTGGAGCGGCGGCCGACATGCGCAACCGACCGATACCGATTTGCGCGCTTGGCTACGGCACCTGCCGCCGCACGCAGGTAACCTCGAATCCCGCCGAGCGAATGCGGGCGATTGCATCGCCGATCGGCTCGACTGCAACTGCCATGTGGAAGGCGTTGGCGTGCAGAAGGCTCGAACGATCGCGCGCGATGGCGACATGGCCTTTCCAGAATATGAGATCGCCGCGCCGCACATCCGAAACATCGGCTGCCGCGCCGAGCGACTCTTCTTGCATGTCGCTGTCGCGCGGACATGAAGTTCCGCACGCCGTCAGCGCCACCTGAACAAGCCCAGAGCAATCAAGACCGAGCGCCGTCTTGCCGCCCCACAAATACGGCACGCCGAGGAACCGCTCGGCCACGGCGATGAAGTCCGGCTCGTAACTTTCGACCGGAGCAAGATGCGGCGCCGGCACGTACGATCCGGATTGGGTCACCGCCATCCGGTCATCGAAATGGGCGATAGCAAGACGCGCGCCGAGCGGCAGTGCTTCGACCGGCGGCAACTTGATCGATGGACCCGGAAAAGCAAACGTCCGCAGCGCCGCGACCTTGTGCGTCGGCTCCGCCCCGGCCGGCGCCAGCGCATTGGCCGGGAGCCAACCGACGTAGCCGTCCGCCGCGAGCTGACCCCAGGCCCAACCCTCCGCGTTGCTATCGTAGATCGTGACGCGCTCACCTTTAAGCGCTTCCGTTACCAGCGGCGCATCGGGCGCCGGCTCGCCACGCAACGGCGCCTGCGGCTCGATCACTTCGAAGCTGTGGCCTTCGACATAACGCGCCGCCGCCACTTTCCCTTCGAGCTTCTTCGCGGCGAGGTCGGCGCGGGCCGGCGTCAGGCGAGGATCGAAGGCGCGCATCGTTGTTCCGCGCTCAGCCGTAGCGCTCGGCGAGCAGCGCGTAGACGGCGCGCGCGGCCTGGCATTCGCCGCCTTCCGGCCGGCCGGGCTTTGTCGCCGGCGTCCAGGCGAAAACGTCGAAGTGCACCCACGACTTGGCGGTCACAAAACGTCGCATAAACAGCGCCGCGGTGATGGCGCCGGCCTGGCCGCCACTGCCGACGTTGTTGACGTCGGCAATTTTGGAATCGAGCATCGCGTCGTAAGCACGCCAGAGCGGCAGCCGCCACAGCGGATCGTTTTCGGCGATGGCGTGGGCCATCAGTTTGTCCGCCAGCTCATCGTCGTCGGTAAAGAAAGGCGGCACGTCGGGGCCGAGCGCAACGCGGGCGGCGCCGGTCAGCGTGGCGAAATCGGCGATCAGCGCTGGCTTGTCCTCATCGGCGAGCGCAAGCGCATCGGCGAGCACGAGACGGCCCTCTGCGTCGGTATTGCCGATCTCGACCGTAATGCCTTTGCGCGAGGTGTAGACGTCGCGCGGGCGGAACGCCCCGCCGGAGATCGAATTCTCCACAGCCGGGATCAACACACGAAGCCGCACTTTCAGCTTGCGCGACATGACCATGTGCGCGAGCGCCAGTGCCGTCGCCGCGCCACCCAAGTCCTTCTTCATGTTGAGCATCGTCGAGTCGGGCTTGATGTCGAGCCCGCCGGTATCGAAGCACACGCCTTTGCCGACCAGCGTCACGCGCGGATGACGCGCCTCGCCCCATTTCAGATCGATCAGCCGCGGCGCCCGCTCGGCGGCACGGCCGACGGCATGAATGAGCGGAAAGTTCTCTTTCAACAGGTCATCGCCCACCACAGCGCGGATTTCCGCGCCGTGCCGTGCGGCGAGAGCGCGAGCCGCGGCCTCGAGCTCCGCCGGTCCCATGTCGTTCGCCGGTGTGTTGATCAGGTCGCGCGCGAGCGTTACCGCTTCGACGACCCGCTCGAGATCTTCGCGATCGAGGCTTTGCGGCAGATCGAGCTTGACCGCGCGCGCTTCCGCCTTGCGGTAGCGCGCGAAGCGGTAGGTGCCCAGTGCAAAAGCGAGCGCGGCATGCCTCGCGTCATGCGGCTCGTTGGCGAAACGGTAGACGCCGTCCGGCAATTGCATCGGCAGCCGCCCGGGGAGAAAAGGGTCCCTGGTGTCGTTCGCGCTATCGAGCCCGAACAGGATGCCGCCGAGCCCGCCCTCCCCCGGCAACGCGAGATACTGACCCGCCTTGGCTTCGAAACCCGCCGCGTCGGCAAAGACGCGGGCGCTCGCGTCAAGTCGTTCCCGCACATCCAGATAGTTCGCCGCCGTTACGAACCAGATCGGAATCGCGGCCGCCGCGCGGTTTACAGTGAAGACTGAATCCATCGTCATCCACGAATCGGGTGGTGCACTTCGGCGCGGCCGTGTCTGACGCCATAGAAGGCATAGAGCAAAAGTCCGATCACGAGCCAGGCGCCAAAGCGCAGCCAGGTGTCGAGCGGCAACCCGAACATCAGAAACAAGGATGAGAGCGCTCCCAACGGCGCGACGATATAGACGGCGGGAGTCTTGAACGGGCGCGTCAGCTCGGGCTCCCTGATGCGCAGAACCAGTACGCCGGCGCACACAATCGCGAAAGCGAACAAGGTGCCGATGCTGACCAGTTCGCCGACCAGGCCGATCGGCAGGAGACCCGCAAGCACCATCACGACCAGTCCGGTGACGATCGTGGTGACATAGGGCGTGCGAAAGCGGCTGTGCACCTTGGCGGCAATGGCAGGCAACAGCCCGTCACGCGCCATCGCGTAGAATATCCGCGGCTGCGCCAGCAGCATGACCAGAATGACCGAGGTCAGGCCGAAGATGATGCCTAGCTTGAGGACCGGCGACAGCACCGAGAGGCCGATGGCGTCGATGCCGATGGCGATCGGATCGGGAACGTTGAGCATGTCGTAGGGCACGATCGCGGTCAGCACGAAGCCGACAGCCACGTAGAGCACGGTGCACACGGCAAGCGATCCAAGGATGCCGATCGGCATGTCGCGCTTCGGATTCTTCGCTTCCTGCGCCGCCGTCGAGACGGCGTCGAAGCCGATATAGGCGAAGAACACCACGGCGGCGGCGCGCACGACGCCGCTCACGCCGAACAGGCCGGGTCCGACGTTGGGCGGAATAAAGCTGCCGGACGGGTTGCTCGCCGTGACCCAATGCGCGGTGCTCACGAACGGGGCGGCCGCCGCGATGAACACCACGATGATGACAAGCTTGATCGCGACGATGACGTTGTTGAAGCGCGCGGACTCCCGGATGCCGACGACGAGCAAGGCCGAAATTCCCGCGATCACCACCATCGCCGGGATATTGATCAACGCGCCGGTCACATGCCAGCTGCGGTCGGCGGCATCGTAGGAAAACGGCGATCCGGAAAAAGCCGGCGGGATGACGATGCCAATATTTTTGAGGAAGCTCACCACATAGCCCGACCACCCGATGGCGACGGTGGTGGCGCCGAGCGCGTATTCGAGAATCAAGTCCCAGCCGATGATCCAGGCGATGAGTTCCCCCATCGTCGCGTAGGCATAGGTGTAGGCGCTGCCCGAGATCGGCACCGTCGAGGCCATTTCCGCATAGCACAGACCGGCAAAAGCGCAGGCGAACGCGCCGAGCACAAACGACAAGGTGATGGCCGGTCCGGCATTGGCGGCGGCAGCGTGTCCGGTCAGGACAAAAATGCCGGCGCCAATGATGGCGCCGATGCCGAGCGCCACGAGGTTGATCGCCGACAGCGTGCGCTTGAGCGGCACGCCATCGTGCGAGGTCAGCGCTTGTACCTCCGGCTCCGCAGCTTCGGCCTCCAGCGCTGCGATCGATTTGCGCGCCCATATCCTCGTCATGACGTCGCTCCCTATAAGCCCACCTCGGCCAGCGCGACCGCCTGCCGTTTGGCGACGCGATCCATCGAGAAATGCTCGATCGCTTCGTTGAACAAACGATGGAAATTCAGCTCGGCGCGCAAGTGCAGAAACACCGCGCCAAGCCCGATCGCCGCGCGATCCATGAAGACGAATTCGCGCGGTACCGTCACCGGTCCCTTTTTCTTGAGCGCCTGGTGTACGCGGAACGCTTCGCGCCGTCCGTATTCCGCGGGCGCGACGCCGTCGGCGATGGTGCGCACGCGGTCGTCGAGCATCGGCGCGTAGATGAATCGCGCCCAGATGTTGAGCGTGTCGATGAGATCGCGGGAAAGCCGGCGAAAGCCCCACGTTTCGTAGGCGCGAACGATGAGATCGTCGTCGCCGCGCTGCAGGCCGTGATAGAGGTCGACGACGCCACGCACGAATGTCGGCGGAAAAATCCGGACGCAACCATAGTCGAGGAGATTGATGCCGGCAGCCGCGCCGTCGCGCTCGAACACGGTATAGTTGCCGAGATGCGGATCGCCGTGAATGACGCCGAACCGGCTGAACGGAAACCACCAGGCCGTGAACATGGCCGTGGCAAGCGCGTTACGCGACGGCAGCGGATCGTTCTTGTGCGCGAGCATGCGGCTGCCATCGAGCCAATCGAGCGTGAGCAAGCGGGCGGTCGACAACTCGGGCCAGGCGCGCGGCACACGGACGCTGTCGATGCCATCGAGCATCGTGCGATAAAGCGCGACGTGCTTCGCTTCACGCCGGTAATCCAGTTCCTCACGCACGCGCGCGCCGATTTCTTTGCCAATCTCGGAGGTATCGATTGCGGTATCGAGCCGCCGGCGGATGGCGAGCAGCCATTGCAGTTGCTGCAGGTCGGCTTCGACCGCCGACTGCATGTCGGGATATTGCAACTTGCAGGCCAGCAATGCGCCGTCGAGCGATTGCGCGCGATGGACCTGCCCGAGCGAGGCGGCCGCCGCGGGATGGTGCTCGAATTCCTTGAATTTGGTCCGCCAGTCGGGGCCGAGTTCCGCGATCATCCGGCGCTTGACGAAGGCCCAGCCCATGGGCGGCGCTTCGCTTTGCAGCTTCTGCAATTCGGCAGCGTATTCCGGCGGCAGGAGATCGGGAACGGTCGCCATCAACTGGGCAACCTTCATCAGCGGCCCTTTGAGATTGCCGAGCGCCGACGCCAACGCCGACGCTTCGCCGGCGCGGTTGGGCTCGCCGCCGAC
>Ga0182024_10024891_pt1 | contig 10606 bp, 7 predicted proteins | sample P32metaG_FD_120480 | JGI IMG/M metagenome (GOLD analysis project Ga0182024, IMG submission 120480) | Permafrost microbial communities from Stordalen Mire, Sweden - P3-2 metaG (Illumina Assembly) | ecosystem: Environmental > Terrestrial > Soil > Wetlands > Permafrost | place: Sweden: Stordalen...
CTCTCCGGCTGCGCTGGCTTGGACTTGTCGGCTGTGGAATAGATTTCGCTGCGGGGATTTTCCTTCACTTCGTTCTCGAGAACCGGGCCCAGGGCGAATTCCTTTCAAAATGGGCTCACATCAACTATGCCGAGAAAGTCTCGTCCAACCTGACCTACTTGGGAGACCGGCTTGCACCTGTCTCGCCGTTATTCGCCGCTTTGTTGTTGCTTGTTTTCTGCATTGCCTTCCCGCTTATGATTGCCGCCGCGGGCCTGTGGCGCGGCAAGAGCGCGGTAATTCCAGCTTTCCAGCCCTCGGATCCGTAGGAACTTTCCCGGCGGCTGCGTGGAAAACTTACTGGAGTTTCGGGAAAATTCCGTAGAACGTAATCGTGTCGGACGTGATAGCGGAGGGATACGAACCGGCGGCGAGTTCCGGGAACGGGCCCGCGCTCGCGGATTGCTGAAAAATTTTCACCTTGCCGTTGTTCATCGCGGAGCCGGGCGTGAAAACGTAATCGTAGCCCGCCAGGCCGTCCATCCACGCGGTGCCCTGAATCGGAGCCCGCATCGACGAAACAGCAGGAAATTGCGAAAGGTCCACTGTGTCGCCTCCGGTGACGTAGCTCCCGGACGCAGCCACGGTTCCGGTCACGTGGACGCGGTTGCCGTCCTGCCATGTGTCCACCAGTGAAAATGTAAGTGCCATCTGTTTCCTCCTTTTGTAAAACGGATGGGCGCGCCCTGCGAGCGGCGCCATGAAGCGATTGCTTAATTTGTTTTTCAGCTCAACGCGAAGCTGCAAATGCACGGCAACGGCACAGAAGAGAAATTATTTGGAATGCAGCCTGCCCGAAAAAACGGAGTCCTAGGCGGGTAACTTATCCGGTTTGCTGCCTACTCAGAAGTTAGGATTCGCTGCGAAAGAACTCTGGCGACAGTCACTCCAATAAGCATTCGGTGGAAACCGGGTCTCAGCTTTTCTACAACATGTGGGTTCGGTGGTTCTTCCCCATTGCCCCGTCCTTACTCCCGACAAGCAGAGTGGCCAGACAGACACTTTTTTCGGACTCAACTCCTATCACCTGATCCTGCGAGCTGACTTGCGGTCAATCAAACCTCAGCGCGGGTGCCGGCGGTAAGTTACCAATTGGCCGTGGTGCTCGATGCTGTTATCGCGCGCGCCGTGAGGAGAAATTCACCCCAGCTTCCAGCAATCCGGCCAATCAGGGCGAATCCAAGAAAAATACGAAGAGCACTGGCCACTCGAAGCGCGCGGCTGCTATGATTGCCCGTTTGCGACGCAACCCCTGCGCGCTCCGGGGAATCCAACGCGCGTGAAATATTTGTGCGAATCGCGGTCGCGAAATGCTATGCAAGACGGCGTTCTGAAATCCAAGGTACAGGCTCGAAGGAGACTTGATTGCGGCTACCGGCCACCATTCTCGCGTTGGTAATCATTCTTTCCGCGCTGATTTTCGCGCAATATCCCGCATCGGGAGGCACGGCGCAAACTCCGCTGGTGATCGCCGAAGGCGCAGCCGCCCGAGCGCTTGCGATCAGCGCCATCGACCCGCATTCCGCGATCTTTCTCACGAACGCAGCCATGCCGAATCGAATTTTTTCGTTCGCTGCCGTTAGCGCCGCGCCCGCAAGTGTTCCCGGAAGTCCCTCGGCGGCCGGCCGCCTCGCGGCTTTTGCGGGAACCGGCGCGGCGGGATCGCTCGGCGACGGAGGCACCGCCCTTTCCGCGGAATTCAGCTTGAGTCCCGATTCGCTCATCGAGCGCAGCGCGGTTGCCGTGGCGCCGGACGGCACTATCTACGTCGCGGACACGCAGAACAGCACGATTCGCGCGATTGCTTCCGCCGCGAGCACCGAGCCCGGCGTGATCCGCAGCGTTGCCGGCCGCTGGGCGCCCGCGCAGAACGTCGCGCTAACCGAGCCCATGGGCATAGCGGTCGATCGCGCCGGAGACCTTTTCATCGCGGACCATGCCGCCGGCAGCATCGACGAAATGGCCGCCGGGAGCGCAAAACTACAAATCCTCGCGCACGTGATTTCGCCCGCAAGCATTGCCGTTACTCCGGACGGCAGCAAAGTTTTCGTTGCCTCGCCGGAAACGGGAGCGGTTTTTGCGATCAACACCGCAACGCTCGCCATCGATGTGGTGCCGGGATTCGCAGCGGACGCGTCCAGCCAGGCGTCTTCCAGCGAGACCACATCTTCGAACGCGACTGCTTCCTCGAACACGACCACTTCTTCGAGCCGGCCGTGCTCCGCCGTGACCGGCACATCGGCTGCTTCCACGGCCGCGACGCCCCTTGCTATGGCCGTTGCTACGACCATTGCCACGGCCAGTGCCGCGCAGATCTGCCCAGCCGGTATCGCCGTGGACGGCGCCGCGAACCTCTTTGTATCCGATGCGAACACCGGCCGCATTCTCCGCGTGGATGCGCGGTCCGCCGCGACCACTGTTTCCGCCACCGGCCTCCAGACTCCGGGCGCTATCATGTTCGATGCGAGCGGCAATCTGTACATCGCGGAGCAAGGAGCGCAGCGCGTTGTAGCCATGCTGCAAGCGGGCGCCGGGGCGAGCGGCATTTCGATTGCGCCGGCGTCGGCGAGCTACATCAACGAACCGCTCGGCGGCAACACCGCGGGGCAATTGTTTACGCTGACAAACAGTTCTTCGTCCGCCATCGCCGGCCTGAATTTCGTTGTTGGCGGCACCGATCCGGCGGACTTTCCGATTCAAGGCAAATCCTGCCTGCCCACGCTGGCGGCCAATTCGTCCTGCACCGTGAACGTCGCGTTTGTTCCCCAGGCCGTGGGCGCGCGCAGCGCCACGCTGACCGCCACCGATTCCGTTTTGACCGATTCGGCCGGCGCCGGCCTCTCGGGCACCGGCGATGATTTTCAGATGTCGATTCCCGCCAACCAGCCGGCGGAAATTTCCGTCCAAGCGGGCGGCACTGCCACGTTTACGGCGCAGGTAATCCCAGACGGCACCTTCGGAGCGAAGGGCGAGAAGGTTGTGTTCGTTTGCCCGACCAATCTACCCGCGAACACAACATGCAGCTTCAATCCCACATCCGTCAGCGCGAAGCCGTCCACGCCGGTCACCTTTCAACTTTCGTTCGTAACGACGAACATCCTGGGCACGACCGGCAGCTTCCCCTTCAGTTCCGTGCCCATGAATCCGGCGAGCTTTCTGCAGGGACCGCGCGGCGGCGGACCATCGGGACCTGCCCGGCTTCCAATCGGAAGACCCGCGCGCACGCGGAGATTCCAACAAATCCGAGATGAAATTCAGCGCTTCCCTGCCCTGCCGGCGCTGGCCGGCTTGCTCGCGCTGGGCGCGGCGTCTCTCGCATTTCCGTGGCGTCGACGGCGCCTGATCTCAACACTTGCATTCGGTCTTCTATCCGTAGCCGCGCTTGCCGGCTGCAAACACAACAAAAATACTTCCCTCGAGACGCCGGCGGGAACCACGGCCATGACCGTCCAGGGCAATGCCGTCGATGCGAACGGCAATCCGCTGAATGCAAGCCGGAGTGTCACCATCACGCTGGTGGTAACGTCGGACTAAAGGAAATATGCGGGCGGCCGCTCAATTGGAAGGCGGCAGACCGGGAAAATAAGTGCGATTGTGAAGGACGGCGTCGACTGCTTCCGACAGAGCGTCGCCGTCCCGTGATTTCGAAACGAATCCGCGCACGCCCCTTTCGATATTCTTAGCGGCGCTTCTACAGGTAAATTACGCGGCGGTGATAACTGTAGGGCATGCGACGGCGTCCTTTAATCTGCTCCGGACGCACGTAGCGCTCAATCAAATTTTCGGTGGCCATCTGCGCCGTTCCGAGAAGATCCTGCGCGAGAGCGCGAGCGCCCCTGGAACGTGCGGCGAGCGCGGCCGTGGCAAAGGCGAGCGGGTCGGTGGAGGAGCGAATCTGCACCGGATCGGTGCCGAGCGTAAGCTCCGGCAGCACTTTTTCGTATCGAATGCGCACCGTGACCGCTTGCGTTGCGCCGATCAGGTTGACTTTGTCCTCGCGCCACTCCCAGAGCCGCAGATACGTGCTTGGCTGCAGGTTCAGCATTCCGCCGCCGCTGGTGAATTTTTCCATGGGAACGAAAACATCGGTGGTGTTGGCGGTGGCGCGCTCCCAGAGCATGTGCGGCACCAGGCAATCGGTGGGAAGTTGCGGGCTCGATACGTCGCTGATTTCCGTGTTCGTGACGCCGGTGGAAGAATTCAGTTCGAGGTCGATGTCCTGCTGTTCGGCGAGGACGCTGACCCCGTTCTCCGCCAGCTCCCGCTGCAGGCCGCGGTAAGCGGAATTGAGGAACGGCATTAGCAGCGTGTCGGTGAAAACCGCGCCCGAGGAATCGTTCAGCAACGCGCGAACCAGAGTCAGCGCGTCTTCAGCCTGCGAATACGCCGTGCTGGGGACGACAGGCATAAGCCATTCCTCCAAAGTTGTTTAAATTCGCGAACTTCTTTACGGAAGAGCACGCTCGCGCCCGATTGTTTCGTTGTGGCGACGAAGTCTTCCGGATTTTGATCCGCTTGCTACCGGTGATCCTCGATTGGCGGGATTTCGTTCCGCAGAAACGGCACCTTGGCCGCGGCCCAATCGACCATGCTGTCTCCCGAGAGCCCGAAGAGCGCCGCGGTGGCGTGTCCCGGTTCGAGCGTGAGATTTACCGGCACTCCGATGCTGCCGATCACCCGGGATGCCGCGTCCGGGTGGGCAATCCAGTACGAAAATGCGGCCGCGTTTACGAATAGCCGGATCCCCAGGTTCAGGGCGTTGGTCCGCACCCACTCGGCGCGGGTCTGCGTCCCGGAAAGCTTCGACTGCGCTGAAAGGCTCGCGCGCTTCAAAACATGCAGCCCATGGCCGGTAACAAACAGCGCCCATAAATGCGCATTTTCGGGCAGGTGCATAAATTTCACTCCGTATCCGGCTGCGTGTTCCGTCACGTCTAAATGTGCAGGTTGTCAACAGAGATGTTGACCCGCACCCGACAGACTGAATCCGGCAACCGCGATAAGCCGCATTGAGGTGAGGCGTTACGCCGGGGATCCATGACAAACGAAACTGTGAAGAATGTCGTCCAGCAAACTACTCGGCCTGATCGACCAGCAGACGAAGCTGTTGCGGAAAGAAAAGCCGATGACAGGAGAGGAAGCGCGCGCCTACCGGGAACGATTCTCCCAAATCAGGAACCTTGTCGAAAAGCTAAAAGGGGACTCGGAAACCCACGGCCTGATTTCATAACTCGCCGCTCCGGTTTCCACCCTCGGCCGCGCAATCAGACAACAGCACCTGTGACCGACGTCACAGACATTTCCTCATCCTCCGTCAATATGTCTTTGCCGAACCGTACTTTTGAAGCCTGGCTTTTAACGGCACGGGGGGGCAACAATGTCGGACGAAATAAATGCTCTGTTTGAAGCGATGCTTCAGCTGATGGAAAAACAGATTACTTTTCGCGAAGAAAAAACATTCGTCACCGACCTGGAAATGGAGCAATATCGCCGGCGCCTGGAAGAGATCATGAAATCGGTCGACCAGTTACAGTCCGACTCGGAGAAACCCTGACTTGACCGGCGTGGACCGGCGCCTCCTCGAACCCCTTCACGCGTCTTTTCCAGCCGAGGCGCGCCGAGGTCAATTCTGGATCGTGTAACTGAGGCAAGCGGCGTTCGTCGTGGGCGCCACGCTCGTCTTGATCGTGAACGAAGTCTCAGGGGACCGAGCGCTGATGAAGTACTGCGCCGACTCGCTCGCCGAAGCGTTATTGCACGTGATGCCGAGCTTCGTGCCAAGACTTTCGTCGAAAACGGGAATGATCTGGCTGTTGGCCGTGACATCGGTGGTATTGACGACGACCGTCGTCGCGCTTGCGGCAATGGCCACGCTGCCGGCCGCCGCGGAGCCGCAGACGGCGGGCGAGGCGCTCGAACTGCAATTCGTAAGTGTGTTGATCGCTTTGAACGCCTGCGCCTGGACCCAGGCGTTCGGGCGGTCGAAGATGGGCGCCGCTTCGTTTCCCTCGAGATTCCCTCCGACCCAATTCGAGGCCGAGGGACTGGTCGTGCTGCTGTAAATACCGATCCCCGGACCGCCGCTCGTGATCGAACTATCCGAAACCGTCAAGTCCAGCGCGCCGTTGTAAAAAGCGGTGATCTGGTTCCCGACCACTTCCAAGCGCAGCAAATCGCCGTTATTGCAGCCGCTGGCAGTTGTAGCCAGATTCGTCAGCGTTCCCGAAACCGTTTTGGCGATGGTGCGCTCGCCCGCGCCACCCGTGAAGGCGCACTCGTACCAATAAAAGTTTCCGCTGTTTACTGCCCCGTTGCGCACGGTCGGCCCAACGGACTGTATGTTGGCCGTGGGAGCCACGCCGACCGTTACTTGCGACCATTGGTCAGCCTCGAAGCTTTGGCCGTTCCAGGAAGAAACGCTCGAATAGGTTCCGCTCTCGGTGACCGCCTGGTTCGCGTTGACGCCCAGCGCGCCCTGTCCCGAAGCGTTTGTGACTGTCCAATTCGCTCCCAAGCTCGCGCTCGAATTCGCGCGCGTGAACGTGTCGGTCGCGATCGGCGAAATCGGGATGTACGACGAGCAATTGATCGAAGCAAGGCAGGCGGGCGCGCCGAAAGAATTCGAAACGTTGGGAGTCGCCGTGTTCAGGAAGCGCCCGCCGAGCGATCCCTGCACGTCCAGATTGAACAACCCAACCGTCGTTGTATTCAGCGACAGCCCGGCACTCCCAAAAACGTGCTGCGCTTGAAGCGAATTCGTAAGCGAGTTGGTGCCGCCCGCCGACGGGGCCGCCGTCATGGAATAGCTTGTGGTGCTCGCGCCTGGGACATTCACGTACTGGTTGCTGTAAGCGGTTCCCAACGTCAAACAGTATCCGCTGTTCGTTCCCACGTATCCGGTCGGAGCGGTCCACGTCCAGTTGATCGTGTGGTTCGCTCCCGAAAGCGTTACGGCTGCACTCTGCGCGGAAGGCGCCGATTGTGTGGAGCAATTGCTAAGGTCGGTCGTGCGAATCACGGCGGTATAGGTTCCGCTCGCGAGGGAACCGCCGGACGCCGCTGTTCCGGCAAGTCCGGTCGGCGGCAGGATGGAGGCAAAGTTGACGTTGATTATTCCCATGGTCGTTTCGTTCAGGCTGGCATTGAACCCGAAGTGTGTACTGTCCGCGAACAGCCAGCCGTAAAGCGGATCGATTCCCAAGCCCGCGATTGAACTCCCTTTTTTAAACCAGCGGTTCGACGGCGAATCAGAAGCGAAACCACCTCCGACGAAATCCGTCCGCAGCCTGAACGTGTCGGTCGCATCGAAAACCGAATCCAAGCCGCCTGAGAACGCTTGCTGCACTCCGTTGCCGGTCGGGTTTCCGCTCGAATCGACAACACCGGTAACGCAGTTCGATGCACAATTGTCGGTGTTGTAACCAGAAATAGTGCCCGCCGTCACGCTGACAAGCTTCCCGTTACCGCCGTTCCCTGCCAAACCATGCGTGATCTTGACTCCCGTCATTGTCAGCGAGGAACAATTCAGGTTGACCAAGGATGCCGTTCCGACTGAATTGTCGGCCTGCTGCACGTTATCGAGTGTCAGCCCGTCGAAACTGTAAGTGTTCCCGCCGGTGCAGATGAAATTGAAGGCGTTTCCGTAGGAAGCCTCCATTACGATGTTTTGGAAATTGAACAGTCCGGGAGGGGCGCTCACGGAAGCCGTACGCTGGTCGTATTCAAAGCCGCCGCCGGTCGTGACGATATTGCGGATGTTGACGGTGCCAGTCGAAGAAGGTCCGCCAGGCTGATTCTCTCCGGTGAATAGTGCTACCGGCTGCCCGCTACCCGCGGAATCGAGGCATCCGCCATCCATATAGAACTCGAATGTATCCGTAACCTTGAGCGGAGTCGCATCGGTTCCGGTGCCGTAATCGATGAGGCAGGTATCACGCAGAATGGCCTGCTGGCTTCCGGTCACGTACACCGCCTGATTGTAGCCAACGATGTTTAGGTTCTTGATGACGATGTTTCCGCCATAGCCACCCGAAGGGTAGGTTGCCTGGAAAACCGGAGCGAGATTGGGACTGGATCCCAGGTTCTCGACAAAGAGCACGGGTCCGTGTGCGGCGATAGGGAAGCCCACGTCGCTTGAGAGATTCGGGAAAAATCCGGAACCCTGAAACTCGATATAACAGGGAAGAAGGAAAACCGGGTTAGTCGATGGAAGCTGTGTCTGCGAAAGCCAATAAACACCGGGAGGGAAAAAGACGATGGGGATTGAGCCATCGACGCCCGAAGCAGCGCAGGCCGCATTGATCGCGTTTTGAATCGGAGTGGTATCGTCGGACCCGAAGCTCCCAGTGCCGTTCCCTTTCGCGCCGTAGGACGTGACGTCGATCCAGGGCCGCGGCCCTTGAATCGCGGCGTTTCCCTGCACGTTCAGCGAAGTGGGTGAAAAGCTGCCGGGACTGAAATTCGAAGTTGTCAGCGTGCCGGTGATGTTCGCATTTCCCGTGACGCTCAGATTCCCGCCAAGCGTGAGCCCGAACGCGGAAATATTATTTCCCGACGATGTCGAGGAAACATCGGGAGGCAAGATAACGTCCGACTGCGTGATCGTGCCGGTGATATTCGGACCCGAAATCTGAATCATGTAACGGCCCGCCGGCGCATAAAAATGATAGTTGCCGATGCCGTCGGTTTGGAACGGGTTCGCGGAAGAAACGGCCAGCGTCGCGTCGGTATAAATCGTGGCGAGCGGCGAACACGGCGTGCCGGTAGCGGCGGCCTGACAAATTCGCACGGTCGCGCCGGATACCGGATGGCCCGCAGGACCGAAAACAATGTCGTCCTTGCGCGAGCCCTGCGCAGAGATGGCCGGCGAACATGCAAAAATCCAGACCGCAAGAATCGTGACGATCCATGGCGAAATCTCAGGTTGCTCGTGAGTCGTCAATCGGTTTTTCATCGCAAATCCTTCCATTAAGTGGCCACCGAACGGCATTTTACGGCCGCGGCGTCTCACTATTGAGATCATACGAGCCCTGGTGGCCCGCATTAAGCCAGAACCGATGGTAATTCAGTTCCATGCGTCCTCAATTGATGACGTTCGCGCTAAGCCGCAGAAAATACACCTCTTCGGTTCCAAGATCAGAAGCTGCACAATTTTTCCCGTTTGTACCGAAAGAAAATATTTGCCCGTGGGCAATGTGCATTGTTTTGCCGATTAGTGCAAATCAAGCACTTGTGGATTGGAGCGGCGTTTGCACTTAGGGAGGCGTGCATCGGTAACGCTTCTCAACCGAGGCGAAAATTTAAAGCTCATATGGGAGAAAAAATGAAAACGATTTCGAAGGCAACACTTTTGGCCCTGCTGGTGACGGCGGCTACCTTCCTGGTTCCCGCGGCGCACGCGGATTCTTATCTGGATTATGACGTCACCGGCGTATTTCAGTCCGGCGGCACCCTCGGCGGCTTTTTCGTCGTGGACACAACCACCAACATGATCACCGACGGTCAGATGACAGCCGACGGCGACTACTTTACGTGTCCCGATATCGCTCTCAACGGCTGCTCTTTGAGTTCCGCGGAAGGCTTCTTGTCGAGTCCAGGAGCCCCCACGAATTATTCGGAACTCGACCTCAACTGGTTGCCTGGCTCGCTGGGATCCGATTTCAACTTCACGCTCAACAACTCCTATTGCGCCTACTGCGCGACCGCCTCGGACGACTTTCTTACGTCGGGTTCAGCGGTTATGTTCGGCACCGACGCACAGCCGATCACCAATGACGGACCGGTTTCAACGCCGGAACCGACGTCGGGCCTTCTGCTTTCGCTCGGCCTGATTGGTTTGGGCTTTGCCGGTTTGAAACAGCGCAACGCAATCAACAACGCGTAATTGTTGGACCTCCCATAGCTCTCGTGAGGGCGCTTCCGGCAACACCGCAAACGCGGTTTCAGCCGAGGCGCCCTTTACGCGTTCTTCAGAGATGAAAAGGCCGTAGGCGGTTACCACCGGCAGGCGCTCCGCCTTCGTTGATCGGCATACTTCCGCCGCATTCGATCTCTCACCCGGCTTCTCATTCCTTCGCTGAAGACAACGTGGTCTTTCCCGCGGGTTCCACCGCGCGGTTGCCGCTCGCGCTTGCAGCCGGGCCGGGTCCCAACCCGTGTTTGGCCGCCTTCTCCGCGTCTAGAATCGCGTGGCAATGCTTGCAGACGGCGACGCCCGTTTTCACCTTCTCGCCGCAAGCTGGACACTCGCTCATCCGCAGCGGCACGTAGGCCCACTCGCGCTCCACTCCCAACGCCATGGCAGCTCGGCGATGCAAATCCGAAATTTCGCGAAAAGAGTGCCCTCGGGCCCACATCGTGTCGCCGTCGGCGATCAGGCGGTGATAAAAGGCGTCGCGCCGGAGGGTGGCCGCCGCCAGTTCCTCGGTGGAGGGGCGAGGTCCCGCGCAGACGAAAACTCCGTGGTCCTGCAAATCCTGCAGCAGGTCTTCGGCGATTTCACGAGCTGAAATTGTGAATGGAAAGCGGCGATTATCGCCCAGGTCGATCACGTCGCCGCGCGAGGTGA
>Ga0182024_10024892_pt1 | contig 10606 bp, 11 predicted proteins | sample P32metaG_FD_120480 | JGI IMG/M metagenome (GOLD analysis project Ga0182024, IMG submission 120480) | Permafrost microbial communities from Stordalen Mire, Sweden - P3-2 metaG (Illumina Assembly) | ecosystem: Environmental > Terrestrial > Soil > Wetlands > Permafrost | place: Sweden: Stordalen...
ATGCCGCGCCGTCGTTGACGACAACTTTTCCTCGGGAGCAACCGCAGGATGTCGGACGCGCTTCGCCGTCGTAAGATGTCTCGATGATCCCGCCGAGGAGGCCGCCGCCACCGATCCGTGACGCGCTCGGAGAGTCCAATCCGGAAGGTGATCGAGCAACGGTTGTACCCTCGTTCGATCACGAGGCGTTCGCGCGGGAAACTGAAGCGGAAACAGATCGGCAGACGGTCATACCGGAGTTCGATCCCGAGGCGTTCGCGAGGGACTCGGAGCTGAGGCAGCACACTGCACTGCCGTTAACGCGAGAGACCACGATTGATGAAGCGCGCCGGATTCTCGAAGAAGGAGATCCCGAGCGGGCTCTTTTTCTTCTCGCGCGTCTGCTCGAACTGACACCCTTTCACTCCGAGGCGAACACACTCTCGACCACGTGCCGAGCGGCACTTGAGCGTGAGTGCTTGTCGGCGATCGGCTCAGAGTCGGTCGTCCTTGTCATCGTGGTTTCGCCTGTCGAGTTGAAGGGTCTTGGGCTCGATAGCGTGAGTGGCTTTCTGCTCTCGCTCATGGACGGAGCCACGGATGTGGAGACGCTGCTGGATCTCTGCGGCTTGCCACGGTTGCTAGCGCTGAGGCACCTTCGCGATCTACTGGCACATGGAATCGTAGAGGCCGCGAAGACACCGACGTGAGTTGCTGACATGAGCGCGAGTGGAGCCTGCTCGGCAGAACCCGATCATGTCCCCGCCCACGCAGGTACTCAACGCGCCTGTCGCACACACACTCGCTTCCACATGGCCTTCAAGCGACCGATGCCTCGCTTGCCACAGGCGCGAGGCGCAGACGACACATGCTTGGCCGGCCGCCGCACGGCCCATCGAGAAGCACCGAGACGTACTGGTGGAGGCGGTCCATCGGGAAGGGCTTCCTGAGGAACGCGTTGGCTCCGGCTTCCTCGGCGTATGCCATGTCTTCGGGAAAGCAGCGCTCGCTGGTTACGAGAATGAGCAAAGATCCGAGGTGGGGTTGGTTACGGATGTGCTCGCAGAGCTCATATCCCGACTCGCTCGGCAACCCAAGATCGATGCACGCGACGCTGATCTGTGTGGTGCGCAAGTGGGACACGGCAGCGTTGAAGTGGAGTGCCGTCAGTACCTGGAACTTCGCTTTCTCCAGCCGCTTGGCCATCGCGCGCTGGAGCACCGGATCATCCTCGACAACCAATACGACCCTGCTCGTCACCTTCGTCACCTCTGCCGATCTTACCTTGCATGGCGGGTGCCAGGCGCCGTACACCGAACCTATTGCACCCCCGTTGCTTCGGAGCGTCCATCATGACGATGCACACGATCTTCCTCGTCAAGGACGAGTTGCAAAGTGCCAACCGCGACGAGGCCGTCATCGACAGCTACCCCATGGATGGCCCGTTGGCGGCGACCTTGCCTCTTGCGTCCGCGGCCGTTTACCGGGGCGGAATGAGACAGCGATCGTGCGTCCGTAAGTCGCGCGCTGCACTGTGCTTCGTTTCGGCTTCGTTTCCGGCCCGGCGTGGCCTCCGGGCGCTCCGCGAGTTCCAGCGTCCCTCCCAATCTCGCGGACATAATCTTGCGCGAGCATCAGGCCTCACTGCCGGGTGTCGGTGCGGACCTCGCACCCGTCTATCTGATCCGAGACCGCGATGGCATCTACGGGGCCGCGTTCGACGCACGTGTCGATCACCTCGGCATCGTGCAGGTCAAGATCGCGCCGCGCTCTCCTTGGCAAACGGATACGCCGAAAGATGGGTCGGCGCGCTACTCAGACCAGCCGAATATTCCGCTCGATCGTCTTGATCACCGAATCCATCTTTCCGTCCAATACCTGCTTCGCGAGGCTCAAGGTGAAACCCTTGGCCGTATGGAACGGCACGTGGGAAGGGAGCGCCAAGGCGAGCGGATCCACGACCGCATCGACGACGACCGGGCCCCCTTCGTGAGCAAGCGCCTCAGCCAAGCCGCTTCGCACATCCCCCGGGTCTTCAATCCGGATCCCTTTGGCCCCCATCGCCTCGGCCACCTTCGCGAGATTCGGGTTCTTGAAGTCGACGCCGAACGGCACGATCCCCCCTTCCTGCATCTCGATGTTGACGAAATCGAGGGATTCGTTGTTGAGCACGACGTGAATCACCCGCGCCCTTCGCTGGACCTCCGTCAGGAGGTCGCTCAGCCCGAGCATGGTGAATCCCCCGTCGCCGCACAGCGCGATCGTCTGCCGCCCTGGCTCGTCTTCATGACCGGGCTCCTGGGGCATCGTCGTCGTCGCCTCCCACCGTGCCAGGCCCCTTCGAGCGCAACCCCGGAGAGCTTTGCGTGAAGCGCAGGCGTTAGGATCTCGTCGGTCAGGTGGCCAAGCACCGTGAGAAATTCCACGAGCACGAGACGGAGGGCTTCGCGGAGATCCGTGTCCTGCGCTCCCTGAGAGCGGAGTCCAACGAAGGAGATACCCGCTCTCTCGACGGTTAGCACCGAGAGGAAGGGGTACTGCTCCGACGCCGTGTAAAGGACGCGATCGACGATGGCCGTGAGCGTAACCTCACCCAGCGTGACCTCGGTGCGCTGCCAGAGAGCGCCGAGGGCTCGCTCGAAGAGGGTGATCAGCTGCGCTGGAGCCTGGGTCTTGGCCACCCCGTCCAGCCAGGCATCTACGTACCCGGCATGGTCCGCGTCGTTAGAAAAAGTTTTGGTCGAACGCGATGCCACGGCTTCTTCTACGTGAGGTCCTCCTCGAGCGCTACCGTGGCAAGGCGACCTTTAGTCCTCGTACAGCCACACTTGATGGCCGACCTAATTTGGCTCTTCTCTTTCACTCCACGGGCTGCCTCAATTGCAAAACATGCCCGCATTCGCGAGCGGGCTCAAACCGGAGGAGCTGGCGCGGCTCGTGGATTTTCTCTCGACGCGGTCGGCACCTGCGAGTCATTCCAGCCCGCTCGCCTCTCTCCCCCTAGCCCTCGGACGGAGGTGGACTTTCATTCGTTCGTCCGTAGGCATTTATTGAATGCAACCTCCGGCCGTAGAACGTACCGTGATCTCTGTTCCGCAAGATCGTTCGCTGGCCCAGCAGCTCAGCCGTGTGTTCTCCATATTCGGCGCGCTCGTGGCCGGGGGCTTCTTGCTGACCGCCTTGGCGTACGGGATAAGCATCTTTTGGCTGACGCCCGAGCTCGATCGAAGCCGGCTTGCAGTCTCCGCCGAAAGCGACGCCTTGGCGGCGATGATCGACGAGGAAAACGGGCTCCGCGGCTACCTTTTCGCCCACGATGGGAAGTTCCTTGCAGCCTATACCCGGGGGAAGAGTGGACTTGCGCGAGCGCACGAAGTCCTCCTCGAGAACGCGGGTTCCGAGCTCGCGACGGCGATGCTTGGCACCCGCATGGCCGAGGAGAGGTGGCACGAGCGGTGGGCCAATGCGGCCGCGGACACGCGACCGGAAGCTATCTCTCCGTCGTGGCTCGAAGGCAAAATGCTCTTCGATGCCTATCGGGGCGACGAGGCTGCGTTCGCCACCGTCCTCGCCGAACAGGTTAGTCGTTTGCGTCTGCGCGAGCGGCGATTCGTCGCCGCTCGCGTCACGCTCGAGCTCACGATATTCATCGTCATCTTCCTTCTGGCGGTTCGCCAGCACCGCGCTCTTCGCGACTCGATCGTTATCCCGGTCGCCGCTTTGCTGCGGCACATTGGCCGCGTTCGCGACGGACAGCTGACGGCGACCGTCGATCCTGCCGGTCCGCGCGATCTGCGCCAGCTCGGGGAGGGCCTCAATGAGATGGTAGGCGCGCTGGCAGCGGCGAGAGAGTCGGCGGAAGCCCGTGACGAAACAGTCCGCGGCCATTCGGTCCGGTTACGCCATATCCTCGACGCGAGTCGCGAGTTCTCCGAGAGCCTCAACCTTTCTTACGTCGTGGGGGCCGTACGGGCGAGCACGGCTGCCGTCGGCGGCTACGATCGCGTCCTCGTGTGGATCATGCAGGACCCGGAGAAGCGCCTCGTGAACGCCGACAACAGTCCGGCCACGGGGTCCTCCGAAGATCCGGACGAGACCGTGCACGAATTGGCCGCGCGCGCAGCCAAGTCCGGGCGCATTACGTTCGAGAAACCCAACGGTGAGGTTCGATTCAGCGACAGCGACACCGGACCGATCGTCGCGATCGCGATCCCGCTCATCGTGGGGGCGCGCGTCGTGGGCGCCCTCGAGGCACGCCACGCCAAACCGACGGTCGCGACGACACAGGCAGTCGAGGTCCTCGAGACCCTGGCCACGCACGCGGCCACCGCCATCGAATCGGCACGCCTGCACGAAGTCATCGAGGAGCGGAGCCAGTTGGACGCCCTGACGCGACTCTTCAACCGGCGCCGACTCGAGGAAGATCTCGATGCCGAATGCAAGCGGTGCACGCGCTACGAGCGCCCGCTGGCCTTCCTGATGCTCGACGTCGATCACTTCAAAGCATTCAACGATACACATGGGCATCCGCGCGCAGACGTGATCTTGCAGGAGGTCGCACAAGTCATCGCGGGCTGCGTGCGCACGACCGACACGGCCTACCGCTATGGGGGCGAGGAATTTTGCATTCTCTTGCGGGAAACGAACGCGCAAGACGCAATGCACCTTGCCGAGCGAGTTCGCCAGCGCATCGAGCTGCGCTTCGCGTCGGGCACGGCGCCGGGCGTCACCGCCTCCTTCGGCGTCGCAGAGTTTTTGCCGGCTATGCCGATGCCGCGGGCGCTCGTGGAGGCCGCGGACGCCGCGATGTACGAGTCGAAGCACGAGGGAAGAAATCGCGTGACGCTCAGCGTGGCGCCTGCCCCCGCAACACTCCAGTCGTTAGGCGAGCCTCACGACACAGTCACTTAGGCAGGCACTATTTCTATGACGAGGCTTTCGCGAGGGTCTTCAGCGTCCGAATCATGCTGACCGGTGAGGCCGGCCTCCCCGCGGCCGTCCGCGCGATCAACGAGGGACCTCTCTATCGATTCCTGAACAAACCGGTGAACGCAGACGAGCTGGCGCGAACCATCCGACAAGCTCTTCAGATGAGGCTGATGTTCGAGCAAAACACGGATTTACGCCGCACGCACCACGAGGAGAAGCTGCGCGGGTAGCCCGTTGTCGGGACTCCACTCATGGGTATGATCCCCGGCACGTATCGTGCGACGCGAAGCTCTTCCGCAGATTCGCTGTCCCGTCCGTTGTCTCGAGGGATGCTTCCTTGACCGAGGTGATCTTTTCGCGAAGCCTGGGAGACTCGTCCACTTGTCCGTGTCTGAAGGTTCCTATTGCGAGACATCTCGATTTTCATGCCCGACGCCACTTCGCGAGCCCGCCGGTCGCAACCCCATCTGGTTAAGGCTGGATCCGTCGACGTGAAAGCATTTGGCCTCCGGGATCCGAGCTTCATTCTGGCCTACGCAACCGTCGACTTCCCCTTGCTGAAACTGCTCGAGGGCCTTCGCAAAGACTTCCCAAGTGCCCCCATTTTCGGCTGCACGTCGTACCAGGGGGTCTTCTCCCGCGAGGGGTTCTTCCGCGGCGCGGCGCTGCTCGCCGGCGAACCCGGTGACGGTCTGCACGTCACGGCAGTCGCGCGTCGTGCCAACGCGGGCGACGCCCGGGGGAAGGCCGATGCGGCGTGTCGGGAGATTGTGGCTGCATTGAATGGCAAACCGCGCGTCATTCTCATGCACGCGACGCCCGGTTTCGAGGAGCGCATCGTCGAAGGCATCGAGAGCGCCATAGGCCACGAGGTTGCCATCTTCGGAGGGAGCGCGGCTGACGACTCGATCGCTGGAGACTGGCAGGTTTTCGGTGGCACCACCCTCATCGACCAGGGCTTCGTGCTTGCGGCGTTTTCGTCGCTCGAGGACATCTACGGAGGCTTCCTGGGGGGATTTCTGCCCACGTCGCGCGCAGGGCGCGTCACCAAATCAGAGGGCCGCAAGGTGCTCGAGATTGACGGCCGCCCTGCGGCCCTCGTCTACAACGAATGGACCGGCGGAATCATTGACGTCGAGGTCAAAGAGGGTGGGGTCGTCCTCCTCAAGACCAGTCTGCAGCCGGTTGGGCGCGTCGTGGACGACACCCTCGGCGTCACTATGCGCGTCCTCTGCCACCCGCACGAGGTGACGGGCTCTGCTCTGAGTTTCTTTACGGAAATCCCGACGGGAGAAAACATCACGCTCATGCTGGGGTCTCAAACCCAACTCATGTCGCGCATGGAGAAAGTGATCCAACGGGCCGCGGCCGGGCAAAAGGGGCTGCTCTCTCTCAAGGGCGGTCTCTTCGTCTACTGCGGCGGGTCCCTGGGATTGATCTTGGACGAGGCCTCCGAGATCGCGCGCCAGTTCAAGAAGGGCGCGGGAGACATTCCGTTCGTGGGGGTGGCGACATTCGGTGAGCAGGGCTGCTTCGTCGGCAAGCGCAAGGCGAACCGGCACGGCAACCTGATGTGCAGCGCCGTGCTGTTCGAATGACCCTGCCTGAGCAGGGGATCCGGGAATCCCGTCCGCCGACCGCCGCCATGGGAGTTGAGTTTGCACGTCGGGGCGGCGTCGCCGACCTCCGAGAAGCCCCAGCTTGGCCTTCGAATAGTTGCGAACCGTGTCGAGTTGCTTGACGTCAACTACAATTCCCCATCAAGTTCGGGTCGAGCCCTGGAACGGCGATGGAGTTGTCTTTCTCCGCGAGAAGGCGTTCCGTGCGGAAATCGCCGCATCGTGAACGCTCAAATCGCCGCATCGTGAACAGCCGTTTCGCCGCATCGTGAACACCGGGATCGGGCGCGTGAACGCCCGTTTCGCGGCATCGTGAACGGCCGAGATCGGGCATCGTGAACACGCGTAGCCGAGCGGCGTGTGCACGCGGAGCTCGCCCTTGCGCGCCAGATGCCAGCGTCCGCCGTCCATGCGTCGACCTAATTTGACCAGCTCCAAGACGGACCCCGGCGCTCGGGCGGCACTGCCACCCACAGCCGGACCGTGGCGCACGTCAGTCGGTCGGTGCTTCGGGCGTAGTCAGCGGTAGCAGACTGCGGGGTATGGCTGGAAGCAAGGACCCGGAGGGTGGGAGGTCGTGGCGGTTCCCGCGCCGACGAGCGGTAGGACGAACCGGGCGTGAGTGCGGCGCGGGGTCTTGACCCCGAGGCGCACTCGAGTCGATGGCAGCCGATGGGGGCGTTCGCGCGGGGCAAGGCTGGCGCGCCTCGGGATCGAGAGCGGGTCAATCTTAGAGTGTCGTGAAGATCGCTGGTCTAAATCGCTGGGGCGAACCGTCCGACCTCTACTTCGGATGAGCCCCCGATTCCGCTCACGATCCTGGGTACCTCCGGCGCCCGACCGGCGCAAGATGCCGTGGACCTGGAAGCGGAAGGTCGGCAATCGTGTGAAGTGCTAGAGTGCTGAGTCAATCGGATAGCCCACCGGGCCTTCTATGACCCCGAGAACGCCTGGATCGAGATGCGCCTCCGCGCCTCGCGCCCGATGCGCGTGCAGCTCCCCGCCCTCGATCTCGCGCTCGACCTCTCGCTCGGAGCCGAGGTCCGGACCGAGGTGAGCTGTAAGTTCACCTTGGCCTCGATCGCGGAGTCGGCTGTCGAGGGCGGGCTCGCCCTCTCGCACTGGTACGGCGATCCGGAGGGGCTCTTCGCGCTGGCGGTCCTCCGCCGGAGCGACCGGTCCGGTCCGCCCTCGCCGCAGACAAGGGCTGACGCTTCACAGGCCCATTGACACAGGCCCATTGACATGCGCGGTCCGCCGGCCACCTCACCCAATGCACCGAAGCTCGTGTCGCTGCGCGATCGCCGCTGGACCCTCGCCGCCGCGATCCTCGGTTCGAGCATGGCGTTCCTCGACGCGACGGTTGTGAACGTCGCCCTGCCGGTGATCCAGCGCGAGCTGCGAATGACTGTGGATCTCGCGCAATGGGTCGTCGAGGCGTACGCCCTCCTGCTCTCGTCGCTCGTGCTCGTGGGCGGGGCGCTCGGGGACCGGTACGGTAGAAGCCGCATCTTCACGACCGGCGTCGCCGTGTTCGCGCTCGCGTCGGCGGCGTGCGGTCTCGCGCCGGACGCACGGTTCCTCATCGCCGCCCGCGCCCTGCAGGGCGCCGGAGCTGCCCTGCTGGTGCCCGGAAGCCTTTCGCTCATCAGCGCCGCGAACACTGCGAAGGAACGCGGCGCCGCCATCGGAACGTGGTCGGCGTTCAGCGCGATCACGGGCGCCATCGGCCCGGTAGCCGGTGGATGGGTGGTCGCCCACGGTTCATGGCGCTGGCTCTTCTTCTTCAACGTGCCGATCGCCGTCATCGTCGCGGGCATGACGGTCCTCCGGGTCGACGAGACGCGCGACGAGAACGCCGCGGACCGCACCGATTGGCTCGGCGCCGCGCTGGCCACGGCGGGGCTCGGCTTTATCGTCTTCGGTCTGATCGACTCGGCGCGCGTCCCCGGACGGGCGCGCCTCGCTGCGTTCCTCATGGCGGGCGCGCTCTCGCTCGTGGGCTTCCTCGTGGTCGAGGCCAGGGCGCGATCGCCGATGGTGCCCCTGTCGCTCTTTCGATCGAGGACGTTCGCGGGCACGAATCTGCTCACGCTGCTCCTTTACGCGGCGCTCGGCGCGACGATGTTCTTCCTACCCTTCGATCTGATCCAGGTGCAGGGCTACACCCCGCTCGAGGCGGGCGCGTCGCTCCTTCCGTTCGTCGTCCTCATCGCGGCGATGAGCCCGTTCGCCGGCGCGGCCTCTGCGCGGTTCGGGGCCCGTGCGCCGCTCGTAGCCGGCCCGCTCGTGGCCTCAACAGGCTTTGCTCTTCTCGCTCTTCCCGGCAGCGGGGGCTCGTACGTCACGACGTTCTTTCCGGGCGTCGTGGTTCTCGGCGTGGGGATGGGCATCACCGTCGCTCCGCTCACGACCGCCCTGATGGGCTCTGTCGAGGTCAGGCACGCCGGCGTCGCCTCGGGCATCAACAACGCGGTCGCTCGCGCCGCCGGCCTGCTCGCGATTGCGGCGCTTGGCGTGGTCCTGCTCGCACGCTTCAACGGCGCGCTCGCCGAGGAGCTCACCCAGATGTCCCTCCCGCCGGAGATCGGACACCTGGTGAGCGCGGAGCGGGGGAAGCTCCTCGGTGCGGACTTCTCATCGATCGATCCGGCGCTCGCCGAGGCGCTCCGCCGCGCGTTCGCCGCAGCCTACGTCGCGGCTTTCAGAACACTCATGCTCGTGAACGCGACGATGGCCGCGGCGGGCGCGCTCGGCGCTGCCGTACTCGTCTGTCGCAGGTCGACGCGCTAACAAGAAACCGATGATCGACTGCCAGACCGGCAGATAGGTAGGCAGTTCCGCTCACGCTAAGCGTTGCTCCACCAAGGGGCGCTACGTCACCTCCGACGCCCCCGCTCGCCGCGCGGGGAACGCTACCCGTCCTACCCCCGGCGACTGTGGCTCGCTTACTTCCGGAGCGGCGCGAGCGCCTGTGTCCAACCGCGCGAGCTCGTCGAGCATCGTCTTGGCGGGAGCCTCCTGCGCCGAGCCGTCGAACACGCCCGCCGCGTCGATGAGCTTGGCGAAGAGGGAAATGGACACGGCCTCGGGCAGCGGCACGATCTTGAGCGACGTCAGCACGAGCTTCGCTATCTGGACTGCGCGCGCCGGAGACGCCCCCGTAGCTCACGAAGCCTGCCGCCTTGTAGGCCACTCGGACGCGAGGAAGTCGAGCGCGTTGATCAGCGACGGCGGGACGCCGTAGTTGGCCTTGGGGAAGAACTCGCGCGTGTAGCCGAGCCGACCTTGCAGACGCTTTCTCGCGGTTGCAAAAAGCCCACGGCGTGGCGCTTTGCGAACGTACTTGGGTAGTGCTGCGTCCCAGCGGACGGGGGTTCGAAGACGCAACGCGAATCTTGCGCCTTCAGGGGCTTCCGCGATCGGCGGGAGCAGGTGGCGCAGATAGTGCAGACGCCGCCTCTGCCGCATCCTCTGGCCTCCGTGTGAGCGGGCTGCTGGGGGGCAGCGCGCATGCGACTTTGCTGAGCATGAGGGAGCACGACGATGCGAGCAACGGATGCCACGCCAACGACTAGACCTAACTCAGGCGGCGTCGCGGAACGTCGGTTCTGGCGGCGTTCGGCGTTGCCAGATGTCGAAGTACTCGAGCACCGCGATTCTCCTTCGCACAGAGGGCTCAGTGGTACGTATGCGTTCGCATTCCAGCCGGCAGCGGTTCCTTCTCGCGTCTACTACCGAGGCCGCGCGCACGACGCGCCCCCTGGAGCGGTCATGCTGTCTGAACCTGGCGAAACCTTCGCAATTTTCGGGCCGTCAAGCGGCATCATTCTTTTCGTCTCGCCTAATCTGATCTCGCAAGTGGCACTCGAACACTTTGGGTATGTGAAGCCGGTTCACTGGCGGACAGTCGTGGTGCCACGATCTGCGTTCAGCGAAGAATTACTTGCCACCATCGGCACACTTCGCAATGACTGCGATCGTGCCGCCGAGGCAGCCGTATCGAGGTTCATTGCCAGCTGCATCACCCAATTCCGCGAACCCGCGAGAGAAGCAGCAAGCAGTGACTGCCCCAAGGC
>Ga0182024_10024893_pt1 | contig 10605 bp, 6 predicted proteins | sample P32metaG_FD_120480 | JGI IMG/M metagenome (GOLD analysis project Ga0182024, IMG submission 120480) | Permafrost microbial communities from Stordalen Mire, Sweden - P3-2 metaG (Illumina Assembly) | ecosystem: Environmental > Terrestrial > Soil > Wetlands > Permafrost | place: Sweden: Stordalen...
AAGCCGAGAAGACGATCGGCTAGAACTGCCGTCACCGCAAAGGTCTCAGGCAATGTATGAGCGTCTCTCGCTACAGCTTTCAAGTCCTCGTCGGATACCCCGTCGAGTTGACGGCGGCGGGAATCGATCCATTCAATGGACTTCTTACGGTATCCAGCCGAGGCCGGCCCGATAGGCAAACACTTAGACAGATGGCGCACGTGGCCCCTCCTGTTCAGGCGGTACTGAATTGTCTTTTTTGAATTCCGCGGCTTAGAACTGGATCAGATAGGAAGGGGTAGGAGGGCGTTGGTAGACGGAAGGCCAGACGAACCGACTGCTCTGAGGAGCGTCGTAGTGTGATGGGACGGGAGGTTCTTCCCAGGTGAGAGGTGGCTTCAGATCGGAGAATTGCTGCTCATTTTGCTGCTCCGATAGGCATAAAAGCACTTGAATCCCAGCGCCGCGTTCCGTTCGCATGCACGGGACAGCGTATCCCGACCCGAGAGCGAGCACTATGGCGAGAATCCAAATTGCGTGAAGCCGTTTCATGCGCGAACAGTATTACACAAACAGCTCGACACTGGCTTCGCTTTACAGAGTTAGGAGCGACCAATCCCTCGCATAGGGGGATTCCAGCGATTCAAAGCATCAGCCGTTTTCAAGCTCCGCACCATGGGATATCGCTGACACTGGGGGTACAATCTGAGCCGAATAACGGCTAATGTCCAAGTTGCCGACTATACGGCAACTTGACGCCGTTTCTCGTTAAGGGAGTTGACGATTTACCGTCAACCAAGGATTGAATTCCGGTCGCTGACCGCTCGCCCGTAGCCGTCTGAAGGTTCCTCGTCCCCAAGCAGATTACCCATAGTCCTGGATTCGTCTTTACCTGGATGGCATGCCGTCCAGGGAGAATGAGTTTGCTATACTGCGGCGGCATTTGACAGAGGACAAAATGGTATACCTGTGTGAGCGTGAGATTGGATTCGACGCGGCTGCGATCGGTTTTCCCAGCATCGATGGATGCCGCGCTATTGCGCTTGTAACTGGCGGCGGGTTGTTCGGTTTCCACCTTAATGGGTCTTTATCTCAGATAAAGAAGGACGCACTCGCCCATTTCGTCAATGCCCACGCGCACGGAAATCCCAAACGGAACCTTTATGTCGCATCGAGAATGGGTGGAAACGGACTGACTCCAGAAAAGTGCTACAGCGAGATAAAAGAAGTAGCCCTGGCACTTGGCTTCAATGGATCAATCTATTGGGCTGATCTTACCGCGATCACCGGCGGCTCACTGTATGTCGTATTCGACAACGTAGGAAACAATACTTGCGCTATTACAGCGCGGCCTTGGAGCGACCATGCGGACCGCATCCCCGCCAACCAAGGACCCTACGCAGCCGCGAATCGCGCCATGGCCAATGGCGGACCTAACGCCCAAATGTATATCAACGTGAATCCAGCAGGATTGCGAGCAGTATACCCAGCAAAATTCACGAACTAGTCTACGCGATGGAAACCATTTCTCTGTTACCCGCAAACCTGCCGACGCGCTAATCGAGAGACCGATAGGTATGGCACAAGCAGCCCCGGCCACGAGAATCAGCAGAGCCATTCCTGCGAACAGAATGACAGGATCGCGGGAGTTGCTTCGGCCCATTTCGCCAGGATCGAATGCATTGCAAAAGTTAGAGCGAGACCTGCCACAATGAAGAAGCCAGACAACAGGCAGTTCGGAGTACCCGATTTGCCGAGAGTGTGAAATCGTTGCTCGCTACGGAACGTACGTCTTGAGTAGTTCCGCAACGTCTTCGTGACCTTTCCGACGGGCTATCTCGCGGAGGGTCAGCCCCTCCGGGGAGCGGACTTCGGCGTCGGCTCCCCCATCCAGCAAGAATCGGACAATGTCTGGTTTATTCCGGGCTACGGCAAACGCCAGCGGGGTGTACCATCCCTCGGCGTAGAGTGGGTAGACGGAATAGTTCTGGAAGGGTCGATTGAGCGCGCCGCGATCTTCCTGAAGGATGGCCTGGACTCGCTGCGTCAACCCGTATTCGACTGCTTCCATGATGTCCACCGGCTGGCGAAGAAGCAAGTCCCGGACCTCGGTGTGCCCTGCATAGTTGGCCCATCCGGCAGGAGTCCCGTGGTATTTCTCCTCGCGCACACGCACATTCGCGCCATGCTTCAGAAGGACCGAAGTAGCACTAAGGTTCCCGTTAAATGCAGCCGCATGGAGGGGTGTGTATCCGAAGGTGGAATCTACAGCGGTCTTTGGGTCGTCCCGGACATCTACGGAGGCTCCGGCCTGGATAAGAGTTTCCACGATCTCACCGGGAGCCCGCTCACTCGCTCGCAAAATGAGATTACCCCAGCGTCCACCCGGCTTGAGGGTATCCGGATCTCTGCGCAGCAGTCTTTCGATATCTCGCGTTCTTCCTAAACAAACGGCAGCCGGCAAACGGACCTTCGCGCCATGGTCGAGAAGAATCTGCGCCATTTCGGCTTCTCCGATGAGCGCGGCCTGATCAAGCGCGGTAAAGCCGGCTTCGTCAAGTGACTCCATATTTGCACCCACGTCGAGCAGTGCCAGCAACGATTGCGGTTGTTTCTTGATCACCGCCAGGTGCAAAGGTCTGCGCCGCCGGTTGGCCATATCCATCCGCCTCTCCAGGTCTGCGGGGTGGCGGGAAACAAGTTGCCGTATAGCCCGTAACTAGCATCGGCTCATGTAAATACGCGCGTGGTAAGCTCACCACTCAGTCTCCAGCTCTGAATGGAGGTCTCAACATGAAAGCATTGAAAAATCTTCTTCTACTCGTAGCGATGCTTTGCGCTCTCTTCTGCCTTCGGTTGGCGGTTGTTGCACAAACGATACCGAGTGGCCCCGCGATCGACGCAGAAGTGAGCAAGATCATGACTCACACCCATGCCAAGGGCATGGCTGTTGCGGTCATCGATCATGGCAAGGTTGGCTATGTGCAAGCCTACGGTATCCGTAACGCCAAGGGAGATCCGCTGGCTACTGACACCGTCATGTACGGCGCGTCGCTGACCAAGACGGTGTTCGCATACACGGTGCTGCAACTGGTCGATCAGGGCAAGCTCAACCTAGACACTCCGATTAAGGACGATCTCGACAAGCCACTGCCGAGCTATGACCCCGATCCAGTTTCTCCGGACAAATATGGACCGTACAAGGATCTCGCCGACGATCCGCGGTGGGAACGGATCACGCCGCGTATGTGCCTAACTCATTCGACGGGTTTCAGTAACTTCTGGTTTATAGAACCCGATCAAAAGCTGCACATCCATTTCGAACCTGGCACGCATTTCAGCTATTCGGGCGAAGGATTGATCCTACTGCAATTCGTCATCGAACACGGGCGCAAGGCGCAAGGCCTGGGCCTCGATGTCGGTGATCTTACCAAAGCCAACTTCAACCGTTTGGGGATGACCCGCACAAGCCTGATTTGGCATAACGGTCAGGACCCCAACGTCGCGGATGGGTGGAATGATCAAGGCCAGCCGCAGCCACATGAGAAGCGCAGCAAAGTGCGTGCGGCAGGCTCAATGAATACAACAATCTCCGACCTTTCGAAGTTTACGGCGGCCCTGGTGAGCGGCGAGGGCCTGAGTGCGACCTCAAGCGCCGAGATGACGAAGCCACAGCTGCATATCACCGTCGCCCATCAGTTCCCGCTATTCCAACCCGACTTACCAGTGAGTGAGCAACGCAAAGATCTATACGCGGGCTTAGGTGTTGTCGTCTTCGACGGCCCGCAGGGTCACGGCTTCTATAAAGGCGGCCACGACGGACAGACCGCCAACACCATGGTCTGCATCAAGGCCAGTCAGCGCTGTGTCTTGATCCTCTCGAACGATGTTCGCGCCGAGGCAGGTTTTGCCGAACTGGCCGGGTTCATTCTCGGCGACACCGGCGTGCCTTACGACTGGGAATACGGAGACCACGCCGGAAAGTCGTGAGTTGACAGTCACCCTTGTTGGAATTCGGCGCGGCTGTTTCCGAATCACGGTCAATCCGGAAGCTATCACTTGGCCGATGAGCCGGCTAATGTCCATGTTGCCGACTATTCGGACATGTGGCCGCATTTTATTGTCGGTGAGTGTATTGGCGCCAATTGAGAGTGCCTCGGGGAGATTGCCGGAGTATCGGCCTATTCGGTTCTCAATGCTTGCATCGGATCGAGGCGCGATGCACGCCACGCGGGAACGATACATGCGAACGCGGCCACCGCGAGCAGCGTTGCCGCAACTGCGGCAAAAACCGCCGGATCGAGCGGCTTGATCTCATAGAGCAGGTCGCGCATCAGCCGCCCGGCTTCCAGGCTTGCTGCGAGTCCCAGGACAAGACCGAGGACCGCGGGCCGCATTCCATCCAGCAACATCTTCCGCATCACGTGTTCGCGCTTTGCGCCGAGCGCGATGCGGATGCCGATTTCGGTCGTCCGCTGCGCTGCGATGTACGACATCACGCCGAACAGGCCCACCGCGGCAAGGACCAGCGACAGCGTGGCAAAAGCGACGAGCAGCGTCGTGTTGAAGCTCTGGTCCAGGGTCGATTCGCCGAGCAACTGGTTCATGGTGAGCACGTCGGAGACGGGCAGATCGTGGTCCATCTCCGAGACGATGCGCTGTACCGGAAGAGCGAACTGCTCCAGGTGGCGGCGGGAACGAATCACAAGCGTGCCGACGGTCTCCACGCCGGCATCCAGCGGGTAGTATTGCACCGGCCGCGGCGTTTCGCCGATTGCGTAGCGGGTATCGCCCACAATCCCCACAATGACGGCATTTTTCCCGCGTACGCGGAGGTGCTTTCCCAGCGGATCTTCGCTGGGAAAGTACTGGCTGGCGAAGGATTGGCTGATGATGGCTTGGTTGGCAGCATCCAATCGCTTCCCGCCGTCAAATGTACGCCCGCGCAAAATCGGAATGCCCATCGCGCCGAAGTACTTCGGATCGGCCCAGCGGCTTAAGGCAAACAGACCCCTGCCTTGCGGCAAGGGCGGATGCTCCACGATGCTGAAGGTCCAATCCATCCCATAGCCCTGCCCAGGGACAGCCGTCACAAAGCCTGCCGCGTCCACTCCGGGCAGAGCGCGCACACGCTCGAGCAGCGTGTCGTAGAAGTTGGCTCGCTGGGCGGGTGTCGCATAGCGGGCATCAGGGAGGCCCAGGTGCATGGTGATCACGTCTTGCGTGATGCAGCCCATGTCGGCGGAGCGCAGCCGTTCATAGCTCTTGAGCAGCAGCCCGGCGCCAATGAGCAAGATCACAGTCAGTCCGACTTCGAGCGTAAGCAGCACATTGCGCAGCGTGGCCCGCGCGCTGCCCCCGCTCACCGAGCGCGAGGCCTCATGCAGCGCGCCGAGAATGCGCTTGTCGCTGGTGCTGAACCTGGCGATGAGTCCGGAAAACAGCGCACACAGCACGATAACGCCGACCGTAAACGCCGCCACCACGCCATCGATGTGGATGGATTCGACGCGGCTCATGTCGTGGCGAGTTCGCGTCAGCCAATGAAGCGCGGCGAAGGCGAGCAAGAGTCCCAGCGCGCCGGCGGCGGCCGAAAGCAGCAGGCTCTCCATCAGCCGCTCGCGCATCAGACCCAGCCAGCCCCCGCCCAGTGCGGTGCGGATAGCCAGCTCTTTGCGCCGTGCCGCCGCGCGCGCCACCAGCAGATTGGCCACGTTGAGGCAGGCGATCAGCAGCAGGCAGCAGGTCGCCTCCAGCAGCACATAGAGCGGCTTCTTGATTTCGCCTACCATGTGCTCCAGCAGCGGACGGCTTCTGGCGCTTGGAAATATAAATGGGTCGTTGAGGTGCGCATTGTGGGTGCGCTGGGAGATGATGCTCAGATCGGCCACGCCTTGCGCCGCGCTGACTCCCGGCTTCAGCCGCCCTACAACGCGAAACATGTGATTGCTGAACGAGGTCATCGTGTCTTCGGGCTTGTCGTGGTAAACCGGTGTCCATAGCTGCGTGGACGGGTCAGGAAAATCGAACCAGGCGGGCATAACGCCGATAACGGTGTACGGCTCGGCGTCCAGATCGATCGTCTGGTTCAGGATGGCAGGGTCGCCGCCGAAGCGACGCTTCCACAGGCCCCAGCTCAGCAACACCGTGCTGTTGGCTGCGCGGCTGTCATCGGCCTGCATAAAATCGCGGCCCAGCGCGGGTTGCACGCCCAGCGTGCGGAGCAGGTCCCACGAAAACAACGCACTATTCAGCTTCTCCGGCAATTGCCCGCCCGAACCGGAAAGCCCGACCCGGATACCCTGCGCGAGCGCGAGACTGCTGTAGCTGCGGTTCTGCTTCTTCCACTCGGCGTACATGCCGCCGGAGACCACGTTGGAACCGGCCGTGTCGTCTTCATGAAGGCCCGCCTCGTAGAGCATCACGAGGCGATCCGGATCATGGAACGGCAAGGGCTTGAGCAAAACGCCACGCACCACCGTGAACAGCGCGACGTTGGCGCCAATGCCCAGCGCCATCACCAGGATGGCGATGACGGTAAAACCGGGGGTGCGACAAAGCGTGCGCAGACTAAAGCGCAGATCGCGTGCGAGGGATTCAAGCCAATTCCAGGACCAGATGGCGCGAGTCTGTTCACGAATAAGAGAAGGATTGCCAAAGGCGCGCAAGGCTGCGTAGCGAGCCTCTTCTGTTGAAATGCCACCTTCCCGTTGCTCCTCTTCTTCCAATTCCAGGCCGGAACGCAACTCCCGCTCCAGGTCTGCATCTCTCTTCCTGATCTGCCACCATTTCATGTCAGTTCTCCTCGGCGGCTGGCCACATCACGCGCGCCACAGCTTCGGCCATCTGCTTCCACTGCGATTCTTCGACCAGCAGCTGCTTCCTGCCTTTATCGGTCAAGCGGTAGTATTTGAATTCCCGATTTCGGTCCGGCGCAGTCTCCCATTTGGAGACGACCCAGCCTCTTCGCTCCAGGCGATGCAGCGCGGGATAGAGCGAGCCGTGCTGCATCTGCAGAAATTCATTCGTGGTCCTCTGAATGTGCTTCCCGATCTGGTGACCGTGAGCAGGTCCATAGAGAAGGGTCCTCAAGATGAGCATGTCAAGCGTTCCCTGGAGGAGCCCGACCCGTTGCTGTGCTTGCTTCGCCATAGAAGACATTCTACCCTCAATCGGCATGATAGTAGACACTCGACTATCGATTGTCAAGGGACGAAGCAGAGTGTGGACTCTCGCATGACGACTTCGGGGCAAGTGGTTCGCTTTCCATTGTCGGCGACTGCATTCGCGGCTCGGCATCCATCCTCTCGGCAAGTGTCCAACAAGCCGACGCCCTGTATGCGCCAATTGAGAATCAATCCAAGCGAATGTTCACTCCTTCAGCACCTGAAGGAAGATCGTTCTCACTCCGTCCGCAGGGCTTCCATCGGATCCACGCCCGCCGCCCGCCGCGCCGGAAGGTAGGCCGCCAACATACCGCTCGCCAACAGCAAAGCCGCCGCTCCTGCGAGTGTCCAACCGTCATGCGCGCTCACGCCGTATAGAAATCCGCGCACCAGCCTCCCCGAGGCGAGCGCCAGGGCCGCGCCCACGGCCACGCCCGCCAGCAGCATTGCGCCCGCCTGTCGCATCACCAGCCACAGCAAATTGCCGCGGCGCGCGCCGAGCGCGATGCGCACGCCCAACTCGCGCTTCCGCTGGGTCACAACATACGCCAGCAGTCCGTATAATCCCGCCACGCACAGCAGCAACGCCGACCCACCGAAGATCTCCAGCACGTGCGCCGCCAGCCGCTGGCTTCCATAGGAATCCTCCACGATCTGGTCCATCGTTGTCATCGTCGCGTTCTGGAACTCCGGGCTTGCGTGGCGCAGAATGTCCCGTAGCTCAGGGATCATTTCCGCCGTCGGGCACTCCGTCCGCACGGCCACGTCCATTGTGGTGCCATCCATCGCCATGTAGAAAATTGCGTCTGGCGTGAGCTGCGGAATCGCAACCTGCACTTCCGGCTGCGCCGCATCGGCCACCCTGCTCTGCCGCTCGTCATCGAGAATGCCCACAATCTGCATGGGCTCATTTTTTCTCAGGTCCAGCAGCTTTGTTCCCAGAATCGCCGCTGGATCGTGCTTGTCCGGCGCGTACAACCGCGCAAACGTCTGGTTCACCACCACGACTGGCTGTGAAGTTGCCGTATCCTGAGTATTGAAAAAACGTCCCGCTGCCATCCGGAACCCGAAAACCTGCTGCATCTCGGGGCTCACTGCTTTGATAAACGAGACAATTGGATACCCATTCATCTGAATTTCCAGCCGGAGCGCGCGCGTCTGGCTCAGCGGAACTTCGCTCACCAGGCCGGCGCTCTGCACTCCGTGCAAATGCTGCACTCGCTCCAGCATGGGCTCGTACAGCGCATGCGTCATGTTCCTGCCAGCGAATCGAAACGCAGGAATATTCAGATCGGCAACGATGATGTGATCCGTGCGGTAGCCCAACGGCACGCGACGCAAAGTGTAAATCGTTTGCAGAAGCAGTCCGCACGCCGCCAGGAGCACCAGCGACAGCGCCACTTCCGCGGCTACCAGTGCGCTGCGCAGCTGATGATGCCGCCGTCCCATCCCTGTCTGCATCCCGCCCTGCTTCAACGCCGGCTCAATGGGAGCGTGTACTGCCAAGAGGGTCGGCCAAGCCGTCGACAGCACCGCCGAGAACACCGTCAGCCCCAGCAGCACCAGAAGAATGGATGCGTTCGGTCTTGCCGAAGCCGCTATCGGCAGATGCTGGCTCAGTTCGTGCGCCAGCAGTTTCACGGAGGAGAGTGCTAGCGCGAACCCCAGGAGCGCCGCCGCTCCGCTCAGCACCAAGCCCTCCACCATCATCTGCTGCACCACGCGCCGGCGGCTCGCGCCCAGCGCCCCGCGCATCGCAATCTCCCGCTGCCGGGCCATGCTCCGCGCCAGCAGCAGATTCGTCCCATTCAAGCTGGCAATCAGCCACAGCACGCCTGCCGCCGCCAACAGCGCCAACAGCGCCTTGCGCACATCGGCGTTCACCAGCCAATTCCCATATTTCTCCATCGATATCGCACTGCGCCTCTGGCGAACATCGGGATCGGTGTACCCAGCCGCGACCCGCCTCTGTATCAGAGACATCTCTGCGCTGGCAGTCTTCGCGGTTGCGCCTTGCCGCAGGCGACCTATCACTTGGTAATTGGCCGCTCCCGGATCTCGGCCTTTATCCTTCTCCCCCAACTGAATCGCGGTCCACACCTCCCCGGCCATAGCGGCGCCGTCGGGATACCGGAAGCCAGGGGGCATTACCCCGACCACTGTGTACGAGGCATCATTGATCTTCACTCCCTGTCCCAGAATCCTGGGATCGCCGCCGAACGCCTCCTGCCACACCGCATTGCTGAGTACAATTGTCCCGGCATTTTTCCCCGCGACAAAACTCGGAGCCTCCGGGATGAAGCCGCGCCCCAGCGCCGGTTGCACTCCCAGCACCCCGAAGAGGTTAGAGCTGATCTGCTCGCCCTGTATTTTCAGTGCGGCCGTATTGCCCTCGAGATAATTCCGTCCAGACATTCCCGTTGAGAAGGCAATTTGCTCGAACGACCGGCTCTGCTTCATCCACTGTTCGATGTTCAGCCACGGCGCGAGCCAGGCTGCCGCCCCCTTCCCATCGCTTTCGCTGATCACCACCAGCCGGCCCGGATCTTTATAGGGCACGGGCTGCAGAAGCACGTGATCTACGATCGTGAACATCGCCGTCGCCGCCCCGATTCCCAGAGCCAGCGTCCCGATCACCGTCGCCGCGAACGCAGGCGACCGCCGTATTTGCCGCAGCGAATAACGGAAATCCTGTCCCAGCCGCTCCTGCCAAAGGCAGCCCCAGGTCTCGCGCGTCACGTCCTCCACTAGAGGCACGTTCCCAAAGTCACGCATCGCGGCTATCCGCGCCTCTTCCGGCGCCATGCCTCGTTCCATGTGATCCCGAATCGCCATCCGAAGATGCGACTGGATCTCTTCATCCAGTTCGTTCCTACGACTCCTGAACAATCCAGACAGCAGACTCATGCTGTTCTTGTAAGGGCTTCTTCCAATCATGATGTAGACACTCTACTCCCATGGCACGCGAAGTGTCCAAGCAGCGGACTACGGCAGGCCCAGAGCTCGGCGAAGTATTGCCCAGAATGAACCTCCAATGATCCGGAAACTGGTTTTATATCCTCGGCCCCTCTGCGGGCGCGAAGACCAGGGTCAGAACGGTGATGTCGTCCTGCTGTCCGAAGGATTTGGCGACGGCGGCAATTTGCTCGGCGGATTGAGCACTCATTCCGCGGGTACGATCGAAGCCGAAGAGTTCGTGGCGGCAGGCGGCTTCGGGGACGCCATCGGTTAGCAGGGTGAGGCGATCGCCAGGGGCGATTTGAAAAGTCTGCTCAAGGAATGCGGCGTCAGGGTCAAGCCCGAGAGGCAGTGCGGGCGTCGTGATGAGTTCCAGGCCGTTGCAATAGGGATTGAGGTGGCCTGCATTGGCGAGGGTGAGAGTGCCGGAGGATGAGACGTGAACCGCAATGCAGGTGGTAAAGCCGGAGCCTCCTCCGAGGAGGCGGCGGTTGAGGCCGGT
>Ga0182024_10024894_pt1 | contig 10605 bp, 8 predicted proteins | sample P32metaG_FD_120480 | JGI IMG/M metagenome (GOLD analysis project Ga0182024, IMG submission 120480) | Permafrost microbial communities from Stordalen Mire, Sweden - P3-2 metaG (Illumina Assembly) | ecosystem: Environmental > Terrestrial > Soil > Wetlands > Permafrost | place: Sweden: Stordalen...
CATTCTCTACGAAATGCTGACCGGCAAGCGCGCCTTTCGAAAAGCCACGTCAGTCGAGACCATGACGGCGATCCTGAATGAAGACCCGCCGGCGATTTCGCAGCTCATGCCAAGCGTTTCGCCGGGGTTGCAAAAGACTGTGAACCGGTGCCTGGCCAAGGACCCGGATCAGCGCTTTCAACATGCGTCTGACCTCGAATTTGCGCTGGAAGCTCTTTCCGACTCGAGCAGCACAGCCATGCCCGCGATTGCTCAGCAGGCCGCGCAAAAAAGATGGATCTGGATCGCAGGGGCTGTGGCGCTAATTGCAATTGCCGCAGCTCTCATCGCAAGGTGGAGGCAGCCTCCGGCAGTTCCCGTCGTCGAAGCCGTAACTCAACTCACCAATGACGGCAAGATGAAGGGGGCCGGCGGCAGATTGGTCACTGACGGCTCGCGGATTTACTTCCTCGAGGGGTCCGTGGGGAGTTATCAAACTGCGCAAGTTGCAGCTGCCGGCGGCGCCACTGCCATCATCCCCGTCCGATTCCCCAACTTCCAGTTCACCGCATTGAGCCAGGACGGATCGTATCTCCTCGGCGCCTGGGGCGACAAGTACGTTCTTCCATTCTGGACCGTCCCGCTACCCACGGGAGAGCCGCGCAAGATGGGATCAATCGAGGCTCAGGATGCAGACCTTTTACCCGATGGACGCATCCTTTTCGCTCTCGGCAACGACCTCAACATTGCCGACAAAGATGGTTCCAATCCGCGGCGCATTCTCACCGCCAATGACGCCATCGACTGGCCCAGTGTTTCTCCCGATGGACAGCGTGTGGTCTTCACCCTGCATAAGCGCAGTGTGCGCACCCTCAACGAGGCCAATCTGGATGGCTCAGGTCTACGTACCCTCGTCAGCAGCTCCGATACCGGACGAGTTTGCTGCCCTGCATGGACTCCCGATGGCCGATACATTATGTATGTCAGCCGTTACGAAAGCCGTCGCGATCTTTGGGCCTTTCCCATGACGATGGGATCCCTTTCACGCCGGCGGCGACCTATTCAGTTGACCAATGGTCCACTCTCTTACACCGTGCCCGTTGCTGCGCGAGATGGGAAACATATCTTCGCCGTGGGTACCCAACAACGGGGCGAACTTGTGCGCTTTGACGCGAAGTCGAAACAGTTTCTTCCCTTACTCCCTGGCGTAGCGGCCTTCAGTCCCACCTTCTCAAGCGACGGCCAATGGGTCGCCTACACTGTTTTTCCTGACCACGCGTTGTGGCGCAGCCGTACCGACGGAACTGACGCCTTGCAGCTTACGTTTCCCCCCGCGCAGATCTTTTATCCCGCCATTTCAGCAGACGGGAAGCAGGTTGCATATTCCACCGCGACGGGCGCAACTCGTCTCATCAGCATGGATGGAGGTACGCCGCAGACGCTCGTGGAAGCAGACTCTCACAGTGCAAGATGGTCCCCGGACGGGAATCGCTTAGTTCTGATTGACAGCAGCAACCCCGGACCCAGCAACATCGAGCTCTTCGATTTGCGCACGGGGAAACACTCCGTCGTTCCCGGGTCTCAAGGCTTCTATACCGTCCGATGGGTCGCCGCCGATCTGCTGGCCGCTATCACTGAAGACAGCAAGAAGATCGAGATTTTCAACCTCAAAATGCAGAAATGGTCTGACATGGTCTCGGCCACACTGCCCGGCTTCATGGTTAACGTGGAACACTCGCCGGATTATAAGTACGTCTACTACACCACCGGCGGCCCCGAGCCAATGGCATATCGCATTCGACTGACCGATCGCCAGGTGGAAACCATCACCAGCCTGAAGGCTCTGCCCATTGCCGTTGGTCCGGGCGAGAATACCCAATTTGGCGTTGCCGCGGATGGCTCTCCGGTCTTCGCCCGCGACATCGGTACGCGAGAGATATACGCGCTCACAGTGAAATGGCCGTGAGCCGCGCCCCGAGAGGCAAAAAGCAAGAGCCAGGCATCGGAGTCAAATGCGCTGATCGCCGACGCTATTCAAGGCGAATGCCATCTTGCAGCTGGATTAGTCAAAGGGACCGGGTAGGTGAGCCGGTAGATCCTCCCAGGTACAGCACTTCAGTGGGACGTCTACATTGAACTTTCTTTCGACGCCAAATCGAGGCCAATCGGGCAAGCCCGCTGAGTTGGGGTTGCCGGTCTTGGCGAAGTTGGTCCAATAGCTCTCCATCAGACCGGAGAGTTGGATGTTTGTGTCGGTAAAGTTAGCGGCGACATTGCCCCACGTGGGGAAGTACCCGAAGACATAGAGAAGCTCCGCGCCGTGGATGGGTGCGAAGGCCAGCAGAAGCAGGGCTAAAGGCGAGACAGGAAACGCTCTCAATCGAGTTGAATCCTGGCTCACACGATCTCCTTGAGTAGCATCAATCATTGCAATTCCTCGTGCACGACAATCGTCACCTGCGCTATCTTGCGGCGTTTCGACCAAATACACTGGGTCGCGGCTGCTAAACCAATTACCGTTAAGCAGTAAGATAGTCCGAAATATGAGCGACAGGGCCGCGCTGATAATTGGAAACCCGGCTTATCCCAAAAGCTCGGCCCTGCGGAACCCTACAAACGATGCCCGGGATCTCGCCAAAGCTCACCAATTGCCCCGAAGGGCGCCGCCATGTATCACAACGCTGACTCCCGGCGAGTGCACGACTCTGGTGTCGACCCAGGGTTGCCGCTGGCCCGCGCGATGGTTGTCCTGGCATGCGCGCTGTCGATACTTGTCCTTGCGTTGCCGGGATCCCTTTACGCGGAAAATCCCGCGCCAACTCCGCCGATGGGATGGAGTGAATGGGACGCGTACGGGTTGACTATCACGGAGGCTGACTTCCGAGCCAATGCCTCGGTACTGGCTTCACTCAGGCAGTACGGATGGCAGTATGCGATGCTCGATGCAGGATGGTACGAGGACGATCCGGCGAACGCGCAACAGTCCGGCCGGCACTACCAGCTGGACGGCAACGGACGATTGATTCCGGCGGTGAACCGGTTTCCCTCCGCGGCGAGTGGGGAGGGATTCAAGCGGCTGGCCGACTGGCTCCACGCGCATGGCCTTAAGCTCGGCATTCACGTCATGCTGGGCATTCCGCGCCAGGCAGTCGAGCGCGACGCCCTTCTCGCGGGATCGACCTTCCGCGCCTCGGAGGCCGCTGACACCACACAGACCTGCCCATGGGACAGTGAGTTCTATGCCGTGAAAGATACCGCGGCAGGACAGGCCTGGTACGATTCGATCGCGAAACAATACGCCAACTGGGGCGTTGATCTCATCAAGCTGGGCTGTGTCAGTGACCGCCCCTTTCGCTCCTCCGAGATTCGACAAATCAGTGAAGCGATACGCGCGATTCGCCGCCCCATGGTGCTGAGTCTTTCACCCGGTCCGCCGCCCGAGGAATACGCCTCGTTTGTGGGCAAATATGCGCAGATGTGGCGCGTCTCCGTGGAGCACTGGGATGTATGGACAACTCCCAGGAACAAGAGCGGCTTTCCCATCGGGTTGCGCGACGAGTTCGATGTCCTGGCGAAGTGGGCGCCGTTGGTGAAGTCTGGAAACTGGGTGGACCCGGACGCGTTGCCGAGCGGCTGGCTCGGTCCACATCCGGCATGGGGCCAGGCACGGTCCTCGCAACTGACGCAGGAGGAGCAGCGCAGCGAGTTCACGCTGTGGGCCTTCGCGCGTGCGCCGCTGATCGCAGGGGCGAACCTGACCAGACTCGATCCGTTTACCAGGGGGCTGATGACGGATCGGGTGCTGTTGGATATCGATCAAAACGCGCGGGAGAGCCACCCCATCACGGATCTGCCGCCTGAATGGAATCAAGTTCGAATATGGGAGGCACAGACGCTGCGCTCGGGCCGCTTGCGGCATTGGTTCGCGTTCTTCAATCTCGGCGATGCGCCGGTGCATCTGCATGCACGATGGACGCAGCTTGGTCTCTCCAGCGGCAGGCATGTGGCCCGCGATCGGAGGAATCATCGTCGACTGGCACCCTCCGAACAGGTTGAGATCGTGTTGCCGGAACACGGGAGTGCGGTCTATTGCGTGAAATGAAAACAGGAAAAAACGCCCACAGGCAGTCGACTTGAAATGAGGTATCGAGCCGTAAGAATGCCGTATCGCGTCACTGATGAGCACCATGGGGCAGCGGCCGGATCTCACCGATCCGGCTGTTCCTTAATCGGTGGGTTGAGAAATAGAAGCAAGAGCAAGACGCAAAGAGCCAGCGGGCTGCGACGAGAGCGTCATTCCTTCGCATCTGTCTCCGCACCCGCGAGCAAGGATTCAGTATGTGACAGTAGCGGTAATCGTGTCGGTGTACGAGCCGGGTCGTACGTATTCCCCTGGCGGGATCTGGCCATAGACGGTAAGAGATTGAACAGCGCCGGTGCCGGTCGCAGCCAGGGTGTTGGTTCCGACGGTATTGCCCCAGTTGGTGGTGAGCCCTGAGTTACTGAACAGCTTATAGCCCAACAAAGCCGCGGCGGGTCCGGTCATGCTGCGGTTGGTCACAGTCGCTCCAGTCGCATTCCCGGCATTGAGGCCCACGTTGTACGGGGTGGTGTTGGTGCATGTGACGGAAAGGATGGATGTCGAGTTGATCAGCAAGCCCGAGTAAGTGCCGAAGCCCAGGGGATTCGCCGCGATGGTGCACGTGGCCTGAACCACCGCAGTGACAGTGAACGAAGTGGTGTCTGAGGAGACTGTGTCGGTGTAAGTGCCCGGAGCCAGGAACTGCCCCGCCGCGATCTGGCCATAGACGGTGATATTCGTGTTGCCTGTTCCGGTCAGTTCGTTGCCCGTGGTGTTGCCCCAGTTCGTGGTCCGCGCGGCATCGATGAATAATTGGTAGTTGAGCGTGGCGCCTCCTGGGCCGGTCATTTTCCGAGTCGTTTCGGTCGCGCCTGCCCCCGTCCCGGCATTCAACGGAATGTCCCACGCTCCTGCGCAGGTGACCCTTCCGGTTGCCGTGCCGTTGAGCAGCGTTCCGCTGTACGTCCCATAGTTCAGGGTCGTAATCGAGAGCGTGCAGGTTTGTCCATGGGTTGACGCGACCCAGGCAAACAACGTCAACAGCGCCAGTCCAAGTCTTCGCCTCATGAACTCGGCTCCGTGCATTGCAACGGTCCTATGGTCGGGATATCTCCGGGTACGGGCCGGTAATTGAAGGCGAGACTGCATCGCCGCCCATTTGGACGCTCCACGTCAATCTCGTTGTGGGGACTAAGATTCTCAAGGTATGCCTCCCCGTCGTATCCGATCGGGACAATTGCTCCAGTCGCTCGCAACTTCGCCGTGCTGCCGAGTGGCATCGGAATGCCAGCCTCATCGACGAGCCTGAGCAAGGCGCCATGGCTGATCTTGATCGGGAACTTGACGATTACGCCGGAACGGTCCTGCGGTCTCACCTGGCGCGAGTCATTGTCAATCGCGATGTCCGCCGGAATATCGGTTGGCTCAATCGTGATATGGTTCAGATCGAACGAGCGCATATCCGGCACCAGCAGGCGGCCCGACGATCCGGTGCTGCCGATGTCACGGTTTTCCTGAAGCACGTGGACATGCGGCATGGGGCTGGTATCGACGATGGCAAAGCTGTCGAAGATCGTGTTGGAAGGAAACAAGGCATTATCTACGAGCGAGACCGCCCCCTGGGACTCCATGCGCAGAGTTGTCTGACCGGCGCTGTTGTCGACCCCCGCGGTAAACAGACCCACGGGCGACTTGTACTGCAGTTGTCCGAATTCATGGTTGGAATCGCCGGCAGAGATAAATGCGTCATACCCCCAATCGCCGACCTCTGCCGCTGACTTCTCCAACTGCAACTGCCCGGTGCCGTCGGACGCCCCGCTGACATTGACCGAGCTTCGCCTGCCGATGGGGATGGTCAGGCCCGCCTGCAGCCCGTTGCTGTTGCTGGGGCCGGCAAAGTTCACAAACTCCGAGACGTAAAACGAGGTGCGGTGGAACTGGACCGAGTAGCTGATAGAGAGGACATGGGAGTGCTCTGCCGCTACAACGTCGGATGGAACCGCAACCGGGGCGGCATCCTGATCGACTGCGGCATAGGCTATGCCTGCCGATCCGAGCCGACTGAGAGACAGGCTGGTGAATGCGCTGAGCTGCTTCCGAATCACCCCGTCGCCGTTCATGGACGCAATGTCCCGGTAATTGACGGTCGCCATGGTCGCGGAGGCCCCCAGGCTCAGTATTCTTCCGATGCGCTGGGCTCCAGCGGAATACTGCGCGCCGAGGTTCCCCGAGCCACTGCTGGCTGCGGCGGCGAAATTGAGGACACCCAGATTGCCCACCTGCACCACGGCTCCTGCGCCCGCCATGAATGCGTTCGGAGTGCCTTCGGCGCTGCCTTCGACAGTCAGCTTCGAGGTCAGCCCGCGGCGGTAAATGCCGGCACCGGCGATCTTCCCATAGTCGTTGCTCACCGAGCCCCAGTTGCGCCGCACCAGGCCGGTCTGCCCGGAGAATGTCTGAAGACCCGGAGACAGCAGCGTGGAGCTTGCGTAAAAAGGCTGCGTCACGGTCACCTGTTGACCCAGCGCATTGGTCATCGTCATCGAGATCGTGCCCGCGCCCGACATCGCGGGCAACTGCGGAGCCTCGAAGGGGCCGGCCGCAGTCTCACTGGAAACCACCAGGTTGCCGTTCGCCAGGACCTCTACGGTGGAGGGAACTGCGGCAGAGCCGGTAACCGTCGGGAGCGGAAAAGTAACAAGATCGGGCCGCATCGAGAAATCCGACCGGATCTGCACGCCCTCCATGTGAATCGGACGGGTCCACGCGAGGCCACTGGTGATGAAGTCACCCAGGCTATAGCGGCGCAGTGTATTAACGTTGGCGAACGTATACGCCGAATCAAGCCGTATCGCCGCGGGTGTGCCCGAGGCGCTTGAACTTCCGCCCGCATCGGCGAGCCATCCCGAGCTCAAGATACCCCAGGGGGAGAAGGCCCGCAGATCCAGTGACCCGGTAGCGCTGGTCTGGCTATTGGCAACGGTGTCGACGATGTCGTAGTTGAGGGTCGCGCCGGTTCCGCTCTCGATTACCCGGCGGCCACCGACTCCTTCACTTCCCTTGGGCTGTAACTGCGTCGGCAACAGGTGCTCTTCGCCGACCGTGACGAACAGTTCCTGATTTTTCTCATCGATGCTCAAGGTCAGACCGGGAATGTCAGACAATGCGACCAGACCGCCAGATACCGAGGCGTGAGAGTCGGGAATCCGAAAGCCGAGATCGCGTAGTTCGTCTGCCTGCGCCATCAACTTACCGTGGCGCAGGGTGAATTCGCCGATCTTGCCGATGGAATGACCATTCACGTGGACTTCCAGAAGCAGTGCCTGGTCGGAGCCGGCATTGTTGGCGACAGCAAAAGCCGCGGGGGCTGGTTCTGGCGTGGCGGCATCGGTGCCTGCTTCGGTGGCGACGTAAGTGGCCAGGGCCGGCCGCGCAATCATGGCCAGAAATAGGAAGGATATTCCGGCCCAGCGGCGCCATCGCGTTCCCGCACTTCGAGGATCATGGCTTGGCAACAACTGGAACCTGCTGTTCGATCACGCCCGCATCTCCGCGCGCTGTCAATCTCAGGGGGATGCTTGGCAGCGGCAGGGAATCCTGGGCAGTTATATGCCAACGCCTGGTGGAGCCGGCAAGAATATAGGGCGATGCGCTGGACTCTTCCTTGAGCTTGCGACCGTCGCTCGTTGACAGCACAATTTCGCGAATTGCTTCATGGCGAAGGCCGTCGTTGGTGCCCACGAGATAGGCCTGCCCGGCATTGTTCTCGATGTGAAACTCGATATGGGGAACGGCCCGAGTCAGCGGCTGGGCAAAGATCGGAATCGAGAGGCGCAGCACGACATGGACAATCCCAGGCTCGGCAGGAGGTGGAATCTGGTCAACCAGAATCCGGTAGGTTGCTTCGGAATCCTGCGGCGGGCGACGCAGAATCAGGCGGATGACCTGGGAAGCGCCCGGCGCAATTGACGCAAGCGGTGGACTCACCATTACAGCATCCGAGGATGTGAGGCGATCCTCACCATCTTGCTGACTCCATGCGTAGGCGCGAACCTGAACGGCAGTCTCGCTTGTTCCCTGGTTGGTGACCACCAGGGTGGTGGCCCTTTGGCCGGGCGACAGGAGGATGTTGACCGGGAGAACTGACAAAGCCTGCGCCCTGGCCGCCAAGCCAGTCAACAGAACGATCAGGATGGCGGCCAGCGCGTTGGCTGCTGCTATGCGTCGGGATGCGAACATTGGAGACCCAATTCGTAACGCGATTAGCGATTAGTAGGTAACGGTTGCGGTAATCGTGTCGGTGTAAGAGCCGGGCGCAACATATTCGCCCGCCGGAATCTGGCCATAGATCGTGATCGGCTGAGCAGCCCCGCTTCCGGTTATGCTCGCCGTTGTCGCGAAGTTTACCGTCCGTCCGGTGTCCGAGTACAGCGCGTAGCCTAACAATGCAGAGCTAGTACCGGTCATGCTGCGGTTGGTCACCGTAGCACCAGTCGCCGTTCCTGCATTGAGCGCCACCGTGTAGGGCGTTGTGTTGGTGCAGGTCACCGTGACTGTAGACGTGGAGTTCGCTACCACGGCAGTGTAGGTTCCGAACGACATGGCAGTGGCGGAGATTACGCAGGTCGACTGAACCGTGGCGGTTACATTAAACGTGGTCGGGACAGAAGTTGACGCAAAGGCAGATGTGGGAGCCAGGCCCAACGTCAGACATCCAAGAACAGCAGAGGGAAATGCAAACTTGATAGCATTTGAAAACTTCATCGCGATGTGACTCCTCGTATAACCTCGGTTAGAATTTGAGACTTGCGGCCGTCCAACCGGGAATTGGACAGAATCAGTAGTTGGCTGAATCGGCAATTCTGAAGCGAATCGGGCAACCTAGATTGCACGTCCCCGCTTCATCTGCCGCCGAGTGAGCTGCGGTCGACAATAGGCACAACAATGTAGTTTCAGGGAGGAGATTAACTCGAAGTTAGGCTCGGGCCTGGCATGCATCGTTACGTCGTAGCGATAATATCGCTCACTGAAAAGTAAGCATCCATAGTACTTTGGTATAGGCCCAATCGCCCGAAGTCGCATCTTAGTGGTAATGCGCATTACCTATTGGATATGACTTTTTGTTATCGGACATAATATAGGGCTATAACGCCGTGCGTCTTACTCACCCCAACTACGTGCTGTCGGTCAATAAGTAACGGTGACGATAATCGAGCCGGCGAATAGTCCGGTCCCTACATACTGCCCCGGGGAAAGTTCGCCAACCGCAGTGAGCACCTGGGCAGAGCCGTCGCGAGCCCGCGCAACCGCATACCTCGGCAAGGCCGAGTCGGCGCCAGCCATCTTCGGAGTTGTCATGCTTGCTTCAATCCCCAGTCCGTCACTTAAGCCGACCGTGTACGGTATCGCGTGGCTACACGTCACGGAGACCGCGGCCGTCGCCTTGGTGCCAGCGGTGGAGTATGGTCCGGGCGTCGCTGCGGACACTGAGACCGCACATGTTGCCTGAACCGTCGCCGTCACACCGAATGAGACAGTGGGGGTTGCCGCAAACGCATTGAGACCCGACACGACAAGGCACACACAGATTGCGAAGGGTGCGGGCCTCGTGGACATTGTTCTTCTCCTTACTCAGGACAAGCGTCTTGTGTACCTTCATCGGCAATTCTTAGGGGAAGTCTATTCCGAACGGAGTTTCATTCTGAGGAGCAATACAACAGGCCCGAATCGTATAGACATGACTCCAATCGATGTTTCCGTTCCGGGATTGGCTACCAATTCCGATCGTAATCGTCTGCCCGTTCACCTGTACGGCCTTGTTGCTAGACTGGCGTCATGGCAGGGATGTTGCGAAGTGTGAGCCGGGCGGCGCTGGTGGCGATGATCGCCCTGTGCTGTTGCAGCGCGGCCGGCTCGGCGCAGGTGGGCAGAGTGTACACGGCAGCCGACTACGCTCAGGCCGAGCGATGGATGGATTACAACGTGAATCCGCTGGTCTATCACACGGTGGATCATCCGGAGTGGCTCGCGGATGGACGCTTCTGGTATCGCGACGCGGGGCCGGACGGCGTGACCTACATGCTGGTCGATCCGGCGAAGCGGACGAGGGCGCCTGCCTTCGACCAGGTTAAGCTGGCTGCGGCATTGAATGGAGTGAGTGGATCGGGTAGAAATACCGCGGTGGAAGCGGGTCATCTGCCGATCGATGACTTTGCACTCGAGGCTGGTGACGGCGTGGTGGTGCTGGCAGAAGGACGGCGCATGTTGCGTTGCGATCTGCGCGAAGCGGGCGTGTGCAAGGATGCGGGCGAGGTGCTGCCGTCGGGAGTTGCCTACGACATCTCGCCCGACGGCAGCAAGGCGGCGTTCATTCGCGACAACAACTTGTGGGTGCGCGACGTGGCGGGCGGGCGAGAGGTGCAGTTGACCAAAGATGGCGTGCCGGACTTTGGCTATGCCACGGACAACGCCGGATGGACTCACAGCGACAAGCCGATCCTGGTGTGGTCGCCGGACTCGAAGAAGATTGCGACGTTTCAGCAGGA
>Ga0182024_10024895_pt1 | contig 10605 bp, 13 predicted proteins | sample P32metaG_FD_120480 | JGI IMG/M metagenome (GOLD analysis project Ga0182024, IMG submission 120480) | Permafrost microbial communities from Stordalen Mire, Sweden - P3-2 metaG (Illumina Assembly) | ecosystem: Environmental > Terrestrial > Soil > Wetlands > Permafrost | place: Sweden: Stordalen...
TACGCGCCAGCCGGTGCCCCTGACCGTACGTTTGGGCGTAGAGGCTTCCGGCCTCGCCCGTGAGAACCAGGAGGAGCAGCGGTAATGCGTCGCACTCTCTTCGCGAGTCTCATCACTATACTGCCGATGCTGTTGACGCTCTCGTGTGCGGCGCCTGGACAGCATGCCGCGGAGCAGGCAGTGATCCGGCCCGGCGAAGTCACGGATTTCCGTTTACTTTACGCTCAGAACTGTTCCGGATGCCACGGAGCGAACGGGCAAGGGGCGTTGAGTCTGGCAATTGGTAATCCCGCGTATCTCGCTATTGCCGACGATGCAACTATCCGGCGCGTCACCGAGGAGGGGACGCCAGGAACTGCGATGCCGGCTTTTTCGCAGAGGGCCGGTGGCTTTCTGACCGACGCCCAAATCGACATCCTCGTCCGAGGAATCCGCGCCTGGTCCCGGCCCGGGAACCTGATCGACAGCAGGCCCCCGGCTTATGCAGCTTCGCTAACCGGCAATGCTGCGCGGGGCCAGGACGCGTTTGCGAAGTACTGTTCTTCGTGCCATGCGGCAGGTGGAGGAGGCGCTTGTGTCATCGCCGATTCTTCGTACCTCGCTCTGGTCTCCGACCAGCATCTGCGCACGGTGACTATCATCGGCATGCCGAATCTCGAGATGCCGGACTGGCGAGGCTATGCCACGCCGCTATCCGATGCAGACGTGACGGATGTCGTCGCGTGGCTCGCCATGCATCGCACGCCCCTGGCCGCGAGCCTGAATCATTGATCGAGTGTGAATCATGGAGGAGGTTTGGAATGACTGTAGATGGCGGACTTTCCCGGCGTCAGATGTTGCTGAAAACCGCGATGGCGTTCAACGGCGTCGTGGGCGTGCTTCTTGCTGTACCGATCGTGCGGTACATTCTTTCCCCCGTCACGAAGGTGCGAAAGCCCGGCTACGATAGCTGGGTTTCGCTTGGCCCGATTGACCGGTTCCCTCCTGGGGAGACGCGCCTCGCAACGTACCGTCACCCGGACGCGCAGGCGCTGGATGGTGAAACGGCGGATATCGCCTGCTGGGTGCGCCACACCGAGGGCGAACATTTCCAGGTATTCGCCATCAATTGCGCGCATCTGGGATGTCCGGTGCGCTGGTTCCCTCAGTCCAGCCTGTTCATGTGTCCGTGCCACGGCGGAGCTTACTATGCCGATGGCTCACGCGCATCCGGCCCTCCGGAGCGCGGGCTGTTCGAATACCGATTCAGAATTCTTGATGAAAAACTGCAAATCGAAGCTGGCGCCACGCCGACGCCCGGCTCTTCCCCGGCGAGCGCTTCTCTGGTGAACATTTCTGGGTCAAACATGACAAAGAGGCCGCCATGCGCCTGATACGACGAATCGGCGACTGGTTCGACGCCCGGCTTCAGCTCGCCGCGCCAATCCGCGAGACGATGGCGCACCCGATTCCGCGGGATACCGCAAGCTGGGCCTACGTCTTCGGAAGCGCCGCAATGACGGCCTTCGGGCTACAGCTTGTCACGGGAATTCTTCTCGCTCTGATTTACGCACCCTCCGCCGGCGAAGCCTGGAACAGTTTGCAAATTCTGAATCACCAGATCAGCCTTGGATGGTTTGTCCGCGCGCTGCACGGCTGGGGATCGAACTTCATGGTGGCCATTGTGCTGATCCACATGGTTCAGGTTTTTCTTTTCGGCGCATACAAATTCCCCAGAGAGCTGACGTGGATGCTGGGCATCTTCCTGCTGCTCATGACTCTCGGCATGGCGTTCACAGGCCAAGTACTCCGATTCGATGAAGATGCCTACTGGGGACTGGGACTCGGGGCATCCATCGTCAGCCGTGTGCCAGTCCTCGGGCCGGCTCTGGTATCGCTGATGATGGGAGGGCCGATCATCGGGGGCGCAACGCTCTCGCGATTCTTCGCGCTGCATGTGTTCGTGATCCCCGGTCTGCTGATGCTCTTCGTTGCATTACATGTGCTAATGGTACTGAAGCTCGGCATCAATGAATGGCCCATGCCCGGCCGCCTTGTCCGCCGCGCCGATTACCGGCAGAAGTACCACGCTCTGACGCAGACCGATGGCGTGCCGTTCATGCCTTATGGAATCTGGAAAGACGCGGTATTTTCAGGCGTGATTCTGCTCGCGATTGCGGCCTGCGCACTCCATTTTGGCCCCTTCGGCCCAAGTGGCCAGCCTGACCCGCGGGTTATCCAGACCGCTCCCCGCCCGGATTTCTTCTTTCTATGGCTGTACGCGCTTCTGTCATTGCTTCCGCCGCAATTGGAAACTCCGGTGTTGCTGATTGGACCGGTCATCGCACTGATCGTCCTGCTGGGTCTCCCGTTTTTTGCGGGCGAAGGAGAGAAGCACTGGAAGCGGCGCCCGATTGCCGTTCTGTCGATTCTGCTGACTGCCGTCGTGCTGGGCACGTTCACGAATCTGGCCAGCCACACGCCCTGGAGTCCGGTTATGGACGCTTCAACCGCCGCTGCTATACCGCCCGCATTTTTGGCGAAACGCGCACCGATAGAGATTCAGGGCGCGCTCATCTTTGAATCGAAACAGTGCCACAATTGCCACTCGCTTGGCGATATCGGCGGCAAACGCGGTCCTGCGCTCGATGCGGTCGCCGTCAGACTGACGGAGGATCAGCTCGTGAGGCAGGTTCTGCAGGGCGGCGGGAATATGCCGGCTTACGGAAAGAATCTGAATCCGGCCGAGACGACAGCATTAGTGGCGTTTCTTGAGACGCTCCACCCTGGCCGCCAGGCTCCGGCCCGGGACGCTTCGCTGCGCTCGGATGTGCAGCCGTGAACAGCCGGCTGGCGGCGCTCAGCGGAGGATTGTTTGTGCTCTGGATCGCTGTTGCGTCGCCCGTAGCACACCTCGGCCATCACCTGCTGACCGGACACATGGTGCAGCACTTAGTCCTGATGGTGGTCGCGGCGCCTTTAATATTGATCGCGGCCGGTTCGAACGCCGTGTCGGTTTGCACCCTGCCTGTGGCATTTTGCTGGCTCGCTGGGAGCCTGACGGTGATCTTCTGGCACGTTCCCGCGGTTCTGTCACTGACGCTGCGGTCACACCCCTGGCACGCAATCGAGCAGGCCAGCTTTGTTATCGCCGGAATTCTCTTTTGGACGCCGGCAATCGCAAACCCGCGGCGCGCCTCAGACTGGTCAGTTCCCGTGTATCTCTTCCTCGCAACGCTTCCGTGCGATGCCCTTTCGGCGTATCTGGTGTTTTGCGGCCATGTTGTGTACCCGTCGTATGGGTCCGGAGGCCAAATGTTTCGATTGTCTCCGCTGGACGATCAGGCTTTGGCCGGCGCGCTCATGTGGGTCGTAGTGACGTTTGCATATCTGATCCCGGCGCTTTTCCTGAGCGCCCGTCTTCTTTCGCGTGAACGGACGGACGCCGCCCAGCTTGGGGTTGCGTGATGCCAGGCTCTCCTTCTGTCCTCGTCGTTGCGCGTGCCGAGCGAACGCCCTCCGTGGCCTTCCGTGCCAGTGCTGCCGATTTCTGGGCTCTCACCAAACCGGAAGTAAACTTCCTGATCCTGATTGCGACCTTCACCGGTTTCTATCTTGGCAATCCCGGTAACACTCTTCCGCTGCGGCGGCTGATCGACACGCTGTTGGGGACGCTGCTCGTCGCCAGCGGCACCGGCACCCTGAACCAGTATCTGGAACACCGCTTCGATGCCCACATGCGCCGAACACAGCGACGCCCGGTTGCTTCCGGTAGAATGCAGCCCGCGACAGCTGCCTGGTTTGGAGTGCTGCTTTCCGCCGCAGGCGCTGCTTATCTCCTGATAGCCGTCAATGCGATTGCAAGTCTTCTTGCCGTCTTCACCTCAGTGAGTTACTTGTTTGTCTACACGCCCCTCAAGCGCAAGACACCGCTTTGTACATTCGTTGGGGCAATTCCCGGTGCGATGCCGCCACTGATCGGTTGGGCCGCGGCAACCGGCTCGTTGACCAGCGCTAATGCGTGGATCTTATACGCTCTGCTGTTTTTTTGGCAGTTCCCTCATTTCATGGCAATCGCCTGGATGTATCGGGAGGACTACGCTCGGGCAGGATACTCGATACTGCCGGCCGAAAACGAATTCAGTTTTCTAACGTGGCAGGCACTCCTTCCGTCTCTGGGGCTACTCATTGCGAGCATTGCCACGGTCAGCGCCAACCGGGAAGGCAGTATTGAGTACTGCATCACGCTACTATTAGGAATTGGCCTTCTCTATTATGCTGTCCGGTTCGTCCGCGTGCGGTCAGGATCAGCGGCTCGGCAATTGCTAAAAGCAAGCATCGTGTATCTTCCGATCGAATTTCTGATTCTCGTGCTCGGAAGAAATTAGCCCGAGCATCCAATGACGGCCCAAAACCGCTTCGCCTCATACGCCTGGTTCGTTCTGGCGTTCGCCATTGCAGTCGTGCTCTGGGGCGCGGGAGTCCGGGCGACCGGCTCGGGCGCCGGTTGCGGCGATCAATGGCCGCTTTGCAATGGAGGATGGCTTCCCCGAGCTCCTGGTCTTCACACCATTGTTGAGTTCACGCACCGCATTACGAGCGGCCCGACGCTGGGGCTGTTTGTGGTCGGCCTGGTCGTGTTTGCGTTTCGATTGTTTCCCCGGCGCCATATCGTGAGGCGCCTGTCGCTTACGGTTGCTTTGTTTACAGTGACCGAGGCGCTCATTGGCGCCGCGCTCGTTCTCCTGGGCCAGGTCGGAACGAATTCGTCGCCACATCGCGCATATACCCTTGCAATTCATCTGCTCAACACGATGGTCCTGCTCGCGGCGATGGCGCTTACGGCATGGTTTGCCGGCGCCTCGTCAAACGGACGCGCGGAGACGAGCACGGAGGCGCAAGTCTCTCGCACTCTGCTTCTCTGCGTGCCGCTCGCCTTCCTTCTAACGAGCGTAACGGGCGCGATCGCCGCGCTGGGAGACACACTTTTCGCGGCTCGCTCTCTCTCCGAGGGACTGCGGCAGGACCTGTCGCCGTCAGCCCACATCTTTGTGCGCCTGCGTGTCTGGCACCCGATTGTCGCCGCTCTGCTCGTATGTTTTCTGATTGCCTTTGCGCTCGCAATCGGCCTTCGCAAACAGGGCGAGCCGCTCGCACGGCGGCTCGCCCTGGCTGTGGTGTTTCTGACTCTCCTGCAGACAGCAGCGGGGATAACAAACGTTCTTCTGCTCGCTCCGGTATGGATGCAGATCACACATCTGTTCATCGCCGATTCGCTGTGGATCGCCCTGATCCTGCTGATGGCCGAACTGATTGCCTTCGGTGCCGGACCCAAAAATTTGTCGTCGCGCCGAGTGGAAGCAGACTCCGTAAGCCCGGTCCGCGGCTAACCCGTCTCGTCCGCGTGACCGAGGTCATACGAGCTGGATCGCGCTCCCCGGGCTCAGGCGAAGGAGCAACTGTGCACAGCGCGAAGCCCACGGGCACGAGCAGAGGCCGATGGGCGTGAGACTGATTGACTCTTGCAGCCCGCTCCATGACCACCGCTCTTCACCGCCGCGGAAGTGCGGCGATTAAAGGGCTGGCGGTTGAAGGTGCGGACGAATTCGTTTCGACGATATCGTGGTTGGTCACCGTCCGTCCATAAAGGGCCTTATTGCCGGAATCATCGGGTTTGAGTGTAGCCCCGTCGAGACCGAAACCGGCGAACACCCCTTTCGTTTGACCGTAGACGAGGATTTTGACGTTTGGATCTTCATGGGCGGTCTTCCCGTTTCCCCAGGCGGCTGACGCGTCAGTTCCTAAAGTGAACCTGTCCGAAAGAAGCTTGGCGCGGCCGTCTTTATCGAGTGAAAGAACAACCAGATCCATTTCCTCACCGCCCAGCTGCACGCCGAGGCTCGTCGTTTCGACCGTAATCGAACCCGGAGCCGACCAGCCATCCGAGGTCCGGCAGGAGATGAATCCCTTCCCGAAGCCTACGCCGACAACAGCGGCCCCTTTCTTAAACCCCGGCACTACCGCGATGCAGTCGGAGGCGGCGAGTTTCTCCGACGGAATGCCATGGGCCGATGAACTCAGGGTTTTGAGAACCGCGGCAGATCTCTCGAGCCTCGCCGCGGTCTCATTGGCCGGCGATGCGCCCAACGCGGCGGTCAGTACAGTAATAAGCAAACAGCTTGTTTTTGGCATAGTTTTCATTCCTCTTGAACTGAGCGCCAAACCGTAACCAGGCGTCGCTCGATTCACAAGAGCCTTCCGCGCTTCACTTTGTTTGAGGCCGCCCCACCAGACAGCCAGGCGTACAAACAGAACCACCCGGACCGAGACTCCTTTGTTGGGAAAACCATTTCTATGGGAGGCGGGTGTGAGGGTAATCGACTTGTCGCAATTGGTAACCATTTTTCTCGGCGGTGTCGGGATTGGCGTCGCTCTTATCAACCAGAGGCGTCAACTCAACGCACAGATGTTCATCGAATTCTCGAAGAGATTCGAAGAACTCCTGAGGCTGTTTCCTACCGAGGCATGGCTGGCCAATCGAAGGCGTGATCAGGAACTTCCGCCGCCCAGCAAGGAGATAACCGAGTGCACTTTGTATTGCATCCAGTTCGTCGCCGACGTGTACCATCTTCACAAGGCAGGCTACATCTCCAGACACCTCTGGAGACTTTGGGAACGAGAGATCAAGCGAACTCTGAAGGGGCCGGTATTCGTGCGTGAGTGGAGCGCCGTGGCAGTCGAGTTTTCGCACGACAAGGAATTCCTGGACTACATGGGCAGATGTTGAAGCGAGAGCCGTATCTATTTCGGCACCTGACGATCAGGTGGCTGCCGAATTCTGATGAGGCTCCACGGGCGCTGCTTTGTGTCGTCTGTCAACTGATCGAGATTCTCCGTGGCAATCCGTATGTTCTCCAGCGCGTCATGAATGTTATCGTCATTGCTCCGCACAAGCACCTGCAGCCCCGTTATGAGATTTTTCGCCTGATCCATCGTGGATTTAAGAGCGACGAGGTCTTCTTTCACGGGATCGCGCACCTGATCGACCATCGAACTCACATTGACAATAGCGCCGTCCGCATGATCAATGAGAGGGCCCGCTTTCTTTACGACATCATCTGCATCATGGGTGAGGCTCTCGATCTGCGCAGTGATCCGGTCGATCCGGGGCGACTGGGCGGCGAGAAGTTCATTTGCCTGGCTCAGAATCCCTGCAAGTTGCTGCCGGTTGGCTGAGCCCGTAACATCGTTCAGATTCGAGAGCAGCACGCTGGCCCGGGCGCTGATCTGTTTCAGGTCTCCCTGAACCTGCGTAATCAATTCGTCGGCATTGTCCGCGATCCCTGAGAGCTTTCGCGCCATATCGTCGAGACTGACGGTTTCCTCGGAAGGAATCGCCTCACCTGCTTTCAAAAGCGGAGCGTCATGGCTGCCAGTCGTGATCGAAACGGCGGGATTGCTCATGAGACTCACCGAGCCGAGCTTCGCCACGGACTTCTGGTTCACTGGCGTTCCCCCTTTCACGTCCAATAGAATCTCGATGTAGGTGGGGTCGTGGTCCCACGCCCGCACGGCGTTTACTCTGCCAACGTTGATACCGCCAAAGAGGACGTCGGCGCCCGGGCCAATGCCGCCGGCATATTTCAGGTATGTTTTGTAAGGCGTGGTATGACGCCCCCACTGTTCGTTGCCAACATAATAGACAGCAAGTCCAAGCAGGACGAGCGCACCGATTACGAACGTCCCTACACGCGCATTGGTATTCATTTCGGAGAATCTCCTTCGAGATAACGTTGAAAATATTCGTCGACCCGGTACGTCTCTGCAACCGGGTCAGGCACACGATCCAGAAACTGGCGCACGCGCGGATGGGTGCTGCTCTGGAGTTCCTCTTTCGTCCCCACTGCGATAAGTGACCCCTGGTAGAGCATCGCGAGGCGGTCCGCGATCCGGAATGCACTCGCGAGTTCGTGCGTAACGACGACCATCGTCATTCCAAAAGCACGCTTCAGCGTCAGGATTAACTCATCCAGTTCCGCAGCAACAATGGGATCAAGACCAGCCGACGGCTCGTCGAACACCAGTACTTCCGGATCGAGCGCGAGCGCACGGGCTACTGCCGCCCGTTTTTTCATGCCTCCCGAAAGCGCCTGCGGACTAAGTTTTCCCGCGTCCGCAAGCCCCACCACAGCCAGCTTCAACCAGGCCATCAGCCGGATCGTTGATTCCGGGAGCCGGGTGTGCTCACGCAGCGGCAGCGCTATGTTCTCTTCGATCGAGAGCGAGTTGAAAAGAGCCGCGCCCTGAAAGGCGACACCTATTGAGCGGTGAAATTTCCTGAGATCGCCGGGCGAGCAGTTTCCCGGGTCAATATCATTAACGGTGACGCGGCCGGCTTCCGGACGTTCGAGACCGATAATCTGGCGCAGCAGCGTGCTCTTACCCGAACCGCTGCCGCCAAGCAGAACCATGGTTTCACCGCGTGCGATATCGAGGTTGACGCCATGCAATATCCGGCGCCCATCGTAACTGACGGCCACGTCGCGCAAAGAAATCGCCGGGTCTGCCACGCTTGTCACCATTCGATCAAACTCCCCCGGTGAGATAAAAAAGCGTAGTAAAGCCAACGTCGGCGAGGATGACGAGAAACGTGGATTTAACAACCGCCGCAGTTGCGGCCCGGCCGACGGCGTCGGGACCGCCCTTCACCCTGAATCCCTCAAGGCACCCTACCTGCACGATAATCGTGGCGAACGCAAGGCTTTTCACCAGGCCGATCATGACATCGCGCAACGCCAGCGTCCGCGCCACCGACCGGAGAAAGACTCCGAACGTCATACCCGCGGCGATTTTCATAAAGGTGCCACCAGCCAGAATTCCGAATGCGTCGCTGAAAATGCTGAGACACGGAATGACGACCAGCGCCGCGAGAAATTTCGGCGCCAGCACGAACTCTACAGGATCTATCGCCATCGTGCGCAGCGCGTCGATCTCTTCGGTAACCTTCATGGTGCCTATCTCGGCCGAGAAAGCCGACGCGGATCGCCCGCTCACTGCTATAGCCGTGAGCAACGGGCCCAGCTCGCGGGTAAAGCCGATGGTGACAAGCTCAACGACAAGGTTGATTGCGCCTATCCGGCGAAGCTCCGAAGCTCCCTGCATCGCCAGTATCAACCCGGCACAACCAGCCATAAGAGTGACCATGGGAAATGCCTGTACACCGATATGAAGCATCTGCGCGAGAGCCGTTTTCCAGCGATTTCGATTTCCCACCATCGGCAGAGTCAGGCTAAGCGCCCGGAGCGAATTCCAGAACTGTCTCGCCAGGGCGCCACAATACTCCACGTCATCTGTGGTGCGTTTTCCGACGCGCTCAACTGAACCGGTCAGGAGTGACATGCACTCTCGCCTTTTCCGGTCTCACCTTCCCCAGTGAAGAGATGCTGGAGCCCGGTCACTTCGAACAGATAACGGGGTCTTTCCTGGAGCCCTTTGAGGACGAATTGCTTCCCGAGCAACCGTGCAGCCTTGAGGACCTCTAGCAGCGTCGCTATGCCTGCGGCATCGATGTAGACGACGTCTTCAGCGTTCACGGCTAATGTTCGACAAGCAGTAAGTCGGACCCGCTGCAGTAAAAGCTTCTGCAATTCCGGGGCAGATTCGATGTCGATTCGCCCTGAGAGCCACAATTCGTGCGTAGCCCCAGCCTGCTCGCGCTCCAGCCGAAGATCGGCATCGCGCCTGAAGTAGGCGGACTCTTTGGCGCTGAACAGGCTCACATCGTCACCAATTAAATGGAGCAGCCACGACCCGGTTATTGTTTGCTGGCTTACGGAGCAGAAGGAGACTCGACTGGGGACTGTAGTCGGACAACAGCACTAAGCCACTCGTTGGCGACATCGCGGAACTGGGCATCATTCGTACTCAGATAGATCGCAATCTCTGTTTTGGCGCGGGCGTACTCGCCTTCGTCAAGAAGGACACGTCCCGTGAGAAGGTGCGCAAGAGGAATCGTATCGCTTGCCCCGCGTAGCAACTGCAGCGTCTCGGCTGTATATTTGTGCTCCGAAACCAAGACCCAGCCAAGCAGGAATCGAGCGGTCTGATCTCCGGTGCGGTCCAAATCCACTGCGGTCCGGCCAACTCGCTCAGCGTCTCCGAGACGCGATGAAAAGGCATATACAAGGGCTAGATTTCGATACAGAAGAGGATGGTGCGGATCTGCCTGAACCGCCTGTTCCAGTTGATCGACGGCCGAGGGAAGGTCTGACTGCATGAGACAGACCGCGAGGTTATTGCGCGCTTCCACCAGAGAAGGGTCGACTGCGATGGCAAGTTTGTAGTGTCTGATGGCGTCATCGATTCTGGCGCGCTGGAGTGCTTTGTCGCCCTTTTCTGTCTCATCTTTTGCTTTCGCGGGAACGCGGCGGCTCAGTTGCTCAATCGTTACGACGCCTGAAGTATATGGCTGCCAGCGAGGGGCTGAGACTCCGGCGAGCAGACTAGCTGCCGGAGCGGGTTGACTGACCATCAGCGATACCAGGAGAAGCGATCCGCGACACATAACATGTACGTCCTTTGTTCTGGGCTGGAGCCGGGGGCATGAACCGGGCTCCTGACTGGAAA
>Ga0182024_10024896_pt1 | contig 10605 bp, 12 predicted proteins | sample P32metaG_FD_120480 | JGI IMG/M metagenome (GOLD analysis project Ga0182024, IMG submission 120480) | Permafrost microbial communities from Stordalen Mire, Sweden - P3-2 metaG (Illumina Assembly) | ecosystem: Environmental > Terrestrial > Soil > Wetlands > Permafrost | place: Sweden: Stordalen...
ACCAAGGAGGGCCTGACGCCGCTGATCGTCTGCGACCTCTGGGAGCACGCCTACTATCTGGACTACCAGAACGACCGGAAGGGCTTCCTGGAGAAGTGGTTCGAGGCGCTGCCGAACTGGTCGTTCGCCGCCCAGCAGTACGCCGCGGCGCGCGGCGATGGCGAAGTCTGGCGCTATCCGGCGCCGTCCGCCGAGCCGGCGCGCAAGAGCGCTTGAAACGCGCGCCACTTTGACTGTCGCATCATCGGGAGCCTTGTCATGACCGACACCAGCCAGCCGTTCCTCACGGACGTGAAGACCCTTCGCGAACGGGCGCGCCAGCATATCAAAGGGGGCCCGGTCACGCCCTCCTACGGCGGCGATCCGAAGAAGACGATCGAGATCCTGCAGGCGGTTCTGGCCACCGAGTTGGTCTGCGTGCTGCGCTACACCCAGCACGCCATCGTCGCCACCGGCCTCGCCAGCGAGGGCGTCAAGTCGGAGTTCATGGAGCACGCCGCCGACGAGCAGCGGCACGCCATGCAGGCCGCCGAGCGCATCAACCAGCTGGGCGGCACGCCCGACCTCAACCCCGACACGCTGACCGCCCGCGCGTCGGCCCAGTACCAGACCAGCGACGACCTGGTCGGGATGATCCGCGAAAACCTCATCGCCGAGCGGATCGCCGTCGAGCATTACCGCGAGTTGGTCCGCTATTTCGGCGACAACGACCCGGCGACGCGGATCATGATCGAGGGGCTGCTCGCCAAGGAGGAAGAGCACGCCTCCGACATGCTCGACCTGCTGACAAGGCATGGCGGACTGAAGGACTAGCGTCGCCCGAGCGCTCACCAACCGGGTGTCGAAGGCTGGAGACCGCTCGATGGGCGACCTTGTCCTGACTACCTTCGACTGGCGCCCGAAGGTCCGCGCGGATTCGCGCGCGACATCCGGGTGCGCTAGGCGCTGGAAGAAGCAGGACTGCCTTATCGGGTGGAGAGCGCGCCGTTCGACGATCGGGAGGCCGCGCTCTTCGCGCGTCAACCGTTCGGCCAGGCGCCATGGCTGACGGATGGCGACCTCGCGATCTTCGAGAGCGGCGCCATCCTCCTGCACTTAGGCGAACGAAGCGAGGCGATATTGCCGGCCAAGCCACGCCGTCGCAGTGAAGCCATCCAGTGGGCGTTCGCCGCGCTCAACTCAGTCGAGATGGCGAGCCTGCCATGGTCGATCCTGGCGTTCTCGGGCGAAGCCCGCGATACGCCGGCGTGGAAGATCCTGGACGACTTCCTGAAAAGCCGGCTCCAGGACCTCGAGTCCGTGCTGGTCGGGCGCGAGTGGCTGGCCGGCTCATTCTCCATCGCCGACATACTGATGGCGGACGTGCTGCGCCTCGTCGACCGGCTCGGCGGCCTGGCGGCCTATCCGGCCTGCGGCAGCTACCTGTCCCGCGGGACAGCGCGGCCGGCTTTCGCCAAGGCCCGCGCCGACCAGCTAGCGCACTTCGCGGCGGCGGACGAACGCCGCGCGAACTAGCCGCCGATCCTCCGCGCCATGGCGAGGTGCCGCTTCACGATCGGAACCGTGCTGGCGGCGGCCTTGCGCAGCATCCGGTTGTCGCCGCCGGCCGCGTAGGCCTGCATCACGCCGAGCGCGGTCTGGTGCGCCTGGATCTGCTGCTGAAGATAGGTGCGATCGAAGTCGCGCCCGCGCAGATTTTTGAGCGCGGCGACGTTGGACTGCTGGTCTGCCGTCAGCTGTGGCGGCGGAGGCGGCGGCAGGCCGGCGCGGTGGATGGCCAGCTTCAGCGCCATCGTCGTGTTGGTGTGATCGCGCACCATCATCTGTCCGAAGCTGCGCACCTGCGGGCTGGCGGCCTGACGCTCGGCCATCCGTCCCTCCTGGCGCTCGAACTCGTCGGTCGACGCGGCGGCGTTGATGAACTGCGGCGTCGGCAATGCGCCGCCGGGCTGGGCAAGGGCCGGCGCGGCCAGGCAGAGGCTCGCAAACCCGGCGAGCGCCAACGTTCTGATCACCCTGCTCTCCTCTTCACCGTCAAGGTGGGAACCGCGCCCGAGCGATGAGGTTCCGCGCCCACGGCGCGTCGACACCTGCCGGAACGGGCAGTTGCGCCGGCGCGTTCGTCCTCAACGCTCGGAACTTGAAGTGAATGGAGAGCGCCATGACGATGAGCCAAGACGAAAGCCGCCCCGGCGGCGAACCACCCCAGTCCGGCGACGGCGTCGAAAAGAGCGCCACCGAGGCCAGCCAAGGGACCAAGACCGGACATGTTCGCTGGGTGCTGGCGATCAGCCTGGCGCTCGGCGTGGTCGTGCTCGGGGCCGCCTTTCTGACCTACACCGCTTCCCACCACCATGCCGAACCTTCGCCCGGCGCGCAGGCCGCCGCGATGACGCCGGTCCCGGGCGCCGGCTGAACCCCATCACCAAACGCGATGCGCCGCCCGACGGAACCCGACGGGCGGCGCATTTGCGTCTGCGAGGCGGCAGTCGCCCCGCCGCGCAGCCTACTGAACCGGCGGCGGGCTGATGACCGGCGGCGCGCTGGGCGCGGGGGCCGGGGCAGCCTCGGGCGCCGCGGCGCTCACGTCGGCGGCCTCATCCGAGGCGGCGCGGGCGTGGCGAACCGCGGCGCGGCTCGGCTCCTCGCGGGCCATCCGCGTCACGTGGTCACGCGGCGGCGCGGCGATGGGCGCTGCAGCCGGCGGAGGCGGCGCGGCCTCCGTCGGCGCGACCGGCGCGGCGGTCGGCGACTCGGTCGAGGCGATCGGCGCGGTCGGCGCACTCGCCGCGGCTGCCGGGTTGGTAGTCAGCGGTTGCGGCTGCGACTGCTGGGCGAAGAAGTAGGCAGCGGCGCCGCCCGCGAGCAGCACGACCGCGGCGACCGGCAGGGCGACCTTCCAGGAGCCCATCTTGGCCGTCGACGTGCTCTTGCGGCCGCCGGTCGTGGCACGCGACAGGATCGGATTGCCCACCAGCGGGGCGTCGCTCTGCGGCAGCGGGGGCGGATCGATCGCCATGTTTTCAGTCGGTTGGACGTCAACCATCGTCGCGTCTCCTTTTGTGGCGGTGGATGCCAAAACGGCGGCTTCCGCTTTCCGTTCCAGTTTGACGTTCGATGGCCACCCAGAAACGGCCTCGTTTCCGCCTAGTCGATTAATGGCCGAGCTTCACGGAACCCAGCTTTGTCGTGGGTGTTTGGAATATCGGTGGAGGCGCGTGGTCGACCCGACCGCACCGATTTCGCGACCGTTGCAGAAGACGGTGCGGCAGTTGCTTCGGCGGGCGTCACAAGCCTCACCGGAATTCAACGGAGCCGCCGGCGCGAGTGTGCGTCGCGGCCGAGAGCCGAGAGGACCGGACATGAACCTGTTCCGATCAAAAACGCCAGCCGACGCGACCGTCGGTGACGCGCCTCCGAATGGAGACTACGTCAAAGGCCAGAGCGAGGCGCACGCCGCCGACCGGGCGGTGATCAACGAGCGCAACAGCGCCGTGCGCCAGGCTTACGACCGCGGCCGCCGCGACGAGCGAGCGCGTCGTCCGCGCCGGCACAGCGCGCCGTTCTTCACCTTCATCGTGCTGGTGGCCGCGCTGCTCGGCGTCGGCGCCATCTATCTCGGCGTCAGCCAGGGCTCGTTCGGCCGTGGCGGCCAGGTGGTCGACCAGAAGCTCGCCGGCGTGACGCAGCCCGCCACCCAGGCGACCCGCGGCGCCGCCGACCGGGCCGCCGACGCGCTCCAAAACGCCGGCCAGCGCATCAAGCAGTCAGCGGGCGAGAGCAACACCGCCACCTCTGGCGGCTGACCTTTCGAACGAAGTCTCGGCGCACGGCGTTCTTACCGACGAGACGCCGCCGCCGACCTGAAGGCCGATAAACTAGCGGAGTGAGGCCGATGCCCGAGAACACTGACGCCGGCGCCGGCAAGAGCGCTGGCAAGAACGCCGAGCAGGTCCCCGGCGAGGGCAAGGCGCAAGGCGAAGGCGACTACATCGCCGGCCGCCGGTTCCAGGACGCCGAGCGCAGCTTCGCCGAGACCGGACCAGTCGAAAAGAAGGCCCGCGAAGCCGCCCAGGCGCTGGATGGTCCGGAAGGCGAGGAGCTGGAGCGCGCCCGTCGCGAGAGCGGCGAAGGCAAGATCCCGCACAAGCATGCCGACGCCGTGCACGGCGCCGCTGCCGATCCGCACACCGAGAAGAACCTCGACCAGGGTCTGGACGAGACGTTCCCGGCCAGCGACCCGGTCTCGATCTCGCCGGGCGCCGACTGACGCCCCCGCCGACCAGGCGTCCTCATCCGCGAACCTTCCGCGGCCAGCTGCGACTCTTCCGCTTTCGCCCGCGCCCACGGCCCGCCGTGCGCGCCGACTCTTCAGCCGCTGAAACAGCGCGCGGCACGCCCTTCTCAGGGGCTCGACGGCCGCGCGATCGCGGTCGTTCTTGCTGCATCGCTGCCTAGCGCGGCTCGCGCCGCCGCGTCCGATAGTGGCGACTTCTACCGCTCTACAAGCAACCTCTACCGTGGGAACCCGTGTCAATAGAAGGCGTTAGTGTGAAGCTGCGCTTCTCAGCGCCAAGCTTCAAGAAGGAAAGCCGACAATGCTTGGCACAATACTACTGATCGTCCTTGTCCTGCTGGTACTCGGCGCGTTGCCGTCCTGGGGCTATAGCCGCAGTTGGGGCTACTTCCCGAGCGGCGGTCTCGGCCTCGTGCTGGTGATCGTGCTGGTCCTCGTCCTCATCGGACGGATCTAGCCGGACGAACCTACAACCAACGCAAACGGGAGAATTTCGATGAACAAGAACCGCACCGATGGCGCCGCCAACCAAGCCAAGGGCGCCGTGAAGGAAGTCGCCGGCAAGGTGACCGGCAACGTCGGCCTGCAGGCCAAGGGCGCCGTCCAGAAGACCGCCGGCAAGGCGCAGAGCGCCGCCGGCAAGGCCCAAGACGCGATGAAGAAGTAACGCGTCTGAAGCGCGCAGCGCCTCCGGGCGCTGCCGGGCCCCGACCGTTCCACGGCCGGGGCCTTTTGCTGCCCGCAACGCTCACCAGCTTTGGGAGGGCCGTCATATACGGCTGACCGTCGCGGCGTTCGTCCTGTGGAACGTCTACGGCGCGCTGCCGGGCAGCTGGCCGCTGCTCGCCGCCAATCTCGTCAGCCTTGCCCTAGCGACCGCCATCCTCGCCCTTCAGCTACGCTACCGCGGCCGCGAGTGAGCCCCGCAGCCTCGCCCTCGTCGTCGAGCACGCTGAAGGGGTCCTCGCCGACCGGCTCGTCCTGCGCCAGCGTCGCCATCACCGGGCGCTCCGCCTCCGGCGCCCGGCGATCGCGGGCGCCGGCCAGCGCCGCCACGAAGGTGTCCCGCCAGGTCCGCACGTCGAACCGCTCGACCCCCGCCATCAGCCGCATCCACCGACGCACGCGCTCATGCCGCGGCATCTCCAGCGCCGCACCGATCGCGTCGGCCAGCTCTTCGGGCGCATAGGGATTGACGATCAACGCGTCCGTCATCTGTTCGGCCGCGCCGGCGAAGCGCGAGAGGACCAGGACCCCCGGATCGTCGGGGTCCTGGGCGGCGACGTACTCCTTGGCGACCAGGTTCATGCCGTCGCGCAACGGCGTGACGAGGCCGACCCGCGCGGCGCGGTAGATGCCGGCGAGCTCGGCGCGGCCGTAGTTGCGGTTCACGCACAGCATTGGCGCGTGGTCCATCTCCGCCCAGGTGGCGTTGATGCGGCCGGCCAGCGCCAACACCTCCAAGCGCAGGGTCTGGTAGGCTTCCACCCCCTCGCGCGACGAGGGCGCAACCTGCAGGTAGAGCACCTTGCGGACCATGTCCGGATGGGCCTGCAGGAAGTGCTCGAAGCCGAGCAGGCGCTCGGGCAGGCCCTTGGAATAGTCGAGCCGGTCGACGCCGACGATCAGCGAGCGGAAGGCGCCGTGCGCGGCCATGCGGTCCCAGGCGCGCTCGGCCGCCTGCGAGCGGACCAGGCGCAGGAATTCCGGCGTGTCGATGCCGATCGGGAAGGCGCCGGCAAGCGTCGAGCCGCCGAACGCGGCCAGCCGGTCGCCCTCGCGGCGGCCGCGCGCCTCGCGCGTGACGTAGTCGGCGAAGGCGTCGACGCAGGCCTCGGTCTGGAAGCCGACGAGGTCGTAGGCGAACATCGCCTCGGCGAGGTCGGCATGCTCCGGGAGCGTGGTGAAGAGCTGCGGCGCCGGCCAGGGGATGTGCAGGAAGAAGCCGATCGAGTTGGCCACCCCCAATCGCCGCAGCTCTCGGCCGAGCGGAATCAGGTGGTAGTCGTGCACCCAGACGAGGTCGTCGGGCCGCAGCAGCGGGGCCAGCGCGGCGGCGAAGCGCCGATTGACCCGCGCGTAACCCTCCCGGAACGAGCGGTCGTAGGCGGCAAGGTCGGTGCGCGAGTGGAAGAGAGGCCAGAGCGTCGCGTTGGCGTAGCCGTTGTAATAGGCCTCGAAGTCGGCGTCCTCGAGATCGATGGTGACGACGTCGATGTCGTCGACGCGGTGCGTGTTGAGCTCGCCGGTGAACTCGGGCGTCCGCTCCCCGCTCCAGCCGAACCAGAGCGCGGGACCGGCCTTCAGCGCCGCGCGGAGAGCCACCGAGAGGCCGCCGGCGCGCGCCGCGTCTTCCGCGGCGGCGACGCGATTGGAAACGACCACCAGGCGGCCCATCGGACACACGACTCCACTCGACGCCACGCCCCCACGCGGACCCAGCGTGATTGCGAAGCGGCTGCGGCGGCGGTTGGTTCCCGGCGCGGCGTTGCGGTAACGCTTATTTTAGCGCGGCGCCTGCGTCAGTGCTCGAGCACGATCGAGATGTCGGGATCGGAGCCGTGCGCCGGGCTGACAATGGTCTGGCCCTCGACCCGCTGGAACACCAGGTTCGCCGCGCAGCCGCCGACGTCCATGTGCTCGATGCAGAGATTGTCGATGCCGTGCGGCAGCATCGGGTGGACAACGCGTATCTCGCGTTTGGCCGCGTCGACCGAGAGCCCGAGGCACGACTGCAGCATCAGGAACACCGAGCCGGCGGCCCAGGCCTGCGGCATGCAGGTGACCGGATAGGCGATCGGCGGCTCGCCGGCCCGGCGCTGGAAGCCGCAAAGCAGCTCGGGCATCCGCAGGCCGAACACCTGCGAGGCGCGGAAGAGGTCGTTCATCACCCGCGCCACGCCCTTGCGCTCGCCGTAGCGGGCCATGCCGGCGACGCAGAAGCTGGTGTCGTGCGGCCAGACCGAGCCGTTGTGGTAGCTCATCGGGTTGAAGCGGCTGGCGCCGGTGGCGAGCGTTCTGAGGCCCCAGCCTGAGTCGAACTTCTCCGACAGCAGGCAGCGGGTCACGTGCGCGGCGCGGTCGGCGCTCGGCAGGCCGGTGAACAGCAGATGCCCGGCGTTGGACGCCAGCGGCGTGCAGAGAGCACCCTCCCCGTCGATGGCGATGCCGTAGAAGCCCGGATCGTCCATCCAGAAGCGCTGCTCGACGCGCCTGCGCAGCGCCTCGGCGGCCCTGTTCCACCCGTCAGCGCCCGGCTCGCCCAAACGCCGGGCCATCTCCGCCATCGCCTGATAGGCCGCGTAGGCGTAGCCCTGCACCTCGACGAGCGCGATCGGGCCGGCCGGGATGCGACCGTCGGCGTGGAAGACCGAGTCCTCGCTGTCCTTCCAGCCCTGGTTGGCGAGGCCGGTGTCGGCGCCGCGCTGATAGTCGATCAGGCCGTCGCCGTTGGAATCGCCGGGGCCTTCCACCCAGGCGATGGCGCGGTTCAGCACCGGCCAGAGCTCGCCGATCAGCGCCACGTCGTCTGTGCGCTTGAGGTAGGCGCCGGCCAGGGCCACGAACAGCGGCGTGGTGTCGACGCCGCCGTAGTAGAGGCCGTAGGGGATCTCCTTCAGCGCGGCCATCTCGCCGCCGCGCGTCTCGTGCATGATCTTGCCGGGCTGGCTGTCCTGGAACGCCGAGGACGCCGTAGCCTGCCGCGCCGCGAGATAGGTGAGGACGCCGCGCGCCAGTCCTGGATCGAGCCACAGCGTCTGCCAAGCGGTCAGGATGCCGTCACGGCCAAACGGGGTGGAGAACCAGGGAATGCCGGCGAACGGGTATGGGCCGGTCGCCATGTCGCTGACCAGCAGGCCAAGGTCGGCGCGCGACTGCTCGAACCAGGCGGCGTGGCTGTCGTCGGAGCTGCGCAAAAGCGCGCCGCGCCGCTCGCGCTTGCGGATTGTGCGCCGGGCGTTGGCCAGGGCCTGGCGGAAACGGTCCTGCGTCGGCGGATCGGCCTCGCCTGCGCCGGCTTCCAAGAAAAGGTCGATCCGTTCGCCGGGCGACAGCGTGAACATGAACTCGGCGCGGCGATCGTCCATGCGCCAGGGCGGCTCGGAGAACGCCAGCGTGGAGGTGCGCAGAACCTCGTCCAGCCCCTCGTAGGCGAAGAGCACGTGTCGGCCCAGCAGCTGCGGTGGCTGCAGCGTGCCGCGCTGGCGACGCCGCACGCCGCGCACCTCGAACATGTCCCTGAAGTCGGCCGCGTACTCGAACACCAGCGGCAGCATCACCTGGTCGAGGCCGAAGTTGGTGCAGCGGACCCGCTCATACAGCCGCTCGCCCGACAGCGCCCGGCGACGCTCGATGGCGATGGCGCCGCGCGGCGTGCCGCGTCCGTTCACCGGCGGCAGCGCGCGGTTGGTGCCGTGGAAGGTGAAGACCGCGTTGTCGCGCGACAGCGTGGACGAAAGCCGGGTCGGATGACGGTCGCCGACCAGGAACACCAGCCGCGAGAGCACGCGCGTGTCGCGGTCGAACAGGCCGTCAGCGCCGCCCATCAGGTCGCCGTTGTGGTCGCCGACCAGGAACGTCAGGCCGTCCTTCAGCGAGACCAGTTCGACGCCGCTGGCGACCGCGGCCTCGTCCGCCGAAGCTTGAAGTGGCTCGGCGCCTTCGTCCATGCGTCCTCGCCTAGGCGATCTGCGCGAGCGACGTCAATGCGCGCGAAGCCTCCTGCACGTCTTCCGTCTCGGAAACCAGCTCTTCGGCGAACGGCAAGCGCGCCAGCCGATCGGCGTAGACGTCGAGGTAGCCGCGCGCCATCGCGGTGGCCGAGAAGCGGCGGTCGAAACGCCGGCGCACCTCGCGCCGGTCGAGGTTCTCGATCGCGCGGACGGCAGCCACCGCCGCATCAACGTCACTCACGATGTAGCCGGTGACGCCGTCGTCGATCACCTCCGGCGCCGAGCCGCAGCCGAAGCCGACGACGGGGGTGCCGCAGGCCATCGCCTCGATCATCACCAGGCCGAACGGCTCGGGCCAGTCGATCGGGAAGAGCAACGCCGCGGCGTTACCAAGGAAGTCTGGCTTCTGCGCGTCGCCGATCTCGCCGATGTACTCGATCAGCGGGTGATCCAGCATCGGAACGATTACCTCGCGGAAGAAGACCGAGTCGGCCGGATCGACCTTGGCCGCCATCTTCAGCGGCATGCCGAGGCGCTTGGCGATCTCGATCGCCTTGTCGGGCCCCTTCTCGGGCGACATGCGGCCGAGGAAGGCGAGGTAGCCTTCCGGCCGCGCGTGGAACCAGGTCGCCAGATCGGCCTGCATGCCGTGGTAGACGGTCGACACCCAGTTCGCGAACGGCAGGTAGGTGCGCTGGGCGTCCGAAATCGACACCAGGGGGAACTTCGGCCAGCGCCGGTAGACCTCCGGCAGGTCCTTCAAGTCGAGCCGGCCGTGCAGCGTCGTCACCGTGCGATGCGACATGTCCTCGAAGAACGGGAAATGGAGCATGTCGGTGTGGAAGTGGATGATGTCGAAGTCGGCCCGGCGCGCGCGCAGCTCGGACATCATAGTCAGGTGGGCCGCCATGTCCGACTTGAGGGGGGCGTTATCCAAACGGATCGCCTGGTCGCGCACCGGCACCAGTTTCGCGCGCGTCACCGCGTCGGCGCTTGAGAACAGCGTCACGTCGTGGCCCAGATCGACGAGCGCTTCGCAGAGCTGCGCGACCACGCGCTCCGTTCCGCCATAGAGCTTCGGAGGCACCGCCTCGTACAGCGGCGAAATCTGGGCAATCTTCATACTAGTCCCTCTGAACTGAGCGCAGTATCGCCGGCGCCCCAAACCCGTCACCGCAATGCACAATCGCTACGGCAGCGTTTGGTTCCGCGAATGACGCAGCTGTGTTCGCCCGTGCGAGGCCGATCGACGCAAACGTGAATGCGGTCCAGCCGCGGGCCTTGGTCGAACCAGCGACGCCGCTGCGGGTTGTAGGTGGTCTAACCGAGGGACACCTCCAATGCAGAGCCAGAGCCGCTGCGTCGGCCGCCGCCAAGCGACTGGCCTCCGATGCGCTGCCTGACCGTCGCGCCCGGGCAGAAGGGCTCGCTGCGGCTCGATGAGCGACCGGATCCCGCGCCGCGCGACGGCTGGGCGCTGATCGAGGCCGTGGCGCTCGGTGTCTGCGGCACGGACCGCGACATCATTGCGGGGGACTACGGCTGGGCGCCGCCGGGCGAGGATCGGCTGATCCTCGGTCACGAGTCGCTGGGCCGCGTGCTCGAGGCGCCCTCGGGCTCGGAGCTGAAGGCGGG
>Ga0182024_10024897_pt1 | contig 10605 bp, 11 predicted proteins | sample P32metaG_FD_120480 | JGI IMG/M metagenome (GOLD analysis project Ga0182024, IMG submission 120480) | Permafrost microbial communities from Stordalen Mire, Sweden - P3-2 metaG (Illumina Assembly) | ecosystem: Environmental > Terrestrial > Soil > Wetlands > Permafrost | place: Sweden: Stordalen...
ATCGAACACTCTCGTCGCGCCCGCGCGCGGAGCCGCGCCCAGACCAACGCGCTCCGCCGCCGCACGCAGCTCCGCACACAAATCTGCCGCCAGCAAATCCATCAGAGTAAGATCTTTCCCGCTGACTACGACTGCGGCTTGCACGGTGACTTCCCGGCAGGCATTTTGCGCAGTTCCCGCCGCAGCCGCCAAAACCAATGTCGCACTCGCCAATCCCTTCGCAAGCCCCCTCATGAACGCTGCCTTCATCCCGCTACCGGCCAAGGGCGTTGATGGTCTGCAGCATCTGGTCGGCGGCATTCACCACCCGCGAACTGGCTTCATAAGACCGCTGCGCCACGATCATGTTCACAAACTCGGTGACCACGCTCACATTCGATTGCTCCAGCATCCCCTGCACAATGCTTCCTAATCCTTCCGTCCCGCCCGGAGTTCCCACCACTGGAGCCCCGGAAGCGGTAGTCTGCAGCAGCAGATTGCTGCCCGTACTGTTCAGCCCTCCGGGATTATTAAACAGCGCCAGTTGCAGCGATCCCACCTGCTGCGCCGCGCTCTGCCCCGCCACGGTCACGCTTACCGTCCCGTCCGACCCCACGGTATCGACGTCGCGCCCGTCGGAATGGCGATCCCCGGCTGCACTGGGTCCCCATCCTGGTCCACCAGATTGCCCGATTGGTCGGTGTGAAAACTTCCCGCGCGGGTGTACGCGGTTTGGCCATCCGGCAACAGCACCTGAAAAAATCCCTGCCCCTGAATTGTCAGATCGAGAGGATTTCCGGTCTGGCTGAAGTCCCCCTGCAACTGGATCACCTCCGACGCCGCCGACCGCGTGCCCAAGCCCACCTGCAGGCCCGCCACCACCGTCGTCTGCTGGGTCGCCGCCGCTCCCGGCATGATCAGGTTCTGATAAATCAAATCTTCGAACTGCAGCCGCCGGCTGCGAAAGCCCGCAGTCGAGGAGTTCGCCAGATTGTTGGCGATATTGTCCAAGTTCAATTCCTGCGCGGTCATGCCGCTGGCGGCCGTGTACAGTGCGCGAATCATTCGTTTGCTCTCCTGTTTCCTCGCTGACGAAAACTATCTAAAGTTGTCATCCTGAGGCGGGCGCACTTTGCCCGCCGAAGGATCTGGGCGAACCGCGCCAAGCGCCGCGTTCTTTGCGGCACAAAGATAATGCGTTTGGCTCGCTTCCTTTTTTATTTCTATTTCTTATTGGCCGCACGTCCGCAGCCTCGCAGCCCGCCCCTCTACACCTTCGGCAAGTCCTGCGCCCCAATCTGGTTGAACTGTGAATCGAAGGCGGTCAGCGCGCGCGCCAGCATGTCCGCATTGCGCTGCACCGTGATCATCTGCACCACGCTCTCCATGGGACTCACATTCGAGCCTTCGAGCATCCCCTGGCGCACCGTCGAATTTGCCGGGACCAGCGCAGAGTTGGGTGGCGCGCTATAAGTCGCATTGCCCATCGCCGTCAGATTGGTCGCTGGGGAAAACTCCGCCAGCTGCAGCTTGTCCACCACCGCCCCGTCGACCGAAATCGTTCCGTCCGAACTGATGGCTAAATTTCCCGTCGGCACCGTGATCGGTCCCAGCTGCCCCAGCACGCTGTCGCCCTGGCCCGTCACCAGTAGTCCCGTGCCCGTCACGTGGAAACTGCCATCGCGGGTATAGAGAACTCCCTGCGCCGCCTGCACCACAAAAAAACCGCTGCCCGCCACCGCCACATCCAAAGGATTACCGGTGGGCGACGGGCTGCCCGGCGTCAGATCCAGACGGCTGCCGCTCAGCACCCCAAAATTGTTGATTGCGGCGTTCAGCGGATTTAGGCTCACCGCGCCCGTTCCTGTAAGCAGGGAACGAAATGTCGTCTGCTGCCCGCGGTAGCCCGTGGTCGATAGGTTTGCCAGATTGTGCGCTACCAGCTCGAGCGCCTGCGTCTGCGCCGCCAGTCCCGCGCACGCCGCGTAGTAGCCGCTGTCCATGGTGAAATCATTCTCCGGGTTACCTATTGCAGTCGGCGTTCCATCGCGAAATTCGAACGAGAAGGTTAAGTGCCTGGAAAGAAACGAGACGCACCGGATCGAATTGAAGAAAATTCTTAAGATCGAGGCGCGGGAGGGAATATCTTGCCGGGCAGCAAGACTCTTCCGGCAAAATCTTCCGGCCTGCGGCAATCGCGCAGGCCCAGTCCCTGAGCGGCGACATACCTTAGCCCACCGATTCAGCGCTGGGCCGGGTAAAAAGTCGAGCAAGTCGCGGAAAAACTACAGAGGTTCCCACGCAGACTTCCGAGCGCCCGAGCAGCGTTGCTTGTTCCCTGAGGGAATGCTCGCAGGGAAATTATCGGCGGGATAAGAAACACACTTTACACTGCGTGCGCGACCACTGCCGCGGAAGCAACCGCCATCCGGCGCGCGCTCTCTTCCGGCGCGCGCAGCACTAGATTTACCGCGTCCGCGCGCGACCGTTCCAAGCGGATCCACAAATGCTCGCCGCAGCGTGCCAGCCGTACTTCTTCGGCGTGCACCTTGGCGCAGTAATTGACGATGATGCGGGCGCACTCGCCCAGGTCCTCAGTCCGGTCAAAGACGATGTCGCCGGGCTGCCGCTGCCGCAATAGCGCCTGCAAAGTTCTTTGCAGCGTGCTCGGACACACCAAACATGCTTCGGTGCGGTATCCCAGCATCTGCTCGATCGCGTAGAGCACGGAGTAGTCGATGCCTTCGCTGAAGGCAATCAGCAGCGTTCCCGTGGCTTCCACCAGATCCACCGGCAGCATTTGAAACGCTTCCAGCAGCAACGCCGGAATCACATTCATGCGTCCCGTTAAGATCGTAGCTTCGCCCGAGCGCAGCAGCGGGCACGACCACTGCCGCGCCAGCGCGGCCGTAACTTGCTGCTCCGAGACATAGCCCAGCGCCTGCAGCCAGGCTCCAATTTTTCCGTGGCCCGCCTCGCGCTGCGCTACAAGCGCGGTACGCAGCTGTTCGGCGGTCAGCTGCTGGCGCGACAGCAGCAGCAGACCAAGCGGAATGCGATGCGCCGCCCGGCTGACAATGCGGCTCTCCGGGAGCGTCCGGCTGAGCGCTTCCCGCGCCGCCAGCTCCAGGCATTCTGCACGGCAGTAGCGCGCTCCCTGCATGCGTACCCCGCTGCCCCGCCCGCGCATCCGCCGCCACAGGCCGGAGTGGACGCATCCACAATAGCCGCAGCCCGGGGCGACTCTTCCCAGCATCCCTCGCCATGCAGCGCCCCACATCCGCACTCCACCGCCCAGCCTCCGCAGCATGCTTAGCCGCCTTCCAGCGGAGACACGTCGGTCACCCGCAAACCGTAATTGCCTTCGATCACCACCACTTCTCCACGAGCCACCAGCTTGCCATCGAGCAAGAGGTCGACCGGCTCCTGGACCTTTCGATCCAGTTCGATCACCGAACCGGGATTTAAATCGAGCACCTCCCGCAACAGCATCCGCCGCGATCCAAAGCGCATGGTCATGGCGAGCTGCACGTCCATCAGCACATCGAGTGTAGTCGGGCCTTTTCCCGCATCGGCTCGAGCCTTCGGCGCCGCGGCCGGTGGCTCCGCTGCTGCCTTGGCGGGCTCAACTTTATCCGCCCGTAATTCCGCTACCAGGGCCGCGCTCAGCCCCAATTCGAGCCTCATCGCGGAGGCTTCTTCTCCCGCCTGCAACCAGAAGGTTCCCGCCGCGGACCACGAGGGCGCCGCCGCAGCGGCTTCCACCAGCAGCTGAACCTCGCCCCAGCGCGCCTTCGCCGACGTGGTGACAATGCCCGCGACCTGGCGCAAGAGCTCGATTACCGCATCACGATGGTCGGAGCTGGGCTGCGCCTCCGGAGTCGGCGGCTCGCTCATGAAAATCTGCGCCAGCCGCAGCGCCACCCCCGCCGCCAGCCGCAGGCTCATCTCTCCACGCAAGCCGCCCGACACCGTGACTACGGCCCAAAGATCGCCCTCGCTGGCGGGCGCGAGATCCGCGGGCGTCTCGGCGCGCACCACGCAGGGCACGGCGGAGCCGGTTACCTGTCCAAGGACCTGCGCCAAACTGTCGGACCACAACTGGATATATTCCGCGGGCTCGGGCTGAGCCGCCGCAGCCGCTTCCGTCATCATCATCATCATCCTTGTTGCGCCTCCTTCATATGGTTTCGGCCCCCGGTTTTTCTTCCGCTCGCGACAACACCTGGGCCGCACGGGTTTCGGCCGAACGTGCCGGAGCGGCGCGGAACATTTCCACCCCCGCCACCAGCAGCGATCCCGGCTCAGCCGCGCTGCGCCGCAGCCCGAGCAATTGCCCCGGAGCCAGGTGCGAAAGCTCGCCCACATCCGCCCGCAGGCCGCTGACTCCCAGCTCTACCGCCAGCGGACACTCCAGCAGCCGCAGCTTCAGCCGCTCCCGCGAATCGTTGCGCCCGTGCGGACGGCTCTCGGTCCTCTCCGCCGAAATCTTGCGCAACAGGGCGTGTGACACCGAAACCGGAACCGCCAGATTCAATCCGCCCCGCGTCTCCAGCATGGTGATCTCAAAACTCAGGGAGAGGATTTTTTCCGTCGGCAGCAGCAGCCGCCGCGCGTCGCCCGCCTCCACCCGCTTGTCAAAGACCACCTCCAGATTTACCGCCTGCCAAGCCGTCGCCAGGTCCCGGCAGACGATGCGGGCCACGCTCTCCACAATCTGCTCTTCGATCTCCGTGATCTCGCGCGCCTCCGCCACGCCCTTGCCCTCGCCCCCCAGCAGGAGATCGACAATGGGAAATGCGACCTTCAGATCCAGCTGCAGCGCCGCAGTCACCCCCATGGGCTCCATTTTGCAGGAGGCCAGGTACGTGGTTTCCGGGATGCGCTCGAGAAACTCGCGATAGGTCAAGTGCTCGGCCGAGACCAGCGCGACTGCGAAGACCACGCGCAGATACGCCCCTAGGGAATGCGTCAGGCTGCGGGCAAAGCCTTCATGCAGCTGCGTGATCGCCTGCAGTTGCTCCCGCCCAATCTGGCCGGCGCGGTGTACATCCCAGGGCTCGACCTTCGGCTCCTTCGCCTGCCCCGGGTCGGCCTGCCCCCCGCTGCGGGCCGCCCGCACCATGGCATCGATTTGTTCCTGATTCAGTTCGTTCTGCATTCGAAACCCTTCACCCGATCCTTCTTGCTAGCGCATTGCAACGTTGCTACTGCCCCCCGGCCTGCGCTGTTCGCGCCGCCGGTTTGACTATGCCCGTCAGCTCCGACATCTTCGCCCGCAGCCGGACTACTGCCAGGGAATGGATCTGCGACACCCGCGACTCGCCGATGCCCAGCACCGCGCCTACTTCCTTCATGGTGAGCTCCTCGAAGTAATACAGCGCCAGCACCTGCTGCTCTTTTTCCGGCAAGTCCGCCACCGCGCGTGCCAGTATCTCTTTCATCTCTGAGCGCATGCAGCGAAAAAAGGGCGTGTCCTCGGGGGCGTTCGGCAGGTAGTCGCACAAGTCCTCGTCCTTGCCATCCCATGGAGATTCGAGGTGGAGGCTGCCTACTTCGAGGCCATCCAGTTCGGTCAGCAGTTGCTGAAACTCGCGCAGCTCCAGGTTCAGCTCGGCCGCGACTTCGACCTCCGTCGGCGCGCGGCTTAGCTCCATGCTCAGCTTGCGCTGTGCCTCTTCGACCCGCCTCGCCTTGCGCCGTAGCTCCCGCGGGCCCCAGTCCATCTCCCGCAGGCTGTCGAGGATCGCTCCCCGGATTCGGAATTTGGCATACGATCCGAATTGCACGTGTTTGGACTGGTCGAACTTGTTGAGCGCATCAATCAGCCCGATGACCCCGGCGTGCACCAGGTCTTCCAGAGGGACGTGCCGGGGCAGGCGCTCGTGAATGCGCCGCGCCAGGTAGCGCACTTGGGGCAATTGTTCGAGCAGAATGCGGTCGCGTTCTTCCTTGTCCTGCCAGACGGTGTAAGCCCGCGCTGTTTGCTTGCTCATAAATGGAGTTCTCTCCGAAATGCAAAAACCAAACCCAATTCCTAAAACCTAACAACCGAGATCTGCCTTTCCCTCACCGCAGCACTCCCACCGACTGCACCTCGACCACCGGCGGCACCTCCAGCGGAGAGAGCACCACCACCTTCGGCAGAAAGGGCTCGAGCAGGCGCTTCAGGTGATAGCGCGCCGGAGTCGCGCACAGCAGCACCGGGCTCGCCACCGACACCTGATCGCCTGCCAGCCGCCGCATGCCGTCGAGAATGCGGCGCGCAAACGGAGGCTGCAGCGCCGCCGTACCCGCCACTGCTCCGCCCCCCGCGCCCGAAAAGGCGCGGCTCAACTCCTCCTCGAGCGAGCGGTCGAGCGTGACCACGCGCAATCCGCCACTTTCGGTGAGCAGCGGCTGTACCAGCGCCCGCGACAGCGCTTGCCGCGCCGCTTCGACCAGCGCCACCGGATTTTTGTTAAGGGGCGCCAGATCAAGCAGCGTCTCGAGGATGGTCGAAAGATCGCGGATCGAACCTGCTCCCGTAAAAGCTGTTGCAGAGTTTTTTGCACTTCGCCCAGGCTCAACAGCTTGGGGACGAGTTCCTCGACCAGCTTGGGGTGGCTCTCCGCCAGCCGGTCGAGCAGGCGCTTCGTTTCCTGCCGGGTCAGCAATTCATGTGCGTGCTGCTTCACTACTTCTGCCAGGTGCGTCGCCAGCACCGAGGTTTGATCGACCACGGCGTACCCCGAGGCCATCGCCTGGTTCTGCAGCGCAGGAGTGATCCACACTGCGGCCACACCGAAAGCCGGCTCCTTGGTCGCTACCCCCGGCAACGGCCGCGGAGAGCCCTCCGAGCTGATGGCCAGCAGATTGTCCTGATACAGCTCCCAGCGCGCCACCTCGATGCCGCGGAGGCTGACCGAATACTCTTTCGGCTTCAGGCGCACATTATCGGTGATGTGCACCGGCGGCACGATAAATCCCAACTGCTGCGCCAGATTCTGGCGCAAAGCCTTCACCCGTGCCAAAAGCTGGCCACCCTGATTTTTATCCACCAGCGCGACCAGCCCGTAGCCAACTTCCAGGCTCAGTTCGTCGAGCTTCAGCAGGTCTTCGATCGACTCTGGGGTGGGCTTTTTCTCGGCTCCCGCCCCGGCCGCAGCACTGGCGATCGCAGCCGGCTCGTCGGCGAATTTTGGCGCGCGCCAGGCTAGATATCCCGTAAGCGCCGCCAATAGAAAAAAGGAAAACTTGGGGAGCCCGGGAATCGCCGCCAGGGCCAGCATCACGCCTGAGGCAATCATCAAGGGACGCCGCCGCGAAAGCACTTGGCGCCCGACATCCACTGACAGCGTTGAATCGGAGGAGGCGCGGGTGACCACGATGCCACCGGCCATCGACACCATCAGCGAAGGGATCATGGTCACCAGGCCATCGCCCACGGTCAGTACGGTGTAGGTCTTTAAAGCTTCGCGGAAAGGAATGTCGAGCTGAAAGACTCCGATCAGAAAGCCGGCGATGATATTGATCGCGGTAATCAGGATGGTCGCAATGGCGTCGCGCTGGTTGAAGCGGGCTGCGCCATCCATCGCGCCGTAAAATTCTGCGTCGTGCGCGATCTGTTCCCGGCGGGCGCGAGCCTGCGATTCGTTGATTAGCCCCGCGTTCAAGTCGGCGTCGATCGCCATCTGCTTGCCGGGCATCGCGTCCAGGGTGAAGCGCGCCGTCACCTCGGCGGTGCGCACCGCGCCATGCGCCACCACCAGGTACTGGATTGCGATCAGGGCTACGAACAGCACGAAGCCCACCACGTAATTGCCCCCGACCACGAACTGCCCGAAGGCCTCGATCACGTGCCCCGCGGCCGCCGCCCCTTCGTTGCCGTGCAAAAGGATCCGGCGGCTGGAGGCCAGATTCAGCGAAAGGCGGAACAAGGTCAGCAGCAGCAAGAGGCTGGGGAATACCGAGAACTGGGACGGGCGCAGGATGGTGATGGCGGACAACAGCACCAGCACGCTGACGGTCATGCTGGCGGCCAGAAACACATCCAGCAGAATGCTGGGCAGCGGCACCAGCATGACGAAGATCATGCCCACGGCCGCGATCGGCATCACCCATTCCGCGGCGTTGTTCTTCGGCCGCAATGCGGTGGCCGGAGCGGCGGCGAGGGTCGGGTTCGTGGCCATGGCTTAGGTTCTCGGCGCCGCCGCCGCTGCGCTGGAGTTTTGAACTTGCGAGGAGCGCGCCTGCGCCCGCCAGATGGCCGCCAGGATTTCCGCGACCACGGTGTAGAGCTTCGTTGGAATGGCCTGGCCCACTTCGACTGCCCGGTAGAGGGCATGAGCCAGTGGGGGATTTTCCACGATGGGGATGCCTTGCCAGCGCGCAATTTCCTTGATCTGCGTGGCCAGCAGGTTGCGCCCCTTGGCCACCACCACGGGCGCATCCATTTCCATACGGTATTCCAGAGCGACGGCGAATTCCGTGGGATTGGTGATCACCACCGCCGCCCGCTCCACGTCTTTCAGCATGCGGCGGCGCCGCGCCTGGCGCTGCAGGCGGCGGATGCGCTGCTTTATCACGGGATTGCCTTCCATCTCCTTGAACTCGTCCTTTTGATCCTGTTTGCTCATCTTCATCTCGCTCTCATGGCGCTGGCGCTCCAAGAAATAGTCGGCGCCAGCCCATAGCAGCAGCACCAGGCACCCCTTCCACGCCACTTCATACATTCGCCCGACGGTAAAGGCCAGCAACGCCCGGCGGCTGGCGTGCAGCAGTGCGGGAAGGAAACGGTAGTCCCGCACCAGGACTCCAACCGCGAAGTAGACGATCACCGCGGTGGGCAGCAGCGACTTCAGCAGACGGCTCACGGCGGCAAGAGAAAATAGCTGTTCCACGTGGCTTACGGGATCCAGACGCTTCCAGTTGGGCGCCAGCGTCTTCGGGGCGAACACTATTCCTCCTTGCGCCAGTCCGCCGGCCGTCCCCACCACCCAACTCATGCCCGCCGCCAACGCGACTCCGCGGAACACCGGCCAGGCATTGCGCCAGACCGGAACCAGTTGATCGGGATGAGTCGCCGCCATTTCCAGTTGCTGCCGCAGCATGCCGCGCCATTCGTCCGCGAAGGTTGGCATCTGCGAGGCCAGAAACATCACAGCCGTCATGGCTCCCAATCCCGCCGTCAGATCGCGGCTGCGAGCGACCTGGCCCTCTTCGCGCGCCTTCTGGCGGCGCCGCGGCGAGGCTTTCTCGGTTTTGCTCCCGTCGGCCATAAATGCTCTGCGTTTCTTTCTGGCTTACTTCTTCCGTGCGATGACGCGATGCTCAATTCGTTTTAGCCGGGCCGCGCCAGGCGGAGTAACTGCTCCGCCAGGCGAATCGCCTGCGAGAAATGCTGACCGAACACTCGCGGCCAGTAGGCGATGGCCGTGATCAGGACCGTCAGCCCCACCAGATTTTTTAATGCCAGGCCGATGAACATCACCGGCAATTGGGGAGAGGCTTTGCCGAGAAATCCCAAGGCCATGTCTGTGACCAGCGTGGCCACCAGCGACGGAGCCGCGATCTGTACCCCCGCCAGAAAAATCCCCCCCGCGGCATGCAGCACGCCGCCAGCCGCCGCCAGCGTGATCGAAGCCGCTCCCGGCGGCAGGTAGGCGAAGCTGCGCACCAGCCCGCGCAGCAGCCAGTGGTGCACATCCAGCTCGAGAAAAATCAGCAGCGCCGCCATCTGGTGAAACTCAGACAGCACCGGCGTATCCGCGTTGGTTTGCGGATCGAACACGTTGGCCAGCGCGTACCCAATCTGCACCCCGAGAACTTGTCCCGCCAGCAGCGCCGATTCGAACAGCAGATTCGCCATCAGCCCCAGCACCAGCCCGATCGCCGCCTCGCTCAACGCCACTCCGGCCCACTGCCACGAATTCAATGAGAGCGCGACCGGCCCGTGCAGCGGGTGCAGCAGAATCGTCAGCAGCAGAGTCAGGCCGGCCTTGACGGGCATGGGTACAGCATCCGAGCCGAGAAACGGACAGAACACCATCAGCCCGGAAATTCTCGCGCCGGTGAAAACTGCCGCGCCTAGCAGCGCATCGAGTTGCAATCCGACGGTCATTTGAGAAAATCGAAACCCATCAGAAAATCGAAACCAAGCTCTGGATACTGGGTACTCAGTACTGCTCTTCACCGCACAAACGGATGAAAATCGGAAAACAGCTGCACCGTAAACATCCCAATCCTGCGCACCATCCACGGCATCAGAAGCAGCACCGCCGCCGCCACCGCCGCCAGCCGCGGCACCGTCGAAACCGTCATATCCTGCAGCGAGGTCAGCACCTGCACCACGTTGATGAGCAGCCCGACCACCACCGCCGCGATCAGCAGCGGCGCCCCCATCCACAGCGCCGTTTCGATGGTGTGGCGCAGCAGCGCCACGATCTGGTCCGCTCCCATTTCTTCATTCCCCTTGTTCCCCAAGCCCCGATCAAACCTCATGTGAAACTTTTCATCAGCGACCCCACCAGCAGGTTCCAGCCATCGACCATCACGAACAGCAGAATCTTCAGCGGAGTCGAAATGATCACCGGCGGCAGCTGCATCATTCCGATCGAAGTCGTCACCGCCGCTACGACCAGATCG
>Ga0182024_10024898_pt1 | contig 10605 bp, 11 predicted proteins | sample P32metaG_FD_120480 | JGI IMG/M metagenome (GOLD analysis project Ga0182024, IMG submission 120480) | Permafrost microbial communities from Stordalen Mire, Sweden - P3-2 metaG (Illumina Assembly) | ecosystem: Environmental > Terrestrial > Soil > Wetlands > Permafrost | place: Sweden: Stordalen...
CTTCTGCAGACTTCAGGTACGCCCGAGCCTGAGCATCTGCGCCAGGGTTGCCGACCGGCACGGAGGACGCCGCGGGGCAGGCGTCGGGAGGATTCAATCGATGTCGATGTATGACCTGCCGGTGGGCCGTCGTAGAGACGACCAAACGGATCTCGTCCAACCCGCCAGCGTCTCCTCGGCCCCACCTTGGGACTCCGTTCTAGAACGCCTGGCCAACTTGGAAAGGTCCCACGCAGACCTTGCTCGGATGGTGACCAGCATCCACCAGGCGCTGCCACCCGAGATCGCAGCCGCTACTGGTCGCGGCCTCGCGCTCGGTTCGCCGATCGACGCGATCAGCCCGCTTGCCCAGTACGGCTCAGCTCCCTCGATCCTCGATACGCCCCCACCGCCCCTCCCCGAGCGGGTCGAGCCACCCGTCTCTCCGACGGTTGATCCATTCGCGCGCGCGTTCGAGGCACCGGATCCGTGGGCTGCACCGGCACTGACGGGGGAGTCGTTCTTCCAGTCGGCCGGGTCGGCGGAACTGGCTTTCCCTGACACCTCGACCAAGCCCAGACGACGCATGCTGCGGGGTCGGAAGGCGGCCAAGGAGGCCCAAGCTCGCATCGCGGCCGAGTTCGCGGCCCCGCCGCCTCCCCCGGGCTTCTACTCGTCCGGCGCGCCAACGTTTGGAGACGTGCCGCCGCCTCCCCCCGGGTTCGGGAGCGAAAACCCGAGCCAGGACTTCGGAATGCCGGCAGGGTGGAACGACATTCCGTCCGCGGCTGCCCCCGACATGAGCAACGCATCTGGGGCTTGGACCCAGGCATCGGGTTTCGGCGTCGACTACCCCAACGCCGGATATGCCGCCCCTCCGGGCTGGTTTGGATCGGCAGCCGAGGCGGGGGCGGTGGCACCACCGCCCCCGCCGGGCTTCGCAAGCGACCTCGCTGAGCCGGCGATGGCCAACCTCGACCAGGCGTCGACCTCCTGGGGCACAGCGCCCGGCGGGGGCCCGCCGAACGACTTTGTCTTTGACGAGCCGGCCGTTCCCCCGCCGCCTTCCGGCTTCGGCGGTTCGGGTTACGAGGGCCTGGCCGCGGTGCCGTCACCTCCTTCGGGGTTCGGGACCGACATGGGCGACGCTCCCCCGCCGCCTTCCGGCTTCGGTGGTTCGGGTTACGAGGGCCTGGCCGCGGTGCCGTCACCTCCTTCGGGGTTCGGGACCGACATGGGCGACGCTCCTCCGCCGCCGCCGCCCGGCTACGGTGCCGACTCCGGGGGCGGACCACCCCCGCCTCCCCCGCCGGGTTTCGGAGCACCATCTAACCAGGGCCCGCCGCCGGCGCCACCCGGATACGGCAACCCGACGCTCGTAACGAGTTCGGCGGAGACCTTCAGCGACGTCCAGGACGTGAACTCGCTGGTCATGCCGCAGGCGTACGAGGCCCCACCTGAAGCACTCGAGGACGAGCGGTTCTTGGCCGGGACTGGGACAGATCGGACCAGCTACGCATCGGTGCCCCCGATTACACCGGATTTCTTCGCTCGTTCGGCTTCGCGGAACAAGCGCTAGCCCGGCCCAGGTTGCCGGGCCGGGCTCAGTCGGTGAGCTCGGTTGGCTGGGCCCGTTGCCAGTGGCCCGACCGACCACCGGACTTCTCCCACAGGGCCACCGCGTCGACGGTCATGGTGCGGTCGGCCGACTTGCACATGTCATAGACGGTGAGGGCCGCGACGGTGCACGCCGTCATGGCCTCCATCTCGACTCCGGTCCGGTCGACGGTTTCGACGCTCGCCTCAATCTCGACGTAGTCGTCCCCGATCGAGAAGTTGATCGCCACCGAGCCCACCAGCACCGGGTGGCACATCGGGATGAGCTCGGCTGTCCGCTTGGCCGCCTGGATCCCGGCGATGCGGGCCGCCGCCAACACGTCTCCCTTGGTGATGGCGTTGGTGGTCACCTTGGCGGTGGTCTCGGGCAGCATGGAGACCCGGCATCGGGCCAACGCGCGCCGATGGGTGGGCTCCCTCGGACTGACGTCGACCATCCGAGCGCCGCCGAGAGGGTCGAGGTGGATCAGGCTCCTGTCGGCCACGCCGAGATTCTACGACGTGCGGGAGCAGGCTCTTTCGAGGGAGACCATTACAGTACGATTGGCAGTCACCTTCTTCGAGTGCCAACGGGTGGAGGGCCCTGATGCCGACCTACGAGTACGCCTGCACATCGTGCGGTCACCGCATGGAAGCGGTGCAGTCGTTCTCCGACCGCGCCCTCACCACGTGCCCGGTGTGCCAAGGGGCGCTCCGGAAGGTCTTCGGCAACGTCGGTATCGTGCTCAAAGGGAGCGGCTTCTACAAGAACGACAGCCGGTCCGGCCGGTCGAACGGCTCCGCCGCCAAAGAGTCTTCCAGTGAGAAGGAGTCCACCTCGTCGGGCGATGCCACCTCGAAGGACTCGAACTCGAGCAAGGAAGCCTCGAAGGAGTCCACCTCGTCGGGCGATTCCACCTCGAAGGACTCGAGCTCGAGCAAGGAAGCCTCCAAGCCAAGCTCGTCTTCCTCGGACAGTTCGGCCAAGACCCCCGCACCGAGCAAGTAGCCCGATCTCTCTGTACCTATAGGCATCTGTGGGCGGGGCGCGGATCCCCCCGACCGGCCCGGTGGGTCAGCTCCCGCTGAGCTGCATGTCCCCGATCGCCAGGGTCTGGCCGGCCGCGATCCCCGGGAGCCACTCGATGTCCACACCGACATGGAGCACCGACTGGAGCATCCGCTGCAGGGTCGAGGCGACGGTGACCTCCCGGACCGGCTCAGCCAGTTCGCCGTCTCGCACCATCAGGCCCTCGACCCCGACCGAGAAGTCGCCGCTCACCGGGTTGACCCCCGAGTGCACGCCCGTGACGGACTGCACGTAGAGGCCCTCCCCGACGACGGCCAGGATCGCCTGCTGGTCGTGGTGGCCCGGCTGGAGCACCAGCGCCCGGCAGCCCGCCCCGGGGGTCCCCGAGTAGCCGCCCCGAACCGCCGAACCTGTCGATGCCGTACCGGCACGCCGGGCCGACACGGTGTCGTAGAGGAAGCCAGCCAGCGAGCCCGAGTCGATCAGTACCGTCCGACGGCAGGCGAGCCCCTCGGAGTCGTGAGCCGACGCCGCGAAGGCGCGGGGATCGGTTGGGTCGTCGACCAGCGTGAAGGAGCCGGTCGCCACCTTCTCACCCATGCGGCCCGCGAAGAACGAACGGCCCTTGACCACCGCCTCGCCGGAGAGAGCCGAAGAGATGACCGACAGGAGGGTCGACACGACCCGGCGATCGAACACGACGGTCACCCGATCGGAGGGCACCTTGGTCGCGCCGAGCATCCGCGTCGACCGCTCGACCGCGTCCTCGCCTGCTCGGTCCAGGTCCAGACCCGAGAAGCCTCTGGCCACGCTGAACCCGGTCCCGGTGTGGCTGTCGGAACCCTCACCCGCGATCGCGGACACCGACAAGAAGGCGGCGGTCCGCTGGGTGAACGCCCGGATCCCGGTCGTGGAGGCCAGCGCCACCTCGACCCGTTCGTCCCCGTAGTCAGCAGACGACACCTGACGGATACGCGGGTCGGCCGCCCGGACCCGTCGCTCGAGCTCCAGCGCGAGCGCGACCTTCTCGTCGGTGGCCGTGTCGGCGACGCTCTGGTCCCAGAGGTCGAGCTCGGCGGCCGAGACGCCATCGGGCGTGGCGAAGGCCACGTCGGGGTCGGGCGTAGCGAAGGTCGCGTTGTCCCGGGCTTCGTCGACCGCCGATTCGACGACCTCGTCATCGAGGGAACCGGCCCAGGCGAACCCGAGCTTGGCCCCCTCCGAGCCGTTCGCCACGAGCACCCGTACCCCGATCCCACCGGTGGTGGCCGACGACAAGGACTCGACCTCGCCGTCATAGGCGCGCACCTCGATGTCGTGGCCACGGGCGACGTAGGCCTCGATCTCCTCCCCCACCTTGGCCTTGGCGACGATCCTCTCGGCCAGCGCGACGAGATCGCTCACGCGGCGGTCCCACCGATGGTGATCCCGCCGATGCGCAACGTTGCCTGACCACAGCCGACCGGGACGCTCTGGCCGTCCTTGCCACAGGTCCCCGGCATCATCGCGAAGTCATCGGCCACCGCGTCGATCTTGCGCAAGACCTCGGGGCCGTTGCCGATGAGGTTGGCGTCTCGAAGCGGGCTGGTGATCTTGCCGTCCTCGATCAGATAGGCCTCGGACGTCCCGAACACGAAGTCACCGGTGGCCGTGTTGACCTGCCCACCTCCCAGCTTGGCCACATAGACGCCCTTGGGTGTCTGCGCCACCAGCTCGTCGGGGTTCTCCTTCCCGGCCAACAAGAAGGTGTTGGTCATACGCACCATCGGAAGGTGCTGGTAGCTCTGGCGGCGCCCGTTGCCAGACGACGGCCGGCCCTCCTTGCGGGCCCGGAGCCAGTCCCAGAGGTAGTCGGTGAGCACGCCGTTCTCGATCAGCACGTTGCGAGCGGCCGCCTTGCCCTCGTCGTCGACGGCGTAGTTGCCCCACTCTCCTGCGACGGTCCCGTCGTCGACGAGGGTCACGAGGGCGCTCGCCACCTGCTCGCCGACCTGGCCGACATAGACGGAGGCGTCCTTCACGATGTGGTCTGCCTCCAGGCCGTGGCCGCAGGCCTCATGGAAGAGGATCCCGCCGCTCCCGCCGGCGAGCACCACTGGCAGTTCCCCGGATGGGGCCGGGCGGGCGTCGAGCTTCCCGAGCGCCCGGGTGGCGGCGATCCGTGCGATCTCCTCGACGGCGAAGCGCCCGAACACCTCGAACCCCTCGGTCCGCGCGATGCTCTCGAACCCCGTCTGCATCCCGGCGTCCCCGGTCGCGACGCATGACACGTTGAAGCGGGTCCTGATCTGATCGTCCTCCGAATGCATCCCCTCCGAGCTCGCAATCAGCACACGGCGGCGGCTGTCTCCATAGCCAACCTGGACCTGGGTGATCGCCGCACCGGCCGAGCGGGCGGCATCGTCTGCGCGCGAAAGAAGCTCGAGCTTGGCCGACTTCTCAACCTCGGAAGGAAGCACGAAGTCATGCTCGGGGGCCAATCGGCGCGCCGGGAGGGCGACCGTCTCGGTCCTGGCTCCGCCACGTCGCGCCACCGCGGCGGCGGCGTCGGCAGCCGCCAGGAGGCCGGACTCGCTGAGGTCGGCGGTGTGGGCGAAGCCTGTCGTCTCGCCGATCACGACCCGGATGCCGGCGCCTCGCTCACGACCAGACGACAGCTCTTCGATTCGCCGGTCGTCGAGGATGGCCGAGCTGATCTGGCGGTCCTCGGCGAACACCTCCGCCATCTCGCCCCCCTTGGCCAGGGAGGCGGAAAGAACCCGCTCGAGGACGTCCGAATCGATCAGGGGAGGAGCGCTCACGGGCGTCATCGTATCGACCGCGTCGCTTCGGCCCGGTCGGCTCAGGTCTCCCAAGGTTTCCTTGAGCCACGCCCCGAGGGGCCGAGCGACGGCAGGTAGCCTGGCCACCGGCCACCCGGCCATCCACCACGGAGATAGCCCCGACCGGATGATCCTTCCCAGCATCGAGACCCCTGCCGACCTTCGGCCCCTCGACTACCAGCAGCTCTCTCAGCTGGCCACCGAGATCCGTGCGTTCATCGTCGAGAGCGTGACCACGACGGGCGGGCACCTGGGCTCGAACCTGGGTGCGGTCGAGTTGACCCTGGCGCTCCACCGGGTGTTCGACTCGCCCAACGACGCCATCTTGTGGGACACCGGGCACCAGGCCTACATCCACAAGCTCATCACCGGCCGGCGCCACCGCTTCGCCGACCTCAAGAAGGAAGGTGGGCTGTCCGGCTATCCGAACCGGGCCGAGTCCGACCACGACTGGATCGAGAACAGCCACGCCTCGACGGCCCTGTCCTACGCCCACGGGATCGCGTCGGCCTTCGAGCTCGGTGGTGAGCTGGTCGGGGCGGGCGGCGGCCGCCGGGTCGTCGCGGTCGTCGGCGACGGCGCACTGACAGGGGGGATGGCCTACGAGGCCCTCAACAACCTCGGCCATTCCGGCCGGCGGGTGGTGATCGTGCTCAACGACAACGGCCGCTCCTATGCGCCCACCATCTCCCACCTCTCGCAGAGCCTGACCAGCCTCCGGCTGAACCGGACCTACGTCCAGACCCGCCAGCGGGTCGGGCGACGGATCCGCAACATCCCGGCCGTCGGCGAAATGGCGGCGGCCGGGGTCCTCGGCCTGACCAGTGCGTTGCGCGAGATCGTGGCCCCGCACGTGTTCTTCGAGGCCCTCGGGGTCCGCTACGCCGGCCCGATCGACGGCCACGACATCCCCCAGATGGAGCAGGCCTTCGCGAACGCCGCCGAGTGGGACGGGCCCATCGTCGTCCACGTCTTGACCCAGAAGGGCCGCGGGTATGCCCCCGCCGAGGACGACGAGATCCAGCGGCTCCACGACGTGAAGGCCATCAGGGTCCCCTCGCTCGAGGGGGCGGCGGAGGGCTCGCCGCCCGAACCACCGATCGACCAGGCGATCGGATCCGGCATTCCCGCGGCGAGCTACACCGACGCGTTCACCCACGCCCTGATCGCGCAAGCCGACAAGGATCCCGACATCGTCGCCCTGACGGCGGCCATGCCCGGCCCGACCGGTCTTCTGCCGTTCCAGAACCGGTTCCCCGCCCGGTTCTTCGACGTCGGCATCGCGGAGCAGCACGAGGTCACCGCGGCGGCTGGCCTCGCGATGGGCGGGCGGCACCCGGTCGTCGCCGTCTACTCCACCTTCTTCTCGCGCGCCTTTGACCAGGCCAACCTCGATGTCGGGCTGCATCGACTCCCGGTCGTCTTCGTCCTGGACCGGGCCGGGATCACCGGACCCGACGGGCCAAGCCACCACGGCGTCTTGGACATGGCGCTTGCGCTGTCGGTGCCCAACATGACCGTGTTCGCGCCCTCCTCGGCCGAGGAGGTGGGGGTCATGCTCGGCGAGGCCCTGACGCTCGACGGGCCGTCGACGATCAGGTTCCCGAGGACCGCCCCGCGACACGTCGCACCCGACCAGGTCGGGCACGGTCTCAGTGCGCGCCGGGTCCGCTCGGGTGACGGGTCCGTCTGCATGCTCGGCGTCGGCAAGATGCTCGAAGCCTGCGAGGCCGCGGCCTCCGAGCTCGCCGGAGAGGGTATCGCCGCGACGGTCTGGGACCCTCGCCTGGTCAGCCCGCCAGACCCCGAGATGCTGGCGGACGCGGCTGCGCACCGGTTGGTGGTCACGGCCGAGGACGGCGTCCGCTTCGGCGGCGCCGGCATGTTCCTCACCGACGCGCTCGCATCGTGGGCACGCGGAGAGGGCGCTGAACCCCCGCCGTTCACCAACCTCGGCGTCCCGCGCACCTATGTGACCCAGGGAAACCCCGACGACCTGTTGGCCCAGCTGGGTCTCGATGGCCCTGGCATCGCAGCGTCGATCCGCCAATTGGTCGATCGCGAACCGGGTCGCGCCGGCCGGGCCGGGAAGGCGTCGCTCGGGGCCGACGAGGAACGGTCAACGAGCTGACGCACCGGCGTCTCGGCCCGGCAGTGGTTCAGCCCTTGTTGGCCCCGTGGGCCCGGACGAAGTCGTTGACCGCGTAGTAGGCGTCGATCGATTCGCCGGCGTCCCCCCAGAAGCCGTCGAGCACGTCGTAGTGGAGCACGCCGAGCGACGCGTAGTGGTTGTTCACCTCGGTGATCTCGAGTTCGTTGCGCGCCGAGGGGGTGAGGGTCGGGATGACCGAGAACACCTGGGCGTCGTAGCAGTACACACCGGTCACCGCGTACGCGCTCGGGGGCTCCTCGGGCTTCTCCAGGATCCGGACCACCCGGCCGTCGGGGCCGATCTCGGGGACCCCCAGGTGCCGCAGATGCTCCGGCCGCTCGACGGGACTCAAGAGGATGCGGGCCCCGATCGGCTCGGCCCGGAACGCGTTGACCATCGGCGCGATCGACCTTTCGATGACGTTGTCGGCCAGCATCACGAGCACGGGCTCGTTCTCGGCGAAGCGCTCCGCCAGCCCGAGCGCCTGGGCGATGCCGCCCGGGCCGTCCTGGTAGGCATAGGAGAGCCGATCGAGGCCGACGTCGTTGCCGTTGCCGAGAAGGCGCAGAAAGTCGCCCGCGTGGGCCCCGCCGGTCACCAGCATCACCTCGGTGATTCCCGCCTTGACCACCGCCTCGATGGCCCACTGGATCATCGGTCGGTCGTAGATGGGCAGCAGGTGCTTGTTGGTGATCTGGGTCAGCGGGTGCAGACGAGAGCCGGTGCCACCGGCGAGGACGACTCCCTTCACGGTCGAACACCCTACCCAGGCCGGTATCGTCCCTGTTCGTGATCTGGAAACGCCGTCGGAGAGAGAGGACCGAGCACATGCCCCGAGAGGTCGAACTCAGTGATGAGCAGTGGCGGGAGCGCCTGAGCCCCGAGCAGTTCGAGGTCCTCCGCAAGAGCGCCACCGAGCCCGCCTGGTCCGGCGAATTGCTCCACGTCGACTCGGACGGCGTGTTCCGGTGCGCCGGCTGCGAGGCCGAGCTGTTCTCGACAGACAACAAGTTCGAGTCGGGCTCGGGATGGCCGAGCTTCGATCGGGCCATGAAGGACGGCACCATCGAGCAGCACACGGACCGGTCGTTCGGGATGGCCCGGACCGAGATCCTCTGCGCACGCTGCGGCGGCCATCTCGGCCACGTCTTCAACGACGGCCCTACCGAGACCGGCGAGCGCTTCTGCGTCAACTCCCTGTCGCTGTCGTTCTCGGCGGAGGGCGACAAGAGTTAGCCCGGGCCGTCGGTCACCCCACCACGCGCCGTTCGACGAGGTCGAACACCCACGCCAGTTCGAGCGCGGCGCGGGTGTCGCCTGTCCGCACGAGCGCCTGGTGAGCCAACGCGAGCCGCCCGCACACGTCGAACACCTCATCGCGCGAGAGCTCGATGACGTCTCGGAAGCGGCGCTGGGCGGGCCCGGGCACCCCGGCCGCCCCTGGACCCGAGCGATCACGTGTGCACGCACGCTTCACCGTCGCACCCGACGCGCCGGTGCACCCGCCTTGGCGTCGGGCCCGGCGACCGCCGGCTCCTCGGGCTGGTCGTCGGCATCGGTGCCCTTGCGCTCGGTCCGTTGCACCTCGGCGGTCGCGAACCGGAGGCTCGGTCCGAGGTCCTCGGCGACCACCTCGACCTTGGATCGATGCTCGCCCTCCTCGGTGTCCCAGGTGCGGTGCTCGAGTCGACCGGTCACGACCACCCGCATGCCCTTCACCAGGCTGAGCGCGGCGTTCTCGGCCAGCTCCCGCCAGCACACGACGTCGAAGAACGATGTCGACTCCTCCCATTCCCGAGTCGTGCGGTCCTGCCACCGCCGGTTGACCGCGACGCCGAGGGAGGTGGTCGCCTGGCCCTCACGGGTGTATCGGATCTCGGGCTCTCGGGTGAGGTTGCCGATGAGGGTGATCGTGGTGGTCATCTCGCTCCTGTGCTCGCCGCCGGCCCGCGGTCGGGCTCGGGCTCGATGAGCCTGGACCGCCGACCTGGTCGAGAACCTTGCCTCCGACCTGTCTGAGCGAGCCTCGGACTACCCCCGACCGACCACCAGGCGCAGTCCGGTGTCGAGCTCGTCCAGGTCGTTCAGGTGGCCATATCGCTCCGCCCACGCGCCCGACGCCAGGTCCGCCTCGAGACGGCGAAGGCCTCGTTCGACGGCCTTCTGGTCGATGAGCGAGAACCCCGACGTCGCCCGGCGGACCTGCGGGTCCAAGAAGGCCTCGGGCCTTCTCCAGTACGCCATGATGAAACCGTCCGTGCAGTCCCAGGGGACCGGGACCGTGACGACATTGGTGGCCCCGATGCCGTCGGCCACCTCGGCGGCCGAGAACCCCGGGCGTCGGTGGTCGAGCTCGGCGATCTCGGGGAAGTAGTCCTCGACGATCCACTGCCGGTTGTGCACATCGGGCTCGTAGGTGAAGATCACCCGCAACGGCGCGACCCGTCGCAGCTCGGCGTAGCCCGCCCGGCGGTCCACCCAGTGGTGGACCGTCAGCATGGCCATCACGGCATCGAAGGCCTGGTCTCGGAACGGCAGCCGTTCGGCCACCGCGCGAACGGGCGGGCCGACGTCGGGCGATCGCTGGCCCATCATCTCCATCGAGGGATCGACCGCCACGACCGCACGGTCGAGCGGCTCGTACGAGCCGGCTCCCGCGCCGACGTTGAGCACGTTCTGCGCCCCGTCCAGGGCCTCGACAATCCTCGATGCGATACGCGGGTCCGGGTGCCGCTTGTCGGCGTAGCCGACGCCGATGGCGTCGTAAGTTGGGCTCTCTGCCGATCCCGTTTGCGCTCCGTCGGGCATCCTCAAAGTCATAGCCCGCAACGCGACGGCGGGTCGATGCGGGTTGGCTGGGACCTACTCCGGCCGGACAGTCATTCGGCCGGATCGTGGACATGAGCTGGGCCGGACCTGACCGGGGGTGTTACCCTGCCGCCCTTACCAAGCCAGGGGGTGCCCACCGGTGATCGAAGATCGAACCATCACGACCGACGAGGGCGAGTTGACCGTGGTGGTGAGCC
>Ga0182024_10024899_pt1 | contig 10605 bp, 18 predicted proteins | sample P32metaG_FD_120480 | JGI IMG/M metagenome (GOLD analysis project Ga0182024, IMG submission 120480) | Permafrost microbial communities from Stordalen Mire, Sweden - P3-2 metaG (Illumina Assembly) | ecosystem: Environmental > Terrestrial > Soil > Wetlands > Permafrost | place: Sweden: Stordalen...
CCACTAGTTCGACCGCACGGCGGCGGCGGCGTTCGAGTTCAGCAGCAGTACCTTTGGGTCTCATGGTTCATTATACGCACGTCCAGTGGCTTCGTATGGCTTTTCTGACGCTGGACTCAGTAATGCGGTGGGCGAGCAGGCGGTGCGACCGGCGGTGGTCAACCGCAAGGTGTGGGGCGGCAGCCGCACGGCGGCGGGGGCACGGGCGCAAGGCGTCTTGACTTCGGTGCTGCAAACGTGCCAGCGGCAAGCGCGGTCGGCGGTGGACTTCGTTAGCCAAACCCTCCGGGCCTTTGGCAACCCGTTGCTCCCCCAACCGATCCTCCTTTCGACCCGCTAATCAAGTACCAGAAATTACCACGTCGAATGGGCGCTGGTGGTGGGAGTGGGCGGCTCTCATGTCGCAGAGCGAGAAGCCGATAGCGCTCTTGGATGATGTCGGTGAGGTGTCCGGCCTGCCGCTCGATGCTTTCGTTCCAGTTCTGGAAGATCAGATAATAAAGACTTGCCATCCGGTCATAGAAATCGCTCATCGGCGGCACCCCCGGAAAGATTCAAATGCCGGCGGCAAGTTCCGCTGGCCGAACTGGATCGCCGTGAAAATCGGGTCGGCTCCGAGAGTGCCGGCACCAGGCAAAGCAACCAGGCAGGGAACCATACCCGAAACGCCTGCACGAACACGGAATTGACGATGATGAAGGGTCTGGCCATTTTGAGTCGCCCCGATGTCGATTCCGGCACGGCGACGAACGCTTCGCCGGCCCGAACGATGATGGGTAGTGTCAGGTCTACCCAGCCGCCTTGGCCCACGGTGGCCCTCGCCAGCAGGCCCAGGCGCTCGTCGGTGCCGGGGTCGATCTTGAAGACAGACACTCGCCGACCGACCTCGACGCCTTCCAGGTGGAAGCGGGGAATGATCCGGGCTTCGGCGAAGCGGAAGGTGAAGCAGGGGTCTTCGTAGAGTGGCTGCATCTTTCTATCATCCTCATCCCGCCAGCCGGATCAACGACTCCTTCTGCTGCCGGGACAGCGCCTTGATCGCCGCCTCACGTTTCAAGGCCGAACTGCGGCTCACCTGGGCCTCGTGGTAGACCAGTGCGACAGGCCGGCGGCAACGAGTGTACCGGGAAGCCGTCCCGCCGTCGTGCTGCCGACAGCGGCGCTTCAAGTCCTTGGTGACGCCGGTGTACAGCGAACCGTCGGCGCACCGCGGCATGTAGACGAACCAAGCGCCTCCCGACGCTTCATCCATGCCTTTCCCCCGCCTGCAACAGTTCGGCATGACGGTAGCACTCGACCAGGTGATCGTTCACCATGCCCACGGCTTGCATGAAGGCGTAGCAGATGGCGCCGCCCACAAACTTGAAGCCCCGCCGCTTCAAGTCCTTGCTCATGGCCTCCGACTCCGGGGTTGTGGCCGGGACTTCTTTCACGGATTTCCAGGCATTTTGCTTCGGCTCGTGTCCAACGAATCCCCAAATGTACTTGTCGAACGTGCTGAATTCCTCTTGAACGGCCAGGAACGCCTTCGCATTTTGGATGGCTGCTTCAATTTTCAGCCGATTGCGGACGATGCCCTCATTAGACAGCAGGCTCTTTCGCTTTTTCAGACCGTACTTGGCGACGATGGCAGGCTCGAACTTGTCGAAGGCTTTCCGATAGTTCGCTCGCTTCTTCAGAATCGTCTCCCAACTCAGACCCGCCTGCGCTCCTTCGAGGATCAGGAACTCGAACAGGAGTCGGTCGTCGTGGACCGGCAGCCCCCATTCGGTGTCATGGTACTGGACGTACAATTCAGTTTTGGCCCACGGACAGCGGAACATCTCAGCCTCCGACCCGCTTCACCCGGTAGCCCATGCCTTCCAGCACCGCAACCAGTCGTTCTCTCTGGTCGCCCTGAATTTCAATGCGCCCGTCCTTGACTGTGCCCCCGGTCCCGCACCGCTGCTTGAGCAGAGCGGCGAGTTCTCGCACGCCATCGTCATCGAAGGGCAGGTCGAACACCGTCGTCACGCCCTTGCCACGCCGGCCCGCCGTTTCCCTGCCGACCTTCACGGTTACGGGCTTCTTGCCAGGCTCCTTCGCTGCGGGGTGTTTCGGGGCTTCGGTCGGCTGACTTTCCTGGCGCTCGCCGCCGCTGAGGATGCGTGCCACGAGGCCCATGACCTCCCGCTCGATCAGGCCCAGCACTTTCGGGGCGTCGTCCACATGCCAGAACTCGACCTTCTCGGCCCAGGCCGGGAACCGCTCTTGCAGCAGGGGCAGGTGTTCGGCCTGCTTCAGAGCGACGACCCGATCCGCCCCTTCGAGGTCGCCGGTCGTCACCTGCGCCGGCAGGCGGGTCACGGCGTCGGCGGCACGGACGCCCAGCGCCTCCAGCGCCGTGATCGCCTCCACCGCCATCGGGCCGACGTTGTTGACGCCCCGCTCCAGCGCCAGCCCCCTGGACGACGCCTGCCAGGCCAGCCCCATCTTGCCGGCGACCGAGTTGAAGAGGACTTCGGCGAACCGGCTGCGGTAGTAGTTCCCCGTGCAGAGGAACAGGATGGTCTTGTGCTTGCGTTGCCCCATCTGGATCGTCCCTTCGCTCACTGCTTCAACTCTTCCTCGTTCTTGTCCCTTGGCTGGTAGCCGTCGCACCGGACGACCGGCTGGGGTGGGTACTTCGGGAACGCCGGATCGGTTCTGGACAATTGACACAGGAGAAAGCGTGATCCCTTGGGCGTGATTACCTCCCGCATCGAAGCGCACGTCTCGCACAGGGATTGGGTCATGGCGCTCCGGTCCTCACCCGTAGCGTGGCTGCCGGGCGACGACCCAGCAGGATTCGTGCTTCGTCATGCCGACATGCGGATAGTACGACTGCGCCTTCGGCGCTGCCAGCAGGATTAGCGTCGTGTGCAGGCCCGCCGCCTCGTGCGTGCGCCGGATCAGTTCCCGCCCGATGCCCTGCCGCTGGCACTTCTCGTCCACGGCCAGGTCGGACAGGTAGGTGCAGTAGGCGAAGTCGGTGATCGCCCGTGAGACGCCGCGACCAGCAAGCCATCGAACCGGGCGGTGAAGATCACATCAGCGTTCTTCAACATGGCCCGGATCGTGGCGAGGTCGTGGACCGGGCGGCGTTCGGCCAGGATCGAGCGCACCAGCACGTCGATGAAGTCCTCCGGGGGCAGGTCCGGCTCCAGGTGGTACGTCACGGTCGGCATGGCCTCAACCCTCCGAAGGAAGCATCCCCTGCATCAAGACGGCGATGGCCTGGGCATTTTCGCCGCCCCGCTCCCGCAAGGCCCGGACGACCATCTTGCGGCGTTCGACGGGATGGTTCTGATTCAGCTTCCACTTGCCCTCGATCTTCTCGACCTCGATGCGGAAGCCGACGACCTGCGCCAGCATCCGCTCCACGAAGGTACTGGAGGGGTCGAACGACCAGGGCCGAGGCATCGCCTGCTCGTAGACCCGCACCGTCCCCTGCACGATCTCCAGAAGGGCATCCTCATCCTCGATGATCTCGACCAGCCCGTAGACGTGAACGGCGGCGTAGTTCCAGGTGGGCGCCACCTGCTCGGCCTCGTACCAGGTCGGCGAGATGTAGGCGTGTGGCCCGGAGAAGACCGCCAAGGCAATTTGACCGCCTGCGTCCCGCCACTGCGGGTTCGCCCGTGCCATGTGACCGACCAGGGTGCCGTGCGGGCCGGTCGTTCGTTCGAGCAGGAGAGGCAGGTGGGAGGCGAATGGCAGGCCATCGACCTGCGACACGAGGAGGCCGAAGCTATTCCGCTCGATGAAGTCGTGCAGCCTGGTCAGGTCGGGTTCGGCGAAGGCGGCGGGAATGTACATCGGCGTGCTTCTCGTTTCACGGGCAGTCGCTCGGCCTGTCTCCTTGCGGGGTTCGACACGGCGCTCTCGCTGGCGGTTCGTGACAGGGCCATCCAGATAGGATAAGCACCGGCTGACCATCAGGCCGCATCGCTATTGCAGCGAGGCGTGCCGGAAGCAGCGCAAGGACAAGACGACCGGAGAACGACCATGCCCCCCGCACCCGACCGCAGCACGTTTGAAACCGCCTACACCGGCCAAGCGCCCTGGGACATCTGGCTCGCCTCGCCGGTTGCATGAACGTCCAGAAGAACGGCAGCCGTATCCGCTCGTTCGAGTTGAGCGGCAACATCGGCCAGCAACTTTTCGAGAAGATCGCCACCGTTCTGGAGATCGACGCCGCCGCCATCGAGCAGCTTGTCGAGCAGGATCGCAGGGAGTTTTTCCAGGCGTGGCTGGCATGGGTGAACGAGCCGATCAAGCCCTACCTCGTGATCCGGCTGATGGCGGCGATCTACAGCAGCCGTGCCGTGCCTTCTAGGATCGCCACGATGGAGGAGGCTGAGAAGTGGGCCGGGGCAGTCGCCGGGGAAATCAAGAAGCGGTGCTGCTTGGTGTGGAGTCGTCGCATCTCCTGCCGGTTCAGCGAGGACGGCAGGCTGACGAACAGGACCAAGGCGAGGCCGGGCGAACCGAACACGCCCTGGATCAAGATTGGAGGAAGGGGGCCAGCCTTCTTGTTCGGTAACGATTTGGGATCGGTGAACATGGTGGAATGTCCCAAGAAGCCCGACTACGGCCATGAGCAAAACCAGAGCGAGGCAACGCCTTGACGGAACGCACCATCGCCATCGGAGACGTTCACGGCCGCTCGGCGGCGCTGGCTGCCCTGGTACGGGTTATCGACCCCACGGCACTCGACACGCTGGTTTTCCTGGGCGACTACATCGACCGGGGGCCGGACAGCCGGGGCGTGCTGGATCAGGTGATCGCCCTTGCCGAGCGGTGCGTCGTGGCGCCGCTGCTGGGGAACCACGAGGAGATGTTGCTCGCCGCCCTCGAAGGGCCGTCCGAACTGCGCTACTGGCTCAAGTTCGGGGGCACGGACGCCCTGGCTTCCTAGCAATCCGCCGCTACGTCGCGGCGGCGGCAGACCCAACACCGACTCGTTGCTTGTCTTTGACGCGACGCTGCGGCAACTGTTCGGCCTCGCGTTCCAAGCGAAGAGGAACAAGGTCGCGTACCCCCTCCACGCTTGTTGCCTTGCTGCCTGGGCTGCGGAGTGGGCAGCCCGCCAGAACCCTCGACTTTTCCACGCGCCTGCGCGAATGTCGCGCCGGCCCTGCTCGATTGGCTGAAAGGAGTTATCACCGGCATCGAATCTTGCCTGCTTCGGAAGACGTCGCGGCACGTAACATGTTCAGCGACATGGGGTTCGACGGGGCTGTTAGCAGTTCGGATGTGCGGGGCGGAATATGCTTTCTTGACAGGGGCCGCGGAGTGACGAAGCTGGGGAGTATTTAGAGGGGCTAAGTGAACATGCGCAAGTGGTTGTCTAGCGTCGTCAGCTGGCTACAGCGATGCTTCAGCAAGGCTTTCGGGCGGCGATCGGTCTTTGCCGTCACGCGAGCCGAAGAGGTCAATAAAGAGCGCCTTCGCTCTAATGTGCTTTACGTCGAGTGCCGTGGCGGAAAGGATCGCTGGCTTCATTTGCGATGCCCCTGCGGCTGCGGAGATGTCATCTCGCTGAGCCTCATGACGAGCCACCGACCTTTTTGGTCCCTTACGTCGCACGAAGACGGGACCGTCTCAGTGATGCCTTCCGTGGACAAGACCTCGGGTTGTCGTAGCCACTTCTTCATCGGTGCATCCGAAGACGATGTCGCAGTCGCGCAGCTGCTGCGCGACGGCCTGGTCGCAGACGGACGCATGCATCGGGTTGACGAGCGTTCCAGTCCCGATCTGGTCGGAATGACGCTCGGCGATATCGGCCTTGGGAAGGCCAACGTCCGAGAGTCCGGAGCCATTTGCCGCAAAGAAGGTTTCGAGGTTGTCCGTCTCGAGACGCCAGCCGTTTAAGTGGCGTGACCACCGCTGCCACGGCAGCCCACCGTAGGATTCGGTTGCATCGGCTCGGTCGGGCTTTTGGCGATTTGCGGCCAGCACCACGTCCGGCCGGGTCCAGAACACGCGGCCCCGTTCCCTTTCAGAGACGGCCGGTTGTCGCGTACAATATTCACGTGATCCCCGTTGGCGATCGAAGCCCCCGCGGAGTTTGGTAATGCGCATCGCAATGAATTACGGGCGCGCCCGCCTGGAGTTCGCGGTGGCCGACGCCGGGCGCGTCGTCGTCCGCCGCGCCCCGGAACCGCTGGCCGACCCCGCCGCGGCGGTGCTCGCGGCGTTGCAGGCGCCGCACGACTTTCCGCCGCTCCGCCGGGCGCTAACGGCCGACGACCACGTGACTGTCGTGGTGGACGAACGGCTGCCCGACCTGGCGCGGCTGCTGACGCCCCTACTGGAGGAACTGGCCGCGGCCGGCGTCGATCCGGCCAAGGTCACACTGCTTTGCGAGCCGTCCGCGGCGCGGCAGCCGTGGTTGCAAGACCTGCCGGACGCCTTCGGGGAAGTGCGGCTGGAAATCCACGACCCGAAGGACCGCAAAAAGCTGAGTTATCTGGCCGCCACCCGGCAGGGCCGGCGGATCTACCTCAACCGCGCGGCCGTGGACGCCGACCAGTTGGTGGTGTTGGCGGGCTGCCGCTATGACTCGGAGGTCGGACGCGGCGCGGCCGTGGGGGCGCTGTTCCCCGCCCTGAGCGACGAGGCCACGCGGGCGGAACTGAACGGCCGGCCGAACCTCGACGGACCCGACGCCGCCCTGGAAATCGCGGCGCGGGCCGAGGCGACGGAAGCGGCGTGGCTGCTGGGGGCGCCGTTCTTTGTCCAGGTGGCCGAAGCGGCCGGCGACGGCGTGGCCCACGTCGTGGGCGGCACGGCGGCGGCCGCGACCGAGGCCCGTCGACTGTTGGACGCCGCGTGGCGCTGGGAGGCGCCCGCCCTGGCGGACGTGGTCGTCGCCTCGGTGAGCGGCGACCCGGCCCGGCAGACGTTCGCCGACTTGGCGGCGGCCGCCGCTTCCGCCGCCCGCGTCGTGCAGCCGGACGGCCGCATCATCCTGCTCAGCCAGGCGCGGCCCGACCTGGCGGCCGAAGCGGAAACGCTGCTCCGAGCCGACGACGCCTCCGAGGCGCTGGGCCGGCTGCGCCGCAAGACGACCCTCGCACAGGTCCCGGCCCTCCGCTGGGCCGAGGCCGCCTGTCGCGCCCGCGTCTCGCTGCTCAGCGGTCTGGAGGACCAGACGGTCGAAGACCTGTTCGCCACGCCGCTCCAGAACGGCGGCCAGGTGCAACGCCTGCTCGACGCGGGCGGGACGTGTTTGTTTTTGGAGGACGCCCACAAGGCGCTGATGGTGTTCGGGGGGTGAGCCGCATGACCGAGTTGACCCGCATCAGCATTTCGCTGGAAACGGCGTTGCTGGACGCCTTCGACCACAGCAACGCGGGCAAGGGTTATGAGACCCGCAGCGAGGCGGTGCGCGACCTGATCCGCGAACGCCTGATCCGCGAGGAGGCGGCCGGCCCGCAAGGCGGCGACGCCGAAAAGGTGGCGGTCGTCACCCTGGTTTACGACCACCACGCCCGCGAGCTGGCGACCCGGCTGATCGACAAGCAGCACCACCACCATGAACTGGTGGTGTCCACCATGCACATCCACTTGGGAGAGCGGCATTGTCTGGAAGTGTCGGTGCTGCGCGGCCCGGCGGGGAAGGTGCGGCATTTGGGCGAGGAATTGCTGTCCGTGAAGGGCGTATTGCACGGCGACGTGACCTACACCAGCGGCGAGGGGGCGTTCAGCCGCTGGGGCGGGACGCATGAGCACACGCATTAGGAAGCGAAAAACGGGCGGCGGATTTACTCAGTCGTCCTTCGGACGAATCACGACCTTTGCCGCGGCCGTGGCGGCGGATCGGCGGACGGACTCTTCGGGGTCTTGGGCGGCCGCCGCCAGCGCCTCCTTGATCTCGGAAACCATCTTTTCCGTCTTCTCGCGCCACATGTCCTTGTCTCGAACCGCCAGGACGGCTTTCAAGTCCGCCTCCCGGTCGCGCTGAAGCTTTCCCAACGGGTCCGCCATTTCTCGCGCCGTGACGACGCCGGCCTTGAAGCCCAATTCCCCCAGCGCGCCGGCCGCACGGACGCGGAGGGACGCGCGCCCGTGCTTCAGCAGCTGGACGTACCCCCGCCAGGTCACCAGCGGATAGACCTCGTCCTCCTTCAGGGCCGCCAAACCTAGGAAGGTATTCCAGGGCGCATTCCTATCGGCCTCAAGCCCCGGGATCGACACGAACTCCGCGTACCTCTGTACGGGCCGATCCGCCGCCGATCTCACGCCCGCGTCGGAATCGTACAGCAGCGCCTCCAGAAGAGGGGCGAACGCCTCGGGCGGGTGGGGCTGTTGTTTCGCCAGCGCGTGAACGGCCGCAAGGCGTACGGCGGGGTCTCGGCTTTGCAGGGCTTTGATTAAATCTGGAACGGGCCAATCGGCCTCTGGAAAGGGGTTCGCGGAACTCGCCTCTGGAGTGTGGACGCCTTCCCCCGGCGGCGTCTCCTCGGCCTTCTCCTTCGGTCGCGCCTCCCACCAGGCCCAGCCGAAAATCAGAAGGACGATGGCGACGTTGACCAGCAGGACCACCCAGGCGGGCGGCCTGTACTTAGGGGGCAATCGGTGGCGCGAGCCGTCTTTGACGCCCATAACTACCTCCAAAGGCCGCCCTTTCTCTCCCCGCGCGCTGCGGCCCGTTAACGGGCGGGGCCAGGCGGATTATCCGCGCGGCCCAGGCCCAGAAGGGTGCGGCCGGCGTCGCCGTCGCCTTTTGCCGTGGGGGCATGGAGCGAGTGCCATTTCCATATCACGGCGGCGTAAATCGCGGGGCATTCCAGGTCGCGCGCCAGCACGACCGGTTCATAGTCGTGGCGGAAACCGATCACGGCGCCCGGCCCGACGTCCCGATCCGGGACGCGCCATCCCGTCTCCCGCAGCAGCTTGGCGAACCCATCCCAGCCGCCGCGGGCGAACGACTTGTCGGGCGTCACAAGGAACACGTCGGACGGGGAACAGCGCTGCCGCACCTGGGTCAGCTCCCAGCGGAGGCCGGGCGTCGCCCCCTCCTGGAGGATGACAACGCCGGCGCGCCGCAGGAGGTCGAGCACGAACTCCTGCCAGGCGTCGTCTTTCTGGTAGGCCTTGACGGCGCCGCGGGTCGGCAGGTAGTCCACCGGGTTGCCCAGTGCGACGAAAGGCCCGAAGCGGTTGACGGCCGGCGCGAGTGCCTCTTCAAACGTCTCCCCCATCCAGACGGGAAACATAGGGAGGATTTCGGCGAGAGCGCCCGTGACGCGAGCCGAGTCGCTCTCGAACGAGCGCAAGTACAGCACGGGCGGGCGCGGATCCTTCCGTAGCGTCTCCGCCACGGAAGGCAGGTTTTGCTGGTTGCGGAGCCGGCAGCACCCCAGACCCGCGCTGAGGAAGAGCAAGGAGCCGAGCAACAGCAGCGAACTGAGTTCCCCCGTCGGCATCCAGAAGAAAAAGAGCGCGGCCAGGGCCAGAGCGAGAGCCAAGCATGCCACGGCCAGGGCGCCATACGGGACCGGCGACTTCTTGGGGGCCACGCGTGGGTTCCGCCTGGGCAGGAGCAAGACGAACCCGAAAACGCAAGCCGCCGCCGCGACGGCCGCCGTCACGCCCCGCGTGTCTTCCGACGCGCCATGCATCCATGCGGCGACCGGGAACTGGAAGACGATAGAGAGGACAACGCCCACCGCCCCGAAGAGGGGCGATTTGTAGCCGCGCAGGCCCACAAGACCAGAAACGACCATGTAGACCAGAGTGATCGTTACCATTCGCGGCCTCCCCGGCGCCGGCCCCGCGGCCCGTGGCGCGCACTTATCGGCCGGGCCGTTCGATAGTCACACGCCGTCCCGAAGCGGGCGTCAGGTCTTGGACGGCTCCTCCGCCCAGGAGTCCCGTTGTGGCTCCGGGGCAGGCGTGAGTACTTCCGTCGTTCCGTCAGCCCTGTCGTCCGAAATAGGTTTTCGACGACACAGCCGCTTGCCGAGGTGCATTGTGCCCGCGCCCAGGGCAAACGCCGCGAGCAGCGCCAACCCGAACAGGACCGTGGGCCAAACCCCTTCCGAACCGGACGGGTCACTTTGGGGGCGGTCAGAGCCGAACACCGAGTAACGGTTCTGGAGGGTGACGGCGCAGCCTGAGACAAGGGTGAGGGCCAGGGCAGCCATCGTTAGCCGCGCCGCCTTGGGTCGCATCGGTCCTCGCGGAACGAAACAAGGATGTGTCAGGCCGTCGCAATTATATTACAGCGGGCGGCAACGCCGGGTCAGGCGACATCGGCCGCGGCCCCGGCGGGCCGCTCGATCAACGTCCGCGCCGCTGCTAACGCCTCGTCGTCCTCCAGGTCCCATACCGCGCCGGCGTCGAGCCGCCCCGCAGTCGTCGCCAGGTTGGCCAACGTCTGTCCCATCCGCCACTCCGAACGCAGGCGGCCCAGTTGCGCCAAGGCGGACAGAAGTTCCTCACGCGATCATCATTAGAGTACCGTCCGTTGCCTAACTCGGCGGGGGGCGCGGCGTACGCCCGCCGGTGTAGTCTTCGTCCCGCGACGCTATTCTACCCCGGCGGGCTTACGCCGCGCCGCTCGCCGGGATTCCG
>Ga0182024_10024900_pt1 | contig 10604 bp, 8 predicted proteins | sample P32metaG_FD_120480 | JGI IMG/M metagenome (GOLD analysis project Ga0182024, IMG submission 120480) | Permafrost microbial communities from Stordalen Mire, Sweden - P3-2 metaG (Illumina Assembly) | ecosystem: Environmental > Terrestrial > Soil > Wetlands > Permafrost | place: Sweden: Stordalen...
CGAATCCATTGGTGACTACGCACCGAGCCTCACCGCCTCCAAGACCATCCTCTTTGGCATGGCGGCGGTGCGCAACGTGGGCGAGGCCCTCGTCGACAAGATCGTCGCCGAGCGCGAGGCGCAGGGCCCCTTCGCCACCGTGTACGACTTCGTGCGCCGCGTCGATCCCTCGGTGCTCAATCGCCGCACGATGGAGTCGCTGATTAAGGCCGGCGCCTTTGACTCGCTCGGCGTCGCGCGGCTGGGACTCCTGCTCAAGGTGGACGAACTGATTGAGACCACGCTCTCTCGCCGCAAGGACTTGTCGCTGGGCATTTCTACCCTTTTCGCGTCTCTCGACAGTGACGGCGCCAACGACTGGGAGGGCACCGACGTCGCGATTTCTGACGTGGAGTTCGACCAGCCCGTCAAGCTCGATTTCGAGCGCGAGATGCTCGGGACGTATATCTCGGACCACCCCCTCTACGCGGTGGAGCACGTGCTCGCCACCAAGACTGACGGGACGCTCGTGTCGCTGCGTGAACAAGCAGACGACTTGGCCAAGACGAATCGGTCCTTCAAGATCGGCGGTATCTTCTCCGAGGTCCAGTTGCGTACCACCAAGGACGGACGCGCCTATGCGCGCACGGTGGTGGAGGACCTGGGCGGCTCGGTCGAGGTGAACTTCTCATCCAAGGTCTTTGAGAAGTGCAGCGGATACTTGGCGAAGGACAATATCGTGATCGTCAAGGTTCGCGTGGACGTGCGCGACGAGGAGCCGCGCTTTGGCGCAATGGACGTCGAGGTGCTGCACCTGAACCAGGGTGACGGAGAACTACGGCTCAGTTTTCGCCCCGAGGACTTCACGTCGACGGCAATCGCCAAACTCAAGGAAATATTGCAGCGTTACCCCGGACCCTCCTCGGTCATCCTCGAAACGGGCTTGGATGGCAAGGCGTTCAAGTTGGGTCCGGACTTTCGAGTCACCATCTCCTCGGTGGTGGGTGATTTACGCAGCGAATTTGGTCGAAACGTCATCAAAGCCTGACGGTTTTCGAGGGTCGCTGGGCGTCGTAGAATAGAGCACTATGGCAATGACTGTCACCACGAAGGATTCCACCGCCTTGAGTGACGCGGAGCTGGCCGAGATGGCCGACTTGTGCGTCGATCGAGAGCCGAACTTCGACATCGGGTTCCTGTCGAAGCAGCGCGAGGAGTGGGTGCTGGTCACTCACGCTCGCGAAGGCGCCAAGTTGCGCGGCTACTCGTTCTGCACCCTCGAGAGAATCGGTGGCACGCCATCATTGCTGATCGGACTACTTTTGGTGGACCGTAACGCGAAGTCCGACCAGACCCTCAAGACGATCCTGCATGACCAATTCCGTCGCGCCCTGTTGGCTTTTCCCGACGAAGACGTCTTGTTGGGTTCTCGTCTCACCTCTCCCGATGGCTACCGCGCTTTCCTCGGTCTCGAGGACGTCGTACCGCGTTTGGGGTATCGCCCCACTGGTGAGGACCGCGCCTGGGGACGTCGTTTAGCCAAGCGATTCGGCTCCGAAAAGGCCATCGACGACAAAACCTTCATTATGACCGTCCCAACGGGATCAGTTGGCGGACTCGACTACGTCGCCTCCAAAGGACCGATTCCCGAGGGTGCCGAAACCTTCTTCGAGGCCGTTGACGCCGATAAGGGCCAGCGTCTGGTCGTCTTTGGTTGGGCCATGGCCGAGACCTTGGCGTCAGGAAAACTTCTCAAATAATCAATGCCGTCAACCTCGCGGTAAGAGTCCAGTGCAACTCTTGTAACAGTGTCCGTCGATGGGCTGGGACAGTGTCGTCAAGATATACATCGGACGAAAGCCGAGCGACGTTGCCAAATCCTTGCCCGCCAACGACGTGCGTCGCGTGGCCTCGATAGTACGGATGGCGTGATTGTCCTCACACAGCAGCCAGATGTCATCACCGTACCAACCAAAGCGCACCCACGTCGATCCGTCGTCGGTGCGGCGCATGAGCTGCGGCCCGCGGTCGGCGGCGATGAGTGCCACACTCGGACGCTCGCCGCGGAATTCCCAGTACGGTGCGCTGGGGCCGCGAAAACCGAAGAGAGGCCCGTCGGCGGGACTGGCGAGCTGCTCGAGCCACTTCTTGACGCGACGCCCCGAGTAGTTGCCCAGACGCCGCGGCAAATCGGCCAGAGTGACGGCCTCGGGCTGCGCCAAGTCGTTGCGTTCGATGTCCGCCGCGAGCACCCCCTCGACCACGTCAAAGGCCGCGAGGTCGGTCTCGAAGTCCACGGGCCACGGGATGCGCCAGCGCACGATGGTGTGCGAGGCCAGATCGATGACCGTGGTCGTCTCACTCGTCGAACCCAGGACTAACCCGTAGACGGTGGTGCCCGGGGTGAGGTCGACGACATTCGTTTGGGGAGTGCGTTCGACGAGTCGCTTGATCGCCCGTGCGGCGTGGTCTCGACGCCACCAGGCCACGGTTAAATCGCTCCGCGCAGCACAACGGTGAGTTCGTCAACGGTGCCGACCGGTCGCTGACACGACCCAGCGGTACACACGTAGGCGAGGCCGGCCTCGCGACCCGCCAACAGGGGCGAGGAGCCCGAACCCGTGATTACCACACCGCGCAACATAGGTAACGATCGTACGTGGTCGCTGAGCGCGTTCGCTTCACCCGGGATCACCACCTCCAGACCGTTCACCAGCCCGGCCGCAGCGACGAGGTCGGGGACCGCCCGTGGGTGCGTGGCGAGCAGCTCGGCTCCGATCTGCACCAGGCGTGCGGCGATCGCCATGAGGTTTTGGTCCCCTCGGCACAGGGCCACGCGTGCCAGCGCCCGCGTGGCGACGGCGTGGCTCGAGGGCGTTGCTCCGTCGAAGATTTCTTTGGGGCGCGTGAAGAGATCGACGCACTGATCCGACGTCGAAAAGACGCCCCCGCCATCGTGCGGTGAGCGGGCCGTCGCCACGGGCCCATCCCAGTAGTGCTCGACGAGGTAGCTTGCCGCGTCGTACGCGCGGGTCAGCCAAGCGTCGTCGCCAGCAATCTCGTACGCGTCCACGTAGGCATCAATGAGCCAAGCGACGTCGGCGGCCGTGGCGTAGTCACGGTTGCTCTCCGTTCGCCACCAGTGGCCTCGTTGGAAGTGGGTGCTCTCCAGCGACACCAGCAAGGCCATCGAGTCCGAGATCATCGCGGGGTCGCGCGAGGCGAAGAGGGCGCGGGCGAACATGGCGTTCCATTCGAGTATCACTTTGTCGTCGCGAGTCGGTTGTGGCCGGCGTCGACGCGACGCTTCGAGCGCGTCGAGAGCTTGCAGGAGTGCGCGCGGGGGAGTGAAGTCCGCGTCGTCGGCTAAGCGCGGGACGCTGCGACCTTCGAGGTCGCCCGGCGCTCGGATCGTGAGGCGCGTCAGTACTTGCTCGAGGTCTGAGTCCAGGCCGGCCTCGCGTAACGCGAACTGGACCTCGCCGACGGTCCAGGTGATGTGGCTGCCCTCGACGCCGGCGGCGTCAGCGTCCAGTGACGTCGCGTAACCGGCGGTCGCGCGAAGCTCTTCTTGCACGAAACGCACCGTTCGCCGGGCCACCTCGGCGAAGGGCGCGAAGTCCTCGGACTCGCGCGCAGCCAGGAAATACGTTCGCGCCAGCAACGCCTGGTCACTCAGCATCTTCTCGAAGTGCGGGACGTGCCACTGGGCGTCGACGCTGTAGCGCGCGAAGCCGCCGCCGAGATGATCGAACAATCCGCGGCGCGACATCGCGCGGAGAATTCGCCGGGCCGCGTCACGTGACGTGTCATTCGCGTCGGCGAGCAGCGCGTCGACGAAACTCGGCCGGGGGAAACGCGGAGCGGACTCGCCGCCGTCGGCGTCGGTTGACTCGGCGATTTCCAAGGCCAGGGCGACGCGGATGTTGGCGAGATCGAGTGGGGTAGTGCGCGGCGCCAGGTGCTCCACAAAGGCGATCTCGCGCGAGAGGGACTCTTCAACGGCGCGAGCCTGGCTGTCGACGTCGCCGCGCCGCGTGCGCCACGCGGTACTCACTGCACTCAGCAGAGTGCCAAAGCCCACTTGGCCGTGTCGATCGACCGGCGGATAGTACGTACCCGCGGTGAAAGGTCGTCCGTCGGGCAACAAAAAAACTGACATCGGCCATCCACCGTGGCCATCGATGAGTTGCGTCGCGGCCATGTAGAGCTGGTCGAGATCGGGACGCTCCTCGCGGTCGACCTTGATGGCTACGAAGTTCTCATTGAGCAGCGCGGCGAGGGTGGGGTCTTCGAAGGACTCGTGGGCCATAACGTGACACCAGTGGCACGCGGCGTAGCCGACAGACAAGAAGATGGGACAGTCACGACGAGTGGCCTCGCCGAGCGCGTCTTCGCCCCACGTCCACCAGTCGACGGGGTTATCGGCGTGTGAGATGAGATACGAAGATGCGAGCTCGCTGGTGCAGTCACGAAGTAGGGGCATGCACCGACCACCTTAGGGTCTGAGGGTCATCGCCTGGCTTGTCTGGCGCGGAGCTGACTACTCTGGCTCGGGGACATTGAGGGAGTGGGACCATGACCAGACCAGTGAGATGGGGCTTCATCGGCACGGGAAAGATCGCCCAGACGTTCGCTCGCGACCTTGCGCTGATTGATGAGGGCGAAGTGGTCGCGGTGGGTTCACGTCGCCAAGAGACCGCCGACGCGTTCGGTGATGAATTCAACGTGGCTCGCCGCTACGACTCCTACGAGGCCCTCGTGTCGGACCCCGACGTCGACGCCGTCTACGTGGGGACTCCTCACCCCATGCACTTCGAGAACGCCTCGCTCGCGCTGCAGCACGGAAAGCCAGTGCTAGTCGAGAAGGCCTTCACGATGAACGGCGCCGAGGCTTCAGAGTTGGTCGACCTGGCTCGCCGGAGGGGCCTTTTCATGATGGAGGCGATGTGGACACGCTTCTTGCCCCACGTCGTCGCGCTACGCGACCTGGTGAATAGTGGAGTCCTGGGCGAACTCGTGATGGTGGAGGCCGACCACGGGAAGTGGTTCGCCGAGGATCCGAACTTTCGCCTCTTTTCTCCCGAGCTTGGCGGCAGTGCAATGCTTGACCTCGGGGTGTACCCGGTGTCTTTTGCCTCGATGCTGTTGGGTACACCGTCGCGAATAGCCGCCATGGTCGACCCCGCATTCACTGGCGTCGACGGTCAGGCGTCGATGATCTTCGGCTACCGCTCGCGAGCTCAGGCCTTGTTGACGTGCACGTCCGCGGCGCGCAGCGCCTCGCGTGCGTGTGTGACGGGTACGGAAGCTCGTGTCGAGATCGACGCCGACTTCTACGCTCCCACGTGTTTTCGACTCATCACTCGTAGCGGAGTAGTCACGCCCTATACATTCGACGTCGCTCCGCGGGGCTTGAGGTACCAGGCGATCGAAGTGGCGAGGTGTCTCGAGGAGGGCATGCTGGAAAGTCCCGTCATGCCGTTGGACGAGTCGGTTTCAATCATGCACACAATGCGAGAAGTGATGGCGAAACTAGAGCCAGCGCCAACCGGCTAGTTCACGCACTTCGTCGCGTCGCGGTGATTGAGCACCAGCGCGCTGGCACGTCAGCCGTGAGATTTCAATGGCGGCGCCAATAGCGCTTCTCAACGTGTCGCAATCGTCGAGGTCGCGGCTCGCGAGGTCGTGTCCGGTCCACCACCTGAGAAAGCCGCCCACCAGCGCGTCACCGGCCCCCACGGTGTCCACGACCGGCGTGGGGGCGACGGACTCGGTGACCTCGAAGTGTTCGGTCAGTACGGTGACCGCTGCGGCGCCGTCAGTGACGACGACGCACGTGGCGCCGTGACCCAATACCCGTCGCGCGGCGTCGCGCACTGAGAGTTCGGGGTGCAGGTACGCGAGGTCCTCGGTGGAGACTTTGACGACGTCGGCGCGCGTACATAGTCGCGCGACTCGGGCGCGGTACTCCTCGGGGTCGCGAACCGCCCTGGGTCGACAATTCGGATCGATGACGATCAGCGTGTCGGCCGGCGAACTCATGATGAGGGCTTCACCTAGTGAGGCCATGGGTTCCACGAGGAGTCCTAAGGTGCCAAAGTACATTGCCGACAGGTCGGCTATGGCCGCGAGCGCCGTCGTGGTGGCCCCGGTGTCGAGACAAAATGCCGCAGTGTTGTCGAGATGGAAGTGGTAGCGCGGCCCCAGTGCGTTGAGTTCCACGACGGCCAGAGTGGTGGGCTCAATGAGGGCGTCGGGCAGCGCCAAAAGTACGCCACTTTCGGCGACGGATTCGCGTACGACGACGCCAAAAACATCTGACGAAATCCCCGAGACGAAGTGGGCCTCGCCGCCCAAACGACCGATCGTGCGCGCGACGTTCAGTGGTCCGCCGCCGACGACGGCATTGATCGACGCGTCGGGCGAGACCAGTAAGTCCACCAGATTTTCACCCAGGACCGCAATTGCGTGTGAACTCAACGGAGAGCCTTTCTTCGTCCTTTGGTATGACCGCAGCAAGAACCATCGCTGCGAGCCAAAGTTACCAAGTTATGTACCTTGTGGAGACAACGTTATCTCACTACCATCTGGGGGACGCTTTCCGCGGTGGAGCGCGTTTGAGGAGGATGACAGATGGTCGAGATAGTGCCGGGCAGGAGTCCGGGGTCTCGCGCCACCATGAAAGACGTGGCGGCGTTAGCTCGCGTCAGCCTCAAGACGGTGTCGCGAGTCATCAACGATGAGCCCACCGTCAACGCCGTACTCGTCGAACGCGTGAGGCGCGCTGCGGGCCAGCTTCACTATCAGCCTCACTTCGGTGCCAGCGCGTTGCGTCGTCGAGACGGGCGATCGTCCACGATTGCTGTCTTGCTGGAAGATCTGTCCAATCCATTCTCGGCGGTGATTTATCGGGCAGTCGAGGAGATGGCCATCGCCCGTGGCGTCTCACTGCTCGGCGGGAGTTTCGACGAAGACCCTCAACGTGAACGAGAGCTCACATTGAGGATGTCGCGTTATCGCGTGGACGGCGTTATTATCGCTCCGGCGAGCCGCGATCATCAGTACCTGCGTCAAGAACAGTTGGCGGGTGTGCCCTTCGTTTTCATTGACCGGCCGCCGCACTTGCTTGACGCCGATGCGGTCCTCTCGGATTCTCGAGAGGGAACCGCACAGGCCGTGAAACACCTGATGCACCACGGGCATCGGCGAATTGCCTTTCTCGGCGACTTAACCTCGATCTACACGGCCGAGGAGCGATTCCAGGGTTATCTCGACGCGCTAGCGGGTGGTGGTCTGAGCATTGATACGGCCTTAATCGCGCGCGACCTGCGCACAATTGAAGCCGCGGAGATCGTCGCCGGTGCGCTACTGGATTCAGCCAGTCCGCCGACCGCATTTTTTGCGGGTCGCAACCCTCTGACGATTGGCACCGTTCGTGCTATTCGTCAGCGCGGCCTCCAAACGAACGTCGCACTCGCCGGATTCGACGATTTCTTGCTTGCCGACTTGCTCGAACCGGCCATCACAGTTGTCGCTCAGGACCCCGTCGCCATAGCCCACGAAGCAGCGACGATGCTCTTCGCGCGTATTGACGGTGACGACGGACCATCGAAGACGAAGATAGTCGAGACAACGTTCTTCTCTCGAGGATCCGGCGAGATTCGACTGGTGACCAACGGCAACTTGCGCTAATCAGGGTTTACTTAATCTCAGAGATTTTCGGGTTTCTTGAACATGATGTACGGGTCGAGGCGAACAAAAATAATGGTGACAAGTGTTTGACATGAAATACCGTCATCGCTATTGTGAGACAACGTTGTCCAATACTCCTTGAGATGGTCTCATGGTTCGGGCAAAGGGGGAAGCAATAAAATGAAGTCACGTTCAATGCGACTGATTCAGGGTGCGGCTGTTGCCTCGACTCTGGCTGCGTCGATTTTCACGTTCGTTGGGGGAACCGCTTCGGTGGCCAACGCCGCGTCAAAGAAGTACACGGTTGCTTATGTTGTCGGTGCAGCCTCGGACCCGTTCTTTATATCCATGAAGGCGGGCGCTACGGCCGAAGCCAAGAAGTTGGGCATAAGTTTAGTCTTCCAAGGTAATCCGAGCATTTACTCGTCGGCCACGCAGATTCCGATTGTTCAGACCCTGCTCGCTACCGCTCCCAGCGCGCTGGTCTTGGCGCCGACCGACACCAAGGCTCTGCAGCCGCTGGTTAATGAGTACGTCGCCAAGAAGATCCCAGTGTTCAATGTCGACTCCGGTGACGCCAACCAGGCCAACATCACCGCGTGGGTCACGGGCAATAACCTTCAAGGTGGTCAAGCCGCGGCTGACGCGTTGGCTGGGGCCATGGGCTACGCCAAGCACTGCACCTCGGCCTCGAAGTGCATCGTGGCGATCGGCGTGAGCTCCATCACGACGTCGACTGACGCTGCTCGTTTGAAGGGCTTCGCCGCTGAAGTCAAGGCCAAGTACCCAAATATCAAGGCGCTGAATCCGATTGTCTCGAACTCGCAACCCGCGGTTGCTACATCGGGCTTCAAGCAGGACCTGGCCGCCAACAAGGTTGCGGGCATCTTTGCGATCGACGGTACGGACCTCGAGGGTGCCTCATCGGCAATTCTCACCGACGGTTCCGCCGGCAAGAGCATCAAGGTTGTGGGCTACGACGCGTATTCGACCACCATTAAGAGCATGCAGGCTGGCAAGATCTCGGCGATCATTTCCCAGCAGCCCGCTCTTGAGGGCAAGGACATCATTGACGCGGTGTACGCGAAGCTGACGGGCAAGGGAAAGATCACTCACCTAACGACCCTGGCGAACATTGTCCTGACGCCGGCTAACTGCGCCAAGCTGTGCAGCACCTACGTCTACAAGACGGCTTAGCCATACGCTGACTGGACCCCCGGACGCGCTCGTAGTGGCGTCCGGGGGTCGGGCTGTTTCGTGCAGTATTTTCAAACGCAGTGCATCTATGTGACGATGCCGTCCTAAGGAAGTGCCGTGTCAATTGTTGAGACACCAGTTGCCTCGAGCGACGACGTTGGGCCGCCTTCGCCACTGCGACGGGTCGTAGCCCTTCTTACCGGCCAGCAGTTCATTCTGGTCGTGGTGCTGGTGGCCGTTATGTTCTTTTTCGATTTTCACAACAGCCGTTTCTTCACGGCCCCAGAGTTCTCCAACTTGATCGTCGACTTCTGCGGGGCCGTCCTCATCGCCGTCGCCGAGACCTACGTCATCATTTCGGGTGGTATCGACCTTTCGGTTGGTTCCACCATTGCGATTTCGGGTGTCGTCGGCGCCTACGTCATTCAGTACCTGGAGAATCACCATTTCGGCGAACTGGGTTCGCTGCTCATTGGCGCCCTCGCGTGCGCTGGCGTGGGCGCAATCGTGGGAATTATCAACGCAATTCTCATTACGAAGGCCCGCTTGGTGCCCTTCGTCGCGACGCTCGTCACCTTGAGCGCTGGTGAGGGTCTGGCCCTTGTTTTTTCCAAGGGCGCCACGATTGGCTACGATCCCTCGGCCGCGGTGTGGAGTGCCACCGGTTTCTGGATCTTCACCTGGCTGTCGGTGATGGTGCTGGTGATCACCGCATTCCTGGGTGTGGTCTTGCACGTCTCGCGCTACGGTCGCTACAACTTTGCGATTGGTTCGAATCCTTTCGCTGCGCGTGCGGCGGGTATTAACGTCAACCGTCACGTGGCCTCGGTGTACATTCTCTCGGGAGTGTTGGCCGGACTGACCGGTATGGTCTTTTACATTCGAACCGGTGGTGGCGCACGGCAAAATGGAATCAACAATGAGCTCGAAGCCATTGCTGCAGTCGTCATCGGAGGGGCCAGCCTGTTTGGTGGAGTGGGTCGATTTACTGGCACCATCCTCGGCGTTGCCATCTTGAGCGTCGTCGGCGACGGTCTCTTTTTTATCAATGTCGCCACTACGTGGAACGAGGTGGTCGTGGCGGCTTTCATTGCGGTGGCCGCTATCTTGCAGTCGTTTAGTTCGGGTTGGACGACGCGAGTATGACCACCGAAAGAGAACCCATTCTCGAACTTCGCAACATCGACAAGTCCTACGGGTCAGTTAAGGCTCTCATCGACGTGAGCTTCAAAGCGTACGCCGGGGAAGTCATCGGCCTCGTCGGTGACAATGGGGCAGGGAAATCTTCGTTGATCAAGATAATTTCTGGTGTTTACACTCCCGACTCGGGAGAATTGTTCGTCGACGGCGTCCAGCGTCATTGGAAGTCGCCCCACGATTCGATGGAGGCGGGTATCGAGACTCTCTACCAGGATTCAGGACTCGCACCGGACTTGACGATTGGCTCGAACATCTTTCTGGGTCGTGAATTGACGAAGAAGGGTCCCCTCGGCAAGCTCGGATTCCTCGACCAGAAGACCATGGAACGCCAGGCCCTCGAAGAACTCGAAAAGGTGGGCATCACTGTTCCGCTGTCCAAGCGCACGGTGTCGCAGTTGTCGGGGGGTCAACGACAGGCAGTTGCGATTGGTCGCGCCGCAATGTGGGCGAAACACGTGATCATTTTGGACGAACCCACTAACCATCTCGGCGCTCGACAATCACTCGAAGTACTCAAGGTAATTACCGCGGCC
>Ga0182024_10024901_pt1 | contig 10603 bp, 12 predicted proteins | sample P32metaG_FD_120480 | JGI IMG/M metagenome (GOLD analysis project Ga0182024, IMG submission 120480) | Permafrost microbial communities from Stordalen Mire, Sweden - P3-2 metaG (Illumina Assembly) | ecosystem: Environmental > Terrestrial > Soil > Wetlands > Permafrost | place: Sweden: Stordalen...
GAGGCCCAATTCGCGGCGGACGATGTTGGTGCCTTCGACGAGGGCAACGCATTTGTAATAGGCGATGCGGCGCGAGAGGCCTTCCCTGCCGAAACCGCAATCGGTGGTGACGACGAGCTGCTCGGGCGGGATGTATTCGAGCGCCTTGCGGATCAGGCTCGCGACATGCTCGGCCGGCTCGACGATGGTGTTGCAGTGGCTGACGACGCCGATCCCGATCTTCTTGTCGGTCTTGTATTTGCCGAAGAGCGCCAAATCCTTGCCGTCGCTCGAGGCGCATTCGAAGGTGATGACGTCGGCGTTCAGTTGCAGGAGGTGCGGCAGCGCCCGCTCATAGCTCGGCACCTCCCAATAGACACGCTGCTGGTTGGGGTTGCCCCAGCAGGTGTGCACCCAGATCTCGGCGTCGACCCCCTTGAGCTGACGGTTGAACGCCTCGGTCTGGAATTCGAGGTCCTTGTCGGTGCACTCCGGCAGCGTCGTCAGGCCGTGATGGCGCGGCTCCTCGACCTGGATCACCGGGCAGCCGGCGGCGGCCAATTCCTTGAACTCGGCGTTCATGATGTCGCAGAGATCGAGCACCAGCGCCCGGTCGTCGTGGTAATGCTCGTCCCACAGCATCGAGGAGAGCGCCGGCGCGCAGATCGCGCCGAACTTGACCGGGCGGTCGCTGAGGCGCTGCGCCACCTGCCAGATCGCGGCGTATTCGAGGGGGCCGCGGCCGAGTTTCTCGGTGACGACGCCCGGCTGATAGGCCTCCTGCACCTCCCACAGGATCTTGCCGGGCCTGAGCCCATGGCGCTGCATCCAGCCGCGCGACGTGTCGCGGTGGCCGCTAACGCCGGTAAGGCGCTCGATCGGATAGAAGAACCACGACTTGCCGCCGACCGCGAGGTCGAAGCGGCTGTCGCCGTCGGTGACGATGTCGAGCCCGGCGGCCTCCTGCGCGTTGATGACCGCGGCGACGGCGTCGAGATATTGCTCGCGGAACAACGAGTCGCCCATCATCGTCTTGAACGAGCGCCCGGCGAGGTTCGCCTCGAACCACAGCGGCCGGGGGTAGGATCCGGTGATCGCGGTCGGCAGGATCATGTCGCGAGTGGTGGTCAGCATTGCGGACCCTTCTAACTTTGTGATGTCGTCGGCGATGTGATATCATATGTCATGTGAGATGCGTGCTCGACACCAATGTCGTCGTCGCGGCGATGCGCAGCCCCACGGGCGCCTCGGCCGCACTGCTGATGGCCGCGCGGCACACCGCATTGACCATGCTGGCCTCGGTCGCACTAGCGCTCGAGTACGAAGCCATCTGCCGGCTCGCCGACCATCGCCTGGCTGCCGGCCTCAATCTCGACGAGGTTGATCTCTTTGTCGATGGGGTGCTGGCCATGGTCGAGCCGGTTGAGATCCACTTCCTGTGGCGGCCGCAATTGCGCGACGCGGCCGATGAGCTTGTGCTTGAAGCCGCCGTCAACGGACGGGCCGCATCGATCGTGACATTCAACCGGCGCGATTTCGGCGCGGCGCCTGCCCGATTTGGCATAGACCTGCTAACGCCTGCAGACGCGCTTCGGAGGGTTAGGACGTGAAAAATCAGAGCACCTACCCGTTGCGCCTGCCGCGCTCGATCAAGGCAGAAGTGGAACGGCTCGCGAAGCAAGACGGCATCAGCATCAACCAGTTCATCGCGACCGCCGTAGCGGAAAAGCTCTCGGCGATGCGCACCGCGGAATTCTTTGCCGAACGCCGGGCACGCGCCGATTTTGCCGCATTCGACAGGCTAATGCGGCGCAAAAGCGGCGAACCGCCGGGGCCCGACGATACGATCGCCTGAGCCGCCCCTGCATTTTGAGCCGCAGGGACCGATCTTACTCCCCCTCGAAGATTGCCTCGGGGAGCAACGCCGAGACGACGTAGTTGGGCACGTCGACGACGTTCGAGATGCGCAGATCGACCGCCACCGAACAGATCACATACGCCTGCTCGCGGCTGAAGCCGCGTTCCTGCAACAGTTCGATCATGTTGAGGACGGCGTTGCGGCACGCCAGGGTCAGGTTTTCGGCCTCGATCTCGCCCTCGGCGTTGATCGGCATGCCCATGACGCCGAGGAAGCGTTCCGGGGCGGCAAAGCGCGGGTCGGTGAAATAGCTCTCGCGCGAAAACACCGGCGCGGTGAATTTGCGCCGGAGGGCCAAGCCCTTGTGCAGCTTGAAGCGGACCACCGCGGTCGCGCCCATCTCGACCGCGGTCACGCAGACCTCGCCGTCGCCTTGCGCGAAATGCCCGTCGCCGGTCGAGAACAGGCCGCCCTCCTTGAACACCGGGAGGTAGAGCTTGGCGCCCTTGGTCAGCTGCTTCACATCGAAATTGCCGCCGTTTTCGCGCGGCGGCAGGGTGCGCAAGCCGGTGAGGGCGCAGCGACCTACCGGCACCGCGCCGATGGGGTCGGGCGGCAGCGCAAAGCCGCCCTTGTCGATCACGCGCTGCTCGCGCGCCGTCCATTCCGCCAGCTTAGCCGCCGAGGGCGCCACCGCCGAGACGCCCATGAACGGCGCACCCGGAATGCGCACGCCCGGGATCTGCGCCGAGGTGGCCCAGCCGTCGCGGATCTGCCAGTGCACCAGGTACGGCGTGGTGAACACGTCGCGCAGGAAGCCGAGCCCGGGCACGATCGCGCTGAACGCGACCGGCTGGGCAACAATATCGGTGAACTCGATTTCGAGGATGTCGCCGGGCTCGGCGCCCTTGACGAAAACCGGCCCGGTCAGCGGGTGCGCCACATTGGGCCTGAGCGAGGCGAAATCGGCAACCGTCGTCCTCGGGGTGATCTGGCCGTCGAGCGCGTCGCGCGTTTCGAGGGCGATCTCCTCGCCCTCCCCCACTTCCACGATCGGTGCGATGTCCGGGTGATAGCGGTTATGGCCGAGATGGGGCTCCTCGGCGAGCGGCTTCCCCCGATCGATGCGGACGCTGTGCATCGCGCCCTCCTCTCAGTGCAGTGGCGAGCCCTGGATCGTGATGCGGTGCAACAGGCGGCGCTCGCCGTGATAGTCGTTGACCGCGAAATGCCAGGTCGAGCGGTTGTCCCACAGCGCCAGCGAGCCCTCGCGCCAATGAAAGCGGCAGGTGAATTCGGGCCGCGTCGCGTGGCGATAGAGATAGTCGAGGAGAGGCCGCGACTCCTCCTCGGTCCAGCCGTCGAACCTAAGCGTGAAGCCGGGATTGACGTAGAGCGCGCGCCGGCCGGTCTCCGGGTGGCGGATGATGACGGGATGAACCGCGTCCTGGGTCGCCAGCTCGGGGTTGCCGATGCGGCCGGCAAGGTCGCCCCGCCGGGCCTGCGCCTCGGTGCCGAACACGTGCCGGCTCGAATGGCAGGCGCGCAAGCCTTCCAGTGTTGATTTCAGCCCGTCGGAGAGCGCGTCATAGGCAGCGTACATGCTGGCGAAGAGCGTGTCTCCGCCAGTCTTGGGCACCTCGCGGGCATAGAGCATCGAGCCCAACGCCGGCACCTCGTCATAGCTGTGGTCGGTATGCCAGCCGCCGCCGATATTGCGCGTCTGCTCGGGCTCCTTGCGCACCTCGGCGATCATCGGATAGCCGGGCACCGCGGTGAAGAAGCGGTTGATGTCGATCGCGGCAAAACGTTCGGCAAAGGCGAGGTGCTGCTCCGGCGCAAGATGCTGATCGTGGAAGAACACGACGCCGTGCTCGCCAAAGGCGTGGCGGATCTCGGCAAAAACCTCGTCCGCCAGCGGCGCTCTCAGATCGACGCCGGAAATCTGCGCCCCGACCTTGCTGGAGATCGGCTCGACCCGGATATGCTGATAGCCCATCCTCATTCTCCCGAACGCCCGCTGGGCAAATCATTGGCCGAGCCCCGATCGATAGCAAGCGCCCTGGTCAGGCCTCGTCCGGCATCCGGTCCTGCGCCTGCTGATTGATGGCGTCGCGCACCAGGGCGTATTTGACCTGGGTAATGTTGACATCGCGAAAGTAGTTGACGAGATCGCCCCACGGGTCGGTGATCCGGCCGATCCCGGAGACGAACGCGACGACCCCGCCGATCTGGAGCTGCGCTGTATACACCGACCACCCTCCGACCAGGAGCACGCCGATGACCTGGAGCTGCGTGCTCAGGTTCATCAGGAAGTTCATCGAGAACTTCAATCGGAAAATTCCCATGTTGAGCTCGAAGACGTGCTGGATGCGCTGGTCGTCGGTCCGGTCGCGCGCGGCGTCGCCACTGACCCCCTCGACGACGCTGATGCTGAGCTGCCGGATGATCTGAACGCGGTCCCGGGTTCGCCGGTTCATCGCGCCCTGCATCAGCGGAACGAAGACCACCTGGGGAACGAAGAGCAGGAACGCCGTCAATGCCATCCAGAAATCGACATGGATCATGTAGGCCAGCACTGAACAGAGGATGCCGCCCTGCAGCAGGGGCTCGGACACGGCCCCGCCGACGAACCCGCCGATCGATTCGACTTCGGCGACGATCATCGAGGCCTGCACGCCTTCCGCTTCCAGCGTGGACGAGGCGGCGGAGGTCGAGCTGACCAGGGCATGCACCCGGCGACGAAGATCGCGGGTCGCGCGCTCGCCGACCCAACTGCGATAGATGTTGAGGACGAGCTTGGTGCTCCCCTGCATCAGGACCGTGCCGGCGTACACGGCGCAGAGCTCGATGATCCACCAAAAATCGCGATGCTTGACGAGGTCGTCGACGATCCGGCGCTGCAGCTCGAGCGGCACGACTTCGAGGAGAAACACCGCGACCGTCAACCCCACCAGGGACAGCTGGTGCCAACCGCTCGTTTCCAGGACATAGCGGTAGATATTGCCGGGCATTTCGACCGCAACGCCGGTGCGCGCGCCCTCGCGAGGCGGCCCTTGTTTCGGGCTTTCGGTAATTTGCGCCATGCTACGGCGGTGATTGCTTCGTCTGGGAGTCGAGCATAGCAGACGACGCCCTTACCCGACAAACCTCTGACTCGTTGACATTCGTCATATATGTGTCATTTTAGATAGGTTCGGCATTTATATCGGTATATGTCATGCAAGGAAGAGCCCGCATCAACCAGCAGGGGCGCATCGTGATCCCGGCGGAATGCCGCGCCGCGGCCGGTCTGAAAGCAGGCGACGACCTGCTGATCGAGCCTGTTGGCGAAGGCGAATTGCGGCTGCGGACCCGGCGGCAGGCGATCAAGGAAGCGCAAGCCATTGTAGCCCGCTACCTGCCGAAGGGGCGCGATCTGGTGCAAGAGCTAATCGACGAACGCCGAGAGGAGGCGGCGCGTGAGTGACGTCGCTATCGTCGCTGACGCGTCGGCGTTCATCGCCCTTTTGATCGGCGAACCGTTCACCCTGTTCGACCCTCAACGCATCGCCAATGCCTCGATCAGCGCCGTAAATCTCTCGGAGGTGCTGGCGCGGCTGCTCGAAATCGGGATGCCCGAAAGCGAAGTCGAGAGCGCCGTCGCGCAACTGGATTTGCGAGTGGTCGCCTTCGACGAGATGCACGCGCTGGACACAGCACGGCTGCGCACCGCAACCCGGCATGCCGGCCTATCGCTCGGCGATCGCGCCTGCTTAGCGCTGGGCAATAGGTTGGGATGCCCCGTGGTTACAGGCGATCGAGCGTGGGCAAGCCTTGATATTGGCGTGGAGGTCGTCCTGATCCGGTGAGCCGCCCTCACGTCTTGTCGGGTCAATCGAACGTCAGCACGGTCCTCGCGACCTCGCCGGCCTTCATCGCGCGGAAGGCTTCGTTGATGTCGCCGAGATGGCCGCGCTTGGTGACCATGCTGTCGAGGTCGAGGCGGCCCTGGCGGTAGAAATCGAGATAGAGCGGGATATCCATGCGGAAGCGGTTGGAGCCCATCCGCGAGGTCTGTACCTTGCATTCCGGGCGGATCGCCATCCACGGGAATTCGATTGTCGCATCGGGCGGCAACACCCCGACGATCGTCGCGGTGCCGCGGATCGCCAGGCTTTCGATCGCCTGCCGCACGAGCTTGGCATTGCCCACCGCCTCGAAGGCGTGATCGACCCCGAGCCCGCCGGTCAGCGCCCGCACCGCCTTCACAGGGTCTTCCTCGGCGCTGTTGACGAAATGCGTCGCGCCGGCCCGCTTCGCCATCTCCGCCTTCGAGGGAAACATGTCGACGGCGATGATCTGGCGCGCCGCACCGATGCGCGCGCCCTGGATGATCGAGAGGCCAACCCCGCCGCAGCCGTAGACGGCGACGGTCTGACCGGCCTCTAGCCCCGAGCTGCGCAACGCCGCGCCGACTCCGGTCAAGACGCCGCAGCCGACCAGCGCCGCGCGGTCGAGCGGGATTTCCGGATCGATCTTCACGATCGAATTCTCGTGCAGCAGCATCTTTTCGGCATAGCTCGAAATCGCGATGAACTGGCGCAACGGCCGGCCCTGCTGCGAGAGGCGCGGCGCCGCGCTGTCGGGCCGCGCGACGATGCCGCCGGTGCACAAATTCGGGTGCCCACTGAGGCATTGCGGGCAGCTACCGCAGAAGCCGGAGAGGCAGGCCACGACGTGGTCGCCGGGCTTCACCGTCGTCACATCGGCACCAACCGCCTCGACGATCCCCGCGCCCTCGTGCCCCAGCACAATCGGCCGGTCGAGCGGGAAGCGGCCCTGCCCGTCGACGACGTGCAAGTCGCTGTGGCAGACCCCGGTCGCGACGGTGCGCACTAGAACCTCGCGGCCCCAAGGCTTGTCGATATCGACCGCCTCGATCGTCAGCGGCTCCAATACCTTGCGAAAGATTGCGGCCTCAATCTGCATGGCGCCCTCGGCAAAAGAATGCGTCATGGCCGGCTCGACCCGGCCATCTCCAGGAGCCGCGTAAGATCCCCGGGTCAAGCGCGAGGATGACGGCGTTGACGGCAAGGATTTGCTGAAAGAGGGATCGCGTCAAGCTGCTGCCGGGGCGGCAATCGCAAGCTGAGACTACCGCTGCCGTCGTGTGCCGGCCATCTTAGTGCCGATGGCAGACCGCGGCTGCCATTGGCCGGCACGGACCGGCATATATAGTGCAGAAAGACATGATCTCCGCGGAGGCATTTGATGACAGGTAGCCTCGCTCACATCGGCCCGGCAATGACGGCCGCATTCCTCGGCTCGGCCGTCGAGGCGGTCGAGGCGCTGACGATCGTGCTGGCCGTCGCGACGGTGCGCGGCTGGCGACCGGCGGGGCTTGGCGCGCTTTGCGGCCTCGTGCTGCTGGCCCTGATCGTCGTGGTGCTGGGACCGCTGCTCAACCTTGTCCCGCTGCATCTCCTGCAGTTCGCGATCGGGGTTCTGCTGCTGCTCTTCGGCATGCGCTGGTTGCGCAAGGCGATCCTGCGCGCGGCGGGCATCATCCCGCTGCGCGACGAGGGTCGCGCCTTCACACGAGAAACGGCGGAACTGCGCGAGCAGGCACGGCGCCATGAGGCGCGGCTCGATTGGCTCGCCGCGCTCACCAGCTTCAAGGCCGTACTCCTCGAGGGCCTCGAAGTCGTGTTCATCGTGATCGCGGTCAGCGCGGCCGGCGGATTGTTGATCCCGGCGAGCATCGGGGCGCTGGCTGCCTGCCTCTTGGTCGCCGCGGCGGGCGTGGTGGTGCACCGCCCGCTGGCGCGGGTCCCGGAGAACACGCTGAAATTCGCCGTCGGGGTAATGCTGTCCGCCTTCGGGATGTTCTGGACCGGCGAGGGTCTCGGCGTGGCATGGCCCGGCGCCGATCTGGCTATCGTCGCGTTTGCCGCGCTGTTCCTGGCGCTTGGGCTAGGGGCCGCCGCCCTGTTGCGCCGACCCAGCCCTGAGGAGGCCCTGCCATGACGGGATTGAAAGCGGTCTTTCGCGAGCTGGCGGGGCTCTTTGTCGAGGACGGGGCGCTCGCCCTCGAAATCATCGCCGTCGTCATCCTCGCCGGGGTTTTTGCGCGCCTGCTGCCAGACCGCCCCGCGGTGGCGGGAGGCATCTTGTTGCTCGGCTGCCTCGCGGCGCTTGGCGCCAACTTGGCGCGAGCGGCTCGGCGCTGAGTGAATGCTGCTTCCGGGGTGCCGGCAGTTGCGCTATCCAGAGGCGAGGATTGCCAAGGGGATCGCCGCACATGAGCCGCACCGTCGCCCGCCTCTTGGCGGAAAGCCTGGAAGCGCATGATATCGACCAGATCTACTGCGTCCCCGGCGAAAGCTATATCGGGCTGACAAGTGCGCTGATCGAGCGCAACTCGATCCGCGTCATCGTGTGCCGGCATGAGGGCGGCGCCGGTTACATGGCGGTCGCCGACGGCAGGCTGCGCGACCGCGCCGGGGTCGCGATGGTGTCGCGCGGCCCCGGCCTCTCGAACGCGATGGTCTCGCTCCACTCGGCCTATCACGACGCGACCCCGGTGGTGATGCTGGTCGGCCAGGTCGAGCGCGCCGATTTCGGGCGCCTCGCCTTGCAGGAGCAGAATTATTCGCGCCTCTTATCGGATGTGACGAAGGAGGTCATCGAGGTCAACGAGCCGGAACAGGCCTCCGAAGCCATCGCCCGCGCCTTTCACCTCGCGGAAAGCGGTACCCCCGGCCCGGTCGCGGTCATCCTCCCCGAGGACATCTTCGACGACGAGACCGAGGCCGAGCTCGATATGCCGCGACCGCGGGTCGTCGCCGGCCCGCGTTCCGAGGATCTCGACCGCTTGGCCCTGATGCTGGCGCAGGCCGAGCGGCCATTGGTGCTGGTCGGCGGCGCGATGCTCGCCGATGCGGTGCATGACCAGGCGGCCTTCGCCGACCTCAACCGGCTCGCCGAGGAGTGGGTGCTGCCGATCAGCCCGACCCACCGCCGGCCGCAACTCTTCGACGCGACGCACCCCAATTTCGGCGGCTATATGGGGATTCGGGTGCCCCCGGCGCTGATCGGCGAGATGAAAAAGGCCGACCTGATGGTGGCGCTCGGCGAGCGCATGACCGACACCGTCAGCCAGTCCTACAGCTTCCCGAAGGCGCCGAACCCGCAGCTCCCCTTCGTCCATGTCTGGCCCGACCCCAACGAGGTCGGCCGGGTGTGGCGCCCCGACCTCGGCATGCCGTGCGACCCGCACGAGGTCGTGAAGGCGCTATTGCGGCGCGGCGCGCCGGCTGACGCGAAGAAGCGCCAACCGTGGGTCGCGGGGCTACACGCGATCCACCGCAAGCTCCTCGCCAAGGAATGGGAGCCCACGAGCGACGGGGTCAATTTCGCGGCGATCGTCTGCGAGGTCGACAAGCACCTCGCGCCCGATGCGACGGTGACGACCGACGCCGGCAATTTCGGCAGCTTTGTCCACCGCTATATCGGGTTCCGCCAGAGCCAGGTGTTTCTCTCCTCGGTCGTCGGCGCGATGGGCTCGGGGATGCCGATGGCGGTGGCGGCGTCGTTGCGCCGGCCGGGGACGCAGGTGGTCGCATTCGTCGGCGACGGCGGGGCGCTGATGACCGGCAACGAGATCGCCACCGCCTTTCAGTACGGCGCCAACCCGATAATGATCATCTCGGACAATGCGATGTACGGCACGATCGGCATGCACTCCTATGTGCGCTATCCCGACCAGCCGTTCATGGAAGGCACCCGCCTCACCAACCCCGATTTCGCCCAATGGGCCCGCTCCTTCGGCGCCGAGGGGATCACGATCAAGAGCGAAGCCGAGATCGAGGGCGGCATCGCCCGCGCCTTCGCGGTCAAGACCCGCCCGGTCGTCGTGCATTGCCTCACCTCGGCCATCCAGATGAGCGCCTGGCGCCGCTATACCCGATCGGAGACGCTGCCTTAGGTGAATGAGCGAGAAGGATCGGTATCATGCCAACGATCACCACGAAGGACGGTACCGAGATTTTCTACAAGGATTGGGGTTCCGGTCAGCCACGGCTGGCCCCTTTCGGCCGATGACTGGGATGGGCAGATGCTTTTCTTCCAGAATCACGGTTTCCGCGTCATCGCGCATGACCGGCGCGGCCACGGCCGCTCGAGCCAGGTCGGCAGCGGCCACGACATGGATCACTACGCCGACGACCTCGCGGCACTGACGGCACATCTTGACCTCAAGAACGCCGTCCATGTCGGCCATTCGACCGGCGGCGGTGAAGTCGTGCATTACATTGGCCGCCATGGCGAAAGCCGCGTGGCAAAGGCGGCGATCATCAGCGCCGTGCCTCCGCTGATGGTGAAGACGGCGGCCAATCCGGGCGGGCTGCCCAAGGAGGTGTTCGACGGCTTTCAGGCGCAGCTCGCCGCCAACCGCGCTCAATTCTATTACGACGTGCCGGCCGGACCGTTCTATGGCTACAATCGGGCGGGGGCGAAGCCGTCTCAGGGCACCATCTGGAACTGGTGGCGCCAGGGGATGATGGGTGGCGCCAGGGCGCATTACGACGGCATCGTCGCCTTTTCCCAGACCGACTTCACCGAGGACCTGAAGAAGATCACGGTGCCGGTCCTGGTGATGCACGGCGACGACGACCAGATCGTGCCCTATGCCGACTCGGCGCCGCTATCCGCCAAGCTACTGAAGAACGGCACCCTGAAAACCTATAAGGGCTTCCCGCACGGCATGCCGACCACCGAGGCCGA
>Ga0182024_10024902_pt1 | contig 10602 bp, 14 predicted proteins | sample P32metaG_FD_120480 | JGI IMG/M metagenome (GOLD analysis project Ga0182024, IMG submission 120480) | Permafrost microbial communities from Stordalen Mire, Sweden - P3-2 metaG (Illumina Assembly) | ecosystem: Environmental > Terrestrial > Soil > Wetlands > Permafrost | place: Sweden: Stordalen...
CATGCCATCATTCGATCGGAGCGTCGTCGTGAACGCGCAGCACATCACCACTACGCACAACGCGCTCACCGCCCGCCTGATCTTACAAGCTGTGCCCGCTCTCCCCGCTGTGCCTTGTGCTGTGATGTGTGTGATGCTGTCCCCAGTCCGCTATGACCGATCACAGCAATCAGAATGGCCGACTCTGGCCCTACGTCTACTTCGACCTCAGCAAGAGACGATTCGGAGGCGGAAGCAGCGACAGGAGAGGCGCATCAATCATGATCGACAGCATCAAGACGGCAAACGGACAGTGGCCACCGCGTGATGGTTACACCTACAGTGCTTGGATCCACATCGATCAGTTCTCTGTTGAGGAGGAGCAGCGGATGCTGTTACCGTCAGCAATCTCCTCTGCCATCGACACCCCGACCGCTTCCTCCGCTCCTTCCTCCGCTGCTGTCTTGACCTGTCGTTATCGATCCATTAACTATCTTCTCGACTCCCTTCCCCAGCAATGTCCAACGTCTTTCCATCTTCCCAGCACATCAGCTGCGAGCGGTATGCCTCCAAGCTCACGGCATCACATAGAAGCTGACGTGCTGCTATAGTATCCGAGTCCAAGCCCTCAACCGTCGCCAGGTCAATCACGGAGACGGCGTCTTCTGTAACTTCTTCTGTAACTCAGGAGATCTCCGAGGCCGCTTTGAGCAAAGTGCAAGGAACATTCTCAATTAGCAAAGACTCACAATCCGAAACACCTTCCGACGCCTCTGTTACTGAAGCCGATCCAACTGCTAGTGAGGAAGGATTTCTGTCCTTCGAAGACTGGAAGCGGTTAAATCGCTTGCGGTCTGCGGAACGCGTCGATGAGGCTGAGGACATGCCGAGCCCTCCACAAGCCCGTGAAGCTCCGCATCCGAGAGGGGACTATGGCGACCAATCTGTCGATTCAATCGGCGACGACCTCGATATTCAGATGGGAAGCTTGGCTTACGGGAAAACATCGAAGGAGCGTTTTAACTACGCCTCTTTCGACTGTGCTGCCGCAGTCCTCAAATCAAATCCGGAAGCGAAAGGGTCTTCCTCCATTCTTGACGAGAACCGAGATCGTTACATGCTCAATAAGTGTGGAGCCAGCAACAAGTTCGTCATTATAGAAATGTGCGAAGACATATTGGTCGACACAATTGTGTTAGCCAATTTTGAGTTTTTCTCCAGTACATTCAAGGAGTTCCGTGTTTCCGTCACTGACCGATATCCTATACATGAACGAGGATGGAAGACGCTGGGAACATATCAGGGTAACAATACCCGGACACTTCAGGTATTTGTGGTTGAAAATCCGCTTATTTGGGCTCGCTACATCCGAATTGAATTTCTCAGCCATTATGGCTCTGAATTCTATTGCCCTCTAAGTCTGCTCCGTATACACGGAACTACAATGATGGAGGAATACAAGAATCAAGAGAGCGCAAAGCAAGACGAGTACACAAAGCCACACCTCCGAGATGTGACCTCGTCATCCCTATCTATGAATACGTCTTCATCGCATGAGACATCAACAGAACCATTGCCACTTCCAACAACTGCGAAGGGCAGGAATGCCGACTCGATTTACTTTGATACTTCTATACCTGCGGACATCCGTCATCAGGAGCTCAAACCACCACTCAAAGAGGCCCCCAAGAAATCTGACCTGGTCGACTTTGGACTCAATCTTCAGCCAAATCTACCAGATCCGGCCAGGGACGATGATACCGTAGACATCATATCGCGGAAAACTTGTCAGCCCATGACCCAGCCGGCCGCAGAGTCTGAAAACCCCAGTCGCTCGAAATCGCATAATGCTCTGTTATCTTCCGAAACCAACAAAAATGCCGAAATCAGCCCAAACAGCACATCTGGGAGTACCTCTGCATATTCCGACAAACCAGAAGTGCCTACAATTATTCCAGCCACTGCTAATCCCACGACACAAGAAAGTGTTTACAAAACGATTACAAAAAGACTCGGTCTCCTCGAGGCGAATGCTACACTATCTTTGCGTTATATCGAAGAGCAATCCCAGCTCCTCCGTGAAGTTTTTTCTAAAATGGAGCGTCGCCATGGACAAAAAATGGATTCATTCTTATCAGAAATGAATGCGACCCTTTCTGTGCAGCTAGAGTACTTCGTAAGAATAACTCGCCGAAGCCATATCTGATTAGTAGCGTCATCAGTACGAACAACTGTGGCAGTCAACAATTGTTGAGCTCGAAAGCCAGCGAGATGAGTCTCGTAAAGAAATACTTGCCCTTAGCGCTCGGCTAAGTCTCTTAGCCGATGAGGTATACTGTCCACAATGCGTCCATTCAAGAGATTTACATTATAGTTGATATTCCAAAAACGGATGAGTATAGCGCACTCCATCATGCTACTAGTCACTCTCGTCATTGTTCTCACCACCCGCGGCATCGCTCTCGATCTCAGTGCGGTAGGCAAGAGCGGGTTGAGGGCGGATCATTCTTCTCCAATCTCTTCTCCACCCTTGAAGCGTTCTACATCGATGTCATTCGCACACAGTTTTCGCTCCATCTCAGAAAGGCTCGATAATTCAAGCGGCAAGTTTAAAAAACGAGGTACGAGCATGGGGAATTTTGGCGTCATAGATGATTCCATCCAGAGTGCTCCCACAACGCCAGCAGGGATGCCGAAGGCCTGGCAAACCATTTCAGTTTCTCCTGTAGTTCCTCGTGACTCTCCTTCGCCCAACGAACCATGCAATGAAGACGAAAACTCCAGTATCGACGAACAAACGACTAGTCGGCGATTCGAGGATGATGGAATGGATGATGAATTCCTAATGATGGGAGAGGAGGTTCATCTGGTTAGAAATAGATATCTGACGCCTTTGAGTAACACTGAGGATTGAGGCGGAGCAGCGAGACCACGAGTGTTTTTGTGCAAACAGAGACTTTCGGCACACAAACGCTGTATTTTGTATGTGGTCTAGGCTTCACCTGGGCATGTGGTTCTATTTCACATCTATTGAATAATAATGCCTAGTAGGGGGTGTCACGGACTAGATCTTTATCCATCGTGTAATAATCAACGATTAGATTGTACCAACCTAGGATTGCTTCAGTAATCCGACGACGTGTATATTGTTCGCTTGAGTCGAAAGCTGCCAGTGGTCGTTTCCTGTGTTTTGCTCTGTCTGGCAAGCTGTCCTTGAGATGTAAATGGAGTCACGTGGCCCGTTGGCTAGTCGATCCCTCGGGCCTCGTGTGTACCCCACAAACGGTAAACCACAGTTTGCTGATTGACAATGGCCGCAGCCGAAGCATTTCAGATACATGTAAGTGAGGAACTGCTTGACGCCACGCGCACCAAGCTAGCAGACGCGCGCTTCCCTGATGAGCTCGAGAACATTGGCTGGGAAGATGGAACCCCGTCAGCTGAGATTCGGAAGCTGAGAGATTTCTGGCTTAATTCTTACGACTGGAGAGCAGAAGAAGTAAAGATAAACTCGGAATTACCGCAATTCAAGCTCAATGTCCCAGTCACCGGTTGGGATCTCATAGAATTGCATTTCGTCCACAAGCGCTCTGCTCGACAGGATGCGGTCCCCTTGCTCTTCATACACGGCTGTAAAGAGCCTAGTCGATATCGCACCCCGCTAATTTCATAGGGCCAGGTCATTTTCTGGAGGTCAGAAAGATACTTCCTTTACTCACCGACCCAGAAAATCCCACCTTACCCGCATTTCACGTTGTGTACGTCATTTTCTCTCTGTTGATTAACAACAAGTGCTCCCTCAATTCCCGGTTTCGGCTTTTCCTTTAATCCTGACAAGCGAGGATTTGAATATCCGCAGATCGCCGAGTCATTCAATACTCTCATGGACATGCTTGGTTATCCGACTTATGTGGCACAAGGGGGAGACATCGGAAGCTTTCTTTCCTTTCAGTTAGGTCAGGTTTTCCCGGACCATTGTCGGGCTATTCTTGTAAATATGTTGGTAGCCCCTCCCCCGACATTCAGTAGGGCTCCCATTGCCTGGCTCAAATCGAACCTCGCACCGCAATTGTTCTACTCAAAGCCTGAGATGGATAATCTAAGGCGCACTCGGTGGTTTCTCCAAGGTGAAGCTGGATACCAGGTTCTCCCGAGCAGCGACGAGTTCTAACCTTTATGTATAGGGGATACAAGGAACAAAACCCCAGTCACTCTCCTACGGACTTTGGGACTCACCAATAGCACTTTTAGCTTGGGTCAGAGAGAAACTGCACACTTGGAGCGACTCGTATCCTTGGACTGAGGAAGAAATCATTACGTGGGTTATGATATATTGGATCACACAAGTAACGGGTGGTCTACGAATATATAAGCAAGGAAACGTCCCAAGGATAACCGGGGGATACGTTCCCGTGCCTTTCGGTGTTAGTGTTTTCCCAAGGGAGATCTTTGTCGCTCCGAAAGGTAACAGGCGCCTTAGCGAAATCGCTGATTGTGAGACTGGGCTCGGCAATCAGGGAATCTTAGATTTTACCAGATACATGAACGTGGAGGGTTATTGACATAGACTTCAGGCTCTAATTCTGGTGTAGACACTTTGCAGCTGTTGAGCAGCCGGATGTTTTGGCGAAAGATATACGAGATTTCTTGGGGATTAGCGGCATAGCATCTCAACACATCGACTTGAGGCTTGATTTGGGTGGGGACAGCAGCCAGTCCGAAAAGTTTGTAGATTAAGGTCCCATGTTTGTGCACACATTAGCCACGAGTCCCAAAATTCGCTTGAGTTGCTTTTCATTCCGAAAGACCCGCTTCTCGTGAAAGAGCCGTGACGATGGTCGTAGACACAAAGTACTATGATGTGCTGCAAATCCCAACGAATGCCGATGAGCTGAGCATCAAGAAGGTTAGTCACCGCTGCTTCCTCCATTTCACGCTGACACTGGCAGGCGTACCGGCGTCAGGCCATCCTGGTAACAGTCTTCTATGTCTCCGGAGCGCTTACTCTTGCTAGCACCATCCTGATAAGAATCCGCACACCCCAGGGTCTCCAGAAGCAGAGGAAATTACGCGCAGATTTCAAGAGGTCCGTTGTCAGCTGCAGATTCTCATCTAATGGATCAGATTGGAGAGGCATACCAGGTTCTCAGCGATCCTGCACTTCGATCAAAGTATGACAAGTTTGGAGTAGACGCCTCAAAACCAACTTCTGGGTTCGGTAATCCTCAGTGCTTTCCCCAGTACTTGATATTGACTTTCCGTTTAGAGGATGCGTCAGAGATGTTTACTATGATTTTTGGAGGCGATGCATTCATGGACTGGTATGATTGCGTCCTGCTCACCACTGAAGCATAATTGTAGGATTGGGGAACTATCTTTGGTCAAGAATATGATGGAGACGATGGAAGTTTTGGGTGTTGATCCGCAGGATGAGGTTGGACCTGAAGAAACGAGTACTGCCGCAACGACAGGTGGGCAAGAAAATGCACATTCGAATCTTGACAATGCAGGCCCTCCCGGCGCACCCTCTACGAATCTTAACAATCCAGGTCCTTCTGGCACAGCCTATTCTTCTTCCAAGATGTTATATCCAGCAATCACTGCAGGCCCACACCAAGCCACCACGGTCTCCCCGGGAGATAAGGCGCAAAGAAAAAGGAAGGGCCTAACCCCAGAACAAAAGCAGAAACTAGAGCAAATGCAACAAGAGCAAGAGGCAGTTCGGAAAGAAAGGGTTGATAATGTATCGCAAAAGCTTTTGGAGAAAATCAGCGTCTGGACCGAAACAGATCGCTCTCCAGCTGTAACGGACGCATTCCAGAAGAAAATGCAGGTAGTATGATAAGAACGTTCTGTCTGACGTACAGTATGAAGCCGAAATCTTAAAACTTGAATCGTTTGGTGTGGAACTACTCCACACAGTAGGACTAATATATACGCAAAAGGCTACAACATGTCTTAAGTCCACTAAGTTCCTGGGTTTGGGTGGCGTATGGTTTAGAACTAAAGAGCGCGGCACTCTGGTCAAAACCGCCTGGGGCACAGTGTCAAGTGCTGTGGATGCCAGCATGGCAGGTATCCTTCAACTTTTATCCATAGTTACCATATTATATATTGATCAATAGCTCAAAAAATGAGTAAGATGGAGGAGGAGGGGGCCGAGAAGTGGACTGAAGAACAATTGGCCGAAACAATGCTGGAATTCTCTGGTAAGCCCACGTCTGCAATTCGAGGTGACATTAGGCAAAATGATCATGGTCGGATGGAAAGCAACGAAATTGGAAGTTATTCAAGTGATACGGTCACTACTTGCTTGCACTAAACTGATATCAGAGATGTTTGTGACAAGCTGTTAGACAAGACGGTTCCTGAGAAACAGCGTCGAGTTCGCGCGGAGGCCATATTAATGATCGGACGGATTTTCCGAGCCACTGAAAGAGATCCCAGCCAGGCAGACAATGGGGATTACGCCTTCGAACAACTGCTAGCTTCATCGCAGAAAAAGAAAAAAAATAAAACCGGTAAAACTGTCGCGGTCAATGAGAAACATAAGGAGCAATTGTAAGGGTGCGACGCTTTCTTTTCATCGGAGTTTGTGGTTATCTTTGGACTAATTGGATATTTTATAGACAAACTCCCTTCATCGATCGACGAATACTGACTGACATCCTTCGTCGCGGGGCTACAGTATCTTGTCCAGAATCCTACTCCGTGATTATCCCCAGTCAACCCAGGTGATCGGAGCTGTCTGGCCACGGTTCCAGGTCTCCTTCAAATGGTCTGGGTATTTCTGATTCTTCGTATGGTCAGCCCTCGTAGGACGGGGAGGTTACCTTCTCATCGGGGAAGTCCCATGGGGGTGTACTCAGTTCTGAGTCCATTTCATGTCGGCTGTTCGGACTCATGAACCATCTGGCTGCCTCCAAGAATTCATCTCGCCCTTTCAACTGGTGAATGGCACGAGTGTGCGCAGTATAGCGCGCGGCCCATGTGCCGCTGTTTCGTGGGTAATCGATGAATTCCCCATCACTTATCCATCGTGCCAATGAGTCTCTCCACCCAGCTTTGAGAAACCATTCGGCCACTAAATGATCTTCGTGGCCTCCTGACATTTCCTTTGGAATAGAAGAGGTAGCGATCCATTGGACTAGATCTGCCGACAAGAAGTAAGCCATGCCGGTATGATATCCAAAGTTGAACGGGGACTGGAGTACGACCTCCCGTCCATAGTAAACTTGCGTATATGGCTGTATCCGGTGCAGGGATTCGAGTATGTTGGGTAAAACGAGCCTGTACCACTCAGTCGAAGTCAAATTGTAGTTACCATGTGTCATCATCAATCTTTCCAACGTGAGTCCAGCCGCCATCTTGGTACAAGATCTGCCAGTCGTGCAATGCCTTCAGGAAATAATAGCTCTTCCCAGAATTCATGTTCTCGTCAACCCCCTCAAGGATCATGATGTCTCCGTACATTCGAGATTCCCAGTCCAACACCGCCCGTGCCGCCTCTGTTTTGGGCTCGCCGACAACAAAAATGGTTCGAACAACGTCAGAGGAGCCGCGTCCATCGATTTTTAAGGACAAGGGATAGAGGTGCCGTATCAGATGCCGTCGCTCAATCTTGTCCCATAGCGTCACAACCCCCAGCAGAAGTCGGACCTGTGTTGCGCCTGTGGCAGCGGAGAACCCACCTGAGGGCTTGTGCCGAAAGTGAAGATAGCAGATCAACAGAAATGTGACGACGAGTACCAGCAGCTCGGGTTGATATAATCTTTTGCCTCGAGCGAACCTGTTGCGCATGGTCCTCTGCGAGGCGTCTGCGTCGCTTTTCATCCAGCCTCCCAGCCCGCACATCTATTCATTTCCAGCGCAGCCTTAATTCTACTGGCGTGGCACGTGCGACAGCCAATCAGTGTGCACCCAGCGGGCTCGATAATTTAAGATTTTAATGTTTGGTGGAGGCCCATGGCCCAAAGCTACTGACGTATCTTGAATCCACAGGCTCGGCGTGTGGACTCTGCTGGCTCTGGGTTCTCTGTTGAATCTCGGACAAGCAATGTTGCGTAGAGTCGAAGCATGTATATGCATATGCCAATTACCTGAAGTTATGTGCCTATTAACAACTGTATATACACTATGTACTACCCATTCATACCCCCGGCAACAACCCAGGAAGAGATCTCTATGGTTTTTCGTATCCATCGCCCACATCATTCGACCTTAGACTATCAGAGTCACTGGCATTGGTGACCCTCCACACTCTACGCGAATAGTCCTCCTCATCTCGAAAACTCGTGCGTGAGTCGTTGTCGTCGAACCGAATCATCATTGATTGAGGATCCAATCGTTGATCCACCACAGGAACGACCATATCTGTAGCACTTCTGGATAGGCGGTTTGATGCGGCTCCCATATCTTCATCTGCACGGCCTTTTTCACGTCTTCCAATTAACTGAAGAAGTGAGGTCGAACGGCTAACTGTTTGACTTCCCGAGCCCTGTTTGGCCATCGGCTGAGGCAGATCTGGCTTTTCGATGTCCTTGCTACCATTCCTCTTTCGACATTTCCACAAGATCCCTAAGACTGCAAGAAGAAGCACACTTCCCACTGCGACGAATACCCCAATTACTTTGCCGGCAGAACTCCAGAATGATGACGATCGTTCGCCCGTCGAACTTGTTACTTGTGATGATTGAACGGACCCGCTCGGCGGATCGGCAGACGTAGATGAAGTGTAGGGCGATGCACTCTCGCGTATACTCGCTACTACCGAAGATGCTGTGATGGAAGGCTCACTCGGAACAAAGCTTGTAATAACAAGAGTAGTGCCTCGATTGACAGTAATCGTTGCAACAGAATGCGAAGCTTTAGACGTAGTCGTCTTCTCTCCGTCTGTCGGGGCGGAGATGGTAGATGGCACGGTGGAACTTGATAGGACACCTGAGCTTTGTCCTATCTGAATATAACTGTACAGATTATCCGTGGAGTTCCCGCACTTGTCTAGCACCATCAGCGGCCTGCAAATGGAGCCAGGAGATTCGTACCAGACGGATAGCCGGGGCAGGGATCATTGCAAGACTCAGAAGACACAGCGATGTCCGGAGAGTAGTTTGAGCACCAACAGTACTAGACCGGATCAGTATCATTGTCTTGATGGAACATACGTGACTTTGCAGAATTGCAAATGCATAACCATTGCAGGTTCCAGTACACGCCCCTGCGCTTTGGTATAACGAGTACACTATGGGACATCAGTAACATTACAGATGACAACTAACCTGACTCGAAATTTGACCCGGTATTCAGCTGGGCGCAAAATTCTGCGCTCACGGCAACTGCACAAACGACGAGGGCACAGAAAATACCGCTGTTACCATTTCTCAATCCCATACTGGACTAAAATGCCACCCCAGACACGATCCTCCGCACGCCGAAACCTGCCACTGTCTGCTTCGGCTGGAGGAAAGTTGTGTACTGCAAACTCCGGCCAATTCAACTTTATCTCACAGCCCAAGGCTGAGTGATATTCCGGTTTTTTTTTGGCGTAAAAGATGTTGTCTATCGACGTATCGATCGATATATGCATGACAGGTAACGCCACAGTGATCGACGGTACGTAAACTCGCGTCTTCTGTTGGCCAGGCAATCAACCAGTGCCTTGGACTAAATGAAATAATGAAATTTCTTCCGAACAAAGAGATCCGCCCATTGGTTCACCTTGCCTGCTACTCCTGGTACTAGTAGCTAATTATGGAAGAATCTATTTGTCAACAACAAAAGTTAAAAGCCCCACTGGCAGTGTATTTTTGCCTGCAGAAATTATCTTGACTAGTGTTGAAGGACGTAGTCCGGAAATGTAAGACGGTGAAAGATGTCTGATTAACAGGAGATCTACAAGCTAATAAGGGAGAGAAACCCTAACCCAGGGACCTCCAGAGGCCGACACACAACAGTCGCCCCTTCTAGCAAACTCGATGTCTACATCGAGTGAAATCTAATCTAATCTCTCTATCTATATCCACGAGCCAGCAACCACAGCAATTCAACTCAACTCCCAATTCAACTCCCAATTCAACTCCTAACGACACGGACCTGCATTTTATCCCTCTCCCCGCGCTCAAATTCATCGACTAATTCTCTCGACAGCTCCATTTCCTCCTCAGGGACCCAACTATCATGCTCTGGCCCGTACCCCTGCCACCGTACAAGGTAATGCATCCTCCGGTTGCGACCCCTACCCCTAATATCCGACCGGATCACCTTCTCCATCTTGAAGTACTCTTCTCCTTCGATTGTGACCGGCGCGGGGGGAGGTTGTTTCCGTTGAAATGGGTCTTCCCTATAGGGCTCAAGCTGTGCAACGGATATGACGGGATGAATGTTCCAGTCCTCGGGCAGCTGCAATTCATAGGCCTGGCTGCCCACCTTTGAGATAACTGTGAAGGGCCCAACTCGTTGGAGTCCCAGTTTGGCTTTAGGAATATCCCGGAGTTTGTACCCGTGCCCCAAACAGAGGTATGCCTTGTCGCCGACGTCGAAGGATAATTTCTGGTGCTTTCTGTTATACTCTCTTGCAATGTGGAAAGTAGCGTGTTTAGCGGCGTCCTTAGCGTCCGCCCTAGC
>Ga0182024_10024903_pt1 | contig 10602 bp, 10 predicted proteins | sample P32metaG_FD_120480 | JGI IMG/M metagenome (GOLD analysis project Ga0182024, IMG submission 120480) | Permafrost microbial communities from Stordalen Mire, Sweden - P3-2 metaG (Illumina Assembly) | ecosystem: Environmental > Terrestrial > Soil > Wetlands > Permafrost | place: Sweden: Stordalen...
CAAGCGGCTATGCCGTCGTTGGTCTATTTGATGAGCCGCAATTGGCCGTCACTCTCCGCTTGCGGAGCCGGCCTTTTCTTTGAGCGTTGAAAGTCCAAGAGGATCGTGGCAGCGACCTCGGAGGCAGGAACCGGCCGGCCGAAGAAGTACCCCTGCACCTGATCGCCCCCGGCCTCTTCGACAAAAACCGCTTGCTTGGCGGTCTCGACGCCTTCGACTGTGACGCGCATGTTCAGTTCACGTCCCAGCGCGATGATCGTCTTTACCACGATCTCGGCATTCCGACCGGTGCGGTCGAGCCCGGTCAAGAAGCTTCGATCGATTTTGATCTTGTCGAACGGGAAGCGCCATAGATAGCTGAGGCTCGAATAGCCGGTCCCAAAATCGTCCATGACGATCGCGGGACCCATTGCCTTGAGCGTTTTCAGCTCCGCCATGATGGCTTCGTCGTTGCCGATCAACAGGCTCTCCGTGATCTCCAGCTCAAGCCGATTCGGGGCGAGACCGGCGCGATCGAGGGCGCTCGCGACAATCGCACTGACGCTGCCGGCTTCGAATTGCGCCGACGACAAGTTGACCGCGACCGTCAAGCGCTCCGGCCAAGTCGCTGCGGTTTGGCAGGATTCCCGCAACACCCATGCTCCGATCTTGTCTACCAGCTGTAGGTCCTCGGCGATGGGAATGAAGGTCAACGGCGGGATCAACGTCCCGTCCTCGCCAGGCATGCGGATCAGCACCTCGAAGCCGATGAGGCGACGGTCAGATATTTCGAAGATCGGTTGGTAGTGTAAAACGAAACGATCATGGAGAACCGCGTCGCGCAGCATTCTCTCGAGCAAGATGCGGAATTGCAGTGCAGCGTCCATCTCAGGCAGGAAAAAGCGGATGCAATTGCGGCCGTCAGCCTTGCTTTTGTAGAGCGCGAGATCCGCGCTCTTCAGAAGCCGCGCCGGATGGGTTCCGTCCGCCGGCGCCAATGCAACGCCGACACTGATCCGAGCAATGATCCCCTGCTCGTTTGACTGCGTCGGCGTGTTTACGGCGGAGCTAAGACGGCGCGCAAATTCCCCTGCCTGAGCTTTGTCCCTGACCCCGGTTTGGACCACAACGAACTCATCACCGCCGAGCCGCGCCACCATGTCTTCAGCGCCGGTCACCGATCGCAGGCGCTCCGCGACCTTCTTGAGCAGGAAATCGCCGCCATCATGCCCAAGGGTGTCATTGACCTCCTTGAAATTGTCGATATCAAGAAAGTGCACCGCTAGACTGCCACCGCGCAACGGCAGAGCTGCGAGTGCACTCTCCAAACTTTCGACGAGTTGGGCCCGATTAGGCAGGCCCGTTAGCGTGTCGTGATGCGCAAGAAAGCGGATGTGCCGATCCGCTTGCCGCTTTTCCTTGGTGCGACGATACAAAGCGATAGTCGGGATGCTCACGGCGCCGCCAATGAGCAAGCACAGAGCCAAAGTCGCAAGCAAAAATGCATTGCGAAAATGTTCGCGTTGTTCGGTCAGGTCGACATAGGCGGCCACGACAGCCTGTGGACGCCCGTCGACGATGACAGGCAGATAGGCCTCCGAATAGTATTTCGGGCGAACCGGAGGGGTGCCTGCTTTTACCGAGATGATCGGCTGGCCCAGAGCGACGGCACGTGCGGCCGTATTACTATGCAATGCACCGTGAATGTTCGAGATCTTCGAGCCATCCGAAGTGAGCTGAACGTTGCCATACAAATTGATGATTTCAAAACCGAAGACGTAGCGTATTTGCTGTGTCCGAATGAGGAAGGCCATGCTTTCCGCGGACGGTTCATGTCCATCGGCGATCTCCTCGAGATCCGTAACATTTTCAACCACGTATCTCGCCCAGCTCACCGCCGCCGTGGTCGCATCCCAGTAGAGCAAATAGTCGACCGTGGTCTTGATAACAGCCACGACGCCGAGAGCGGCGACGAACAACAACGAACCGGCGATGGCCGTTCGCTTAAACGCCGTTGGCGTGAGCAGATTGAGCATGATTGTCTCGATCACTTATCTAATAAGGTCGCGCAACTAATCAAACGGTCGTTGGTGTCGATCTGGCCGACGTAATTTGCAATCGTGGCCAACTTCTGGCTAACAAATTACTTCGAAGGGCCGTTGGCACGGTGTAGGGGTACGCAGTTGTGCGCAGCAGGGCCGCGCAGCAGCGGCTCGGTCGTGACGGACAGTTAAGTTCGAGGATGTAGCGATGTTAAGCGGCGTCAGCTGAGAAGGCTCCCCCGCGAAGGAGAGGATCATGACAAGATGCTCATGGCCAATCGCGCTCGTTGTTGCATTCGTGGGACTTCCGGCGAGCGGCATCGTCGCGCACACCGAACCGCCGAAATCGATCAAGATCGGATATGCGATCTCGCTGACCGGGCCAAACACGGCGGGCGCGGGCATTACAGTCCTCCCCAATTACCACCTTTGGGTCCAAGAGGTGAATGCCGCCGGCGGTATCATGCTCAAGAGCATCGGCAAGCGCGTGCCGATCGAGGTCATCCAATACGACGATCATAGCAATGCGGACGATGCAGAAGCGGCCGTCGAGCGGCTGATTTCGCAGGATAAGGTCGATTTCATTCTTCCGCCGTGGGGCACCGGACTTAACCTCGCCGTAGCGCCGCTGTTCCACAGCGCCGGATACCCGCAGCTGGCGACGACCGCACTGAGCGACCGGGCTCCTGAACTGGGCAAGCTCTGGCCTAACAGTTTCTGGTTCACCGGCACCATGACCGGTGCTGTGCAGGCATTCGTAGCCACAATCTCTAAGCTACGTTCGGAGGGCAAGATCGGCAGCACCGTCGCAATGCTCAGCGTAGCCGATCAGTTCGGCATCGGGCTTGCGAAGGTGGCCCGCAAGGCCTTCAAACAGGGTGGTTTTGCAATCGTCTACGATCGAGCATACCCGGTCGAAACACAGGACATGCGCGAGATCATTGTTGAGGTGAAGGGTCGCAACCCGGATGCGTTCGCCGGGTTCAGCTATCCGCCCGACACGATCATGATCACCGAGCAGGCGCGCCTGTCGAGTTTCAACCCCAAGGTTTTCTATACCGCCGTCGGGACGGCATTCCCGCTTTACAAAGAGCGGTTCGGCGCCGACATCGATGGGGTAATGGGCATCGGCGGGTGGAACGCGGATGCCCAGGCGAGCAAGGACTATTTTAAACGTCACGTGGAAATGACCGGCCAAGAACCGGACTGGTGGGCTAGTCCTATAACATACGCGTCTCTCCAGGTGTTGCAGCAGGCGATCGAACGCGTAGGCGATATCGATCGCGCGGCAGTAATCAAGGAATTGCAAACGGGGACGTTCGATACCGTCGTCGGCCCTGTCAAGTTCAAGAACAACCTCTACGAGGACACGTGGCATGTGGGGCAATGGCAGCACGGGGATTTTCAGGGGATTGCGCCGGCGAGCTTGCCCGGCGCACACCCGATCATGTTCCCAAAGCCGCCGTGGCATGCCGATGCCGACCGGTAAGATATCTTTCCGCGCGATCGAGCGCGCCTACGAACGTCCCTTGACGTAATCCGTCAATCCCGCCGCGAGGTGGTCGAACAAAAGACGCACGCGGCGCGTCGCCTTCAAGCCTTCGTGCATGACGAGCCAGACTTCCAGCGCATACTGAATGGCGTTCGGCAACACGGCGACAAGCTCCGGCGTGCGGCGCGCGATATTCTCCTGGCAGCCGCCGATGCCGGCGCCGGCGCGCAAAGCCGCTAGCTGGGCGAGGTCGTTGTCGCAACGGAAGCCGAAATCCTCGCGCGTCAGCCGCTGGGCGAAGTCGCCCGCGCCGCGAAAAATGCGACTGTCGCGGTCGAAGCCAATCACGCAATGGCTTGCCAGGTCGGTGAGCGAGCGCGGTTCGCGAAAGCGCGCGAGATAGTCGCGATGGGCGTAGAGCTTGATGCGCGAGATTCCGATGCGCCGCGCGACGAGCCCGCTCTGCGTCGGACGCACCATCCGCACAGCGATGTCGGCGTCGCGGCGCGCCAAATCCTCATTGCGATTGGTGAGCGCCAGCTCGATCGCGATGCCGGGATGCTCGGCATGGAACGCGGCGAGGATCGGCGGCAGCACCTCGCAGCCGACAACGTCGCTCGCGGTCACGCGAACTGCGCCGCGGTCGGCCGCCGCCTCGCCGGACGCCGCGCGCCCCAACGCCGCCGCGGCTGCCGCCATCGCTTCGGCATGCGGTCCTAACGCCAGCGCCGCCGGCGTCGGCGTCAGCCCCCGAGGTGACCGCGTGAACAACGTCGAGCCCAGTGCCGCTTCCAGCGCGTCGATGTGGCGCCCAACGGTCGGCTGCGTGAGGCCGAGCCGTCGCGCCGCGCCCGAAAGGCTGCCGTCACGCGCGACCTCGACGAACGTGCGCAATTCATCCCAGTTCAGGGCCCGCCGTTCCATACAAAAACGTATAGCTGAACAACAGTAATATGCAATTACGTTTTATCGGGGGACGGGGTACCAATAGCCATCGCCGCACCAATGGCGGCGCATACGAGGCTCCCATGACGACGTCCGCTTCGCAGATCAAATTCCACGGCGATCCCTCATTAGCGCCTTCGCGCGCCGAGCCCACCCTTGCGGCCTGGGGCGTGCGCGCGCTGCTGCGGCTCGAAGGCTTCGCCGCATTCGCGGCAGCGCTCGCGCTGTACTGGCACGCCGGCTTTTCCTGGCCGGTGTTCGCGGTGCTTTTCCTCGCACCCGATCTGTCGATGCTGTCCTATCTCGCCGGGCCGCGCGCCGGCGCCTTGGGATACAACTTCGCGCACACCTATGCGGCGGCGCTTGCGCTCACGCTGGTCGGATTTCTCGGCGGCGCGCCGGCAGCAGCGGCCGTGGGACTCATTTGGATCGGCCATATCGGCTTCGACCGGGCGCTCGGCTACGGCCTCAAATATTCAACCGGATTCGGTGACAGCCATCTCGGCCAGCTCGGTCGGCACTGAGGCTCGCATTCGCACATACAGAGGAGAACACCATGCGCATTCACGCCATCGAGACCGGCCGGGTCCGGATCAAGCAAGCTCAGATCGAAGGCCGCGGTCACGGACTGTGGCGGCAGCTGCAGCCGATGCTCTCGCAAGAATGGGCGGACTGGTCGCCGGTCTACGTTTGGGCGATCGAGCACCGCGAGGGCGTCATCGTTGTCGACACTGGATCGGCTGCCCATCTGAAATCGCTGCCGCGCTGGCATCCTTATTTTCAATTGAGCGTTCGCTTCGACATCGAGCCTGAGCAGGAAGTAGGCCCGCAATTACGAAGCCTCGGCATCGGCGTCCGTGACGTCAAGACGGTGGTGCTGACGCACATGCACATCGACCACGACGGCGGCCTCGCGCACTTTCCTCATAGCCGCATCCTCGCTAGCGGCGACGAGATGGTGCGCGCGGCCGGCATCGGTGGAATGATCCAAGGGTATCTGCCGAGCCGGCGGCCGAAATGGTTCGACCCGGAACCGCTGGCCTGGCGGGCCTCGCCAGTCGGACCGTTCGCCAGGAGCGCGGGTATCACAGACGCCGGAGACGTCATCGCGGTGCCGACACCGGGACACACGCCAGGCCACGTCTCAGTGATCGTTCGCGATGGCGACGAGCAGATCTTGCTCGCCGGTGACGCGTCCTATCTTGAATCGACCATGCTAACCGACAGGATCGACGGCGTGAGTTCGAATGAGGCCGCGGCCTACGCGACCCTGGCCAATATCCGCGCCTTGTGCGCGCAACGTCCGACCGTCTACTTGCCGACGCACGAGCCCGCTTCGGCAGAGAGGCTTGTTAAGAGACGCACGGCAGTTGTGCGCGGTCAGACGTGCAGCGCCGCCAGTTGCCCGCCGTCAGCGACGATGGTCGCGCCGGTCATGTAACGCCCGGCATCGGAGACAAGCAGGAGCAGCGGGCCGTCAAGATCGTTGACGTCGCCGAAGCGACCCATCGGTATCTGGCGTTTCATCGCAGCGCCCGGTCCGGCAAGATAGTCGCGATTAATTTCGGTGACGATCCACCCAGGCGCGATGGCATTGACGCGGATGCCCTTGAACGACAGTTCGAGCGCAAGCGCCTTGGTCAGCTGGACTACGCCGGCCTTGGCCGTGGCATAAGCGGCTACGCCCTTGTCGGGGCTGAAGCCGAGCACCGAAGCGATGTTGACGATAGCGCCGCCCGTGCCGGCCGCGAGCATGCGACGCGCCGCCTCCTGCGCCCAATAGAACACCGCGTCAAGGTTAGTCGCCAATACGCGGCGCCAGTCCTCCTCCGCAAGGTCGATGGCGCGGCCCGAGTGCACAATGCCGGCATTGTTGACCAGGATCGTCACCGTACCGAAAACCCTTTCGGCGGCATCGAACGCCGCCTGCATACCCGCGCGATCTCGGACGTCGGCCTCGACCGCGATGGCGCGACCGCCCGATTGCTCGATCCGTACCTTGACCGCGTCGAGCCGATCGGCCCGCCGCGCCACCAGAACGACCGCGGCGCCGTTCGCCGCCAGAATTTCGGCGAAGCGCACGCCGAGGCCGCTGGATGCGCCGGTCACCAGCGCCACCTTTCCGGCGAGGTCGAAGATTTGTGTTGCGGTCATGCGCCCTCCCGATGAACCGTCTCGTCCGCAAACGTGTTTGATCGCGGGTATGGTCTCCCTATATGAAGAAGCGAGGTCGTCACAGAGCCTTTATGTCAAAACCGGGAAGAGCGGAGCGTTCGGTCTCCCCGCGGTTACTTTTTGGCGGCCAATCATCAAACCGGTCGAACTAGCGACCACGGTTTTTGGGCGGTTGTCCTGCGCGATGTGACAGCGCGCATCGACACACTATAATGCCGGTTCCGGGAAACCGCGAATGGAGAGACGTGCGATGGCGCACGATCACGACGAAGATCATCACGAGCACAGATCGGAGTTATCCGAGATGCAATTGCGCGTGCGGGCGCTGGAAACCGTGCTCGCCGAGAAGGGCTACCTCGATCCGGCGGCGCTCGACGTGATGATCGAGGCCTTCGAAACCAAGATCGGCCCGCACAACGGCGCAGGGGTCGTAGCGAAGGCCTGGGCCGATCCTGAATTCAAGCGCGCGCTGGTCGAGGATGCAACCAAAGCCGTGCGTTCGCTCGGCTTGATCAACCGCGTCGGCGATCACCTGATTGCCGTCGAGAACACGCCCGGTCTCCACAACACGATCGTATGCACCCTGTGCTCCTGTTATCCGTGGGAAGTGCTCGGGCTGCCGCCGGTCTGGTACAAATCCGCGCCTTATCGCTCGCGCGCAGTCAGCGATCCGCGCGGCGTGCTCGCCGATTTCGGCCTCTCCCTGCCGGCTGACACGCAAATCCGCGTGTGGGATTCAACGGCGGAGACGCGCTTTATCGTCGTGCCGATGCGGCCGGCGGGCACCGAAGGCTGGAGCGAAGAAAAACTCGCCGCGCTGGTCACGCGCGACTGCATGATCGGCACCGGCCTGCCGAAAAATGCTGCGGACGTTGCGTGATGGACGGCGTTCACGACATGGGCGGCATGCACGGTTTCGGCAAAGTCGAGCCCGAGGAGAACGAGCCGGTGTTCCACGCTGCGTGGGAGGGACGCTGCCTGGCGCTCAACCGCGCCATGGGGGCGATCGGCGCCTGGACCATCGACGAGGGGCGAGCCGGCATCGAGGCACTGCGGCCGGACGTTTATCTCTCGCGATCCTATTACGGGAAATGGGCGCTGCGGCTCGAAAACATGGTCATCGAGCGCGGCCTTGCCGAAACCGATGAACTGGCTGCCGGTCATGCGCTGCACGCCGCCAAGCCGCTCAAGCGCAAGCTTGGGATCGCCGATATTCCTCGAACGCTGACGCGCGGCTCGTTCGGCCGGCCGGCAGAAGCGCCCGCCGGCTTCACGGTCGGCGAGCGCGTCCGCACCAAGAACATTCATCCGCCAACGCATACGCGGCTGCCGCGTTACGCGCGCGGCCATGCCGGCGTGATCGAAGCGATCCGCGGCTGTCATGTATTTCCCGACTCGACAGCGATCGGGGCGGGCGAGAACCCGCAATGGCTGTACACGGTGCTGTTCGAGGGCCGCGAATTATGGGGTGAGGCGGCCGACCCAACGCTCAAGGTCTCGATCGAAGCGTTCGAGGCCTATCTGGAACCGGTGGAGCGATGAGCAACGCCGAGGGTCCGGTGTTTCGCGAGCCCTGGGAGGCGCAAGCCTTCGCGATCGCGCTGTCACTCAATGAGCGCGGCGCGTTTTCTTCGAACGAGTGGGCCGCCGTCCTCGGCGAGGAAATTAAGAAGGCGCAGGCGGCCGGCGATCCCGACACTGGCGAAACCTACTATCACCACTGGCTTGCAGCGCTTGAGCGGCTTGTTGCCGCGAAAGGTTTTGCCGACGCGGAGACGCTCTCGCGGACCCGCGAAGCTTGGCAGCGCGCATGTGCACGCACCCCGCACGGAGCGCCGATCGAGCTACGGCCCGGCGACTTCGTCTCATAAGGGCCAGATCGGCGCATCGGTGCCGAGCGGCACCGATGGCCTGACCCATTGCGCGGGCGTGGCCGAAAGCTGCGCCGCGTGCCGCACGGCACGCATCGCGCCAAATGGCGACGAACTGTCCTCAAGCAGATCGACTACGTCCTCGCGCGATGGCAGTGGACAAGAAAAGCCACCCTCGATGCGGCCCAGATTCCACAACCATCGTCCGGTCGCGGCCAGCGAAACGCGCACCAGCCAGCTGCCGCCTTCGCTGGCTTGGCGGATGCGCGCGGTGATCGCGCCGAACGCCAGCAGATATCCGGTCGCATGATCGAGCGCCTGGCAAGGCAGCTCTTTAGGTCCTTCCACACCGGCGGCTTGCGCCTCAGCGGCGTTGAAGCCGGTCGCCGTTTGCACCAGCGAGTCGAAGCCGCGGCGTGACGCCCATGGTCCCGCGTCGCCATAAGCCGAGAGCGTGCCGTACACGATGCCGGGACGCAGCGCCGCTACATCGGAGAATCCGAATCCACGCGACGCAAGGGCACCGGGCCGGAAGGCTTGCAGAAAAATGTCAGCATCCGCGACGAGTTGTTCCAAGGCTGTCCTGCCGTCCGCCGTGGCGATATCGGCATAAGCGGAAAGCTTGCCGCGGCCGGTATCCTTCACCAGCCAATCGATGAAAGGCAGACCGGGCGCCGAAATGCGCATCACGTCCGCACCGTGTGCCGCCAGCGCGCGCCCCGCGACCGGGCCGGCGATAATGCGTGTCAGATCAAGGACACGAAGGCCCGAAAGCGAATTTTGAGCCGTCGGAAGTGGCCGCGCCGGCGCTTCGCCGATTTTCTCGATCCGCACCACGGACATCCTAGAAACCGCCGCCGCGTGCGGATGCTTGGCCCACTCGCCCGGCGGCCGCATCGCAGCCACGACGCAGTCGCTTTCGTAGGCCGCTGTCTCGAAGGCAACCGCTTCCCATTTGTTGAGCGCGTCCCCGACTGACGCGCCGGTCGGAGCGCAGCCAAGCAGCCGGATGACGTTCTCGCGATGCTGGGGAAAATTCATGTGCAGCCGAACGAAGCCGCCGTCGCCGGTGCGGTAGGCGCCAGACAGCGGATCGCCATACGTCGCCGGCGCGGTTCCGTCGATCGTAAGATAATGCTCGCTGCGAAACTCGATCGCTGCATGGCGCATGTCCACGCTGACCCGCCGGCGCTTCGCACCGGCGCGGTGGCGCAGCTCCGCCGCCGCGAGCCCGACCGCGGCGATGCAAGCCTGAGCGGCCGCACCGACGCGAAACGAAGACGGGAGCACGGGCTCGCTGCCGATGAGGTGCAGATGGTCAAGCGCGGTCGCGTCTGCGCCAACGAGCCGCCAAAGGTTGGCAACGATATCGGCGGGCGAGCTGGCGCTGGTCACGACCGTTGCTTCTTCCGCCGCGGGCGCAGCCGCCGCAAGCTATTGCCGGACGGCTTCGGCAACGTCGCCGTCTTTCACCAAGGCCGCGACGAGATCTGCCGCCGGCATGGCGCGGGATCGCGCAACGCCTTGTCCGGCCCAGAGCGAGATAAAGTCGGCAACGCCTTGCTGTCCAGCGGCATTACGCATCGGCCGCGTGAGGTCGTTCTGCTGCCGTAATGGCAGAATCGAATGCTCCTTGCCGGTGACCATGGCAATGAACGCGTTTGTCAGGCCACGCGCCGGTCGTCCCGAGAAGGCACGGGTGATGACCGTGGTGTTGCTCTTGGCTTCAAGGAGCGCACGCTTGTAAATCGGCGGCGCGCCGGATTCCGGGCAAGGTAGGAAGGCGGTGCCAAGTTGCACGGCGTCGGCGCCCGCCTTGAGGCAAGCCGCGACATCGCGGCCGTCCATGATACCGCCCGACGCGACTACCGGCAGCTTCACGCTTTCGCGAATTTCGCGCACGAGCCTGGCGAGCGGAACCATGGACTCCTCAAACGGCGCGGCAAAAGTGCCGCGATGCGCCCCCGCTTCGGCACCCTGGGCGACAACCGCATCGACCCCCGCTTGCGCGAGCCGGCGCGCTTCCTCCGCCGTCGTCGCAGTACCGATGATGGCGATACCGCGGTCCTTCAACGCCGCGATCTGCACGGACGATGGC
>Ga0182024_10024904_pt1 | contig 10602 bp, 10 predicted proteins | sample P32metaG_FD_120480 | JGI IMG/M metagenome (GOLD analysis project Ga0182024, IMG submission 120480) | Permafrost microbial communities from Stordalen Mire, Sweden - P3-2 metaG (Illumina Assembly) | ecosystem: Environmental > Terrestrial > Soil > Wetlands > Permafrost | place: Sweden: Stordalen...
GCCGTATTTCGTCGACGCGAGCCGCCGCGGCTACAGCGGTGTGGCGCTCTACTCGCGGCGGGAGCCGCTCTCCGTGCGGCGTTCGCTGGGCTGGGACGACATGGATTCCGAGGGACGCTTCGTGCAGGCCGACTTCGGCGCCGTGACCGTTGCGTCGCTGTACGTGCCTTCGGGCATCAGCGGTCCCGCGAGGCAGACCTTCAAGATGACGTTCCTCGAGCGTTTGCTCGCGGTGCTAGCGCAGTTGCGGCATTCCGGCGGCGCTCACATAGTCTGCGGCGACTTCAACATCGCGCACAAACCGATCGACACCTACAACTTCGCTCGGAACAGCCACGTCACGGGCTCGCTTCCCGAAGAGCGCGCCTGGATGGACACGCTGATCGAACGCCTTGGCTGGGTCGATGCCTTCCGCGTCGTCAACCAGGAGGCAAAGCAGTACACGTGGTGGTCGAACTGGCCGGCCGCCTGGGAACGAAACTTGGGATGGCGGATCGACTATCAGATGATAACGCCCGACCTCGTGCCGCGCGTGCAGCGCGCTTCCATTTACAAAGAGGCACGCTTCAGCGAACACGCGCCGCTCACGATCGATTACGACCTTTCCCTAATTGCGTGAGAACTTTCGGGGGAATCAGACAGATGAGCGTTCCGCGTGTCGCGGACGCGTCCGAGAGTGCAACACCGGCGAGCGCGGCTTTTTTTAGCTCGACATTGGCGTTGCCGATGATCCGGCCGATCGTGGCGCTCATCGTCGGTTCGTGACCGACGAGCATGATCGCCCCGGCCTTATCGTGCTCGCCGAGGATCTCGGAGAGCCGTCTGGCATCGAAGCCGTCCGCAAGCCGTTCGTCTTCGACGATGTCGTCGCGTAGTTTCAGGCGATCGGCCACGATCTCGGCCGTCTGGCGCGCGCGCAGCAGCGGACTCGTCACGATGACGTCGAGCTGCAGCGAGAGATCGGCGATCGCACGCGCCTCACATTCCATTCGCTCGATCCCCCCGTGCGTCAGCGGCCGGTCGAAATCGGGCCCGGTCCACTCGTCAGGTTCGACGGCAATTCCGTGCCGCAAGAAATAGCAGTTCACGGGAGTCGGGATTCGCACGCCTTCCAGTCGACGTTGGCGAAAAACGCCTCGACGTACTTACCTTTGTCGGCCGGCTTGTAGTCTTTGATGTAGGCGTGCTCCCATACATCCATCACAACGACCGGAACAAAGCCGGCTAGATTCCCGTTCTCGTGATCGCTGATCCAGTGATTGGTGACCTGTCCGTTGGTAGTATCGCAGTATGCGATCGCCCAACCGACGCCGCGCATGCCGCCCACGGCCATGAAGTCTTTCTTCCATTCTTCGAAGCCGCCGAAAGCCTCGCCGAGGGCGTTATAGAGCCGGCCGGTGCCGATCTCGCCCGGCGCCTTGGCCATATTGTCGAAGTAGTATTCGTGGAGGCGCATGCCGTTGTACTCGCAGCCCAGACGGCGCACCAGCTCGGCATAGGCCGGATCTGCGCCGGAGGCTTTACCGGCCTGTCGGATCGCGCCCAGACGCTCGTTCAACAGATTTGTGTTCTTGACATAGCCTTCGTAGAGCGAGAAATGCATCTCGAGCGTCGCGTCGGAGATGCCGTTCAGTCCGGAAAGGGCCCATTTCTTAGGTGAATATATCTTCATAGCAAACGAGTACCCATTTAGCCCCGGTTCAACCCGTTGGGAGTACGGAATGCAACCGCGTTACCGCAGGGCGAATGCGCCGACGACCGCTCCTCCAAGAATCAAAATCGCGGGGTTGAGGCGCGTGCGCATTGTGGCCGCGAACACGAGGAGCGCAACGGCGACAGTTACCCAGCCGGTAACCGCGGTTTTGCCGAACGTGATGAGGCCGGCGACGGCAAGACCAATCGCCACCGGTCCAAGCCCTTTTTGAATGGACGCTCGCCACGGCCAGTTCTCGAGCCGCTTCCAAAGGCCGCCGACGGCTAACGTTAAGATGCCCGTCGGGACAAAGAAAGCAAATGCGGCGACCAGCGCGCCGGGGATCCCGGCGACGCGTTCGCCGATGGTCGCAACCATCATCATGTTCGGGCCGGGGGACATTTGGCCGACGCTATAGATATGAATCAGCTGCGGATAGGTGAGCCAGCGGTGGGTTTCGGTGACCAGAACTTTCATTTCCGGAAAGGCCGCCATGCCGCCGCCGATCGTTAGCAGCGATAGGTACGCAAATACGCGCGCTATTGCAGGGATCTGATCCATGCGTGCTCCTCCTTCCTGTGGTCGCCGGGCTTACGGGGCCGAAAGGCAAAGATCGAGAGTGCGCCGACCGAGAGCAGCACGACCGGCACCGAAAGCTTGAAGTAGTTGATGCCGAGGATCGCCGCTAGGATGAAGAACGCTTCGTAAAAGCCTTTCACCGTCTTCTTTCCGATTTGATACCACGTCGCCGCGATCAGCCCGGTCGCCGCCGCCGCGACGCCGCGGAGCATCGCCGTGACCAAGGGCCGGCTCCCTTCCGCGCCGTACGCGAATCCGGCGGCGGTCATCAGAATCAGGGCCGGCAAACACATTCCGATCATTGCCGCGACTGCGCCAGGCGTTCCGCGCAGGCGCTGGCCCGCAAGGATCGCCATGTTCGTCGCATTCAAGCCCGGCAACGTGTTGCTCAGCGACATCAGCTCGAGAAACTCGGTATCGGTCAACCACTTCTTTTTAGTAACTAGCGCGCTGCGCAGATAGGCCACGACTCCGCCGCCGAAGCTCGTTGCCCCGATCTGCAGAAATACGCCAAAGATCGCCGGTATTGAGACCGGTTGCGAATGGGTGCTTGGTGGCGACGTCGCTGCTGTTTTACTCATGACTTTGGGGCGGGTTGCCTTTCAGTTGGTAGACGAGACCGGTCTTCGTCGTTCCGAGCAAGAGCCAACCCGTGGCAACCTGCTGCAGCTTGATGAAGAGTTCTTCGACGCGTTGCTTGATCACCTGGTGCACGTCCTCGCGCCGGTCGAACCTCGCTTGATAGGCGAACTCGCCACACATCACGTGGTGGTCGCCGAGCGAACGCCAAAGTGAGATGTTCGACTTCGTAATCATGCCTTTTCCGAAGTCGATCGGTCCGAGATCCATCAGCACCTCTTCGACGAGGGTCGAGTTCACCAACTCGACTCTTTCTTCCAGGTCGCCGACCAGGCCGGCAATTGCAGGAAGCGCCTTCGCGATGACTCGCAGGTTCGTGCGGTCGGCCCCGTGCACGGAACTCATCGGAAAGATGCAGTTGTGCGAATACAATAGGCGGAATCCGCCCGGACCATCTTTGAGGGGCAGCGCTTCGGCCTTAAACTTCGTCCGATACGGGCCGGCGATTTTTGGTCGCACGTCTATTGAGGAGGTCTTTTGCATATCGGTATTGCGGAATTTGAAGACGACCTCGGGATCGCTCGTGGGGAAGCCGTCTTGGTAGTCGTTACGGCGCCGCAAGATGAACGAGTTATTGTAAAGTCGGAAGTCGGCCGTATCGAGGAACATGACCTCCCTGATACGGGGCCTCGCTTTGGCGAGGTCGGCCGGCTTGTAGGTGACTCCCCTAACCTTGCCGGCCGCCTCTGCGACGAGATCGCTAAACATTTTAAAACCGCGGACCGTCGCGAAGAAATCCGGCTTGAGAATCACCTTCGCGTCGAAAAACTGGATGCGATCCTGCGGATTGCCGTCGGCATAGCCTGGGGCTTGAGTTTCCATTTCGACCCGTAGTTCTGCGCCCAATCGCCTCAAGCATCCAAGAGGCTTGCAGGCCGCTTGAATGAAAGCGCCGCCCTATGAGCACCTGGCAGACGCGGCTTCTACACTCCCAAACGCGTATTCCGCAGGGATATCGTTCGCTTGCGACGCCGGTCTACCGCGGCTCGACGACGCTCTTCGCCAACGCGGCCAGCGTCACCGACGACTGGGACCAGGAGCGCGCGGGGTATACGTACGGCCTCTACGGAACGCCGACGTCGCTCGAACTTGCCGCGCGCATCTGCGAGCTCGAATCGGGCCGGCACACGATCCTCACGCCAGGCGGACAATCCGCCATCTCGCTCGTCGACTTTGCGTTGTTGAAAGCCGGCGATCATATTCTGGTTCCTCAGAGCGTGTATCGTCCAAACAGGCAGCTCACCACGTCGCTGCTCGCGCGATTCGGCGTAACCGCAACCTTTTACGATCCGACGATCGGCGCCGAAATTGGCGACCTATTCAATGAAAAAACGCGGCTGGTTTGGACCGAAAGCCCTGGCTCGGTCACGATGGAAGTGCAGGACCTGCCGGCCATCGTTGAGGCGGCGCATAAGCGCGACGCATTGGTCGCACTCGACAATACGTGGTCGGCGGGAGTGTTGCTCGACGCGTTCGCGCACGGCGTTGACGTCACGATGCAGGCGATCACCAAAAATATCGGCGGCCACAGTGACGTGCTGCTCGGGTCGGTAACGGTACGCGACGAGGCGCTCTATCGCCGCCTCGGGGATGCCCGGCAAGTGATCGGCGCCGCCGTCTCGCCCGACGACTGCAGTCTCGCGCTGCGCGGGCTGCAAACGCTTGCCGTACGTCTCGACACGATCGAACGCTCTGCGCTGGCGATTGCCAACTGGCTCGCGGACCGCTCCGAAGTCGAGCGAGTGCTCCATCCAGCGTTCCCATCGTGCCCGGGCCACGAGTTCTACGCGCGCGATTTCCTCGGCTCGTCGGGCGTCTTTTCCATCGTCTTGCGGCCGGGACCGACGCGCGAAGCGGTCGCGGCCTTCGTCGATGCGTTACAGCTCTTCGAAATCGGCTATAGCTGGGGAGGAACGACCAGCCTTGCGGTCGCGTACACGATCGGGCGCGCTTCCGGCCGTCCGGCGTACGACCACCGGCTGGTGCGCTTCAGCGTGGGTCTCGAATCCACGAGCGATCTCATCGGCGATCTCGAGAGAGCGTTCTCGCAGCTCGAAGTGTGATTTTCAGGGCTTCGCCGGCGCTGCGGGTTTGAAACGGGCGAAGCCTTTCGCGGCGATGCCGCTCGCGGCGAGGGCGAGAAGCGCCGACGCGATCATGGCGCCGCGAAATCCGCCGACGTAGGAAGCCGACATAGTAACGACGACGCCGAGAAGCGCAACGCCGATCAGTCCCGCCGTTCGCGCGACCGCATTGTTGACGCCCGACGCGACGCCCGAGTGTTCGACTGGAACCGAGTTCATCACCGTCGTCGTCAGCGGGGCGACGAAGAGCGCGCCTCCGCATCCCAAGATCGTCGCCGCCGGAAAGAAGGTCGTCCAATAGGACCCGTCGCTTCCGGGCAATGCATAGGCCAAGAATCCAAAACCAGTGACGATCGCCCCGAGAATCAGTGGCTTGCGTGCGCCGATCCGCGCGACTAAGCCGCCGGACCAGCGCGATGCCACGACCATGATGAAGATGAACGGCAGGAGCGCGGCGCCCGCCTGCGTGGGTGAGTAATGATGGACGTTGATGAGCACGAACGGCACGAAGTAGAGGCTGCCGCCGATCGCGGTGTAGAGAAAGAACGTGTAGATATTGGCGGCGCTAAAATCTCGCGAAGCGAAGAGATCGCAACGCACCATCGGGTCGCGCGTGCGCCGCTCGAAAAGAACGAAGGCGCAGAGCACCGCGATTCCAACTATCGTGGTGCCGAGCGCTTCGGCCGTGATGCGTCCGGAGTTCATCGCGATGAGTCCGTAGACCAGCAAACCGAGTCCGAGCGTCGCCAGTGTCGCGCCGACGACGTCGATCCGCCGATCGGCCGACTCGTCGCGGCTCTCCGGAACGCCCAACTTGAGTACGCCGAGTACTACGATCGCAACCGGGATGTTAATCACGAAGACGTAGCGCCACGAAAACTCCTGCGTGAGCCAGCCGCCGATAATCGGTCCGCAGGCCGCCGTCAAGGCCGAGAAGCCCGACCACAGACCGATCGCGCGGCCTCGCTCTTCTCCCGAGTAGGCGGCGCTGATCAACGACAGGCTGCCGGGCGTCAGCAGTGCTCCGCCGATCCCTTGGATGCAGCGAGCTGCGACGAGCATCTCGATACTGCCGGCGAGCGCGCACGCGATGGAAGCCGCCGCGAAGAGCACGACGCCCCACGCGAAGACCTTGCGGCGGCCGTAGAGGGCCCCCAGCGCTCCGCCCAGCAGAATCAGCGCCGAGAGGAAGAGCGCGTAACCTTCGATCACCCACTGCGTCTGGCCGTTTGTGGCGTGAAGCTCGCGCTGAAGTACCGGCAGCGACACGTTGACCGCCGTGCTGTCGATGAAGGACATCGCCGACCCGAGAATCGCCGCGATAAGAACCCATGGCAGCTTCACCAGGCGCCCTTCTTCATCCAACTGGTGTCATCCTGAGCTTGTCGAAGGGTCCCGAGGTGAGCGAACTCCTGGATCGGCCCCTGCGGACGGCAATCTTGGCGGCCGCCGACAATCCGATCGTGCGCCGCGGCGTGACCCGCTACGGCATGCGCTTAGGCGCGCGGCGTTTCGTCGCGGGCGAGAGCATCGCGGATTTCTTGCCGGTTGCGCGCGAAGCGAACCGGCGGGGTTTCTCGGTCGCGGCGACGCTGCTCGGCGAGAGCATCCGCGACGCCGCGCAGGCACGTGGCGTGACCGACGAGTACTGCCGGCTCCTGCAAGCCTTTGCGCAGGAAGAGCTCGACGCCAACGTCGCCTTTAAGCTAACGCACGTCGGCCTCGATATCAGTCCCGAACTCGCGCTCGAAAATGCATCGCGCATCGCCGCGCAGGCGCAAGCGACAGATAACACTGTGCGGCTCGATATGGAACAATCGAGTTATGTCGACGCGACCTTGCGGATTTGTCGCGTTCTCCAGGAGCGCTACGGCTGCGCCGGCTTCGTCTTGCAATCGTATCTCTATCGCAGCGAGTCGGATCTGCGCGCGATGCTGCCCTCCGCGCCGAACGTCCGCATCGTCAAAGGCGCCTATCTGGAACCGCCCTCGCTCGCCTTCGCTCACAAGCGTGACGTCGACGAAAACTACGTCAAGCTCGCGGAGCTCGCGCTTTCGCACGACGGCTACACGGCCATCGCGACGCACGATGCAGCGATCGTGGCTCGTATCGAAGAGTTCGCTGCGGTCCGCGGCTTGCCCAAACGCGGCCGCTTCGAGTTTCAAACCCTCTACGGCATCGCCGAGCCGCTCGCTCGCGGCCTGGTCGAGCGTGGATATCGCGTGCGACTCTCGGTGCCGTACGGCTCGTTTTGGTTTCCATATTTGATGCGCCGCTTGGCCGAGCGCCCCGCAAACGTCGGGTTCTTTCTTAAGAACGCCTTCGCGCCGCGATGAGCGCCATAGCCGGAATCTGGGCCGCGGCGCTCACGCCCGTCACAGCGGATTTTCAACCTGACGCCGCTAAAGCGATCCCGTATTATCGCGAGCTGCTCGAAAACGGCTGCGACGGAATCAACATTCTTGGAACGACCGGCGAGGCAATGTCGTTGAGCGTCGAGCAGCGCGTGCAATACATGCGTTCGCTTGCGTCGAGCGGCCTGCCGATGGCACGAATGATGGCCGGGACCGGCGGGGCCGCGCTCGACGACGCCGTTGAACTGACGCGCGCCGCGCTCGATTGCGGCTTCGCCGCGGCGTTGATCATGCCGCCCTTCTTTTATCGCGAAGCGTCCGACGACGGAATCGCCGCGTTCTTCGATACTCTGCTCGCGCGCGCGAAGCCGGCGCGCAAGAGTGTGCTACTTTACAACTTCCCTCGGATGAGCGGAGTCGCGTTGCATGCCGATCTCGTCGATCGGCTCGTCGAAGCATCGGGCGACGGCATCTTTGGGATGAAAGACAGCTCCAACGACGCGCGCCTGCAGTCCGAAATCATTGGGCGCCGTCCCGAGTTCTCGATCTTTCCCGGCTCGGAGAGCGATCTGGCGGAGGCGAAGAGACGCGGCGCCGCCGGATGCATCTCGGGCAGCGTCGCGCTGTGGCCTCAGCTGGCGAAGAACGTCTTCGAAAGCGGCGACGAGGCGCAAGCCTCGGAGCTGAATCGGCGTCGGGCCGCGCTTGACGGCGTACCGCTCGTCGGCGCGATGCGCTATCTTACCGCAGCGCTGCGCGGCGAGCCCGAATGGGGGCACACGATGCCGCCGCAGGAACCGCTCTCGGTCGAGCAACGGGAATGGCTCGATCGCTCGTTAGCCTCGATATAGGATGCGGCGACGATCGTTTCTCAATGAGTACGCGGTAAGGTTACCGCTTTCATCCGAGCAGTAAACCCAGCCGTTGACCACGATCGGGCTCTGCCAGTGAATCCCCCCGATCGAGCCGCCGGCGCTGCGGTTGGCGCTGCTCCAAAGCTCGCTCCCGCTCAGTGCGTTGAGCGCGACGATCGCGCCGTCAAACGCAACGAAGACGATGCCGTTGGCGACAACCGGCGACGAACCCTCACCGTAACTGCTCCCCGGGCTCGCCTGCCAGATGCCGGCGAGTTCGCTAACGCCGGACTTGTTCGTCTTGAGCCGATACGCCGTCACTTCGCTGCTAAATCCCAAGAATATCCAGGCGTTGTTCGATGCATCGGTCCAGACCGCGGGAGCCGAGAAGAGGCCGCCGGGCAGATCGACGAGCTGCAGCTCACCTCCGACGCCGGGCAGCGCGGCGCGATTGAGCAGCTTGAGTATTGCGTCCTTGCCGCCTTCTACGATCATGTACGGCGTCTGGCTCCTCGCTTGATCCGGTAAAATTCCCGGCGACGAGCTTCCCAAGTCGGTGTCGCCTTCCTGGAGTTGCTTATAATCGGTAGGCGTGTAACTCCCGAGCAGGTTTGAAAGGTCGGCGCCGAGCGACAAAAGCGAGTCGCCGTAGTTATCGCCGCCGTGGGCTGCATCGAACTGGCCGTTTCCGGTGGCGGCGTAGATGCGCCCGTCCATCGACGAATCCGGGTCCACGACCGCGCCCCCGCGCCCCCAAATTCCCGATCGCTGCTGCGCACACGTATGCGCTCTGACGAGTTTGCGATACTTGCTGCAAAGAGAGTTGAAGATGGTCGTCTTGCCGGTGCTCAGCTCGACGGCGACGACGTGGCCGTCGTAGGGCGGCGCGTCGCCGTTATAGCCTGACGTGACGGCATAGAGGTATCCGTTGGCGACGTTGAGCGGTGAGGCGTCCTTCTCGGTTAAGGGCAAGAGCGTGATGCGCACGGGAAATCCCGGTGCACGTTCCTCACGGCCCGTTGCTGCTGAGAGCTTATGCACCATGCCGTCGATTCCAGGGACGTAGATGCTGGTTCCCGACGGGTCTGCCGCCGGTGTGGAATCGGTGACGGTCGAACCGTGCGTCCTAAAACGCCAGACGATCTTGCCGGTGGTCGCCTCGATGCCGAGCGTTACGCCGTCGAGCCTCGTCTGGAAGAGCATCGGCATCTCTACGCGTCCGATCCGAACGTGTTCGAGCAAAATGGGCGTCGAATCCGCAACGGCGCCGAGCGAAACTTGCCACCGTTTGTGCAAGCGATGGACGTTGCCGACCGTCAACGTGTGTTCGTCTGAGTTGAACCCACTGCGCGCCGTATCGAAGGCGAAGAGCGGCCAATTCGTCGCGAAGGCTGGATGAGGCGCCGCAACGAGCAGCCCCGCTAAGAGGGCCGCCGTTGAAAACGCTCTGCTCGTGGGCGAGTAATCTGAGTGTCGCATTGGCGTTACCTCAAAGAATACGCCGTGAGGTTACCGCTCTCATCGGAGCAGTAGACCGAGCCGTTGACCACGATCGGGCTTTGCCAGTGAATCGAACCAATGTTGCCGTGGGCACTCGTTAGGGCGCTGCTCCACAGTTCTTTTCCATTGATCGCGTCGAGCGCGACGAGCGCATCGTCGAAGGCGACGAACACGATGCCGTTGGCGACGACCGGCGACGAGCCCTCACCCGAACTGTTGCCGGGACTCGCCTGCCAGACACTCGCGAGCTGACTGACACCCGACGAGTTCGTCTGCACCTGGTACGACACGACCTCGTAGCTGAAGCCTAAGAATATCCAGGCGTTGCTCGAGCCGTTGGTCCAGATGGCGGGAGCGGAGAAGAGGCCGCCGGGCAGGTCGACTTCTTGCAGCTCACCTCCGAGGCCGGGCAGCGCGGCGCGGTTGAGCAGCCGCAGGATCGCGTCCTTGCCGCCCTGCACGATCATGTACGGAGTCTGGCTCGATGCTTGGTCGGGCAGAACGCCCGGCGACGAGCTTCCGAGATCGGTGTCGCCGTTTTCGAGCTGCTGATAATCGGTTGGCGTGTAACTGCCGAGCAGGCTCGAGAGATCTTCGCCGAGCGACAAGAGCGAGTCGCCGTAGTTATCGCCGCCCGAGCCGGCATCGAACTGGCCGTTTCCGGTAGAGGCGTAGATTCGGCCGTTCATCGACGAATCCGGATCCACGACCGCGCCCCCGCGCCCCCAAATTCCCGAGCGCTGCTGCGAGCACGTATTCGCTTTGACCAGTTTCCGATAGGTGCTGCAAAGCGAGTTGAAAACGGTCGTCTTACCGGTGCTCAGCTCGACGGCGACGACATGGCCGTCGTAAGGCGGCGCGTCGCCGTAATAACCCGACGTGACCGCATAGAGATAGCC
>Ga0182024_10024905_pt1 | contig 10601 bp, 12 predicted proteins | sample P32metaG_FD_120480 | JGI IMG/M metagenome (GOLD analysis project Ga0182024, IMG submission 120480) | Permafrost microbial communities from Stordalen Mire, Sweden - P3-2 metaG (Illumina Assembly) | ecosystem: Environmental > Terrestrial > Soil > Wetlands > Permafrost | place: Sweden: Stordalen...
CCCGGATCGCGGAAGAACATGATCACGCGGCCATTTGGCGCGAAGGTTGGACCTTCGTTGTGAAAGCCCTCGGTGAGGATGCGCTCTCCGCTGCCGTCCGGCTTCATCACGCCGATCGCGAACTTGCCCTCGGCCTGCCTGGTGAAGGCGATGTAATCGCCGCGCGGCGACCACACCGGCGTCGAGTAGCTGCCGTCGCCGAAGCTGATGCGCTGCGCCTGCCCTCCGGCCGAAGGCATGATGTAGATCTGCGGGTGTCCGCCGCGATCGGACTCGAAGCAAATCTGATTGCCGTCGGGCGAATAGGACGGCGCGGTATTGATCGCCGGCGTATCGGTCAGCCGCGTCGTCGCCTTCGAGCGCAGGTCCATGACGAAAATGTTGGAGTTCGAGCCCTCTTGCAGGCTCATGATGACGCGCTGTCCGTCCGGCGAAAAACGCGGCGAGAAGCTCATGCCGGGAAAGTTTCCGACGATCTCGCGCTGACCGGTCTCGATGTTGAAGAGATAGACCCGCGGATCGCCCTGGCCGTAGGCCATGTAGGTGATCTCTTGCGTCGAGGGCGAAAACCGCGGCGTGAGCACGAGATCGTCGCCGCGCGTGAGATAGCGCACATTGGCGCCATCCTGATCCATGATGGCGAGCCGCTTGATGCGCCGCTCCGCGGGCCCGGTTTCGTCGATGAACACGATGCGGGTGTCGAAATAGCCCTTCTCGCCGGTGAGCCGCTGGTAAATCGCATCGGAGATGATGTGAGCGATGCGGCGCCAATTGTCGGGCGTGGTGGAATAGAGCTGGCCGGCAAGCTGCTGGCCGGCGAGAACGTCCCACAGCCGGAACTCGGCGCTCAGGCGCCCATCGCTCTGCCGCGTGATGCGGCCGGTGACGAGCGCCTGCGCATTGATGGTGCGCCAGTCGGGGAAGCGCGGTACCGCGTCGACGCTGGTGATGGTCTCGATAAAGGCCGAGGGATCGATCGGCGCGAACAGGCCGCTGCGCTGCAAGTTCGCGGTGATGATCTGCGTGACGCCGAGCGCGGTGTCGTTATCGGTGGCAGCGCCGCCGATGAAATTCGGGACCGCGATCGGCAGCGGCTGAAAGTTGCCCTCGGTGATATCGAGGCGGGTCACAGCGGCGGCGTAACGTGCCGACAATGTCAATCCGCCGACAACCGCGCCGAGCGCAAGCGCGCGCCGGCGCGTCACGGACAATTCAGGCCAAAAACTGGACATCTGCCAAGGCGTCATGGTGTTTGAAATTGGCGGTCAGCCGCCGAGCAATTCATGAGGATCGAATTTGAGCTCCAGGTCTTTCCATTGGTCGTAATGTTCGGCTTTGAGCATTGTGAATGGCTGGCACAGCAGCAGCGCGCGCTTGGCGCTCTCGGCGAGCGCCGGACCTAACTGGGATGCCGTGCCTTCGACCAGAACCGGTTCACTCACCATCGAACCGTCCGGCTTGAACAGAACGCGCAGCACGACATAAAGCCTCGAATTGGCATCGACGCCGGGCGGCGGGCTCCAGCAGCTCGAAATGCGCGCGCGCAACGCATCGATCTCGCCCTGCGACATCTGCGCGGCCTGCGCGCCGTTCGATGCGCCGAGATTGGCCGTGCTGTTGAGCGTTTCGGCGGCCGCCATCTGGCGCTGCGGCGTGCGCTTGTCGAGCAGCGCTGCGACCTGATCGGCATCGAATTTGGGAGAATCCTGTGCCGGCTTCTGCGGCGCCGGCTGATTATCCGGCTTCAGCGGATCCTTGGCCGCATCCTTCTTCAATAGATCGGCGATCTGATCGGGCTTGTAATCCGGCGGTTTGGGCTTCTCGGCCTTATCCGCTTGCTTGGTATCCGGCTTGGGCTGCGGCTTGGACTTGCTCGTGTCGGTGGTGATTGCAGGCTTGTCGGCGACCTTGGGAGCGAGCTGATCGACGGGCTTCAGCGCGTCGATCTTGTCGGCAAGCGGCTTCTGATCCTCGGTCTTGGCCTGCGGGGCGTTCTTGACACCTTGGCCAAGCTTCGAGAAATCGGTCGCGGAAATGAAACTGACCGGCATCGAAACCGTCGCCGGCGCCTCCATCGGCTGGGCCGAGAGCGTTACGAGCGCCAAGATGAGCGCGCAAGCGTGGCCGACGCACGAGACGGTTAGGCCGGATCTGATCCCCCGATCTTCACTCATTGCCCGCCCTGCTCGACCTCGCTCACAAGCGCGACCCGGTGGTAACCGGCGCCCGAAATTCGTCCCATCACGCGCATCATCGTACCGTAGTCAACCTTCGTGTCGCCACGCACATAGATGAGCTCGTTGGGATTGGCCGCGCGAGCTTCGATGATCGCCTTGAGCTTCGGTACCAGATCGTCAATCTTGATTTCGCTGTTTTGCAGAAAAATCTGTCCGGAAACGTTCACCGAGACGGTCAGCGGCTCATTATTCTGGTCAAGCGCCTTGGCCTGGCTTTGCGGTAGATCGATCGGCACGCCGACCGTGAGCAGCGGCGCCGACACCATGAACACGATGAGCAGCACCAGCATGACGTCCACGAACGGCGTCACGTTGATCTCGCTCATCACCGGGCGCCGCCGGCGTTTGCCGCCGCGGGCCGAGACCGCGCTTATCGTCCCCGCTGCCATGATCCCGGTGCCCTTGCCCTCACCCGCGCTCGTCGATCTGCCGCGACAGGATCGCGGTAAACTCGTCGGCAAAACCCTCCAGCCGCTGGGCCTGCCGGTTCACCTCGGTCATGAACTTATTATAGAAAATCGTCGCCGGGATGGCGGCAACGAGGCCGATTGCGGTCGCAAATAGCGCCTCGGCGATGCCCGGCGCGACCACCGCGAGCGAGGTATTTTGCGAGGCCGCGATCGACTGAAAGCTGGTCATGATGCCGGCAACCGTGCCGAACAGGCCGATGAACGGCCCCGCCGAGCCGACCGTCGCCAGTACCAAAAGCCGCCGCTCCATGGTTTCTACTTCGCGCGCGATAGCGACATTCATCACTTTTTCGATGCGCATCTGGAGGCCGGCGAAAGAGCGGGCGTGGCCTTCGAGGCTGCGCTTCCATTCGCGCATTGCGGCGACGAACAGCACGCCGGTCGAATGCCCCGGTTGCGCCGACAGCGATTTATAGAGTTCTTCGAGCGACTGGCCGGACCAGAAGGCCTGCTCGAATTGGTCGCCGGCGCGGCGAAGGCGCTTGAATAATAGTGTTTTGTCGATGGCGATCGCCCAGACCCAGACCGAGCAGACCAACAGCCCGGCCATCACCGACTCGACGATCCAGTGGGCGTGCCAGAACAGGTGGAACAGCGACAGATTACCGGATGTCAGCGGCGCGACCGACTGCGCGATGTCGGCAGGGTTCATAGGGCGTCCTTTCGGCGGTCCGGCCCGACCTAGGCCAAATCCGAAACCAGGACCGGGCGGCGCTCTGGCGCCGGGACCAAAGAGTCGTGACAGGCAGCCGCATCACGCGCGCCGACCAAGACCCGAAATTTCGCGAGGACCCGAGCCGGACCCGTCACCGGCGGCCTGAAATCAATCGCGAAACATGTCCAAACTAGGGCGCAACACCGGTCATTCGCGCCTACCGAAGCCCGACTGTGCTTAACGGGACGTTAAGGCCGGCCCGATCCGGCTCAATTCCCTTCGCCGTCGCGCCCCGACAAAGCGAGGAGATCGTGATCCGCGCGCATGGCGATGCGCAGCGGCTTGGGGATCGGCCGCGCCCGGCCGCCGCTGATGAAGGCAACGCGCACGTGCGCTTCGACCAGAAGCTCGTCGCCGCGCATGACCCGCTGCCGTACCGTCGTCGAGGCGCCTTTCACCTCTTCCGGCTCGGTAACGATCTCGAGCACGTCGTCCATACGCGCGGGCTTGAGGAAATCGATATTCATCGAGCGCACGACGAAAGCAAATCCCGGCGCTTCCTTTTCCGTCGCCTCGAACAGCGCGCGGTGATCGGCGCCGATGAGGCGCAAATAATTGGTTCGCCCGCGCTCCATGTAGCGCAGATAATTGGCGTGATAGACGATGCCGGTAAAATCGGTGTCCTCGTAATAGACGCGCACGGCGAGCACGTGGCGGCCGTCGCGGAGTTCGCCGTCGAGAGGTACGCCGGTCATTTTTACGCTCGCCACGGAACGCGCTGCTCCATCGCGTGTTCCCAGTTCTTGCCGTCGAACAAGTGGGGTGTGATGGCTGCGACATCAACGCCGTCGAGACAGCGCACATTGACGTCGATCTTATCGGGATCGGAACGCGGCACGTAGAACGGATGGATGCCGCAGGTCGCGCAAAAGGTATGTTGCGCGACACCGGTATTGAAGCGGTAGGTCGTCAACGCGTCGGCGCCGCTGAGAAGTACGAACGCGTCGCGCGGCGCGATGAGATGCAGAAAGCCCTTTTTGCCACACATCGAGCAATTGCAATAAGTGACGCGCGCGAGATCGGCCGTCACGCGGAAGCGCACGCGACCGCAATGGCAGCCGCCTTCATAGGTTCGCGTCGCGTCAGTCATCGTCTTCCGCGTTGAACATTCCGAACTGCGCCGGATCGCGTGCCGGCTCCGGCAGACCGAGATGACGGAAACCGTGCACGGTGACGAGACGCCCGCGCGGCGTGCGCTGCAAAAGGCCGCATTGGATCAGATAGGGCTCGATGATGTCCTCGATGGCGTCGCGCGGCTCCGACAAAGCCGCGGCCAGTGTTTCGACGCCGACCGGCCCGCCGCCATAATTCGTTGTGATGGTCGTGAGGTAGCGCCGGTCCATGGCATCGAGCCCCGCGGCGTCGACTTCGAGCGCGGCGAGCGCCTTGTCGGCGACGGCGCGATCGATCGCGGGCGCGCCGTCGACGGACGCAAAATCGCGCACGCGGCGAAGCAGCCGTCCGGCGATACGCGGGGTGCCGCGGGCGCGGCGCGCGATCTCGTTGCCGCCGTCCGCGGTGATGCGGATGCCGAGCACCCGCGCGCCGCGATTGACGATCTCTTCAAGCTCGGTCACGGAATAAAAATTCAGCCGCACCGGAATGCCGAAGCGGTCGCGCAAGGGATTGGTGAGAAGCCCGGCGCGCGTGGTCGCGCCCACCAGCGTGAATTTGGCGAGATCGATCTTGACCGAGCGCGCCGCCGGTCCCTCGCCGATGATGAGATCGAGCTGAAAGTCCTCCATCGCCGGGTAAAGGATTTCCTCGACCGCCGGATTGAGGCGATGGATCTCGTCGATGAAGAGCACGTCGCGCTCTTCGAGATTGGTGAGCAGCGCCGCAAGATCGCCGGCCTTGGCGATGACCGGACCCGACGTGGCGCGGAAATTGACGCCCAGCTCGCGCGCCACGATCTGCGCCAGCGTCGTCTTGCCGAGTCCGGGCGGGCCGACGAACAGCACGTGATCAAGCGCTTCGCGCCGCCCCCGCGCCGCCTCGATGAAGACGCCGAGATTCTTGCGCGCCTGCTCCTGGCCGATAAACTCCGCGAGCCGCTGTGGGCGCAGCGTCGCCTCCGCCGCGTCTTCGTCGCGGCGCTCGGCCGTCACCAGCTTGTGTCCGGCATTCCCGCTCACCGTTCCGGCCCCCGGCTGTATTTGTTGGGCAGCAAGTCGCCGATCGGCACGACCGAAGGAGACGCTCCGTTCGGCACGATCACCCGCGCGCGCGGATCATAGTCGAAAATGAGCTCGCGGCAGGCGCCGCATGGCGACACCACCGCGACGGTCCGATCCTTGTCCTCGGGCGGCGGATGACGCACCGCGACGATCAGGTCGATGCCGGCATCGCCGAGGTCGACAACGGCGCGCCCGAGCGCGACCGCCTCGGCGCAGACCGCCATGCGGCCGAGATAGGCGTCGAGATTGACGCCGGTGAAGACTTTGCCCGAGCGGGTGCGCAACGCGGCGCCGACCTCCTGCCAGTCGGCGCGATAGCGCCGCTTGATCGCCGTGCTCGCGGCCGCGATCAATGCCTTGTCCGCCTTGCTCAATGTCGCAGAGCGTTTCACTTCGCGAGTTCCCTCAGACCCAATCGGATCAGCGTCTTCGCTTCCGCATCCTCGCCGGCGCTGCGCGCGGCGGCGGCGATGGCAGCCGCCGCTTGCGGCTGAGCGTAGCCGAGATTGACCAGCGCCGAGACGGCGTCGGCGACCGGCCGCGGCGCCCGCTTCTCGTCGAGCGCGCCGGAGAGCCGCACCAAGGCCGGATCGATATCGGTATAGGCCGGCGCCTTGTCCTTGAGCTCGGTGACGATGCGCTCGGCGACTTTTGGTCCGACGCCCGGCGTGCGCGCCACCATCGCCTTGTCGCGCGTCGCGATGGCGTTGGCGAGTTCGGCCGGCTTTAAAGTACCGAGCACCGCGAGCGCGACCTTGGTGCCGACGCCCTGGACGGTTTGCAGGAGGCGGAACCATTCGCGCTCGACATCCGCCGTAAAGCCGAACAGGCGGATCTGGTCCTCGCGCACATGGGTCTCGATCGAAAGCGTCGCCGGCTGGCCGGTGGCCGGCAATTCCTGCAAGGTGCGCGCCGAGCAATGCACGAGATAGCCGACGCCGTTGACGTCGAGGATGACGGCATCCTCGCCGTAGCTCTCGATGACGCCCTTGAGCTTGCCGATCATGCGATCGCCACCCTCAAAATTACGCTCTGCCGGTGATGCGCGTGCGTCACCGCGATGGCGAGCGCGTCCGCGGCATCCTCCGAACCTGGATCGGCCGTCGGCAGCAGCACTCCGATCATCATCCGCACCTGCGCCTTGTCGCCGTGGCCGGCGCCGACGATGCTCTTCTTCACCAGGTTCGGCGCGTATTCGGCGACCGGCACGCCGGCCTTTGCCGGCACCACCATGGCGATGCCGCGCGCCTGCCCGAGCTTTAACGTCGCCCTGGCGTCCTTGCTGACGAAAGTCGCCTCGACCGCCGCCTCGTCGGGGCGGAATTGGTCGAGGATGCGCATCAGGCCGTCGTAGATGGTGAGGAGCCTCGTAGCGAGCGCGTCCCGATCATTGGTCGTGACCGAGCCGCAGCCGATAAAACCGAGCCGGTTGCCGGCGATTTCGACGATACCCCAGCCGGTGCGGCGGAGCCCGGGATCGATGCCGAGAATGCGAATCGGGCGCGTCATCCTGGTTCCCGTGATAGCGCCGGGGGGCGGCTGCGCCTAGCGCGCAGCGGGGCAGTGTTCCCGACAATTAAGGCGTGGCATAGGATTCGCGAAGCTTCCTCTGGCGACACGCCGACGCCATGACAATCCCGGAATACTCGGTCTTTGCGGCCGCGGTCGAAGACCATCGCTTCTGGGCCGCGTTAGCGATCGCGGTGCTGGCGGGCATGGTGCGCGGCTTTTCCGGTTTCGGCTCGGCGCAGATCTACATTCCGCTCATCGCCGCCGTGTACAGCCCGCGGGTCGCGGCGGTGACGTTGCTCCTGATCGACACACTCGGCGCGGCGCCATTCACGGTCAGGGCGTTTGCGTATTGCACCTGGCGCGAAGTCTTGCCGATCTACATCGCGGCCGCGATCGCGGCGCCGTTCGGCACGCTGGCGCTCATGGTCATCGACCCGATCGTGCTGCGCTGGTTCATCGCTATCCTGGTCGTGTCGCTCGTCGGCATCCTGATGTCGGGCTGGCGCTATCACGGCAGGCCGAGCCTGCCGGTCACCGCCGGCGTCGGCCTCATTTCCGGATTTGGCGGCGGCGCGGTGCAGATCGCCGGGCCTCCGGTCCTCATCTACTGGCTGAGCACGGCCAACAACGTCGTCACGGTGCGCGCCAATTTCCTGGTCTATTTCCTGCTGCTAGATGCGACGCTATGCGTCATCTACTTTTTCCAAGGCCTGATCACACCGGAATTGCTGGCGCTGTCGCTGCTGCTCGCGATTCCGTTTTTTGCCGCGATCGCCGCCGGAGCCACCATGTTCCACGGTACGTCGGATTTGCTCTACCGCCGCATTGCCTACGCCATCATCGCGGCGGCCGCGCTGATCAGCCTGCCGGTGTTCGACCACTGGTTCCGGTAGGGCCGGGACACATTACGATCTGGCTTGCTTTAAGTCCGTGGCGTATCACCTCGCGCGCTCGTACGCTTGGTCGATCAACCGCACGGCGCGCAGGCAGTCGTGCACGCCGATCGGCGCTGCCGCGCCTTGGCGCCAGTGGTCGAGCGCATCGCGCACTGCGGTGAAGTAAGGCGCGGTGATGTCGCTGCCGGTGAGGGTCTTGTCCCCCTCGGCGGTGGCAAGCTTCAAGATGCCGTCCTTCATGGTGAGGATGGCATCGCGGCCGGCGATCTTCCACTCGCCGTCGGTGCCGTCGCGGGGAAACCCATTGCCAACCTCGACGGTGCCGAGAATGCCGCTCGCCGAGCGCAGCATGACCGAGGCGTAATCCTCGACGGGATAACCATGCGAGCGCCGGCTCAGTTGGGCGCCGGTGACCTGTGCCTCCTCGCCCGTCAGGTGGAGGAACATGTCCAGCCCGTGGGAGCCGAGGTTGCGGAGGCAGCCGCCGCCGGACTCCGCGGGATCGAGCATCCAGGCGCAATCCCAGGCTTGGTAGCGCGCCGGCCCCGGCCGATTGATCCGGACGTAGATGTGCGACAGCGGGCCGAAGCTTCCTGCGGCGAGCAGTTCGCGGGCGCGCACGGCGAAGGCCCCATAGCGCTGCGCAAGCGGGACAGCGACGAACGCATTGAGCCTCTCCGCCTTGGCGGCCACCGTCTCCACCTCGGAGGCGTTGATCCCCATCGGCTTCTCCATCAGGAACGGATAGCCCCCGTCGAGCAGGTCGTGGGCAATCGCGGCCATCTGCCGGTGCCGGCCAAGCGCCAGGACGAAGTCGGGGCGGGTCGCCGCCAGCATTTTGCGGTAGTCGGTGAAGGTCGGCGGGTTCCCTACCTCGGCCGCTCGTCTCGCGACGAGACCGGCGTCGGAATCTTGTACGGCGACCAATTGCACATCCGGCATGGCGACAAGGTGACGGAGGTAGGCGGCGTCGTTGAGCGCATGCCAGTGGCTGACCTCCACGGCCGCGACGCGAATGGTCATGGGCATTCCCCCTCATTAACGCGCAACATCACGCGCTCATCTTGGCGACGACGGCGTCCGAGACTTCGAAATTGGCATAGACGTTCTGCACGTCGTCGTGGTCGGTGAGGTTTTCGATCAGCCTGAGCAGTTTTTCGCCCTGCTCGTCGTCGAGCGCCACGGTGTTTTGCGGCCGCCACACCAGCGAGGCCTTGCGCGGCTCGCCGAATTTGGCCTCGAGCGCCTTCGCGACCGAGCCGAAATGATCCTGCGCGGCATAGATTTCATGGCCGTTCTCGCTCGATACGACGTCGTCGGCGCCGGCTTCCAGCGCCGCTTCGAACATCGCTTCGGCGCCGGCGGCCTTGGCGTCGTATTCGATGACGCCGACATGATCGAACATGAAGGAGACCGCGCCGGTCTCGGCGAGGTTGCCGCCGCTTTTGGTGAAGGTCGCGCGCACTTCGCCGGCGGTGCGATTGCGGTTATCGGTCAACACTTCGACGATCACCGCGACGCCGCCCGGCCCATAACCCTCGTAGCGGATTTCGTCGTAACTTTCGCCGTCGCTGCCGGACGCTTTCTTGACCGCGCGCTCGATATTGTCTTTCGGCATATTCTCGGCACGCGCCGCCATGATCGCCGCGCGCAGCCGCGGATTCATGACCGGATCGGGCAGGCCGAGCTTGGCGGCGACGGTGATTTCGCGCGCCAGCTTGCCGAATAATTTGGAGCGCGCCGCATCCTTGCGGCCCTTGCGATGCATGATGTTCTTGAACTGTGAATGTCCGGCCATGACCTGTCTTCCGTCCTTGGACGCCCGGTGAGCAAATAAATATGCCGTGGCCTGAAGCTCAAGACCAGAAGGCCGGCTTGGCCTGTTCCAGGCAGCCGCCGAGGCGCACCGCGCCGACGCGCGCGGCAAGGCCGGTTGCGGCGTCGGTCTCGACGGCGACGGCGCAGAGCGTTGCCGGGCCCGAGGCCGCTTCGAAGCGCGACGTTGAAATGCGCCGCAGGAAGCGTTGCAGCGGCTCCTCCTTCGCCATGCCGATCACCGAGTCGAAATCGCCGGCCATGCCGACGTCGCTCATGAAAGCGGTGCCGCCCGGGAGCACGCGCAAATCGGCGGTGGGAACATGGGTATGGGTGCCGACCACGAGGCTGGCGCGGCCGTCGCAGAAATGACCCATCGCCTGCTTCTCGCTGGTCGCTTCGCCGTGGAAATCGACGATGATGGCGTCGGCGCCTTTTCCCAACGGGCAGGCGATGAGCTCGCGATCGATCGCGGCAAAGGGATCCTCGAGCGGATCCATGAAGATGCGGCCCATGGCGTTGACGACCAGCACGCGCCCGCCGCTCTTGGCTTCGATCATCGCGGCGCCGCGGCCGGGCGTGCCGGGGGGATAATTGATCGGCCGGATGAGCGCCGGCGCGCGCTCGATGAAGACGAGCGCCTCTTTCTGGTCCCAGGCGTGATTACCCAACGTGACGGCATCGACGCCTGTGTCGATGAGCTCGCGATAGATCGCTTCGGTGATGCCGAAGCCGCCGGCGGCGTTCTCGCCATTGGCGACGACCAGATCGAGCTTCCA
>Ga0182024_10024906_pt1 | contig 10601 bp, 9 predicted proteins | sample P32metaG_FD_120480 | JGI IMG/M metagenome (GOLD analysis project Ga0182024, IMG submission 120480) | Permafrost microbial communities from Stordalen Mire, Sweden - P3-2 metaG (Illumina Assembly) | ecosystem: Environmental > Terrestrial > Soil > Wetlands > Permafrost | place: Sweden: Stordalen...
ATCGAGTTTCGGGCTCGAGCCGCGCGAGCGCGGGCGCGGCTGAAGTATCGACTGTCGGCGCCCATCGCGTGGGCCAGCCCGCCCTCGCCGCCGCTCCGGCTCCGGATTTGCGCTCGGGGATTCGGGCGGTTCAAGTTGAAGGACACGATCCTGACAAACGGCGCAAAGAAGATTGCGGTCCAAGCCGGTCGGCGAGGGACTGTGACCCTGGGGACGCCGGCGCCGCGCAAGGGTTTCCCTGACTTCGATTGGGCGAAAAATCGCGGCGTTTGGGAGCCGGTTTGGGTTGCCGGCCCTCGGCGCGGAACGAATCGACAACTCTAGACGTCTAGCTTACAGTAACCCTATGCTTGCCGTCACTGACCTGCGCAAAACCTTCGTGTCTCCGGACGGCGAGCGAGTGGAGGTGGTCAGTGTGCCGGAATTCCGCCTCGGCAAAGGCGAGCAGCTCGGCCTTCGGGGCGAAAGCGGCTCGGGCAAGACGACGTTCCTGAACTTGATCGCCGGAATCCTGGCCGCGGACTCGGGCAAGGTCGAAATCGACGGGGTAAATCTGACAACTCTTTCGGAGCCCCGGCGCGACCGCCTGCGGGCGGAAAAGCTGGGCTACATTTTTCAGACCTTCAACCTCCTCCAAGGCTATACGGCGATCGAAAACGTCGCACTCGGAATGTCGTTCGGCCCCGGCGTGGACCGGGCAAGAGCCCGCGCGCTTCTGGAGCGGATGGGCTTGGGCAATCGCCTCCACCATTTTCCACGCCAGCTTTCGACAGGCCAGCAGCAGCGAGTCGCGGTGGCGCGGGCGCTCGCCAACCGGCCGCAACTTGTCCTAGCCGACGAGCCCACGGGCAATCTGGACCGCCGGCGAGCGCAGGAATCCCTGCAACTGATCCGGGAGGCCTGCAGCGAGAACGGCGCCGGCCTGCTCCTAGTGAGCCATTCGACGGAGGTGCTGGCCCAATTCGAGCAGGTCCGCGATTTCTCCGCCATAAACCGGGTTGGGCCATGACACTTCCCCTCATCATTTACCGGTCGCTGCGGCAGCACGCCCTGTCGACCGTCGTCACGGCCGGAAGCATTGCGCTCGCGAGCGGCCTGCTCATGTGCGTGTGGACTGTGAAGACTCAGTCCGAGACTACGTTCGCTTCCACAAACATGGGATTCGACGCAGTCCTTGGCGCCCGGGGCTCGAAGCTTCAGCTCGTGCTGAACGCAATTTTCGACCTCGAGTCTTCCCCGGGCAATCTGGCCCAGTCCGACTACCTGTACATAAAGAACCATCCCGCGGTCAAAACGGCCATTCCGATCGCTGTCGGAGACAACCTGCGCGGGTACCGCATTGTCGGGACTATTCCAGAGCTTTTTAACGTTGAATATGCGCCGGGCAAGCATTTCGCCCTCGTGTCCGGGGGCAAGATGTTCAATCCCGACGCCAAGGAGGCGGTCCTGGGCAGCTTCGCGGCTGCGCGGCTGGGCCTGAAGGTCGGAGACACTTTCCATCCCTTCCACGGCCTGGCATTCAACCCGAATGAGCAGCACACCGATATCTACACGGTAACTGCGATCCTCGAGCCCTCGAATACTCCCGTTGACAGGGTGGTGTGGATTCCGATTCACGGGTTGCAGACGATGAGCGGCCACAGTGCGCAGTATGCGACCGATGTCAGCGCTGTCCTCATCCAGCTCAGGGCACCCACAGCGGGGCTCATGCTCGACATCATGTACAACCGCCAGGGCAACCGGCTGACATTCGCTTATCCCGTGAGCGCGATAATCTCCGACCTGTTCAGCCGGATTTCCTGGTTCGACCGCGTTCTTGCGCTTGTCGCGTACCTTGTCGCATTGGTCGCGGCTGGATCGGTCCTGGCGAGCATTTATAATTCGATGAGCGCCCGCCGCCGCGACCTGGCCATCCTCCGGGCGCTCGGCGCCAAGCGCCGGACAATCTTTGGCGCGGTTGTGGCGGAATCGGCCTGCATCGGGGCTCTCGGCTCCCTGGTCGGATTCGCAATCTATTTCACCCTTCTAACAGTTGTGGCGGGCATTGTTCGGGATCAGACGGGGGTTGTCCTGGCGATCTGGGCGTTCCACCCCGTCCTGATCCTCTGCCCGGTGGGAATGACGGTCCTTTGCGCTGTCGGAGGGATGGTTCCTGCTTTTAAAGCCTACCGAACTCCTGTCGCAGACACGCTTGCACCCGCCTCCTAAGGTGCTATTATACTACTAACAGCCATGCGCCTCAAAATCTTTGCAATAGCCCTCGCCCTTGCCACAGCCGGTGCGGCCTTTGCCGACGGCACCATGTCCGCTCCGGAGATGGATGACGGCTTTATGAAGCTCGGTTTCGACAAGCTGGCCGGGTTTAAATTTGTGACGCCCGCGTTCGACCCGGTCGCCGACCCGAAGGCGACGCCGCCGACCGGCGAGGATCAGATCCCGGAAATCGTGAAAAGCTGGAATGGCAAGAAAGCCATGATCACCGGCTTCATGCTCCCGACAAAGCTCGAGAATGGAAAGGCGACCGAATTTCTTATCATGGCCAATCAAATGGCCTGCTGCTTCGGGACTGTCCCGAACATGAACGAATGGATCGTCGTCCGGATGCCCAAGGGGGTGGACGTAACCCAGGATGTTCCGATCTCGTTTTACGGCACGATTAAGGTCGGGGCCATGTACGAGAATGGCTACATGACCGGCATCTACGCGATGGACGCCGAAAAAGAAGGCGACATCAAGGAATAGGTCAGCGGGAGATATCTCCCTGGTTCAGGGTCTTGAATCCGCGCCGGTTGAGCGCTTGGCTGGCCACGTCGCCGTCCTCAACATTGATCACCAGGGCGCTCTTGAATTTGGGCCGCGTGATGAAGCTGTAGATGTAATGGACGTTGATCTCGGCCTCGACTAGCGCGGAAAGGACGCCCTTCAAATCGGACTCATCGGCCAATTCCACGGCCAGGACTTCCGATTCCACATAAGGAAGGTCATTGGTGATCATCAGCTCCCGGGCCCGGTCGGGGTCATCGACGACCAGCCTCACGATTGCGCTGTCCGTCGTGTCGAGGACCGTGATCGCCATCACATGGACGTTGTTCTCCTTGAAAAGCGCCGTCAGGTCGTTCAAGCGGCCGACCCTGTTTTCCGTGTACACCGAGAATTGCTTCACCGGGTCTAGCGGGCTGGTGCTCGTTGCGGCAGCCATGACGGCTGCGGAGCATGCGTTTAATTCGGTGCAGGTCAACGGTGATGCGCTGGCCTCGACGGCTGAGCCGATTCCGTGCACGATGAACGCTCGATGAACTCCGCAGACCTGCCGGCTCATCACGCAGCCGCCCGCGACCGCGCGCTCGCCAGCGCGTGGCTAGTCCTTGGCGGGATCGCGCTGAATGGATTTCTCGCGCTGACCAAATTCGCGGGCGGAGTGATGGGCCACAGCTACGCCCTGATCGCCGACGGCGCCGAGTCGCTTTTGGACGTGCTGTCGTCCTCGGTTGTGTGGGCCGGCTTCCGAGTTGCCGCGCGCCCTCCCGATGCCGGACACCCTTTCGGCCACGGGCGGGCCGAGCCGATTGCAGCGTTCAGTGTCGCCATATTCATCTTTATTGCGTCGGGCCTTGTCGCCTGGCGTGCGATTCACCTGATCATCACGCCCCATGCGAGCCCCAACTGGCTCACGCTTCCCCTCCTCGCCGCGATCATTGGCACCAAATTTTGGTTCGCGCGCCGGGTAGCCGGCGCTGGAGATCGGGCGGGCAGCATGGCGCTCGGAATAGAGGCATGGCGCCATGCATCCGACGCGATCACTTCTGCGGCCGCTTTTGTCGGAATAGCGATTGCCGTCGCGGGCGGCAGGGGATGGGAATCCGCGGACGACTGGGCCGCGCTCTTTGCCTGCGTGGTCGTGACCTTCAACGGGGTCGGAATCCTCAAAAAGGCGCTGGACGAAATGATGGACACGGCCGTTCCGCCCGACGTCGAGAATGAGGTCCGGGCCCTAGCGGCGGTCGTTCCCGGGGTGCGCGCGCTCGACAAGTGCCGGGTGCGAAAGAGCGGGCTCAGCCACCTGGTCGACATCCACGTGCGAGTCGATAGCGACCTGAGCGTCCGCGCCGGCCACCTCATCGCCCATGAGGTAAAAAACGCGCTTTTACGGTCATCGCTGCAAATTACCGACGTTTCCGTGCACATCGAGCCCTCGACGTAGACTTGCGGCTCCGTGACCAAGGATATGATTTTGAGCGAGTTCTGCTGATTCTCCGAGCGGGGCAAATCGCAGCTTGCCCGCCGGGATTTGGGGAATAGGTTCGCAGGTTCTCCATGCGCTGCGCTCCATTCATCGCAATTCTGCTCACCACACTACCTCTCCGCGCGGAGACTCCCCCTTTGCTCGCCGGGGCGATCCAGAAGCTGATCGCAGACGAGGATCACTGGGCATTCACGCAGACGACGCAGCGCTATGACAAGTCCGGCAAGCCCGACGGCGGAACGACGGTGGAGCGATACGATCCTTCGAAGCCTCTCGAACAGGAATGGCAGCTGATCCAGTACGCCGGCCACGCCCCCACGGACCTGGAAACGCACATCTGGCATTGGCAGAAGGAGAAAGCGATGAAACGCCACGGGGAAAAGACCCTGGGGGATGTCCTGGATCTGGACCATTCAACCGACACCTCGGAGACGCCGGCCTCGGTCACTTTTCTTGTCCCGATCCTCAAGGGTGCGAGCGATCGGTTCCCTGCCGACAAGCTCGAAGTATTCATGAGCGTCGACAAGCGCCTCGGGGCGCTGACCGCCTTCTCATTGCGGCCCAAGCAGCCATTCCGATACGCCGGCGTCGTCAAGGTGGAGTCGGGCGACCTGGAGGGGCGCCTGGATGTCGTTCAGGATAATACTACTCCCGCTCTTGTATGGTGGAAAGGAAGCGGCCGGCTTCGGATCCTCGGCTTGATACCGGTCGGAATCGGCCGGGAGGCCAGCTATGCCGATTTCAAGCGGGTGACGCCCTTTAGTGACCGATTTGAAGTGAAGATTGGGGACGTCAAGGCGCTGAACTTCTAGGAACTGGCAGTCATCTCCATCTGTCGGCCAGGTTCGAGAGGAGCAGGCGTGAGTCCGTTGAATTCCGTTTCGTCGTTACGGTAGAGCTTGAACTTCACCGGGGCAGTCGCCTCTGCCGATTCCCAGCGCCACTTGCCGATGGAGACGAACTGCATCGGAACGCCTTTATCCCAGCTCAGCCCGGGTCCGTCCCCCCGTATGAACAGCCGGTTGCCGATGCCTATATAGGCTGTCACGAGCAATCGCGTGGCGCCGTCTGCAGAAACGGCTACCGAAGGCGCCCCGTCGTCCGGCGAGGTTTGCGAGAATTCGAGGGCGAGCGGCTCCACCGACTCGGGTTCCGGCCGCTTTTCACGGGTCTTTCCGGGGCGAACCAGAGCGGGTGGCTCCTGTCGGGCGGTTGCGGCCGGCTCCTTCTTCGCGATTTTTGAACCGGATTCCGCTAGCGGCGCCGGCGGAGGGGAGGAGGCGCTTGCTACTGCGGGCTCCCCTGAGTCCACGGGCTTCTTTGACGCCCGTTTGCGCTCGGCACCATCATCCGGTTTGCCGGCCCTGCTCCCGAACCTGGAAAAGCTCTCATCGAATTGAGCCAATAGCGCCTTGCTCGCGAGCAGTTGCTTCTGCGCGGCGGACTCAACCTTCGCCCAGTCGGCGGCGGCCCGGGCTATCTTGTCAGTGATGGCCTCAAGTCTTTCGCTTTCGGAACTGCGGAGCGTAGCGACTTCCCGCTCCAGTTCCTCCTTCTCCTCATCGGCCGTTTGCCCCATCCGGGCCTGAAATTCCGCGATCTTTTCGTGGAGCTTTTGCGGAAGCTGCTCGGCATGGCGGAAGTTCTTTTGCGCGAGCTCCGTCATTTCATGGAAGCCGCTGGCCGCGATGCTGATTTGATCGGCCGAAGTCGAGATCGTGCGCGCTAGGGTTTCAAGCGAGCGCTGGCGCTCGTCGAGGGCCTCGTCCTGCTTTCGAGCATAATCGGAGAGAAATGGAATTGCGCCGAGAAGGGCTGCGCCGACGCAACAGCCGACGATCGCAATGATCGATTCGGTGGCCAGCGGTCGGCTCGAGCCGTCGGCGATCAGCCATGCCCCGCCGAGGAATGCGGCATCGCCCAAGAGAAAGGGCCACTTGGGCAGGCGCGGGGTTTGGTCGGGGAGCGGCATGGGGAATGCCGCTTGCCTATGCCTTCTCGTCTTCCGGAATGCGCATGGAGTAGAAACTGCGATAGGCGAAGATGAGCGCGATGATGAAAAAGACGGCTCCGATGGCGGTCTTCTCGGCCTGATTCGTCATCGTCACGGCGATTTCCACGGCGAGGAGCCCGAAGAGCGTCGTGAACTTGATAACGGGATTCATCGCGACCGAGGATGTGTCCTTGAACGGATCGCCCACCGTGTCGCCGACCACGGTGGCGGCGTGGAGCTCGGTGCCCTTCTGGCGGAGCTCGACCTCGACGATCTTCTTGGCGTTGTCCCAGGCCCCGCCGGCGTTGGCCATGAAGATGGCCTGGAAGAGGCCGAAAAAGGCGATGCCGATCAGGTAGCCGATGAAGAAGTAGGCGTTGAAGAAGGGAAGGGCGAGGGCAAAGCAGAATACGACGATGAAGATGTTCCACATGCCCTTCTGCGCATAGATCGTGCAGATGCGGACGACTTCCTTCGAATCCTTCTCGGAGGCGGTCTTCTCATCGAGGTGAATATTCTCCTTGATGTAAACGACGGCGCGATACGCGCCCGTGACGACAGCCTGGCAGGAGGCTCCCGTGAACCAGTAGATCACCGAGCCACCCATGATGAGGCCGAGGATGATCTCGGGTTGCACGATGCTAAGCGCGCTCACGACCTCCTTGAATGGACCGGGGATACCCGAGGCGACCTGGGCGTCGTAGAGGCCTTGCAGCAGCATTATGATGCCGAAGACCATTGTCGTTGCGCCGACGACTGCCGTGCCGATGAGCACAGGCTTGGCGGTCGCCTTGAACGTGTTGCCCGCGCCGTCGCCCTTTTCGAGCTGGTACTTGGCGTTTTCAAAGTCGGGCTTGAAGCCGAAGGTCTTCTCGATTTCCGCGGCGATGCCGGGCCTGCCCTCGATTTGCGAGAGCTCATATACGGACTGCGCGTTGTCGGTGACCGGGCCGTAGCTGTCGACCGCAATGGTGACGGGGCCCATGCCGAGGAATCCGAAGGCCACGAGTCCGAATCCAAAGATCGGGGCGGCAAACAGGAACTTCGCCGGCATCAGTCCGAGCAGCGCCGGATTCTGCGAGAAGAAGTAGGAGACTGCCATCAGCAGCATGATGATCAGGCCCATCCAGAATGCGGAGAAATCGCCGGCGACCAGGCCCGAGAGAATGTTGAGCGAGGCCCCGCCGTGCCTGGAGCAGTTGGTGATTTCCTTCACGTGGCGGGAGTTCGTGCTGACAAAGATCTTCGTGAACTCGGGAATCAGTGCGCCCGCGACCGTGCCGCAGCTGATGATAACGGAAAGCACCCACCAAAGATCCGGGGCGATGTCGGTTTGGTGCCCGAGGAGAAAATAGGAGGCAAGGAATGTGATTCCGATCGACACCCCGGAGGTGATCCAAACGAGGTGCGTGAGCGGCGCCTCAAAATCGAAGTCCTTCTTGTGTCCGTATAGGGCATTGCTGAAGGCCTGGTTCAGAAAATAGGAGATGAGCGACGTGACGATCATCAGCGCGCGCATCACGAAGAGCCAGATGATGAGCACCGCGCAGAGGGAGGGGCTCTTGACGAGCGCGAGGGCGAGAAAGGCGATCAAGGCCACGCCGGTGACGCCGTAAGTCTCAAAACCGTCGGCTGTCGGCCCGACGCTGTCGCCCGCATTGTCGCCCGTGCAGTCGGCGATGACGCCCGGGTTCTTGGGATCGTCTTCGGGAAGCTTGAAGACAATCTTCATGAGGTCGGAGCCGATGTCGGCGATCTTGGTGAAAATGCCGCCGCATATGCGGAGTACGGACGCGCCGAGCGATTCGCCGATTGCAAAGCCGATGAAGCACGAGCCCACAAGCGGCCGCGGCAAGAACACCAGGATGCAGATCATGAAGAAAAGCTCCACGCAGACGAGCAGCAGACCGACGCTCATGCCGGAGCGAAGGGGGATGCCGAGGGTGGCGAACGGATTTCCCTTCAGCGCGGAAAACGCCGTGCGTGAGTTGGAGACGGTGTTGATGCGGATGCCAAACCAAGCGACGCTGTAGGAACCAAGGATTCCGAGAACCGATGCGAAAAGGATGACCAACACGTGCCGCAATGTATTCCCTTCAAGTACCTTGAAGTAGTAGAACATGCAGGCGGCGATGAGCACCCAGAGGATCGCAAGAAACTTGCCCTGCGTGAACAGGTAGGTCTTGCAGGTCTCCCAAATCGTGTTCGAAACGCTCGCCATGCTTTCATGGACGGGCAGGGCCTTCGTCTGCTTATATTGGACAAGCCCGAAGATCGCACCGACGGCGCATAGGGCTATGCCGAGATACATCAGCGAGATACCGCTGAGGCCGCCGAGGCCGTCGAATCTGACCTGGGTCAGATCCGGAATATTGATGTCGGCTTCGCTTGCGCGCACAGGCACAGCGGAGACCGAGGCGAGCGCAATAGCGGCCGACCAAAGGAGTTTGGGCAGTTTCATTTTCTATGAAGCGGGAGGTTTTACTTAAACGGGTTTCGATTTAGGCGGCGCCCGGGTTGGGCGGCGAGATTATTTGCCGGACAGCTAAAGGCAGGGTAATCTGCCACCCCAAGATTGTTATAACATGCCGTAATGCCTGAGGGTACCGCGTTAAAATGGAAGCTTGGGCCAGATGCTTGAAACGGCCAGGATTTCAATGAGCCCAATTACGGATACGGCCGTGGCCAGGATGGACCAGCTGCGAAGAGCCTCTCCCTGGGTCAGGCCGCCGACCCGGCTTACGAGCCAGAATCCCGCATCGTTCATCCAAGACATCGCTTTGGAACCATACCCCACCGCAAGGAGGATGTATAACGGATGGACTCCAAATCCGGCCGGACCCGCCATCGAAGTTACGATGCCGGTCGCGGCGATCACAGCGACCGTGGCTGAGCCCTGAGCGGCCCGCAGGACGACCGCGAGCAGCCACGCGACGAAGACATAGCTGATCGCATGTCCGGCAGCCGCTGCCCGGACCGCGTCGCCGAGCCCCGCGTTTTTGATGGAATCGCCGTAAGCGCTTCCTGCCGCGATGATCAGAATTATTATGGCCGCCATCTCAAGGGGGGCTCCGAGGACAGTTCCCGCCCGGCGCCAACCGAGCTTTTGCCGGCGGACATTTAGCGCCACCGCGAGTACGGCGCCGATCATGAGTGCCACGTTCTTGTCCCCGAGAAAACCGATCGCGGTGGAAATTCTGGGAGGCAGCGCCGCCGAAGAGCGACCCTTTTGAAGGATGCTCAGGGTCGAGGCGGCGGCTATTAGGAAAAACGGCGCCAGGACAGGGACGATCGACACCCAGAATCCGGGCAGATCGGAATCCGGGCGCGCCGCCGTGACCGCGAGCGATTCGAGCGACTCCCCTTTGGTCGCCCGCACCGGGATGGGCATTCTGGAATTGAACCATCGCGCTCCGACCAGCGCCCCCATCGCCGGAATGATTCCGAATACCACGCCGCCGAGGATCGCGATGAACAGATTGATCTTCAAATGATCGGCGACATAAAGCGGCCCTGGAGCCGGGGGCACGGTGCCGTTCGTGATAATCCCGCCGCAGCAGGTTGCCAAAACATACAGAAGGCAGTTTTTCCCGGTCCGAACACTCAAGGCCCGGGCAATTGGGAGCAGAAGCATGAACACCGTGTCGATGAAGACCGGTGCAGCGAGCACGAAGCCGCAGACCATCAGGGCCAGGGCTGCGTTGCCCTCGCCGAACGCGGCGATCAGGCATCGGACAATTTTTTCCGCCGCACCGCTTTCCATGAGCGAGAGCCCGATCACGGCCGCGAGAGCGAGCGTGAAGCCGAGCGAGCCCGCCGCCGACCCGAACGCGGTGGTGACCGATCCGATCGCCTGGACATAGTGGTGCGGGCCCGGGCTCCCGGCCGTCGAAAGAACAGCGACCATCATCGCCGCGATCATCATTGCGAAAAATGCGTGCACCCGAAGAAGGGCGATCGCCGCGACAATGAATGCCACGCTCAACGCGAGGATCGTGAATGGACTTAGCGCCATGTGCGCGGAGAGTAGGGGGGCATCCGGGGCAACGCTCTAGGCGATCAAAAACCGGGGGCGGGGCAATTCGCAATCCATATAACGCAGGCTCGCCTTTCCAGATGCATTTGCAAAGGCTTTTAAGCGCAATTCGCCCGGATGGCGGAACGGTAGACGCTTCGGACTTAAAATCCGATTTCCAAAAGGAAGTGCGGGTTCGATTCCCGCTCCGGGCATATAATTCGGTTGGCTCAACGCCAAACTTTGGGGACTGGGGTGTGGTTGGAGTGAAGTTAATGTTGTTGGGAAGGGCCAAGCGCGTAGCGCTCGCCCGTTTAAGGAGGATTGGGCTGTGCCCTCGCGGCAGCGCA
>Ga0182024_10024907_pt1 | contig 10601 bp, 3 predicted proteins | sample P32metaG_FD_120480 | JGI IMG/M metagenome (GOLD analysis project Ga0182024, IMG submission 120480) | Permafrost microbial communities from Stordalen Mire, Sweden - P3-2 metaG (Illumina Assembly) | ecosystem: Environmental > Terrestrial > Soil > Wetlands > Permafrost | place: Sweden: Stordalen...
CAGGCAGCACCTTGATCGCAACTTCGCGATTCAATCGGGTGTCAAACGCGCGGTAAACTTCGCCCATTCCACCCGCACCCAGGGGTGAGTGGATTTCGCATTGGCCAAGAATCGTTCCGGCAGGAAGGGCCATGAGATTGTCGGGGGAATTATATTCTTTATTCCTTTAGCTCCCGTCGATGAGTGGCCGGCAACGCGGAAGTTATCCAGAAACGGCCTTTAAAGAAGTCAACCGGATTGGTACCGACAAGTCGGCTTGTAAGAAGCGATCGCGATTGCTTCCGATTGACGACCTAGCCGGAAACAACGCCGATTGGCTTCGAACTCGATAACGATTTCTCAGGACCGGGAGAGACATTATGGCCAGAAATGTCAGAGTAGTTACCGGATCGCCTGGCCACTGTCGCGACAAGGCAGAGGCCGCTCCTTCATTCACTGGCAGTCTTGAATACGCCGACGCGAGAAGTCGTCTTCGACTATTCTCATCGATTTGCGAGCAGCCAATTGCAGAACTTTCGTTTCAAATCGCGACTGTCCTTTAACTGTCCAATAAGGATTCCTTAACCCTACTTACAAGGCTTTTCAAGGGTCACCAGCGTCTTGTAAGTTGTTTAAAACACTAGTAGTTTTGGACTCATAACCCAAAGGTCGGTGGTTCAAATCCACCCTCCGCAACCAAATTCCCAAACAAAACAAACAAGTTAAAAGGGACTCAATTGCTGACTCCCTTTGCACTGTCCGTGTTTTCGGGCAAATGTCCGTGTTCGGCTATTGCACCCTTTCTGTAACGGTCGGAATCGCGGACGGTTCTGTCTGCGGTTGGGATTCCCGCCATGTCGTTCGGCGCTGCTGAACTTCCCGCTGGCGTTGCCGCTTTTCTTCGTCGGAAAACAAATCAGCATAACGCTTGAACATGGGTTCGGTTGTTTGTCCGATTACTTCCATGCAATCCTGCGCGGAGTTGCCAGCTTTCCACATTTCATGGGCAGCCGTGCGCCAAAAATCATGGAAGATTTTTCCGATATACTTCGGCGCTTTGCACTTGCGCTCGCACTTGGGGCAGATTTTCTTAGCATCCAATAGCGCGGTAAAGTTGCGCTCTGCATCCCGGCAGTTGCGGCAGAAGAATTGGCCTAGTCCACTCAGCACGCAACCCTTTATCCTTATAATCTACTCTGTACGAACCGCGCTAGCGACGCGCCTTTAGTATCCTGAGCCAACGAAAGAGGGCCGCCGCATGTCCGGGATGAAGATTCAACGCAGTGTGAGGATTCAAGTGACGGATGGGTTTGGCACGGAGAAACATGGTATGCCGCCTGCCGCGCGCGTTGGATCGCGAAGCGAAGCCGAACGCGTCTGGTTGAACGGCCGTGCAAAACTCAGAGTGAAGCGAGGGCTCGGGCTAATTGCATACATGCTGAGCGGCATTATTGCCGTAACCGCCTCAGGACAGGAAATGGGCCACCGTTTCGGCGATCCCGACGTTTTGCAGTGGGCACCAAGCCGCACCTATCACGTCGAGAATTACAAGCTGAAGCTGCGCTTCGACCAGCGCAAAGGTGAAGTCTTCGGGGACGAAACGGTTAAGCTCCGTCCCATCCGACCGCACTTCCACAAGTTTTATCTGAACAGCTCGGAACTGACGATCGATTCGGTAACGATGGAGCAGTCGCGCGGTATGCCCCTCAAGTTAACGTACACGTCGCAGGATCCGCGTTTGTGGATTGTGCTCGATCACGATTACGAGCCGAGCAGCACGTTGAACGTTCGGATCGTGTATCACGGCTTTCCGCGCACCGGCCTGTTTTTCGTAAATCCAACACCGAGTTATCCGAACTGGCCGCACGAGGTCTTTTCGCAAGGCGAAGCTGAGCTCAATCACTTTTGGTTTCCTTGTTGGGATTACCCGAACGAGATGGCCACAAGCGAGACGGTCACGACAGTCCCCGACGGACAAATCGTCGTTTCGAACGGCAAGCTAATGAAGGTCACGCGTGCCGCGGGTCAGGTAACTTACGACTGGGTGGAAAGCGTGCCGCACAGCTCGTATCTGATTTCACTTGCTGTGGGTCCCTGGCGCAAGTTTACCGACAAATATGAGGACAAGCCGGTTGATTACTACGTTCCACTTTCTGTCGACGAAGCCACAGCACGCCGGTCTTTTCACCTGACCCCCGACATGATCGGATTCTTTTCGCGCGCCACAGGCGTCGACTATCCGTATGAGCAGTACGCTCAAACCACAGTGCAGAACTTCCTGTTCGGAGGCCAGGAGAACGTCAGTGCGACCACGCTGACCGATCGCACGCTGCACGACGAACGCGCCGATCAGGATTATCCCAGCACGAACCTCGTTTCCCACGAGTTGGGCCAGCACTGGTTCGGCGATTATGTCCAGGGACGCGACTGGGCCAACATCTGGCTCAACGAGGGTTTTGCTACATATATGGAGGGACTATATACGCAGCATCACGAAGGGAACGACGCCTATCGCTTTGCGATTTACAACGATCAGCTAGCCGAGCAAGAGGAGGATCGCAACTCCTACCGGCGGCCGATCGTCGATCGCCACTATAGCGACCCCTTCGATATGTTCGACGCGACCACACACGAGAAAGGCGCAGCGGTGCTGGATATGTTGCGTTATTTGATTGATGGCGCAGAGGCCACCTCGCATCCCGCGTCACAACATGAGTTGTTTTTTCAAGCACTGCACCGTTATTTGGTCGTGCATCATGCACAGGACGCGGATACGTCTGAACTGATCAAGTCCATCCGGGAAACTACCGGTGAGGAACTCGGTTGGTTTTTCCGCGAATGGGTGTTTATGGCTGGACATCCCGAGTATCGGGTCGCCGCGAGCTACGACGCCACAAAAATGACGGAGAAAGTCACCGTCACCCAGACGCAGAGAACCGATGCCGAGACGCCGATTTTTGACATGCCCATCGAGCTGGCGTTCTATGGTGCGAATGGAGAACGAAAGAGGATTCAGGTTCGCGACAATTTGCAGCAGCAAGAGTTCGAGATTCCACTCGACTTCGAGCCGCGGTGGGTAGATTTCGATCCCGACAGTTTCATCGATAAGACCGTACAGTTTGATAAGCCGGTCGATGCCCTGATTGCCGAAGCGGAAAGAGATCCGTCGATGATGAGCCGGCTGTGGGCGGCGCAGCAACTGGGCTCGACTGCGCTTGCTAACCCGGATACGCGCGTGGGAGCGCTGGCGCAGGTAATGAGCAACGATGGGTTCTATGGCGTGCGTGCAGCCGCTGCGACGAGTCTCGGCAGTATCGGAACGGAACGGGCCAAGTCGATTCTGCTTTCCGCTTTGCAGCAACCAGATAGCCGAGTGCGGACGGCGGTGTTCGAAGCTCTGGGAAAGTACGCGAAGGACCAGGGGGTCTACAACGCACTGGTGAACGCGCTCCACAACGATTCCAGCTACGCGGTAGAAGCCGCTGCGGCCAAGGGATTGGGTAAATCGGGCGTAGCAGAGGCCTTCGATGTCCTGCAAGCTGAAGTACTGACGAAGCCCGAAATACACGTCATGCAAGCCACATTGAGCGGCTTGGTGGCAACCAAGAACCCGAAGGCAGTGGAAATCCTGCTGGCGCAAGCCCAGCCCGGACGGCCGGAGCGAATCCGGATGAGCGCGCTCGCCGGACTGGAAAGCCTGAAAGAAGTAGTGACACCAAGTCAGGTTCCGGAATTGAGTGAAGTGGTGCGTGCCGCGCTGCACGACCCTTACTACTTCACACAGGAGGCTGGCGAAGAACTAGTCGGAGTCTTTCATCTGTCTCAGTTCGAAGCGGACATTCAAACCGAGGCGCAAACGGCGCCCATGGCTATGCAGCGTGATCCCGCGAAGAAGGTTCTCGAGCAATTGCATCATCACGAATGAGACAACGAAGTTACCTACGGCGCGAGTGACCGAGTCCTTGGGTAGCGTGGCCCTCCTCCCATCAGAATTCCTTAGCAACTATGGCGAGCAGAAGGTCACTGGGAAATGCAGCATCGGCTGACCGCTGCCAGGATAGGCTTCATCTCATTGCGCCAACCTGCTAGCGCTCCGAAGTTGTAGCTTTCCGGCCTAGGCGTCTGGCCTTAGATAGCCATGGCCCGTTATCGTCTCAAACGTGCGGGACGCCAGTATCCAATTCCGGCGATCGTCGAATTGACCTTAAGCCTAGCTGCCGCCGATGTCCCTCCGTGTTTCTACCATGCTCAAATGGCTGCAGCTCGGACGTAGGATGCGCAGTCAGTTCTACACTTGCCGGGAAGTTATGCCCCCCGGAACAGACTTTCGACGACGCCGGCCAGAAGTCGGCCTCTGGGAAGTTTCACTGCCTTTTCCTTTGCCCATAAAACCGCGCAGAGGTAAAAACGCCGGCAGGAGCTAATCAAAGCCTCAGGGCGTCACGGTAAACGGGCCTGAACTGATTGCAAATCCGCCGTGGGTAGTGATATTAATGTGGCCGGACTTAGCGCCACTGGGCACTTCGGCCATCACTTCTGAGTCTGAGTTCACTGTAAAGCTTGTCGCCCCTACCCCTCCGAATGTGACCCGCGAGGTCTGAGTCAGACTGACGCCGCTAATGGTAACAACTGTTCCCGCAGAACCAGTCGTTGGAGTGAACCTCATAATCTGTGGAACTACGCGGAAGACCTTGTTGCTCTTCAACGTGCCGCTGGATGTTGATACGGTGACAAATCCCGTTGAAGCACCATCGGGACATTCAACGACGGCAGCAATACGCTTGCTACCAAAACGCTCTCCGGTGGGAAAGCAAGCTGCAGCGCGACGTCACTGAGTACAGGCTCTCACAGCATCAGCGCCATCTATAACGGGACGGCCAACATTGAGGGGAGCACTTCCACCACATTGGTGCAGAACGTTAACTGAAGAGGATCAATCCAGTTCTAAACGGAGAGGCGAAGTGCACCAATTATCGCTTTCAGCGCCAAGTCGCGGCCTAAGGAAGTAAACTCGTTTCATCCTCGAATTCGCTCATTGCCGGATTCGCAGTCTCTTGGTCGATGAACTGACGAAGTAACGATTCTGAGGTCCTCAGTATGTGTCGTAACTACACACGTCTGCTTCGCTTCACGTTGGCGATTCTGCTCGCATTTGAATTCTCGTCGACTGCGCTCGCGCAATGGGCTCCCATGAACCCGGTCGTTGCTGTCCAGGCACAACCCGACGGTGTGATCCTTCCCATGAAGTCTGGGACGCTCCGCTTGCAAGTCTGCTCCGATTCGATCGTCCATGTGCTCTACTCTCCGACCACGTCTTTCCCCGCCAGCCGTCTCGATCCCGTCGTCATCAAGACTACATGGCCATCCACGAAGTTCACCATGCAAGACAACTCCGGCGAAGTCACACTCACTACTTCGCAATTGAAGGTCGTCGTCGCTCGCAAGGACGGTGCTATTACCTACCGCGATCTTGCCGGCAAGCAACTTGTGCAGGAAGCGACCAGGAAGCTGACGCCGGTGAAAGTGAACGGCGAGGATACTTATCACGCCGAGTCCTTTGTAAACATCTACGGCTCCCGCGAAGCCTTCTATGGACTCGGCCAGCACCAGGCCGGAGTGTGGAACTATCGCGGCGAATCGGTCGACATTTCGCAGGACAACAGCAACATTGCCGTGCCTTTTCTGGTATCGAGCAACGGCTACGGCATCTTCTGGAACAATGATTCCCGGAGCCGCTTCAACAACCGCTTCGCCAACTATCTCTACATCAGCTCGGAAGTGGCCGACGTGATCGACTACTACTTCTTCTATGGCCCCAATCTAGATAAGGTTATCGCCGCCTACCGTGAACTCACGGGCCAAGCCCCGTTGTTCGGTAAGTGGGCCTATGGTTTCTGGCAGTGCAAGAACCGCTACAAATCTCAGGCGGAGATCCTGGGGGTGGCGCGCAAGTATCGCGAACTCCACGTCCCCGCCGACAACATTGTGCAGGACTGGTTCTGGTGGAACCGCAAAGGCGAATTCGTTTTTAACAAGAACTATCCCGACCCCAAGGGCATGGTCGACGAACTGCACCGTGAGAACTTCCACCTGATGATCTCAATCTGGCCCTTCTTCGAGCCGGGATCGGCCAATTACGACTACATGGACAAGAAAGGCTGGTTCATCGACAAGTTCAAATTCGCAAAGCCGCCTTATCATGCCGATGCCATGGCCGTGTATGACGCGACCAGCCCTGAGGCCCGCAACTTTTATTGGGATCAAGTGGACCAAGGTCTGTTCAAAATTGGCGTCGATGCCTGGTGGATGGACACAAACGAACCAGAAACCGAAGGCCAGGAAGAAAACATTCAGCTGGGCCACAAGTTAGCCATCGGCAGTGGCGATCGATACGTGAACGTTTATCCACTGCTGGACACGAGTGCCGTCTACAACGGACAGCGCGCCGCCTCCGACCGGAAGCGCGTCTACATTCTCTCGCGCTCCGCCTTCGCCGGATCGCAACGCAACGCCGTCACCGCGTGGTCGGGCGACATCAATTCCGACTGGCTCAGTTTCCGCCGCCAGATTCCCGCCGGCCTGAACTTTGCCCTCTCCGGCATTCCTTACTGGACCACCGATATTGGCGGCTTCGTCTCTGCCGATCCCGAGGATCCTGCGTATCGCGAGCTTTTCGTCCGCTGGTTTCAGTTCGGCACATTCAACCCGATCTTGCGTGTGCATGGCACTCGCAAAACCGATCAGAACGAACTCTGGTCCTACGGACCGGATGCGCAGAAAATTCTGGTAAGCTTCGATCGTTTGCGCTATCGCCTGCTACCCTACACGTACTCGCTCGCGTGGAAGACAACGAACGACAGCTATACACCCATGCGTCCGCTGGTAATGGATTTTCGCGACGACGTGCGCGCGCAAAATACGGGAGACGAATATATGTACGGCCCCGCGTTTCTGGTGAATCCGGTAACCGAGGCCGCCGCTACCAGCCGCCGCGTCTATCTTCCGGAAGCGAAGTGGTACGACTTCTGGAATGGCGCATCCGTCGATGGCAAGCGCGATATTACTGCCGAAGCGCCACTCGACAAGTTGCCGCTCTACATTCGAGCCGGTTCCATCGTTCCCTTCGGACCCGATGTCGAATGGTCCACCGAAAAACCCGCCGATCCGATTGAGTTGCGCATTTACCGCGGAGCAGATGGCGAGTTCACGCTCTACGAGGACGAAAACGACAACTACGACTATGAGAAGGGTGTCCACGCCACGATCCCTTTTCGCTGGGACGACGCGCAACGCACTCTGACCATCGGCGATCGACAAGGAGAGTTCCCCGGGATGCTTTCCAGCCGCACTTTTCACATCGTTTTCGTGAGCGAGAATCACGGCGTTGGCATCGCGCCCTGCGATACTCCAGACAAGGTTGTGGAGTATTCCGGTAAGCGAGTTAGTGTGACGCCGTAGGAAAAGTCATGTAGGGATAGACCTTCGACCGGCTCTCGGCTGTCTAGGCGAGCGCCGCTCGCCAATCTTTTCGTTGGTCGATCTAGCTGTGAGTTGTGGCGGGTCTTGCCCCAGAGATTCCAGGAGCCTTCTATGTCTCGGTATTCGTTGCCTCTTCTCCGCGCCGCATTGTGTCTCTTCTTCGTTCTTTCCGCATCAGCCCAAACGACGAACCCTCCTTCCGCTCCGATTCCTACTCAGATCCCGGACCAGAACGCACTTCTGATGGGGGTTGCGTGGTATCCCGAACAATGGCCCGAATCGCGGTGGGAAGAAGATCTGCGCCTGATGGAAGCCGCCGATCTGAAGGTCGTCCGCATCGCCGAATTTGCCTGGAGCCGCATGGAGCCCGCCGAAGGTCACTATGACTTTGACTGGCTGGAGCGCGCCATCAATTTGGCCGCCAGGCATCACATTGTCTCGGTGCTCGGCACGCCGACGGCTGCGCCTCCCGCGTGGCTCACGCAGAAATATCCCGACGTGCTTCGCGTGGAGCCCGATGGCCAACGCGTGACCCACGGCAACCGCGCTCAAGCGTCCCCCTCCTCCCCACGCTATCGGGAATTCTGCCGCCGCATCGCCGAACAGATGGCGCTACGCTTTGGCCACAATCCCAACGTGGTCGGCTGGCAGATCGACAACGAATACGGCTACGCGCAGATGTCCTACGACGATGTCACGCGCCAGCAATTTCAGGGTTGGCTGAAAGCCAAATACAAAAACCTCGACAACCTGAACACGCACTGGACTACCTCTTACTGGAGTCAGACGTACGACAACTGGCAAGAAATTCCTATCCCCGTTGGCGAGCATAATCCTGGACTGTTGCTTGACTGGAAACGATTCATCACCGATACCTGGACTTCCTACCAGCAGAACCAGATCGACGTGATCCGCAAACACGCCGAACCGCGCCAGGTCATCACCGGCAACTTCATGGGATTTTTCGATGGCTTCGATCACTACATCATCAGCCAGCCGCTCAGCTTCGCTTCCTGGGATGACTATGTCGGCTCGGGGCACGTAGACCCCGCATACAACGGCCTCTCCCACGACCTGACTCGCGGCTTTAAGGGACAGAATTTCTGGGTGATGGAGACCCAGCCGGGCGCGGTGAACTGGTCGACGCTCAATAATTTCCTCAACCGGGGCGAGGCTCGTGCGATGGCGTGGCAAGCCATCGGCCACGGCGCCGACGATGTCAACTACTGGCAGTGGCGAAGCGCACTGAACGGACAGGAAGAGATTCACGGCGTCCTCATTGGCCCAGACGGTACGCCCGTGCCCTTTTACGATGAAGCCGCGCAAACCGCGCACGAGTTTGCCAAAGCGGAAAGCAGCTTTCGAGGTACACAACCATGTTCGGAGGTGGCGCTGCTCTACTCCTATGACAGCCATTGGGCAATCCAGTTTCAGAAACACACCGAGAAGTACGATGACGTCGCCTTGCTGAAAAGTTACTACCAGGCTCTGCGACAGATTGCCCAGTCAGTCGATGTGATCAGTGCCTACGCCGCACTCGATGGCTACAAACTGGTCGCCGCGCCGAGTTTGAATGTGCTGCCAAAGGATCTCGCGAATCACTTGCTCGATTACGTGCGCAACGGCGGCCATCTGGTTCTCGGTCCACGGTCCGGCATGAAAGATGAATTCAACTCTCTTGTGCCGCAGCGTCAGCCGGGATTTCTCGTCGATGCTTTGGGCGCGCGAGTCGAACAGTACTACGCTCTCGAGAAAAATGTGCCAGTCTCCGGTGTCTGGGGTAGCGGAAAAGCCAGCATCTGGGCGGAGCAACTCAAAAGCCGCGCACCCGACGACGAAGTCCTTCTGAAATATGGCAAGAGCAATGGATGGCTCGACGATCAGCCAGCTGCAGTCACCCGCGCCTATGGCAAGGGGCGAATCACCTACGTGGGAGCGATACTTGACGACAAGTTAATGGGGGCGGCCGCCGAATGGATGACGAAGAAGTCCGGCGTCACTCCCGTTTTTGGCACTGTGCCCGACGGCGTAGAAGTCTCGCGTCGCATCGGTCAGGGCAAGCAAGTTTTCGTTCTTATCAACTATTCGAACGAGGATCGGCGAGTGGTGCTGCCGCATTCCATGTATCTCGTGCTCGACGGCAAGGACTCAAAGACGGTCGATCTCGTTCCCTACGGAGTCGCTGTGGCTCTCGATAATCGCTGACGAAAACCCAACGCAGAAGACTGGTGAAGCCGCGCTCGTCCCTCACCTTGATTCTGCTAATTGCTCCCTTCGCATGGACGCAGCAGTATCCGTTTCAGAATCCCAACCCGCCGATTGAAACTCGCATCAGCAGGTCGGGCTCGCGTTGAAGGTGCTGATTTTCTCATCAGGCATATATTTCCTAATCACACAAAGGATCCCTGAACCTCTAATTTTTGGCATCCGCGATGGTCCGAAGCACCCAATCCATTGCGGGATCGCGTCCCGCCTGAAAATCCGCCCACGTTTCTGCGATCTCTCGATCTGGGCGAATCAGGTTTTCGCCGCCGCGCACGAATCGATAGAACCGTACGGAGTACCGGGCTACCCATCGTGAGTTCGGAAGAACCATGGTATCGATGTCCTGGTGTTTCTGCCGCACGATACCAGCAAGGCTGCGCGCATCGTGGAAGCCGCGCACGCAAAACACGTTCCCGTGATCAGCTATGACCGCCTAGCCAATGCGCCGGTGGATCTTTACGTCGGATTCGACCTCTTCTCGGTCGGAATCGAGCAGGCCCAAAGCTTGGTGGATCGCGCGCCAAAAGGCGACTACCTATTGTCGGGAGGCTCACCGCTCGACGCCAACTCGAAAGTTGTTCGCGCGGGACAAATGAAAGTTTTGCAGCCCTTCATCGATCGCAGCGACATCCATGTCCTTGCGGATGTCTGGGTACCGGAGTGGGGCGCCACCGAGGCCTACATCATGGTCACGAAAGAACTGAAGGGAACCGATTCGACATGGCATGACGGTGGGCGAGTTGGCGAAGATGTTTACAGCGAGCGCCACATCAACGCCAAGCTCACGGTGGTTCCCGTAAAGGGATGGACGCGCAGCGACTGGTTCGATTCCACCGATCTGGTTTGGATCAACCTGTCGCCGAATATGCGGAATATGA
>Ga0182024_10024908_pt1 | contig 10601 bp, 8 predicted proteins | sample P32metaG_FD_120480 | JGI IMG/M metagenome (GOLD analysis project Ga0182024, IMG submission 120480) | Permafrost microbial communities from Stordalen Mire, Sweden - P3-2 metaG (Illumina Assembly) | ecosystem: Environmental > Terrestrial > Soil > Wetlands > Permafrost | place: Sweden: Stordalen...
CCAGCTGGCTATGCCTCCTGGTTCTGAGTAGCGATGCGATCGAAGCCGCGGCTATGCCGCGATGCCGCCGGGCTGGCTATGCGGCCACGCCAGCGCAGCCGCATTGCCGATCCACGCTGCAATGCCCGCAATGCTGCAAAGCCCGCATAGCAACACGGCCCGCTTTCGCGAACGTCGTGCAGAGGGGCAGAGGGTGTGGCCTGGGCTCTTACCTACTTTCCGGGGCCAACGCTTACGGTTACGCCGAGTATGTCGACATGTTTGTCTGGTGATTTTATAAGCAAGTAGTGCTTACCACCGGTAGGGTATTTCCAAAACCCGATCTTATAGCTGTATTTGCTAAGATGGCGGAACGCCCGAATGATGGTGTTCCCCTCGATCCAGGGCTGGGCGAGACTAAGGCTAGGTTCGAGACGGGTAGTGCTCACAATCTTGGCTGCGGAGCCCATGATGTTCAAGCGATAGATAGTCTGAGCGGTTTTCGTGGCGATGGTGATATACTTACCGTCCCATTGAATCTGACCGAAGCTCTTGACCGGAACGCTAATGTTCGTAAACTTTTTGCTGCCCTGGGGAAGCTCCGCAAACCTGCTGTCTCCCTGACCGTCCACGAAAAGATTGCCTTGGTCGTCGTACCCGCAGTACCAATAGGTGTCCATCGCGGAGTCGCTATAGTACGCCGGATTGCCTTGTGCTCCGGCGAAGATCGCGATCACGCCCCGACCACCCTTCACGTTTTCATTAGCCACCGCCAAATTGCCGGTTGTTGGATCGACTGAGCAGCCGTAGGCCACGTAGTCTTTCCTTTCACTCAAGGTGGCAATTTGGCCCGAGCCACCAGCGTACTCTATAACCTCATTCCCACTAGGCACAAAGACGTCGCCGCTGCTGTTGGAGCAAAGCGTGCCGGTTATGAGTTCCTTTAGCTGTAACGTGTAAGCAAATTCCCCTTCTGGATAAGAGAAGACGTAAATACTGTACCCATGGAAAGCGCCAGCGTACAAGCGGTCCTGGGAAGAACTGCCGGGCCACTCGTGATCCGCTACGATCAACATGCGCGGAACTGGCGTGCATTTGCGGCGTTGCGCCCGCGGAACCAATCGGCGGCGGCGCGCCGCACCCTGCAAGCATGGCGGAGACCACGCAGCCGATTTGCACGAAGTGCCCAGAACGCAATGTAACTACTCCCAACTGAAAACGACGGAACCGTTATTGTTTGCAGTTTTCCAGTTTCGCCAGAAGTGTACTTCGGTGGCACTGGGCTCAGCATATGACGATCCGCCGCCACCGCCGCCGCCCGCCGAACCACTAAGGGTTTGGTAAGCCGCGCCGCCGCCGCCACCACCGCCACCACCATAATATCCGCCGCCGCCGCCACCGCCAGCGCACCCGTTCTGGTAACCGCAGGAACAGCCGTGGCCAAAGTAGCAGCCCCCAGCACCGCCCGCGCCTCCAACGCCCAGTGTGCCCGCATCGCCGGGGTATCCGTACTGTATCCCTAAGCCGCCGATGCCCTCGCCCCCAGCGCCACCGGAACCGGGGTGACGCTGCGTGCCTCCCGTCCCGCCGCCGCCTGCGTAAGGGTTCGGACCGGAGTAGCCCTGGTTCTCGCCAGTTCCGCCGACCTTGCCTCCGCCTCCGCCGCCGCATGCGGTCTCACGCCTGCTGCTCATGCCGACGCCACCACCCGCTCCCGCTACCAAAATGCGGTCGGCTAATCTATCGCCGCCTTCGCGAACGTCCGAAGCGCCACCGCCGGGGAGCCCGTAGGAAGCGCCGCTGCCACCACCGTTAAAGCCGCTCTCTCCGCCGACGAAGACACGCAGCGTTTCGCCGGGCGTCACCGGAATCTGGGCCGAAACGAGCCCCCCACGACCCTTGTGACTGCACCGTGGTTCTTTGGATGCAGAAGCCCCGCGTACAACTACCGTCATGAGGTTGACGCCGCTTGGCACGGTAAACGACTGCTTCTTACCGGTGTAGTTAAACGTCTTACTATGAGGCGCCGCCTCGCCCACGCCATTGTGCGTGGGAACACCGCTGCCGATGTTGGCACCGCAGCCCGCGAACATTGCGATAGCTACGCAGCTGAATGCGTAGCGGCAAAAACCCAAAATCGTCACTACCCTACCTTCTGACGCTGGAACGCTCGGACCGAGAGAGACGTTCGCTGCTGCGCCTCAATTCCATCGCAAGAGCAAGCTCTTAGCGGAAAAGCGACTAGTCACCTCGCGGCATCGCGCCCGACGCGCCGATCGGCGGCTGCGATCCGCCGTCGGGAATACTTCTAGGGTCTTCCATCGAGCGGAATGCCTCGCCAACGCACAGCACCCTGAAAGTTCTCGACCTCGACTACGAGCTTGTACCGCTTTCCGCCAGCTCTTGCCTTGCAGTCGAACGTACCGGGCGGCTCCACCACGATCAACCCCTTATCACATTCAACGCGTGCATCTGCAGTATCACCGTTATCGCTAAGTCGTCGATTCAAATCATCCTGTGCCATCCTCTGGACTTTGCTCCTGTCGACGACTGCGTCGATTGGTCGCACCCTGAAGCCTACAGCGTCGTCGATCCATACGCCGATCCGCTGTGCAATCTTCAAGCCCGGCAGCGTCGCGGTACAAGCGCCGTGCTTTGTGCCGGTTAGGTCCATTTCTTCCGGGCACTTTATGGTAAAGTTTGCGGACGCTGACGACGCGCTCATCTGAACTTGCTGGATAAAGCGCTCAACACCCGCGCCCGGAGCAATAGCAGTTCTTCCATCCTTGTGAAGCGTCAGCAATGACCCTGGAATCGGCGACTTGACCTTCAATCCCGGCGCGTTAAATACAAATACCTGGCCAGTTACCGTTGTCATTAGTCGCATCGAACGCACGAGTGAAGAACCTAAAACCTTACAACTGAAGTATGTCCTCGGTTTCAAAAGCCTCTCTCTCGGATTGCCGCATTGCGCGATGCCCTTGATCTGGTAGCTATTCGATAGCGTCGTCTCGATGATTCTCTCAACAGCAGACATATCGAAAAAGAATGCCCCACCGAAATCTACCTTGAACATGTCTGGCGGCCCGGCGCTTGCCACTCTGATGTTAAGTGGCACCTCGTTAACTGGAAGAGTACACGTTCCCATCGTGCCCTGCGCGATCTCTATGATCGGCTCGCACCGGGATGGCTCGATCTTCAACTTCGGATAATAGGATGCGATTAGCGGTGCGATCGTATCGTCGATTTTTTGCTGTACACTTTTCCCGTAGACGGCATCAGCGTGTCGGACGCTGCAGCCGGAAATGCAAAACAGCCCGATTGCGCAAAGCACTATTATCCGGAACAGCGTGCTAGGCGCGCGAGCGCTGGTTTCCGTCACAAGTGCGCGCCGATCGGCGGCTGCGATCCGCCGCAGCCTGCAAGAAGTGTGATCGTAGGGAACGCAAGAACAATGCAGGCGGTATTGATTTCATTTCACGTCTTATGGTTGCGGGTTGACTTTGTGCGCCAGGAGCTGGCCATTCTTGTAGTAGTCTAGCTGGTTCGTTTCTGTCTTCTGCAGCAGCCAGACTCCATTTACGTTCACCCAAGTATCCGTCGAAACTGTGATCAGTTGAATGTAAACCTTACTACTATCAGCCGCGGTCTTGACTGTCTTCATGTCGTAGCGCTGGTCAACTACGGCAGAGTTCCCCGCGACTTTTATGGAAAGCAAGGTCGTTGTGCTGACCTTCAACGGGTCCTTCGGGAGCCCGTCCACCTCTTGGATCATTTGCGACGCGCTCTCACTCTTTCCAGACGAGTCGATACTCACAAAGCCTGGAGCCAAGAGTGCGGCCATCGCCTTGGAGTCGCGTTCGGCCATGGCGGTTTTCATGGCCGCATAGCGCGCTTGAAAAGTTGCTCGGAGGGAAGAGTCATCAGCGCGTGCACCGGTCGCATCAAAGACGCATAACAGGCAGGCCAAGAGAGTTAGCAGCTGCTTGATCATGATCAGCGGGTGCGGGTCAAGAATCGCGGGTTCCTTCGCAGCCTTGAAAGCGCTATTTTGCAACAAGCGCGACCAAGGCGTCCCAATGCCGTGCGTGCGGCACCTTGGCACCTGCCCTGATGCGCGAGCAGGCTGCGAGAGATAAACCCGTTTTCCCCGCGATTTCGTTGAGTGAGAATGCGTCGAGCCTCGGCATGATCTCGCGCTTAAACCACGCTGCATCGCGCTGGCCCGGATGCTCGCGCGCCCAGCTTCGATTCCGGCGATGCCCCTCGCTGATCGCCTCGCCTCGCGCACGGTTCTTCACGGCCGCGCTGCGCCGCGGATCGTTGCCCGCCGCACTTTGCGCCGCGAGCTTAGAATACGGGCCCGCTCCGGCGGGCTCGTTGCTTCTCGTGGCTGCGATCGCCGCGCACCGCACATTGCAGGCGCCACGCCTCGGCTTAAGCCTTCGTCGTAAGCTCATGCATCGAACGGACCGTGCAACCTAGTGATGAAAGAGCGTCGCCACCATGAGTGTCACCCAGCTTACGAGGATGAGCGAGGTCATGCGCCACTGTAGTGCGTCGATCTTCGCATCGGTACGCTGAAAGCGTGCATCAAAGCCTTCCAGCCGGCGGTCGATGCTGTTTATGCGGTCGCTGATTTGGTGGTACGAGCCTTCGAGGCCGGCGATCTTCGTCTCTAGCAGTTGAAAGCTCATAGTCTTCTTGTTCCCTTCGTGCTGCGGTCGGCATTTCTTGCACGCAGTACCACGCGCGACGCCTACTGGGCCGCTGCCGGATCAGACGGGGCGAGCGCGAAGGCGCGCAGAGGGGCGGCACAGGCATATGCTAAGAACCGCCTCAGTTTGGGCGGCCCTTAGTTTTACGACGAGTGACTCTTCGCGTAAAGCCTCAGGTCTTGAACATCGATGTCGTTGCGGTTCCCGTGAAAACGTCCCATTCCGGGACGCCGCTCACACAAGCGCCGTAGGGCGGTGTGTTCGTCTGAATCGATTTGAGCGGGACGGTAAACCCAAGATTGTCTGCAGCATTATAGGTTTGGCTCCCACACGTGAACGCATCGGTTTCGTCCTGGTTGCCTCCCCAAAGGAGATTGTTCTTGGTATCGAGTCCGATTGCTTCGACCAGGTCGGTGGACGGGTAGGTCACGGTGCTCGTCGGAGAACCGGTCCACGGTGGCGCGTAGGCGCCGATCGTACCGTTAGTTTCGTTATTTACATAGAGAACCGTGGACGGGCGCGGACCGACTTCCATGCCGCCGGGGTAGCACGTGCCGGCGGTTTTTGACGCGCATACCTGGTTAACGAGCTTGTCGGCGCCGGTCTTCACGCTCACGTCCGTGACGTCGTAATTCCCGCTCTCGTCCAATCCATTGGCAAGCAGCGTCTTGCCGGCCGTCGCCAACCAGTCCACCTGCGTGAGGAGTTTTGTGTGGATCGTTCTGGCCGGCTTGCCGGAGCCGCGCTTTAGCTCAGCGGCCGTGAAAACGTCGATCGCGTTAGTCTCCGAGTTGGAAGCGTACAGATTACCGCTGCTGTCGACGGCGAGTCCGAGTCCTCCATTCGTGGTGCTTTGCTGCAGCGTGCCGCCCTGCGTTATCTGAAGTTTGCCCTTACTCACCTTTGCCGCGTACATGACGATCGCGCCGGTAGGGGCCGCTCCGTATACTTGCCCCACGTACATCATCCATCCGTTACGATTACAAACAATAACGATCGAACCAAAAACATATATATACAAGCCGGGACGCGCGTGCTTTCGGGAAGACCTCTGGCCGGCGTGCCTGAAACCGCCAGCGCTGCTGGGGATTACGCCAATCAACGTCTTACCTGAGCCCGACACTTGGTAGACGTACAGATTTCCGGTGACCGCGCCGACGTCGAGGACAAACTCGGGTGTTGCCTTGGCGTCCGCCAGCGGAAAGGAAGCAAAGGTGACGGGTGCGTTGTTCCAGCCGTTCATGCCGGGCGGCATCGACGAAGAAAGGCCGCTGTTGCCGCCGCATGCGGCCAAAAATGCCGCGCAAAGAAATGCGGCGACGAGGCGATGTGATTGCTGCATTTTTCGTTCTAACCCCGCGCCGGATGTGTGCCTGCGATGCGTCATCCGAAGTGAAGAGTCGCGCCCCGAGCAGAGAAGCTCCCGCAGGACGGACACGAAGGGGTTTGCCAGGACCCCTAGGCCTCGAGGATACACCTACTTGCTACTCTGGTCCTGTTCACGTGGCGGCATGCCGCCCTTTATGTTCCGATGCTCACAGACTGACCCACGGGGTCATTCGGTGAGTCGAAGAGCGAGTGCGTCGGACTCCCTCCGGCGGGATAAGACCAGTACGAAAACGAGTAGTTGCTGCTGACGTGGCAGAGGGGGTTGCCGGCAACCACGGCGTTTCCCTGGTGGTCGTTTGCGGGCGTGTTCTTGGTGCCCACGATGAATGGCTGAGTCAGCGACGTATAGTCGTCACAGCTACCGCCGAAGACGGTTGTGCGACGATGTCGAGGCCTCCCGATTTTGTTGGTTTCATCTGGTAGATCGCCGAGGCGCCGTGGTAATCCTCATCGGTGAACGTGATGTATTTTCCATCCCACATCACGCCGCTCACTTCCGAGATGTTTTGGCTAACCTGGACCTCGACGAGGTGGCTTCCGCCATGAGGGAGTTCGCAGACGGCAGCCGAGAAATCGAGAGAGGCGGCCGCAACGTAGAGGTTGCCGTGGTTGTCGTAGCCGACCTGTTGGATCTTCTGGCACTCGCTGCCGGCGTAAACGTTGTGTCTGCCCGTCAGGTCGAAGACCTCAATCGTGCTTGTGCCGCGCTTCGTGAGACCGATCGACACCGCGAGACTGCCCGACGTCGGATCGACGGAGCAGCCGTTCGGGCGCCCAAGCGTTCTCAAGCGATTGCTGTAACGCACGGTGCCGTGCGTGTATTCGACAACAGCCTCGGCCATGGAATCGGCGATCCAAATGTTGCCGCTTGCGTCGACGCACTGCCCGGAAGGTTGATACAAGCCGTCAAGTCTCCCAAGCAGCCGCCTCGTGAGGTAGTTATAGACGTAAACGTGTTCGGTCGTCGCATCGGAAATGTAGAGGAGCTCCTTGGTCGTGCGGGCTTCGGGAAGCATCCACGATCCGTCACGATCGCGTAGCGGAGCGCCCGAATGCGAAATCGTCCGCTTTAGTCCCGTCTTGGGAGGAGAATAGACAGTCACCGTAGTTGAGTTTGCAACGTAGAGTTTGCGGCTCGTCGCCGGGAGCGAAGCCAAGCCTCCGGGCGGTGAGGAAGCGAGGCTGTTGTTACCTCGGCCGCCGCAGCCGGCGAGCGTTGCGAGCGTCGCAGAAAAGACAAGCACAGCGCGGCTCAAATCCGAAATACTCATTGTGCTCTCATCCCAACTGTAGCGTCTGTTTGGCGGCGGGCTATGCGTCTTAGCGCACGACTTTCCGGCGGAGCAGGCGGAAGCCGGTCGCTCTGGACGTCGAGCGGACGGGCAACAATGCGATAGTCGATCTGGCTGGTTGGCTTCGGCTGGGTGTGCCGCTGCGTACTAAATCCGATTCGATCGGTAGGGTACCGCCGCGCGAACCGTCGTTGCAGGCTGCGAGCGAAAGGACAAGCAGAGCGGCCACAACAGATAAATTCGAGGAAAGGCGATTCATCTTGCTGGGGGCTCCCAGGTGGGGAAGCTGTTAGTGGTCGTCTTTACAGAACGGAAGGCCGATATTATTCGCATCGTCAGCGCCCGGCGGGCGCGGCCGCGAGAGCAACGAAATTATGAAAACGTCAAAGAACGATCCTGATATGATGGCGGAGTATGACTTTAGCGGCGCTAGGCGATCACCCTATGCGTCCCGCTACGCGATACGGACGAATGTAGTCGTTCTGGCGCCTGACGTCGCTAAGCATTTCCCGAACTCCGAACAGGTCAATCAAGCGTTGCGCAGCGTCATCCTGTCACGCCGGAAGCAAGAAACGGCCAAACGCGTCTAAACTCATTCGCGTGCGGTTCGGCCCGGCAGGGTTGGTTCGAGCCCGGGCGCGTGCGCGTTACCATCGCGATTTAACCCGCTCTCAGCCTCATTCAAGGTTCCCGCGACTTTGGTTCCCTTATAATCGGGCGCGACGATGCGGCGTTTCTTGGCTCTGTTACTGGCATTGCTGACGTCGGCGACCTTTGTTGCGCCGGCGCTGGCGCAATCGGAGAGCGGCGAGATCGACATCGTCGTCGTGGATGTCGCGACCAAGCAGCCCCTCGAACTCGCTCGCGTGCTGTTGGACGGGCCGGTCATTACCTCGGAGATAACCGAACGCAACGGCAAGGTCACCTTCACCGACGTTCCCGACGGCATCTATCGTGCGCGCATCGTCAAGCGCGGGTATTCCAGCCTCACGTCGGCCTCGTTCGAAGTCCTCGACGGCCGCCTCGTCACGGTCAGCTTTGCGCTGGCGTCGGAGACCGGCGGCCTCAAAGTCATCGGGCAAGTGACGGCCAAAGCCTCGGCGACGATCTCAGCGACCAGCATCGACCAGAACTCGGCGCAGCGCCGTCTCTCCAACGATCTTGCCGATGCGCTCAACAAGCTCTCCGGCGTGAGCGTCTCGACCTCGAGCGACGACAGCGACGCGACGCAGACGATTTCGTTGGAAGGCCACGACCCAACGCAGACCCAGCTCACCCTCGACGGCATTCCGCTCAACGCGCCGGGCTCGGCCGGCAATCTCGGCGCGTTTGCGACCGATCTGTTTCAAGGCGCGTCGGTGCACATGGGGCCGACGCTGGGCGGCTTGGGCGGCGCGGTCAACTTCAGCACCCTGCAGCCGACGTTGAGCTGGATCACCCAGATGCAGCTCTCGACCGGCAGTTATGGCCGCTGGAACTACTCCGTCGCCGAAACCGGCTCGGACGGCAAGCTGGGCCTCGCGGTGCAGACCGTGCAGCGCCTCTACCCCAGCCTCGCCGACGGCGACTTGTTCGAGGACGCGAGCGGACTGGATTACGTGCACGACGGCGACAGCACGGTCTCGGGCAACGTGATGACCGCGCGCTGGGAGTTCGGCGACTCCAACTCGCTGACTGGCCTTTTCATGAACTCCACGCGCGATACCAACGTGATCTGCTTGCGCTACAACGGCGATCCCCAGACGACGCTGCCGTGCGGCTACGGACCCAACAACACCGACGACAGCAACGTCCAGCTCTATTCGCTAACGGACAACGCGCTGCTGGGCGCGACGCAGTTGCAGGCCTCGGTCTTTTCGCTCGACGCCTCCAGCCTGTTCAACCAGTTGGCGCGCTACGTCAATGGGGAGCCGTCGCCCAACGGCTACTCGAGCGACACCAAATCGAGCGGCTACGTGGTGAACGCGACGCTGCCCGCCCAGGAGCGCCACACGATCTCGTTTCAGGCCTATGGGACGTCATCGCAGTTCGAGACCACGCCGCTGGTTCCGCAAGCGTTTGAGTTTTACAATGGTTCGCAGACGACGCAGTACTCGGTGCTGCAGGGGACCGACACGATTCATTCCAGCGACAAACTTACGCTTGCGGGTTCTGCCGGCCTCAGCACGGCGACGGGCAATGCGGGAATCTCGGAGCTGGCCAGCGCGGCGGCAACCTGGAAGCCGACTACGCGCGACACCTACAGCGCGTCCTATGCGCTCGGCGGCGCCGCCGCGACGCAAGGGCGGCTGCAGATCCTCAGCGATCCGGCGTCGCTGCGCTTTAATTGCAACGGCAAGGTCGCCTTCGGGAGCGCGCCAGGCGAACAGCCCACGCGCAGCTCGTCGAACTCGGCGCGCGTGAGTTACACCCACGATCTGCACGGCGGCAATGTCTCGCTCACGCTTTACCGCCAAGTGCAGACCGGCGTGCTGCTGCCGGTTTACGTGAACGGCACGGTGCTCAACGGGCTCGGGGAGCTGCCGCCGGGCTATCTGCAGCAGGTTGGGGAGATCTATAACTCGCCGGCGGGCTGCAACACGCCGGCCTATACGCCGTTTAACGCCCAACAGCTCTACATGACGACGCCGATCAATGGCGTGAAGCGCGTCTACCAAGGCGCGGAGGTCACGGGGTTTTTCACGCTGGGCGGGCTGGTCGTCGAGCCGTACTACAACCTGACCGGCGCCGTGGCAAACTCGACGAGTTATATTTTCGACAACGCCTATTCGATCACGATTCCGGGGCAACAGCTTCCTAATATTCCATTGCAAAAGGCCGGCATCGTGCTGGATTATAAGGCACCCCACTCGATGCTCGAGTGGCTGGCCGACGCACAGCACGTGAGCGCCAACAATCCCAACGACTTGCCGGCGTACACGACCTACGATGCGGGCGTGACGGCGCAGTTGACGCGCGGCACGCTCACGTTTGCCGCCACGAATATCACCGATACGTACGCGGGCATCTTCTCGAGCCCCACGTGGGCGGTGCCGTACACGACGGTTGGAGGGACCGTGATTCCCAACATCGCGCGGCCGTTGACGCCGCGTACCTACTCGCTGACGTACTCGGTAAAGTTCGGGCAAGGAACGACGTCGCAGACGGCGACCGCGTTTCATGCGCGTGGTCCTGGCGGCGGCGGTGGCGGATTCTTCGGCGGCGGCGGCGCTCAGAGCGGCGC
>Ga0182024_10024909_pt1 | contig 10601 bp, 1 predicted proteins | sample P32metaG_FD_120480 | JGI IMG/M metagenome (GOLD analysis project Ga0182024, IMG submission 120480) | Permafrost microbial communities from Stordalen Mire, Sweden - P3-2 metaG (Illumina Assembly) | ecosystem: Environmental > Terrestrial > Soil > Wetlands > Permafrost | place: Sweden: Stordalen...
CGCCACATGGCCGGCCCTTCACAGCCGAAAGCGTGCGAAAACTGACAGAACGTGGCGGCCCGCGGGTGAGTAAAACTCGGAAGGCTACGAGCCGGCGAACGAAAAAAGCAAAAATCGGCGGCGACAGCACGACCAAGACCGACGTTCGGCATCGGCCCGAGCCCGGCCTCAACGGACGAAAATCGAAGTCGCGAGCTGGAAAAACAAGCCGCTCATCGACCTAAACGTGACCGCTTTTTTCCATTCAATGGTCTGTGACAACGGAGGCAATATGACAAGCAGATCGGGTTGGTATAGCGGCTCTGATTCCGCTCTTCGCCGCCGCAACCTCTTGCGCAGAACGGACATGCCCGTCCGTGCACCTCTTCTGCCGGCGTTCGCCGCAGGCATCAAATAAGGCCGAATCAAACCAATTCAAGAAATCTTGACGTAGCTTGCGCACCAACGGGCATTCTATACTTGAGCCGGTCGAGGATGGTCTCGACCGCCATGCGCATTATTCGCAAGAAGCCCTCGCCCTGAACGGGCAATGTCGCCGCCTGGACTTGCCCGGAAAACGAGACGATCTGATCGCTGGCCGGAGCTCCCTGCGAGTGCCTGGCCCGCGCACGCGGCTTGTGCAATTGCACCACCAGAATCGCCAGCTTGAGGGAGCCCGACCGATGCGTCTGCGCCCGCCCCTGAAGAGGACCCGTCGAAGACACAGCCGCCTTATTCTCGAGGAACTCGAGAATCGTCAGTTGCTTACCGTCACCGCCACGGTGACCGGATTGAACGTCGAGTTTTCGAGCTCTGACAGTTCCGACAGCGTCTACCTGCAAACGGCGGGCACCGCGGTGCAGTGGAGCACCAGCGGCACTGCCAATTCCTGGACCACGCTGAGTATGCCACTCGCGCCGGCGGGGAGCTCGAACGTCTTCGTCTTCGACATGAGCGGGCCGGTTTACGTCGAGAACATGATCGGCGCGGGGGGAAGCCTGGCCTTCACGGGGCACCCCAATCCCGCCGTTACGAACTTCGCCCCGTTCAACACACTGAGCACCGGCTTCACGGGCCCAAGCGATCTGTCGATAGAGGGCAATCTCCTCACGCAGGGGGGCAGCCTGGCGATCGGTGATGTTCAGGGGGTGGACTTGAGCGGCGGCCACGTCGTGTCGACGCGGCACATCTCGGCCGCCGACCTCGGGAGTAGCAATTTCACGGGCAACTCGGTTGGCAACTCGGGGACCGTCACGGTCGATGTGGCCAATACCGATATTCTCTCTCCGATCCCGTACGTGAATTCGACGGCGCCGCATATCGCGGTTGGCGCGAGCGCTTCGGTCCTGGCTGAAGCGAACCAGGGCTTCACGGCCGGCGATGTCACGCTGGATGTGATCAACCTCAACTATTCGCTGAACGACCAGCTTTTCAACCTCTTCTCCGTGGCGACGCTGAGCGCCGACCTGACTCTCGACGCCTCGGCGAACATTGAGGGGAATAACGTCACACTGGACGCACATGCCGGGGACTTCAACCCGCTCGACCTGCTAACCGGGGCGTCGTCGGCCGGGCCAAACCTCACGCCCATGCAGCAGTCGACCAGCAACTCGTTGGGTGTGGCGAGCGATGACGTGATCGGGATGCTGAATCCGCTCTCTTTGCCGCTTTCTGTCATTTACCGGGACGCGACTGCCCTGGTGACGGTCAATCAAAACGTCGTCATCGATGGGGCCGGCACGGTCAATCTGGGCTCTGACGCGGAAGCCGACGCCGGGGCCACCGCGAGCTATCAGTTCAACACACGCGTCCAGCTCAGCCTGGCTTTCTCCTACGCCCAGACCGACGCCGAGACCGTGATCGATGGGGGCGCCACGATCACCGCCGGCGGGGATGCCAACGTGACTGCGCTGGCCAGCTCTCAGGCGTTCAGCAGCGCCACATCCGCCACCCAGCAGAATTCGTCCAATACGATTCAGGTGGCCGGCGCCATCGGCATCACCAACGTGACCGCCAAGGCCACCGAGGCCCAGAACGCAACCATCACCTCGGGCCAGAACGTCGATCTCGAGGCCGACGGCTTCAACGACAACGCAACCAAAACGGCGGTCAAGTCCAACACCAACGGCACGGCGGGCGTTACGTTCAGCGTCGGCGACACCAACACCAACATCCTCGCCGAGGCCGACGGCACGGTGAAGGCCACGGGGGGGCCCGAGGGCAGCCTGCAAACGATCAATCCGTTCAACCAGATCGATTGGGGCAAAACCAATTCGATCATCACCTTCAGCGCGCCGGCAAACTTCAGCACCGGCGAAAGGATTGCCTACTCGAGCGCCGCGGACGGCGCCATTCCCGGCCTCGTCTCGGGCTCGGACTACTACGTGATCAACGTGCCCGGCCAAGCGAGCGAAATCCAGCTTGCCAGCTCCCTCCAGAATGCTCAGCAAGGCATTCCGATCGTCTTTGGCTCTTATCCCTATCTGACCGCGGTCATCGGCGGTGCCGAGGTGAACGTCCCCATCACCCAGGACGATACCACCGACAACGCCCTCAAATTCAGTTACAATCCCGGCTTTACCGCGGGCCAATCGGTCATCTACAACGCCGCGCCGGACCAGGGAGTAACGGGCCTCACCGACGGCACCGCATATACCATCGAGCCGGTCGCGGGCAAGACCGACGAGTTTCAGCTCGAGGGTTCCAGCGGCTCCGTTCAACCGATCTCGCTCCCTTCGACATTCGGGGCGCTGCCATACATCACGCTGATGCTGGGCGGCGCATCAGTCAACCTGCCCATCACCCAGGTGGACAGCGACAACAACGCGATCCAGTACACCGATCCCATTCCAGGCATGGTGGCTGAAAGCGTTGTTTATCATGCGGCGGCCGGCCAGGCGATTGCCAATCTGGTGGATGGTACGACCTATACGTTGAAGCCGGAGACGGCGCCGGGATTGACGAACGAATTCCAGTTCTTCCAGGGTACGGCGCTGGTGCCCATTTACAACAATGCCACGTTCAAAGGGCTGCAGCAGAACTTGCCCGCAACGCTCGCTTCCAACACCAGCACGCTCGCTTTCAACTTCAACACCGGTTTCACAACGTCTTCCCTGATCACCTACAACGGAGCCACCGACGCAGGCGGCAACTCCGTCGCCATTGCGGGGCTCTCGGTGGGCCAGCTTTACTGGGTGCTGCCGGTTACCAGCGATGCGACGGGCCAGACGTTCCAGTTGTCGAGCACCATGGGCGGGACGCCCATCACGCTCAGCGCCAGCGGCACCATCGCGAAGTTCGAGTTCACGCCGTTCATCGCCGTCGATCTAGACGATGACACCGTCAACGTCGGCTTCAACATCGCGGACGTTCCTGGAATCGCGACGTCGGGAATTCCGCTCACTTACCAGGGAGCGCTCGACTCGACGTACAGCGGGCTGAACGATGGTCAGACTTATTACGGACTCCTCGATCCCGATCCGTACAACCCACAGGTCCTTTACCTGACGAACAGCTCCGCGGACTCGACACTGGCGTACACCGCGGGGCAAACGAGTTACGCCAATATGCTGGCCAGTGAAGTGACAACGTTTGAAGGCATGGGGCAGAATCAGACCACGGCGACGGCATCGGCGGCCGCGCTGGCGCAGACGGAGGGTAACCTCTGGTCGTCGCAAGGCATCTTCACCGCCAGCGATGCCCCGAAGCCGCCGCCGGGCCCCAATTACCCGGTCACCGTCATCTACGTGGGCGCCGGCACGAGCGAGCTAAGCTTCAAGTTCGCCACCGGCGTGACCCTGGGCTCGCCGATTTATTACGAGGGGGCGACGTCGGGCACGATCACCGGACTCGTGCCCGACACGACCTACTACGCCATTCCGGATGCAGTCAATCCGGACGCCTTCGCTCTGGCCGCGACGAGCCAGGATGCCGCACTCGGCAATGCGATCTCGCTTTCCGGCACGGGGACCATCACCGTCACTCTCGCGCCGCCGCCGCCGGGCCCGAGCGCAGCCACTCTCAGCAACAACACGTTCAACTTCACCTCCGACCAGAACTGGCGCACCGGTGATGCGATCGTGTGGGGTGGGGCAACCGACTCAAGTGGCAATAACGTCACGATAAAGACGACCGACCCGAGCAACGGCAACGCGAGCGGCACGCTGATCCTGGGCACGACCTATTACGCGATCGTCGCCGATCCCACGAATAATCCGGGCTTGATCGAGCTGGCAACGAGTGTCGCGGCGGCGCAGAACGGCCAGGCTCTCTCGCTGACCCCTTCCGGCGGCACTGTCGCGGACGTGGTGCTCGAGGCTCCGCTGACATCAGGGGCTTCGCCGTTCCCGATCAATATGCCGTCTGTCGTTGTTGCTCTGGGGACCCTCGATTCGAACGCGATGACCGGAATCGCGGACACGCTGGTGCCCGCGCAGGCCGAGGGGGTCAACATTCTGGCGACCCTCTCCAGCACGGACACGGGCTCATCGAAGGCCCCTGCCGGGCCAGAACTGGAATACCCCGGCTCAGAGCGCGTCGGCCTCGGGGGGCAAGCTCTTCGGCTTTCTGGGCAGCTTCTTCACCGCGGTCGGCAGCCTGAGCCCCTTCAGTGGCAATAAATCGGCCAAGTCCGAGGTTAAGGCGACGCCCGGTGGCACCGGCGCGGACCCGCAGTTCTCCGCGGCAGGTTCGTTCTTGGTCCTGGTGTCGCAGGACGAGGTCAACGCTGTCGTCGGCAGTACGGCGGTCATCACCACCCCGTCAGGGGTCACGGTCAACGCGTCGATGAAGGATACGATTCAGGATGATTCGCAATCCTCCCTGACGGTCAATCCCACGTCCCCGACCTCGACGGCCGCCGGGTTAGCCGTGACGGTCACTGTCTTCAGCCCCACCGTAGAGGCGACGGTGGCGAACGACGCGACCATCAACTCCGGCGGCACGCTCTCCGTCACCGCCAATCTCTGGTATCCCACGGTGTTCCCCACGACCAGCCTGAGCGGGTTTAGCGGCGACGCTTCCCAGGCCCTGCGCTTTTTTGTCAACGTTTTGACAGACGGCACATTTGGAATCTCGTCGTTCTTCAACGACTACACAAGAGCCACCGCCAGCACCGGCCCCGCGCCGGCGGGATCTACCAATAGCGGCGGCGGCGCCAACGTGGGCATCGGCGGCGCCATTGATGTTCACTTCTGGAACGACGACGTCGAAGCGAAAATCGAGAGCGACGCGTCCATCAACCAGGTGATCGCGGACCAAACGCCCGACCAGGCCGTGGAGGTTGAAGCGGGCACCACGTGGGACAGCATCAGCGCGGCGGGCAACGTCGCCATCAATTTCAGTATTTCCTCATTGATCAAGAGCGTCAAAGCTACCGGCGCAGGGGTGCAGGGGAAGCAGGACGGCATCGGGGCCGCGATCTTCGTCAACGTCATGTCCAACACGACGCTGGCCCAGATCCAGACCGGCGCCAAAATTCACGTTGGCAATGTCGCGCAGCCGCCCGTGCCCGCGGAGACGCCCGGATCGGCCACCGGTCCGCCAGTGGCACCCCTGGGACCGGAGACTCCGGCCAACGGTTCTTTGACGGTGATCGCCAACCAGAACATTCTGGACGTCACGGCGGAACAGTCGGGCACCTCCGCCGGCGACATCGGCTTCGACGGCGCCGTCTCCTGGAACAACCTCAGCAGCTCAACGATCGCTCAGATCGAGGACGGCGTCTTCGTCAACAAAGGGGATGCCCAGGGGGGGCCGGTGGTCGTGAGCGCTACCGACACCGTCTATCTCGGGGGCCTGACGGGGGGCGTCGCCAACAGCCGACATCTGGGCTTCGGCTTCACGCTGGCCGTCGATAATATCAATCGCACCACCCTGGCCCTGGTAGGCAGCAATCCGCTGACCAACAACGGCGCCACGCCCTTGGCCGGCTTTTTCAACGTGGCTTCCGTGGACGCCCTTGCCACCACGGCCGGCGTCATCGCCATGCTCACCTACGCCGCGGCAAGTTCGAATGCGCCGTCGACGTCGTCGTCGACGTCGGGTGCTGGCGTGAGCTCGGTCGTGCCGAGCACGAATTCGGGAGATTCGAATTCTCCCGGACAGACCGGGGTCGGCGCGGCCGGCGCCGTCAGCGTCAACGTCGTTCAAACCGAGACCGAGGCCGTCATCGACGACTCGGGGACGTTCGACGTCGGCGGCACCGTCACCGTGAACGCGGTCGCCGACACCATCATGATAAGCCTCGCCGGCGCCCTCGGCCAATCGGAGCAATCAACGGGCAACAATGTCGGCGTCGCGGGAGCCTTTGGCGTCAACGTGGTGGAGAGCACGACCAAGGCGTTTATCTACGGCGCGACCGTGAACGCGGCTGCGCTTGACGTCGAGGCGACCCACTCGGACACCATCGTTGCGATCAGCGCCGGGGCCGCGGGGGCGAGCCCGGGGAGTGGCTCCAGCAGCAACGCCGTTGCGGGGTCGGTCTCCGTCAACTTTATTCTGCCCGATACGGAAGCGTACCTCGCCAACGCCAACGTCACGATCATCGGCACCGTCGGCGTCACGGCGCGGGAAGAATCCGACATCGTCGCCATCGCCGGCAGTGTTTCCAAGGGGGGCACCGGGGGCTTCGGCGTCGCGGTCGCCGTGAACATGATCGGGTCGCCCTTGATCGACGGCTCCGTGGCCAATCCCGAGCTCGTCCCGAACCAGCCGGCCAACCTGCCGGTCGCACGCGGCCTGACAGCGGCGTACATCAGCGATTCGACCGTCGTGATAACGGGCGGCGGCGGGCTCACGGTCATGGCGACCAGGGAAAACGCGACGGGCGACCCAACCTACGGCTACGCCGACATCATCGCCGTGGCCGGCTCCGTCGGCATTGCCAAAGGCGGATCGTCCACCGGGGGGACCGGTTTCGCCGGTATGATCGCGGTCAACTTGATCGCCCATGACACGGAGGCCTACATCAATAATTCGCCGAACGTCTCCGGCGCCTCGAGCATCACGGTCCATGCCGAAGACGACTCCGGCATCGATAGCATCGGCGGCGCCGTCGGTTTGGCCAATGGAACCGGCTTGGGTGCTGCCCTTGCCTACAACGGGATTGATTCGAGCACCACGGCCGACGTCGAGAATTCGACCCTGAACACGGGCGGTGCGCTCAATATCACGGCGCTCGCGCAACAGAACATCCTCGGTGTCGACTTCGGCATCGGCGTCGGTTTGACCTCCAAGGCGGGGGATAGCGACGCCGGCGCGGGGTCGCTGGCGATCAACATGATCGGCCTTGCCGCGGACGCCCACGTCAGCAAGGGCTCGATGATCACGGCGGGCGGCGGGCTCAATGTCACCAGCACCGACACGGCGATGATCCAGATCGGCGCCGGCGACGTTGCCATTGCCACCTCGAGCGGGAGTACATCGGTCGGCGCGTCGATCGTGGTGGACACGATCAAGAATGTCACCCGCGCCTATATCGATGACTCCACTGTGCTGCCCACAACAGGCAACGTTCTGGTCCAGGCAATGAGCACCTTGGGGATCACCGCGGTCGCGGCCGGCGGCACGGGGTCGGGGCAATACTCGGTCGGAGCCGCGTTCGTCTACAATAACATCACCGACTTAACCGACGCCCAGATCACGGGGGGCTCGAGTGTTACCTCCGCCGGGCTGACGGTATCGGCGCAGGACACTTCCAACATCGGCACCGGCGCGGGCCAGGTCGACATCGCGGTCGGCAAGGGGAATAGCGGGGCGTCGCTCGGGGCCGCCGTCGCGATCAACACGATCTCGAACACGGTGCAGGCGTATATCGACGGCTCGACGGTGCATTCGAGCGCCCCGGTCTATGTCACGGCCACGTCATCGGAGACGATTCTCGCCATCGCGGTGGGGGTTGCCGGGGCGGTCTCGAACTTTAGTTTCTCAGCGGCCTTGTTCGGCTCGTACGCCAACAACACCATTGGCGACTCCACCCAAGCGCTCGTTGAAGACGGCAGCAACGTCACGACCACGAACAGTGCCGCGGTGACTGTCACGGCCACGGAAACGGCCGCCAAGATCACGGCCGCGGCGGGTGTGCTCGCGGTCAGCTATAACTCGAGCGGGGCCCCGGCGGTCGCTGCCGGCGTGTCGGGGGCCACCAACGCGATTGGCACATCGGGCACTCCCGACCTCGTCGAAGCGGCGATCGAGAATTCCATTGTCGTTGCCGGCGGTGGTGTGACCGTGAGCGCGACCACTTCCCCGATCATCCTGGCCATCACGGTGGCGGGCACGGGCGCGGTCTCGAACGGGGGCACGGGGGCCATCGGCATCAGCGGCGCGGGGGCCGGCTCAGAGAACTCGATCTATCAAAACGCCCAGGCGCTGATCAATACCGGGAGTAGCGTCACCACACAAAACGCCGGCAGTGTGATGGTGAGCGCCACCAACAGCGGCAGCATCGAAGCGGACGGTGGCGGACTCTCGATCGGGGGATCGATCGGGTCGGGACCTGGGGGCGCGGTCGCTGTTGGGGCGGCGCTGGCCATCAACTACATCACCGATTGCACCGACGCGATCATTTCCGCGGCGAGGGTGAACGCGGCGGGCTCGGTGTCGGTGATCGCCACGTCGAGCGAGACAATCCAGGCAGACACGGTGGGCATTGCCGCCGCGATCGCCGCGGGCGCGGGGGGGGGCCTCGCGATCGGGGGCGCCGGCTCGGAGTCGGGCAACGAGATCGAAGCCGGAAGTCAAACGGAGGCGTTGATCGAATCGGGGAGCAATGTGACGGCCGACGAGCCGCAGAGCGGCTTTTACGGTGTGACTGTGACTGCGACAGACGAGTCGGCGATCCAGGCTGGTGCAGGATCCCTCGCCGTCGCGGGAGCTACCGGGTCAGTCGGGCTCGCCGGGGCCATCGGCGTGTCGGGGGCTATCAATTCGATCACCGAAACGATCAAGGCAAACATTGATGATTCCGTGGTCAACTCGGGCGAATACGTGGTGCTTTCAGCCAGCACGAAGCCGCCTCCAGACAGCACCGACTTTCCCAATTCGATCTACGCCGTGACGGTGGCCGGCGGCGCCGCCCTGAGCGCAAGCGAAGGGGGATTCACTGGTGCTCTCGCGACGGTCGGGGCCTTCTCGGTCAACACTGTCAATGACACGGTGACCGCCTCGATCACCAATTGCAGCGGCACGGGGGCCGTCGGTGCCGCCGTGGGCGACCCACTCGGCGTCACCTCGCAGGACGCCGGCAACGTGAGCCTGATCGCCACCAACAATTCCAGCATCGAAGCCGACGGCGGCGGCGAGGCGCTCGCCGCGGGCCTGGGCGACGGCGTCGCCGTCGCCGTCGCCATCGGTTTCGGCCAATCGACCAATACCATCACCAATCAGACGTTGGCCTTCATCGACAACTCGAACGTGAGCTCGGCGAACAATGTCGCGCTCACGGCGATTTCGACGTCGACCATTTATTCGTTCGCGTTCGGAGTTGCCCTGTCGGCAACGCTGAGCGCGGGTCCCGGCCTGGCGGCGGCAGGGTCCGGTGCCGGGTCGGACAATCAGATCACCGACACGACCGAGGCGTACATTCAGAACGGCAGCACGGTCACGGCGGCGGGGGCGGAGGCAGCGGCGGTCTACCTCTCCGCGACCGACAATTCCACGATCACGGTCAAGGCCGGCGCGGGTGCCCTGGCGGTGGCGATCAGCCCCACGGGCGCCGGCCTCGCGGCTGGCATCGTCACCGATAACAACCAGGTCAATAATACCGTCGAGTCGTTTATTGGTCAGGCGACCGGTCCCGATGCGACCACGGTCACTTCCGCCGGCGGCGTTCTGGTATCCGCGACCACTCCCACCACAAAGTTGACCGCGACCGGAGTGGCTGTCGCCGCGGCCGGCGCCGCCGACCTCGCTCTCGCCCTGGGGGGAGCGGGCTCGACCGACACGTCGGCGACGACGATTCTCGCCACCATCCGCAGCGGCGCCACGGTCCACGAGACCGGGACGGGCACGGGGGACACAGTCCAGGTGATCGCCAACGATGGCACGACGCTGACCGACACCGTCGGTACGGGCGCGGCCGCCATCGGGACGATCGGGGCCTCGGTCGGCCTCTCTTCGGCCGACGACGTCATCACGGATATTGTCACGGCTGCCATCAGCGGCGCGACGGTGACGACGCAGGGGACCGAGCTGGACGTATGGGCCACGTCTTCCGACACCATCAACGGCACGACGGTGGCCACTTCGGTCGCACTTGGACTGGTCGGCCTTGCCTTGGCGGGCGGCGAGGACAGCAGCGTCAACAACGGCGCCACCTCCGCCTATATCACCCCGGGATCGACGGTCGACTTGCACGGCTTTGGCACGGCGGTTTCGGCGAGCTATGGCGTCTTGAGCGTGAAGGCGACCGCAACCGATGGTGTCATGGCCAATGTCACGGGCGGCTCCTCCGCCACCGCCGCGGCGTTCGGCGCGGCCCTGGCCACCGCCACGCTGGGCGCCAACCCTATCGCGGGGAACATGACGTTTGCCCAGAGCAGCACCGGCGACACGATCACCCGGAACGACGGAGTGAGCTGGGCCGATGACAATTATCAGCCCGGGCAGCAGATCATCGTCTC
>Ga0182024_10024910_pt1 | contig 10600 bp, 9 predicted proteins | sample P32metaG_FD_120480 | JGI IMG/M metagenome (GOLD analysis project Ga0182024, IMG submission 120480) | Permafrost microbial communities from Stordalen Mire, Sweden - P3-2 metaG (Illumina Assembly) | ecosystem: Environmental > Terrestrial > Soil > Wetlands > Permafrost | place: Sweden: Stordalen...
AACGATCTCGGCGCGACCGACGTGACCTTCGGCTTTGACACCGCGCTCCAGGTCGCGAGCGACGCGATCGATCGCCTTCACACGACCGCCGAGAGCCACAACCGGATCCTGGTGGTCGAGGTGATGGGCCGCCACGCCGGCTGGATCGCTTTGCATTCCGGCCTCGCCGGCGGCGCGGATGTGATCCTGATCCCGGAGATCCCGTTCGACATCGACGAGGCCTGCCGGCATATCCGGCGGCGCCACGAGCGCGGGCGCTACTTCTCGATCGTCGTGGCCGCCGAGGGCGCCGTCCCCAAGGAAGGCACGATGACGCTCACCGCCGGCGAGCTTGACGAGTTCGGTCATCCCCGGCTCGGCGGGATCGGTGTCCGGCTCGAGCAGGAGATCGAGCAGCGGACCGGCTTCGAGACACGGGCCACGGTGCTCGGCCATGTCCAGCGAGGGGGCACGCCGACGGCGTTGGACCGCGTGCTCGCGACTCGCTTCGGACTGGCCGCGATCGACGCCGTGCACGAAGGCGCCTGGGGCAAGATGGTGGCGCTGCGTTCCACCAACATCGAGCTGGTGGCGCTGTCGGACGCCGTCTCGCAGTTGCGTACGGTGCCGGTAGAGGAGTACGAGCGCTACGGGGTGCTATTCGGTTGAGCCGCCCGACCGCTGGCCTGATCACATGTGCCCCGGAGGTGCTGGTGGATGCGTACGCTTGACGACCTCGATCCCAAGGGCAAGCGCGTGCTCGTCCGCGTGGACTTCAACGTCCCGTTGGACGATCGGCAGCACATCACCGACGACCTCCGCATCCGCGGCGCGCTCCCCACGCTCGAGGAGCTGCGGTCGCGCGGCGCGCGGCAGCTGATCCTCGCCGCCCACCTCGGGCGGCCGAAGGACCGCGAGCCGGAGCTGTCGCTGAAGCCTGCGGCCGAGCGTCTGAGCGAGCTGCTCGGGGTCGACGTGGCCCTTGCGCCCGGCCTCGACGAACTGCCCGATGCTGAGGTGGTGATGCTCGAGAACGTCCGCTACGAGCCGGGGGAGACCAAGAACGACCCCGGGCTGGCCAAGCGTTACGCTGCGCTCGCCGACCTGTACGTCAACGACGCCTTCGGCGCCGCGCACCGCGCCCACGCCTCCACCGAGGCGGTGGCGCACTTGCTCCCGTCGGCCGCGGGGAGGTTGCTGGAGCGCGAGGTGCGGACGCTGACGGGCATCCTCGAGGACCCGAAGCGTCCCCTGGTGGCGGTCGTCGGCGGGGCCAAGGTGACCGGCAAGATCGGCGTCCTCGACGTTTTCCTCGACCGCGCGGACATCGTGCTGATCGGCGGCGCGATGTGCTTCCCGTTCTTCCAGGCCCAGGGCCACGAGGTCGGCGACTCGCTGTGCGAGGCGGAGGGCGCCGGTCCCGCGCGCGCGGCGCTCGAGAAAGGCGGCGACAAGCTACGGCTGCCCAGCGACCTGGTCGCGGGCCGCGAGTTATCGGCGGACACCGAGGTCAGGACGCTCGACGGCGTTGACGTTCCCGGCGGCTGGATGGGGCTCGACATCGGCCACTCCTCGGCGGACGACTACGCCGCCGTGATCGCGGGCGCCGGGACGGTGTTCTGGAACGGACCGATGGGCGCGTTCGAGCTCGCCCCGTTCGCCGCCGGCACTCTTCGCGTGGCCCAGGCGATCGCGGACTGCCCGGGTACGACGGTCGTTGGCGGCGGCGACTCGGCTGCGGCGCTGGCGCAGTTCGGCCTCGCCGATGACGTCGACCATCTCTCCACCGGCGGCGGCGCCTCGCTCGAGCTGATCGAGGGCAAGAAGCTGCCCGGCGTGGTGGCGCTGTCGTGAGCCCTCGGCGCACCTCCTTCATCGTCGGCAACTGGAAGATGTACAAGACCATCGCGGAGGCCGAGCGCTACGTGCAGGCACTGCTGCCCAAGGTCTCCACTGTCGACGGCGTCGAGATCGGGATCTGTGCCCCCTTCCTGGCGCTGCAGTCAATGGTCGGCTCCACACGCGGTTCGCGAGTCGAGGTGTTCGCCCAGACGATGCATCAGGCCCAGGAGGGCGCGTTCACTGGCGAGGTGTCGCCGGCGATGCTGACTGAGATCGGCGTTCACGGCGTCGTGCTCGGCCACTCCGAGCGCCGGCAGCTGTTCGGCGAGACCGACGGCGCGCTGGCGCTGAAGGTCCCGGCCGCGCTCGAAGCCGGGCTGGTCCCGATCCTCTGCGTGGGAGAGACCGAGGAGGAGCGCGAGCGCGGCGACACCGAGCGCAAGCTGCGACACCAGGCCCAGGAGGGCCTCGAGAAGGTCCCCGTCGAACGGCTGGCGGAGGTCGTGCTCGCCTATGAGCCCATCTGGGCGATCGGGACTGGGCTCACCGCCACGAGTGAGCAGGCGCAGGAGGCGGTGGCATTCGTGCGCGCGTTGGTGCAGGACATCGACAGGTCCGCGGGCCAAGCGGTCCGCATCCTTTATGGCGGTTCGCTGAAGCCAGAGAACGCCGAGGAGCTGCTCGGCCTCCCCGACGTGGACGGGGCGCTCATCGGCGGTGCCAGTCTCGACCCGGAGTCGTTCGCGCACATCGTCGAGGTCGCGCGCAAGCTCGTCGCCGCCACACCATGATGACGACCCCCGTCGTCTGCTGGTTACCCGCGACGGCTGGGCTGCCGTAGAGGCCAAACGAGGAGCCGCGCATGTCGCAAGCGTTCGACTACATCGTCGTGGGCGCTGGATCGGCCGGATGTGTGCTGGCTGACCGGCTCACCGAGGACCCGGCGACGAGCGTTCTGCTCATCGAGGCCGGCGGCCGCGACCGGAGTCCGAACATCAAGATCCCGGCGGCCTTCGCCAAGCAGTTCCACACCAAGCTCGACTGGGACTTCTCGACGGAGCCCGAGCCGCACGTCGACGGCCGTTCGCTCTACGTGCCCCGCGGCAAGAGCCTCGGCGGCTCGAGCTCGATGAACGCGATGCTGTACGTCCGCGGGCGGCCGCTCGACTACGACCTCTGGGAGGAGCAGGGCGCCGCCGGCTGGGGCTGGCGCGATGTGCTGCCCTACTTCCTGAAATCAGAGGACAACGTCCGAGGCGCGTCGGAGTTCCACGCCGCGGGCGGCCCGCTCCGGGTATCGAACCAGCGTTCCCCGCGCGCGGATGTCGACCGCCGCCTGATCGCCGCGAGCGAGGCGGCGGGCATCCCGAGAAGCCACGACTACAACGGCCCCGAGCAGGACGGCGTGGCGATGTTCCAGGTCAACCAGCGCGACGGCCGGCGCTGGAGCGCCGCTGATGCCTTCCTGCGCCCGGCGCTCAAACGGCCGAACCTCAAGGTGATGACGCGCACGCGAGTCCTTCGCGTTGAATTGGAGGGAGACCGAGCGGTCGGCGTGCGAATCGCGCGCGGGCGCCGAGGCGAGCGCTCGATTCGGGCCGAGCGCGAGGTGATCCTGAGCGCAGGAGCTATCCAATCGCCGCAGCTGCTGCTTCTCAGTGGCATCGGCGCAAGCGACGACCTGCGCGGGGTCGGCGTGGATGCGCGGCACGACCTGCCCGGAGTGGGGCGCAACCTCCAGGACCACCCGTTTGTCACGCTCATCTGGGAGGTCTCCGACCAGAACACCCTCTACGGTGCCGAGAAGCCCAAGCCTCTCGCCGAGTGGCTGCTGCGCCACACGGGCCCACTGACTTCGAGCGTCGCCGAAGTCGTGGGGTTCGTGCGGACACGTCCGGGGCTGCCGGCGGCGGATATCCAGTTCCACATGGGCGCCGCGTACTATGAGGATCACGGCGCGGAGACCTACGATGGCCACTGCGCTGTCATCGCGCCCGTGCTCGTGTCGCCTCAGGCCCGCGGGCGGGTGTGGCTGCGATCGGCGGACCCCACCGCCAAGCCGCGCATAATCACGAACACCTTGTCGGAGCCCGACGATGTGCGTTCGCTCGTCGACGGCATGCAGCTCGCGCGAGAGATCGCATCGCAGGCCCCCATGCGCGAGATGATCCTCTCAGAGCTCAAGCCCGGGCCTGACCTGCGCGACCGTGCCGATCTCGAAGCTGACCTGCGCCGGCGCCTCATGCTGATCTATCACCCGGTCGGCACGTGCCGGATGAGTGACCGAGGCGACGATGCGGTGGTCGACTCCCAACTCCGGATCCACGGACTCAAGGACCTGCGTGTCGTGGACGCCTCGGTCATGCCCGTCATCCCCGGCGGGAACACCAACGCCCCGACCATCATGCTCGCCGAGCGCGCGGCGGACCTGATCCGTGGACGCGTGCCCGAGTCGGCGACAGGGCCGGAGCCGGTCGCGAGCCTGGAGTGACTATGATCGGGAGCGTCGGAGACCGCGATGCCCGCGAATGATCAGCTAACGGCGCTCGACGCTACGTTCTTAGAGCTCGAGCAGGCCGATGACAGCGCCGTGATGCACATCGGCGGAGCGCTTTTGTTCGAGCCGCTCTCCGGCGGCGGGACGCCGGGGATCGGGAAGGTACGCGAGCACCTCGAACAGCGACTGGACCTGTTGCCGCGCTACCGGCAGAAGCTCGGCGCGGTTCGCACCGGGGGGCTTTCCTGGCCCTCGTGGGAGCGCGATGAGCGCTTTGAGATCGAAGCCCACGTCCGTCACGCGACGCTCCCGTCGCCCGGCGGTGAGCGCGAGTACCTGGACTGGATCTCGGACTACTACTCGCACCGCCTGGACCGCAGCCGTCCGCTGTGGGAGATGGTGCTGCTTGACGGGCTCGCCGACGGCCGCTGGGCGTTGGTGTGTAAGACCCACCACTGCCTGGTCGACGGCGCCGGCTCGGTCGACGCCGTCGACCTGCTGCTCGACTCGGAGCCCGCGCCGCGCAGGCCATCGGCGCCTCACCCCGCGCCTGTGTCGGCCCTCGGCGAGGCCTCGCACGGATGGCTCTCACATCTCACCGCACCCGTGGGCCTGGTGGCCGGCGCGGGTCTCGCGGCCGCTCGCGCCGGAGCACACGCATTGATGCATCCGCGAGAGGGTTTGGAGCGCTCGCGCGCGATGATCGATCTGCTCGTTCGCGACGAGCTGATCGCGGCGCCGGGCTCGAGCCTGAATGTGCCGATCGGCGCGACACGACGGATTGCGGCCGTTCACGTCGAGCTCCAGGAGCTGCAGAAGGTCCGTTCGGCACTTGGCGGCACGATCAACGATGTCGTGTTGTGTGCGGCTACCGGCGGGCTGCGCGAGCTGCTGCTCGCTCGCGGCGACAATCCGCCGCACCAGGGCCTTCGCGCGATGGTCCCGGTGAACGTCCGCAGCGTGGGCGACCACGGCGAGCTTGGTAACAAGGTCTCCTCGCTGTTCGTCGATCTGCCGGTGGCCGAGGCCGACCCGCTTCGCCGCTACGACCTGGTGAGCGCGGCGGCGCAGGAGCGCAAGGCCGGTGGGCAGGCGCTCGCGGCCAGCGAGTTGACCGGGCTGACCGAGCTTGCACCGCCGGTGCTCCACGCCGGCCTCGCGCGCATGCTGTTTGCGAAGCGACTATTCAACGTCACGATCACCAACGTCCCCGGCTCGCCGCAGCGCGCATATGCGTTCGGCTCGACATTGGTCGACGTCTTGCCGGTCGTACCGCTCGCGGCCGAGCATGCTCTCGGCATCGCCGTCGTCTCCTACGCCGGCGGAATGACGTTCGGCGTATGCGCCGATCGCGGCACCGTGCCCGACCTCGACGTACTCACAGACGGCATCGTCACCTCCCTGCACGAGCTCGCCGCGCTGGCGCACGCGACATCGCCGGCAAGGTAACTCAGCCTACCTCGACGCACGCGACATCGGCGGGGAGCGAACTCAGCCCTCCTCGACACGCCGCCTGAGCTCCTCGGGGCGTCCGTTGACGAGGATTGCCCGCGTCGCCGCCTCCACCGGCCCGCGGATGACCAGCCCCAGCATCCGGCCGGGATCGGCATCGAGCCTGTAGGTCGCGCGGGTGCGCCCATTCCCGAGATCCTCGAGCTCCCAGACACCCTCGACCGACTTCATGTCACCTTTCTCCTGCGTCCACGAAAGACGCGTCGGCCCCTCGTAGCGAAGCCGGACACGCGACTTGACACGCCTGACCTTGATGTCATTCTCGGTCTCGACCAGCGTTGGTCGACCGTCCGGGTCGCGCTCCAGTGCGGTCATCTTGTCCAGGCCGCCCTGCCACTCTGGTGCGATCATCACGTCCTCGACGACCGCCCAAACCTCTTCGAGCGGCGCATCGATCTCGGCGCTGGCGCTGCCGCCCAAATGTCCCATCACGACTCTCCACGCTGCGTTGAAATTAGCTGCGCGGGACCCTAACACCCTCCGGGCGTCGCGCCTGTCGTCGAAGTGCGGAACCGACCTCGCTGTTATCCGAAGATCGGGAAACGTCGTTGCTTGGCGAGTCGATCCATTCCGTCCTGGATCGCGGATTCGACTTCGACGTAGATCGAGTCGACATACGCGCGATCATTGACCCGCTCTGGGTCCTCGTCGACGTGAATCGGGTCGAGCAGCTCGGTGCGGATCTTCGCGGGCAACGGAAGGTGCGTCGGAATGGTCTCGATCGTGAGGCCGAACGGGAGGCCGAGCACGATCGGCAGCCTCGTGCCGCGAAGCTTTCTTTTCAGCCCCGAGATGCGGTCGAGGCCATTCGCGATCCATTGACCCTCGGAAAGGACGAAGACTGTGTCATGGCCGCCGACACTGGCCACGGGCACGATCGGAACGCCTGAGCGGATCGCCTGGCGTACGAACCCCTTGCGGCCGCCGAGGACAGCCTGATCACGCCTGCGCCAGTTGCGCATCGCGTCGACGTCGCCCCCCGGCCAGATGATCACGTCGCACCCGGCACTGAGTGCCGCGGTGACGCCGGGGCGGGAGGCTGGAATCACGCCGACCTGGCGGAAGTAGTCGCCGAGGCCGGGCGCGGCCATCAGGACATCGTGCGCGGTCGGATGAAGCACGCGCTCGCTGCCGAATCGCAGCCACCAGGAGTAGACGAACGTCCAGGCATCCATCGTCAGCGAACCTCCCGAATGATTCCCAATCAACAGGGAGGTCCCCGCTGGCAGCCGGTCCCAACCGGACATCTCGAGCCGGAAGTAGTACTTGTTGAGGGCACCCCAGAAGGGCTTCTGCGCACGCATCAGTGTCTGGTTGGGTCCGTCGAGGGCGTGCTCGGTTGCGGCGCCGACTCGCTTGGCGATGAGGCCTTCGATTGAACTCTGGGATTGACGCTTGGCGCTCGCGGGCTTGACCAGCGTAGCCGGCTCGCGGGCGGGCCCACCGTTGCCCATGTGCTGCGTCTCGTGCTGTTTCACGTGTCTCGTTGACATTTCGGATGTCGGGGCCGTGTCAGCTCTTGGCCAGCGGCCAGACGGGGATCACTTCCCGGCCGTAGGAGTACTCGCAGAGCTCCGCCAACGCCAGATAGAAGGCGAGCGCCGCCGCCACGATGCCGGTGACTCCGCCGATGTGGATCAGGCTGGTATGAGCCCCGTAGTTTCCCATGGCGAGCAACACGAACGTCAGCAGGACAGTGCCCAGCGCCACGACGACGACGACGCTCGTGCGGAACGACGCGAGCCACAACACGAGGACCAATGGGGTGAAGCCGTAGAGCAGCAGGCCCAGTGAATGTCCTACCTGGGCGGCCGGCACCTGTTTCAAGTACCACTCAAGGATCGCGGCCAGCGCGATCCAGAAGGCGCCGAAGCTAGAGAACAACACGCCCTGGAAGGTGTTGCCGTTTCGCAGTTGGATGAGTCCCCCGATCAGCTGCGTGGTGCCGCCGAAGATCAGCCCGACGCTGGCCACCACAGGGGTCACGCCGGCGGAGATCGCCTTCACGTTGACCAGGCTCAGCATGAGTGTGACGACGGCGAACGCCAACAGCGAGAGCGGTCCCGCGTTGCCCCAGCCGGAAGGGGTTACCCGCTGATCGGCGCCAAATTCGAGGTCAGTCCCGTTGGGCGCGCCGTTGCGCTCAGCCATTTGCGGGGGTGATGGTTTATCAGTGACGGTTGCCATGACTTGATCCTCTCAGGGTGCGTCGAAGGCGCCCTTCGTCGGGCGGTGAGGTATCGAGACGGACATACTCCCGAAGCCTACGTTGGCGCTGACCTCCGCGAGGTCAACGCGGCATGCGGCGGCCGAGCGTTGAGGCCGAAACCGTTGCCCGCCGAAGGATTGGGGCGAAGCGAACTTCTCGAACCATACACCCGCACGCAAGGACGTCGGCGGCGGTCGCAGAAAGGCGGCCGTGGACGCCCGGGCGATAAGCTACGGGCGGTCCGAGTCATGAGCGCGATCGAAGTCGTCCACGCCCGCCAGATCCTCGACAGCCGCGGCAATCCCACTGTCGAGGTTGACGTGGGGCTCGTTGGCGGCGCGACCGGCCGGGCGGCAGTTCCTTCGGGCGCGTCCACGGGCTCGCGTGAGGCGCTCGAGCTGCGTGACGGCGGCAGCGCTTTTCGCGGAAAGGGCGTTACGCGAGCGGTCGCGAACGTCAACGGCGAGATCGCGGATGCGGTCCGCGGACGCGAGGTGTCGGATCAGCGGGCGCTCGACGAAGCCTTGATCGAGCTGGACGGCACGGGGGACAAGTCACGCTTGGGCGCCAATGCTCTGCTGGGCGTGTCGATGGCTGCAAGTCGTGCCGCGGCCACAGCGGCTGGTCAGCCGCTGTGGCGACATCTCGGCGGTGATGACGCGCACGTGCTCCCGGTGCCTGCGATGAACGTCCTCAACGGCGGCGTGCACGCGGACAATCCAGTCGACTTTCAGGAGTTCATGGTTGCTCCGGTCGGGGCCGGCTCGTTTGCTGACGCGCTTCGGGTGGGCGCCGAGGTCTACCAGGAGCTCAAAGCCACGCTCAAACAGCGCGGGCTGTCATCGGCTGTGGGCGACGAGGGTGGCTTCGCTCCCAGCTTGGACTCAAATGAGGCGCCGCTCGAGTTGCTCATGACGGCGATCGAAGCGGCCGGTTACAGCCCCGGAGACGACGTCGCGATTTGTCTCGACCCGGCGGCGAGTGAGTTCTTCCACGACGGACGTTATGAGCTCACGTGCGACAGCCGGTCGTTGTCGAGCGGGGAGATGATCGAGTTCTGGGCCGACATCTCGGCGCGCTACCCCTTGCTGTTCCTCGAGGACGGGCTGGCCGAGGGCGATTGGGACGGATGGAAGCAGCTCACCGACCGGGTCGGTGAGCGCCTGCAACTCGTGGGCGACGATATCTTCGTCACAAACCCAGACATCCTGCGCAGCGGCATCGAGCGTGGGATCGCGAACAGCGTCCTGATCAAGCTCAACCAGATCGGAACGCTCACCGAGACGCTGGACACGATTGCGCTGGCCCGCGATGCCGGCTACCGATGCGTGATCTCCCACCGCTCGGGCGAGACGGAGGACACGTTCATCGCGGACCTCGCGGTCGCTACCGGCGTTGGCCAGATCAAGACGGGCGCTCCCGCGCGCTCCGAGCGTGTGGCCAAGTACAACCAGCTGCTGCGGATCGAGGAGGAGCTCGGGGACCACGCGCGCTACGCGGGTCTCGACCAACGGCGATGACGTGACGGGGTGCCGCCGGGGACGCCATCCGCGGCGGGCAGAGGCTCCACCGCGGACAGCGCTCAGGATGGCTTCCTAGCCGTCCTTGCGTTCAGCCTTGGCCCGGCCCGCCGTTTCGCGCAGACGCCTGGCCTCGTCGCGAGCGGTGAGTTCCTTCTCCTTCTTGCTCAGCGCGTCGGTCTTGGCGTTCAGAGTCGTCAGGCGTTCTTTGGTCGCCCGGTCGTCAAGGGCTCTCTGTCCGCGCCTGGCGGCCCTGCGGCTGGCGTCGAGACGCGCGGTTTGGGCCTTCGCTGCGCGACGCTTCTCATTCTCCACCGTCGGGCCAGCTCGGTCTGGTTCTGCAGGACCGCCCGCTGCTGCTCTCGGCGGCTCCAAACACACATACACCAACATACGTTCGAGGGAACACGTGTTCGACTCGATTGGATGCAAGGTATGCGTTAAGGCCGCGCGTCTACCTCGATCGCGTCCCCGGACAAGGCCGTCTTCACCGATCTGGCGGAAGGAGTAGCATCGGCTTCGGGTTCGCCTCAATCCTCGGCGGGCAATGGTTTTCCGGCTCTGACACTCGGCCGCTATGTGCGAGACCTGAGCGGTCATCGCGCTAATGAACGCCTGAGGGACGGAATCCATGCATCGTCGTACGCGAGCACCCGATCAGTCCGGTTGGAATCGATGTGCCTGTACCTCAAGACGTGACCATGCGCGGCTGTTGCGCCGGCAGGTCCGGCGCTGGGGCCACCCCACCCAACCTAGAACGACCTGACGGTCGCGACCACCCCAAAAGGAAGGCCAAACCATGGCCACCACTGCAACCCCCAAGCCCCAGACCTCACAGGCTCCACCCACCACCTACCGGGCTGCGGTCGTCCACGACTTCGCCAGCCCATTGACCGTCGACGAGGTCCCGATGCCGGAACTCCTTCCGGGACAGTTGCGCGTCAAGGTCGAGGCATGCGGCCTGTGCCACACCGACATCCACGCCGCCCACGGGGACTGGCCGATCAAGCCCTCGCCACCGTTCATCCCCGGACATGAGGG
>Ga0182024_10024912_pt1 | contig 10600 bp, 10 predicted proteins | sample P32metaG_FD_120480 | JGI IMG/M metagenome (GOLD analysis project Ga0182024, IMG submission 120480) | Permafrost microbial communities from Stordalen Mire, Sweden - P3-2 metaG (Illumina Assembly) | ecosystem: Environmental > Terrestrial > Soil > Wetlands > Permafrost | place: Sweden: Stordalen...
GCAACGCTATGCCGCACCGGGCTCATACTAAGCTCAAGTCTTGCATGACCAGGCAGAAATGGACCACTTGCGGGTAGGTCTTTGCGCCAAAATCTCTGCCATCCACGTTTTTACACAGCCTCGACCCATCTCGAACATTGCGGTATGCAGAGGTTAGCTGGCGCTAGGGGCCGTCAAACCATGTTTGGAGCTGCGCTGGCGATTGAATGTGGACGACCCTGAGTTCGGGAATGCCATCCCTACCCTGCGCCTCAAACGTCGAAGGAATTGCAGGACGATGTCGGTTCCCGCAGACTGCGTTCGTCGTTCCGATGGCAGGCCGGTGAGGCCGACTCAAACAAGGTGAGAGACTATGCGCCCCACCATTACCGCCTTTGAGCGGTCGCCCGATCGCGGGAGAGGACTGGCGCGTGACATGCGCGTTCGCTGGGCGCTCGAAGAAGTGGGCCAGCCTTACGACGTTCGTCTTGTTTCGTTCGATGAGATGAAGGAACCCGCACACCTTGCGCTGCATCCTTTCGGGCAGATTCCGACCTATGAAGAAGGCGATCTCGCCCTGTTCGAGTCGGGAGCGATCGTGTTCCATATCGCCCGGCGTCACGCGGGCCTGCTGCCAGAGGATGCGAATGCCCGGGCGCGCGCGATCGGCTGGATGTTCGCCGCGCTCAACACGGTCGAGCCGCCGCTCGTCGAGCGCGGAATGGCCGCGCTCTTGGAGCGCGACAAGCCCTGGTACGAGCAGCGCCTGCCGGATGTCGAGGCACGCGCCCGTAAACCGCTGAGTGCGCTTTCCACCCGCCTTGGCGATGCCGAATGGCTCGATGGCGCGTTCACTGCCGGCGACCTTCTGATGGCGGCGGTGCTGTTCAGATCGAAGGGGTCGGGAATACTGGACGAATATCCGAACCTCTCTGCCTATGTCGCCCGCGGCGAAGCGCGGCCCGCTTTCGAGCGCGCTTTCGACGCTCAATTGATGGTTTTCACCGGCAAGCCACCGACCGGCGGGTAAAGTCCGCTGTGGAGTGAGATCCCGCTACACTTCCAGCGGCATACGCTCTGGTTACCCGCTTCAACCATACAACTTCTTCGCGCGCCGCTCGAAGCAGGCGACCAGCTTGGTGACGGCGCGCTGGAAATTGGCGGCGAGAAGGCGTTCGAGGAGGCGCGAGCCGAATTCGAAGTCGATCTCGAAGACCAGCTCGGCGCCGTTCGGATGGGGCCTGAAGCGCCAGCGGTTCTCCAGTTTGCGAAAGGGGCCCGACAGCAGGTCGACGTCGATGGCCAGGGCCGGCTCGTCCAGGCGTACGCGGGTGGAAAATCGCTCGCGCACGATGGAAAAGTGAACTTCGGCCTCGGCGTCGAGTAGAACGACCCCCTCGGCGGCCTCCCGCCGGTTCCAGGTGCGAAGGGCGCTCACCCAGCGGACGAACTCCGGATACCCCTCCACATCGCCCACCAGGGCGAAGAGCTGGCTGGGCGTATAGGGCAGGACGCGCGTCAGGCTGTGGCGCACGCGGGGGGCGCGGGCGGCGTCTGGGCGAGACGGGCGGCTTTCAAGCGGGCAAAGTCTTCACCCGCATGGTGCGAAGAGCGGGTGAGCGGGCTGGCGGCGACCATCAGAAAGCCCTTGGCCCGGGCGATGGTCTCCAAGGCGCCGAATTCCTCGGGCGAGACGAACCGGTCGATGGGCGCGTGCTTGCGGGTCGGCTGGAGATATTGCCCGATGGTGATGAAGTCGACGCCGGCCGAGCGCATGTCATCCATGACCTGCATCACCTCCTGCTTGCTCTCGCCCAGGCCGACCATCAGGCCGGACTTGGTGAACAGGTCGGGCGCGCGTTCCTTCACCCGCTCGAGCAGGCGCAAGGAGTGATAGTAGCGCGCGCCTGGACGGATGGAAAGATAGAGGCGCGGCACCGTTTCGAGGTTGTGGTTGAAGACGTCGGGCGCCGAATCGATCACCGCCTGGGCGGCGGCGACCGGCTTCCGCAGGAAGTCTGGCGTGAGGATCTCGATGGTGACGCCCGGCGCGGCGGCGCGGATGGCGATGACCGTGGCCGCGAAATGGGCCGCTCCGCCGTCGGGCAGATCGTCGCGGTCCACCGAGGTGATCACCACGTGCTTGAGGCCCATGGCCGCGACTGCGGCGCCTACGCGCGCCGGCTCGGTGGCATCGAGGGGTCGCGGCATACCCGTGGCGACATTGCAGAAGGCGCAGGCGCGCGTGCAGGTGTCGCCCATGATCATCATGGTGGCGTGCGACTTGGACCAGCATTCGCCGATATTGGGACAGGCGGCTTCCTCGCACACCGTGACCAGGCCGTGCGCCTTCACGATGGCGCGCGTCTCGTTGTAGCCGGGCGAGCCGGGCGCGCGGACGCGCAGCCAAGGGGGCTTGCGCAGGACCGGCGTATCGGGCCGCCGCTGTTTTTCCGGATGACGCGCCGCGCGCGGGTCGCTTCGTTCGATGACGGTGGCCATGGCGCCTAGATCGTCGCTCTTGGCGCCGGGATCAAGCGCCTTGCGGGGATCGACGGCGCGGGCGAAGACAGCGGCGCGATGCGGCGGGGCGCCATTTGCGTGATTCTGGTCGACCTATTGGCCGCCTGCGGCGACCGCGGCGATCGCTCGCCGTTCGCCGACAGCCGCTCGCCGCCGGGTCTGGCCGAACGCTTCTATCCGCCCGAAGGCTGGGCCTGGGGATTTGTGAAGGTGGGCGATGCGCCGGCCCAGCGATATGGCGTGGCGGCCCCGGCGGGGGTCACCCGCGCCGACATCCTGATCCTGACCGACTATGGGGAAATCGCCGAAACCTGGTTCGAAACCGCGCGCGACCTGAACCGGCGCGGCTACGCCGTGTGGATCCTGGAGGGCACCGGGCAGGGCGGATCGGGTCGGTTGGTCCTTCCACGCGACCTTGGCTATGCGCGGGACTTTCAGGCGGACGTGGCGGCGGCGCGCGCCATGACGTCCACCGTGATCAGGCCGCGGACGCCGGCGCCGCTGGTGATTCTCGGTCAAGGCGCGGGCGCGGTGGTCGCGGTCTTGGAGGTCACGGGAGGCGGCCCGGCGGCGGCGGACCTGATCCTCAGCTCGCCCAGACTGGGCGCCTCGCCGTCCGCCCCCGCCTCGGCCCCCTGGATCGCTCGCCTGCTCGGTCTGGACCGTTTGCGCGTTTTGGGGACGAAGCCTTGGCGGCCGGGTGCGAAGGACGATTTCGCCTTGGGCGTCACCCATGATCGGTGGCGAGGCGCGGTGACGCTCGCCTGGCAGCGCGCCAATCCCGATCTGCGCATGGGCGGGCCGAGCCTGAGGTGGCAAGAAGCGTTCCTTGACGCCCAACGCGCCGCCCGGCGGGGCCTGGCCGCCACCCAGGTTCCCACCCTGGTCATTGAGGGCGATCACGGGCCGGGTTGCCTGGAGCTGCCGCGTTGTTCGGCGATCCGTCTCGCCGGCGGCGACGCGGCTTTGGAGATTGAGAGGGACGCGGTTCGAAACGCCTGGCTCGCGGCGATCGACGCCTTCATGCGCGCGCGCCTGGAAGGCGGTGGCCCGAACGTCGCTTTGCAAGCGGCCCCCTCGCCTGTAGCGTCGGCGGCGCCGGTCCGGCGTTGATGTTCTCAAGGGAGGTTATCGGGCCATGGCGTCCGCATTCGACCCAGATCGCACCGACGGGAACCTGTTCGACGCTCTGCTGGACGCCGCCCACCGCTTCGGGGCCAGAAAGCCGATCCTGGAAGACCAGGAACGCAACCCCCTGAGCTACACCGACCTGATCCGGGCGAGCTTCGCGCTGGGACGAAAACTTGCCAGCGGGACGTCCCGGGGAGAGTGCGTCGGCCTCCTCCTGCCGTCGAGTTCGGCGGCTGTGGTGACCTTCTTCGCCCTGCACGCCTATGGGCGCGTCCCAGGAATGCTCAATTTCACCGCGGGAATCCGCAATCTGCGCGCCGCTGTCAAACTGGCCGGCGTCAGGCGCGTCCTCACCTCTCGGCGCTTCGTCGAACAGGGCAAGCTGCATGACCTGGTCGATGCGCTGGAGGAGCGTTGCGAAATCACCTACCTTGAAGACGTCCGCAAGACCATCGGAACGGTCGACCGCGCCTACGCGCTCACTGCTTCCCTGCTTGCGCGCCAGTTCAGAGCGCGGACGAGGGCCACCGACCCGGGTGTGGTCTTGTTCACCTCGGGAAGCTTCGGCGCGCCGCGCGGCGTGGTGCTGAGCCAAGCCAATCTCCTGGCCAATGTGGACCAGATCGCCGCGCACATCGACCTCGATCCCGATTGGGTGATGTTCAACCCCCTGCCGGTTTTCCATTGCTTTGGCCTGACCGGGGGGGTGATGCTGCCCATCCTCACCGGCATGAAGGCGTTCCAGTACCCGAGCCCGCTCCATGTTAAACTCATCCCGCGCCTGATCAGGGATTGCGGCGCCAGCATCCTCCTGGCCACCGACACTTTCGTCAATCAATACGCCCGATCGGCCGAGCCTGGGGACCTCTCCGGCCTGCGCTTCATCGTCTGCGGGGCCGAAAAGGTGCGCGACGAGACACATAACCTGATCGCGGAGCGATTTGGCCCCATCCCGGTGCTGGAGGGCTATGGCGCGACGGAGGCCTCGCCGGTGATCGCCGTCAACAAGCCGACCGACAATCGGCGCGGCACGGTGGGGGGCTTACTGCCGGGAATGCGCACGCGGATCGAATCTGTACCCGGCATCGCGCGGGGCGGGCGCCTTTTTGTCAGCGGACCCAATATTATGGCCGGATATCTGAATGCCGACGGTGAACTGGAGCCGCCGCCCGACGGCTGGCACGACACCGGCGATGTGGTGGAGATGAGCGACGACAAATGGATCACTATCCTGGGCAGGGTGAAGCGCTTCGCCAAGATCGGCGGCGAGATGATCTCGCTCACCGCCGCCGAGGATCTGGCGGCGACCCTGTGGCCGCATGCCCGTCACGCGGTGATTTCCCTGCCCGATCAGAAGAAGGGCGAGCGCCTGATCCTGATCACCGACAGTCAGGGCGCCGAGGTCTCGGCGCTCCTCGCTCACGCCCAGAGCGTCGGCGCGCCCGAGCTGGCCGTGGCGCGCCGCATCGTGAAGGTGCCGGAGGTGCCGGTTCTGGGATCGGGAAAGACCGACTACGTCGCCATCCAGCGGATGGCGGAGGCCTAAAGCGGCCAATCCATTTCCAGCCGAAAACAAGGGGAGTCGACCATGGGAAACCTGAACGCGTGGGCGCCGCGCGTGCTCAGCCTGTTGCGGATCGTCGCCGCGCTGCTGTTCATCGAGCACGGGACGATGAAGCTCATCCATTTCCCTATTCCCCAGGCGGGCGCGCCCGATCCACTGCCCCTGATCATGGTGATCGCCGCGTGTCTCGAGATCGGCGGCGGCGCCCTGCTGGTCTTGGGCCTGTTCACCCGGCTTGCGGCCTTTATCCTGGCCGGCGAAATGGCCGTGGCCTATTTCACGGCGCACTTCCCGCACAGCCCTTGGCCGGGCGTAAATCAGGGCGGCGAGGCGATCCTCTATTGCTGGATCTTCTTCTATCTGGTGTTCGCCGGGGCGGGCGCCTGGAGCCTCGACGCGGCTTTGCGCCGCAAGGCCTGAACGTCCGCCTCAGAGGTGCAGCACCCGGCCGAAGGCGTCGAGGGCTGATTCGTGCATGGCTTCGCTCATGGTGGGGTGGGGGAAGACCGTGGCGAAGAGCTCGGCTTCGGTGGCTTCCAGGGTGATCGCCAGGGCGAATCCCTGGATCATTTCCGTAACTTCCCCGCCGATCATGTGAGCGCCGACGAGCGCGCCGGTGGCGGCGTCGAACACCGTCTTGACCAGGCCCTCCGTCTCGCCTGACGCGATGGCCTTGCCGTTCACCCGGAAGGGGAAACGGCCGACCTTGACCTCGCGACCCTCCGCCTTGGCCTGCGCTTCGGTCAGGCCCACCGAGGCGACCTGCGGGGTCGAGTAAGTGCACCCCGGGATGGGGGCGGAAAGGTTGGAGTCGGCTAGCCCGGCGATATGTTCGACGCAGTGCACGCCTTCGTGGCTGGCCTTGTGGGCGAGCCACGGAGGGCCGGCGACATCGCCGATGGCGAAGAGGCCAGCAACGTTGGTCGAGGCATGGCCGTCGATCGCCACGTGACCGCGGTCAATTTTCACCCCAAGCGCCTCGAGGCCCAGATCTTCGACATTGCCGTCAATGCCCACCGCGACGATGGCCACGTCGGCGGTTAGGGATTCGAACTTACCGGCCGTGTCGAGATCGACCGTGACGCCGCTGTTTGCTTTGGCCAGTTTAACCACCTTGGCCCCGGTGCGAAATTTAATACCCCTCTTTTCCAAGGCTTTCTGGGCGACTGCCGAGATTTCCTCGTCTTCCACCGGAAGGATACGCGGCAGGGCTTCGACCACCGTCACCGCCGAGCCCAGGGCGCGATAGAAGCTGGCGAATTCGACGCCGATGGCTCCCGAGCCGATGACCAGCAGGTTTCCAGGGGCGGCTTTGGGAACCATGGCTTCGCGGTAAGTCCACACCCGCTCCCCGTCCGGCGCGAGGCCGATGGCCGGGATCACCTTGGCCCGGGCGCCGGTGGCCAGGATCACCGACTTGGCCGTTAGCGTCCGAGAACCGCCCCCCTTGAGGGCCACCACGACCTTGGGCGCCGCCGCCCCCTTTTCCAGCCTGGCCGTCCCGTCGACCACCTCGATCTTGTGCTTCTTCATCAGAAAGGCGACGCCGGCGGAGAGCTGTTTGGCGATCTTGCGCGACCGCTCGACCACCTTGGCGAAATCGTAGGACCGGTTCTCCGCCGCCAGGCCGTAGTCGCCCAGATGCCCGAGCTGTTCATAAACCTCGCCGGTCTTCAGCAAGGCCTTGGTCGGGATGCATCCCCAGTTCAGACATACCCCGCCCAGCGCCTCACGCTCGACGATCGCCGTTTTTAGCCCAAGCTGGCTGGCGCGAATGGCGGTGACATAGCCGCCGGGGCCCGCGCCGACCACGATCAGGTCGAAGGCGTCGGCCATCAGAGCGCCGCCTCGATGGCGCTCTCCAGGGATTTGGGCTCGGCGGTGGGCGCGAAACGACCGGCGACCTCGCCGTCACGGCCGATGAGGAACTTGGTGAAATTCCACTTGATCGCCTCACTGCCCAACACGCCCTTCTTCTCGTGCTTGAGCCAGGCGTAAAGGGGATCGGCGCCGGCGCCGTTGACCTCGATCTTGGCCATCATCGGAAAGCTGACGTCATAGGTGAGCGAACAGAAGCTGGCGATTTCGTCGGCGGCGCCGGGCTCCTGGCCGCCGAACTGGTTGCAGGGAAAACCCAGCACCGTGAGGCCGCGCTCCTGGTACTTGCGCCACAGCGCTTCGAGCCCGGCGTATTGCGGCGTAAATCCGCACTTGCTGGCCGTATTGACGATGAGCAGCACCCGTCCGCGATAGTCCGCCAGCGGCGCGGACTTGCCCACCAGGGTATGGGCGGTGAAATCGTAGGCGTTCATGTCTCTAAGATCCGTCCCTTCGAGGTGATTAGACGAGCATGGTGATGGGATCTTCGATCATCGCTCTGAAAGCCTGCAGCCAGCGGGCGCCGATCGCCCCGTCCACGACCCGATGATCGCAGGTGAGGGTCACGGTCATCACCGTGGCCGCGACGATCTGATCGCCTCGCACCACCGCCCGCTTCTCGCCGGCGCCCACCGACAGTATGGCGCCCTGCGGCTCGTTGATGATCGAAGTGAACGACCGGATGGCGAACATGCCCAGATTGGAGATCGAGAAGGTCCCGCCCTGGTACTCCTCGGGCTTCAGCTTGCGCGCGCGGGCGCGTTCGGCCAGGTCCTTCATTTCCCGGGCGATCTGGGCCACTCCCTTGGTCTCGGCGGCGCGGACGATGGGGGTTATCAGTCCTCCCTCGATGGCCACGGCGACGGCGATGTCGGCGTGGTGGTGCAGGGCGATACCCTGAGGCGTATAGCTGGCGTTGGCGGTGGGAACACGCTTCAGCGCGGTGGCCGCCGCCTTGATCACCAGGTCGTTGACGCTGACCTTGACGCCGTCGCCTTCCAACAGGGCGTTGATCTTGGCGCGTCCGGCGAGGAGGGCGTCGATCTCCAAGTCGATGGTGAGCGGGAAGTGCGGCACGTCGCGGAAGCTGTCGGTCATCCGCCGGGCCACGGTCTTCTTCATCCCGTCCAGGGGCGTGAGGTCGTAGGATCCAGGGGCGATGCCCATCTGCTCGAGGGACTTCACCAGTCGGGGGGCCTCGCCGACCGCGTCCGCGGCGGCGACCCGGGCGGCGGGTTCGCCCTTCAGACCCTCAACGTCACGGCGGATGACGCGGCCGTGGGGGCCGGAACCTTTGACCGTGGCCAAGTCGACGCCGAGCTGGGCGGCGAGGCGGCGGGCCAGGGGCGAGGCGAAGAGCCGCTCCATATCCGCGGTGCGCGCGGCGCCCGGGACGGGTTCTGCTTCGCTGGGCGCCGCCGCCGCGGCCTTCGGCGTTTCACTCTTCGCGGGCGTCGGCGTGGCCTCAGCCTTTTCTTGCCCCTTTGTGGGAGGCGGCGTCGGAGGCCTCGCAGAAGCCGCCTCCCCCTCCCCCTTCATTCTGGCGATGGGCGCGTTGACCTTGACCGCCTCGGTTCCTTCGGCGACCAGCAGGGCCTCGATCACGCCCTCGTCCACCGCCTCGACCTCCATGGTCGCCTTGTCGGTCTCGATCTCGGCGATCACATCGCCTGATTTCACCTGGTCGCCCACCTTCACATGCCATTTGGCGAGCGTGCCCTCCTCCATGGTCGGAGACAGAGCCGGCATCAGAACGTCGGTCATGAAGCCTCCCTGGAGAGATGCGCCAACGCATCCGCGTGGCGTTCCCACTCCCGGCCGTCAAATGGCGCCACCGTCAGGTTCAGCGCCGAAGGATCGTCCAGACAATGGGTGTTGATCGACCAGCCGTCAGGATTGGACCTCGGCCGGTAGAAGCTCTTGACGCCGCATACGCGACAGAACAGGTGCCGCGCTGTGTGGGTGTTGAAAGTGTAGGTGGTCAGGCGATCGGCGCCCTGGATGAGCCGAAACCGGCTCTCCGGCACGATGATATGGAGAAAGCCGGTCCTGGCGCAGATCGAACAATTGCAGGCCTGCGCCTCGACATCGATGGGCAGCGCCGCCTCGAAGCGCACCGCGCCGCAGTGGCAGCCCCCGGCGCGCCAGGCCCCCTCTTCTGCCCCGCTCATCGGTAGCACACCGACTTGGCCGCGGTGACGATCTTGGCCACCGACGGCAGCGACAAAGCTTCGAGGTTGGCCGCGTAGGGCAGCGGCACATCCTCCTGGCAGACCCTGGCCGGCGGGGCGTCGAGCCAATCGAAGGCATGCTCGACGACGCGCGCGGCGACTTCCGCGCCGACGCCGAACGGTCCCCAGCCTTCCTCGATGGTGACCAGGCGACCGGTCTTCTTGACGCTTTCGACCACGGTTTGGTGATCGAGGGGCCGCAAGGTGCGAAGATCGATGACCTCGGCCTCGATGCCGTCGCCGGCCAGTTCCTCGGCCGCCTGCAGGGCCAACCCCACCCCCCGCGCGTGCGTGACCAGGGTGACCCCGTCGCCGGCGCGGCGGACCCTGGCCTTGCCGATGGGCACCAGCCAATCTTCCACGTCCGGCACGTCGAACTCGTGGCCGTAGAGCATCTCATGTTCGAGGAAGACCACCGGATTGGGATCGCGGATGGCGGATTTGAGCAGGCCCTTGGCGTCGGCCGCGTCGTAAGGCGCGACGACCTTGAGGCCCGGCACGTGGCCGTACCAGCTGGAATAGTCCTGGCTGTGCTGCGCGCCCACCCGAGCGGCCGCCCCGTTGGGTCCCCTGAACACCACCGAACACTTGATCTGGCCGCCGGACATATAGAGTGTCTTGGCGGCGGAATTAATAATATGGTCAATAGCTTGCATCGCAAAGTTGAAAGTCATGAACTCGACGATGGGCTTGAGCCCAGCCATGGCGGCGCCCACGCCCAGCCCGGCGAATCCGTATTCGGTGATCGGCGTATCGATCACCCGGCGCTCGCCAAATTCCTGTAGCAGATCGCGGCTGACCTTATAGGCGCCCTGATATTGGGCCACCTCCTCGCCCATGAGGAACACCGCCTCGTCGCGCCGCATCTCCTCGGCCATGGCGTCGCGCAAGGCGTCTCGGACGGTGGTCTTGGTGAATGTCACGCCGGCGGGGAGTTCAGGGTCCAAGGCTTCAGGCGCCGGATGACCTTCCTTCGCTCGCGGTTGTGGCGGCTCGCCCGCCGCCTTGGCCGCCGGCGGCGGTTCGGCGGGGGCGGGTTTAGCGCCCCCTCGCCCATCCCCCTCCATTCTGGCGATGGGCGCGTTGACCTTGACCGCCTCGGTTCCTTCAGCGACCAGCAGGGCCTCGATCACGCCCTCGTCCACCGCCTCGACCTCCATGGTCGCCTTGTCCGTCTCGATCTCGGCGATCACATCGCCTGATTTCACCTGGTCGCCCACCTTCACATGCCATTTGGCGAGCGTGCCCTCCTCCATGGTCGGAGACAGAGCCGGCATCAGAACGTCGGTCATGA
>Ga0182024_10024913_pt1 | contig 10600 bp, 6 predicted proteins | sample P32metaG_FD_120480 | JGI IMG/M metagenome (GOLD analysis project Ga0182024, IMG submission 120480) | Permafrost microbial communities from Stordalen Mire, Sweden - P3-2 metaG (Illumina Assembly) | ecosystem: Environmental > Terrestrial > Soil > Wetlands > Permafrost | place: Sweden: Stordalen...
ACCACGACCACGACCACGACCACGACCACGACCACGACCACGAAGACGAACAGATGCGGACGGCGGTCGCGAGAGGGATCGGGAAGGGGAAAATCCTTTTTCTTGACGCTCCCAGCGGACTCGCGGGCGATATGATCATCGCCACCCTCGTCGATCTAGGGGTCCCCGAGACGGTGATCGCGGAGGCCGTGGCGAGTGTCGCCATCACCGGGTTCCATCTTCACTTCGGGACTCGCGTGAGGAGTGGGATCGTCGCGTCGTCTTTCGATGTGCACGTCGACGATGCACAGCCCGAACGGACGTACGCTACGGTGCGGCAGCTCATCGCCGAGTCGAAGCTCGCCGAGCCCGTGAAGAAGCGCGCGCTCGCGACGTTTCGCAAGCTCGCCGAGGCCGAGGCGCGCGTCCACCGCGCGAATCTCGACGACGTGCACTTTCACGAGGTAGGCGCCGTCGACGCGATCGCCGACGTCGTCGGCAGCGCTGCCGCGCTCGATTGGATCGACGCCGATCTCCTCGTGTCGCCCCTTCCGATGGGGCGCGGATTCGTCAAAGCGAGGCACGGGATATTGCCGCTGCCTCCGCCTGCCGTCGTGGAATGCCTTGCCTCGTTCGCTACTTACGACGGCGGAGCCGATTTCGAGTTCGTGACACCGACGGGGGCCGCGATCGTCGCGGCGCATGCCCGCGCCTCGTCACGTTGGCCCACCATGGCCCCGGAGCGCGTGGGATGGGGTGCCGGAACGGCCACGTTGCCGGATCGCCCCAACCTTCTGCGCGCCGTGCTGGGCGCCCCAGTCGAACGCGAGCCCGCGCTCGCCGGCTCGCACGTGGTCATCGAGACCAATCTCGACGACGCCACCGGAGAGTTGCTCGCGGCGGCGATCGAGGCCGTGCTCGCCGAAGGGGCCCTCGACGTCTGGGCGTCGCCAGCCACGATGAAGAAGGGGCGGCCCGCGTGGGTGCTGAGCGCCCTTGCCGAGCAAGAACGGTCCGACCTCGTGGCGCACGCGATGCTGCGTGAGACCACATCGATCGGCGTTCGACGCTACGCCGTGTCGCGCGTCGAGCGCCCGCGTCGAGTCGTGCGGGTCGACACCGAGTTTGGCGCCATTCCGATCAAGGTCGCGGAGGGTCCCTACGGCCCCGCGCAAGTGAAGCCCGAGTTCGACGCGTGCCTCGCGGCAGCGCGCGCCCACGGCGTTCCGGTCCGCGAGGTCGTCCAAGCGGCGATGGCCGCAGCCAAGGCAAACGGGACCGCCGCGGGGGGTTGACAGACTCGCCTTTCGACGCGCGAGTCCGATATGCTCCGCCTGCGCGCCCTTCTGAATCTTCGGGTGTGCGGAAAGCTTCTCTCATGAGCGCCTGCCCGAACTGCGGGGCGATTCCCGGACAATACGACCGATTCTGCAACACGTGCGGGAGCCCCGTCGTTCAGCAGCCCGCTGCGGCAGAACCCCCTCCGAACCCCGCCCCCTACGGCGCTCCTCCCGCACCGCCACCCGCCGCCTACGGAGGCACGCCACCGCAAGCGCCATGGGGTGCACCCGCGCCTTCGCCTGTCCCTCCGGCCACGCGATGCCAGCTCGGCCACGACATCGCGCCGGGACAAAACTACTGCGTCCAGGGCCATCCTCTCGCGCTCGAGGGGGTCCAGTTCGCCGCCAACCCGCCGCCCTACGCGGCCCAACCCGCGGCCGGGTATGGACCGCAGGGGTACGGGGCCGCTCCGCCTCCGCAGTACCCGGGGCAGGCATATCCGGGCCCTCAACACTATCCGAGCCAGAGCCATGCGGCCGCAGCGGCGCCTCAGCCTTACGCGGGCGGACACTACTCGGCCCCGCCACAAGTCGCCTATGCTCCGGCCCCCCAGGCCTATACCCCAGCCCCTCCTCCGCCTCCCGCTGCCTACGCGCCCTCGCCCCTACCGCCCGCACCGGCCGCACCGAATGCCGTGGACGCCACGCAGTTCGCGGGGGCAGCGCAGGCCAGCGGCCGATTCCTCCGCGGCTTTCTCGTGTCGTTTCAGTCGAACCCGATGGGCGACTTCTGGCCACTCCACAGCGGCCGGCTCGTCGTCGGCCGCTCGAACTCGGGAGAGGCGCTCGACGTGCCGCTCGCCGACGCGACCATCTCCTCGCGCCACGGCGCCTTCAACATCGACCCGGCGACCGCCTCGGTTCAGATCGAGGATACCGGCTCGACCAACGGTACCTTCGTGAACGACGAGCACCTCGGCTTCAACGGCCGGCGCGAACTACGCGATGGAGACCGCGTGCGCTTCGGTGGCTACACGACCGTCGTGAAGATCCTCGCGCGCACGTGAATCGGAGCCTTGCCCCATGAATCGACGCCGTCCGCTCGCCTCGTTCGTCCTCTTCCTCGTCGCGTGGCTCCTCTGTCCCGTGCGAGCGGCGTTCGCGGCGCCCGAGGCTCATATCCTCCGTATCGATCCTCGCGCCGGGATCCAGGGGGGCGCGCCCGTACTCACGACCGTGGTCGAGGTCGTGCAGTTCAACTCTCTCTCTAGCGCGCTCGAGCCGTGTGCCACGATCACGGGGTTCGCCCCGACCTTGGATTGTCTCAGCGCCACGCTCGAAAAGCCGAACGCGACCTGGAGCCCGTTCCCCTTTCCAAAGGCGAACGCTCGGTTACTCGTGAAGGTCGACGGCAGCGACGTACTGGCGACCATCGCCGGCGAGCCGAAGCGTTGGGGCGATTCGCAGCGAGATCCGGACGTCGGCACGGCATGGCTCGTGGCGCTCGACGCGTCGTCGGGCATGGGAGCGAGGTACGCAGAGGCGCGTGCCGTCGCGCGCGAGTTCATCGAGGCGATGCAGCCGAACGACCTGATGGATCTGGTCATCTTCGACGACAGGCTCGTCATCCACAGCTCCAAGTGGAAGACGTTCGCCGAGCGCAACAAGCTCGTCGAAGGCGTGCTGAACGCCCAGGTCGCGCCCGCCATCTCCCACGGCCGAGACCGGCCTCTCTTCGATGAGCTCAAGCGCTTGACGACGGACGCGTTCAACGAACTCGGCAACTCGCAGGGGCCGCAGAAGATCCCGATGCACCAGGCCATGGTGCTCCTGTCGAACGGAGCCGGCCGCAACGACGCGGGCAGCGCTGCGCCGAGCGCGGACGTCTTCCACCAGTTCGCGACCAAGGGACGCTTCCCGGAAGACAACACGGGCGTCCCGAAGACGCCGCTGCCGATCGTCTCCATCTGGTTTCCTTCCCAGTCGAGCCTGCTCAACGACGTCTACCGGAACAACGACGAACAGTTCATGCAGTCGCTCGCAAACCCCGAGATTGGCGGCTTCTTCGACATCGTGCGCGAGGGCCAGGGGCCGGCGAAGGGCAAGACGATCATCGGGCTCGTGAAGGCGCGCTTCAACGCGATGTACATCGTGAAGTGGAGCCTCGCTTGCCTCGGTTCGAGCGTCGAGCAGACCTTCGATCTGGAATTTCAGAACACGTCACCCGTCATCAAGGGCGACGCGACCTTCAAAGAGGTACCCATCGGAGTCGATCCATCGTTGTGGCCGCTCGACATCGACGTCGCCAAAACGAAGGCCGAAGCCGAGGCCAACCCGATCTTCCCAGGCGGCACGCTCAAAGTGTACGGCGACTTCTGCTGGGGCGGCGACAAGACTCGGGCCGAGTCCTACTTCGTGCCCGCCGGCGCGAAGCCCGACCCCAACGCCAATAGCTCGGACCCCGAGCTCGCCAAGCGCGCAATGCAGCAACTCATCGCGCAGAACATGCGCGGCACGGCCAAGGACGCGAGCGATACTTTCGTCGTCTTCGACGTACCGGAGGACGAAAAGATCCTCGACGGCACGGGCGACAACGCCATCACGCGCGTCGTCATCTACGACAACAAGGCGCATCGCGCGAGCGGGCACGACGCCAAGAGCATCCTCACTCTCAAGGCGAAAAAGCCGCCTCTCAACATGCTGCTCATCGCGGGAGCGGTCGGCCTCATCGTCGTCATCGCCCTCCTGGTCATCGTCCTCATGCGAGGAGGAGGGGGCGGCGGTGGGCGGAAACGCTCTCCCGCCGCAGCGCCGGCTCCCTTGGTCGGCGGAATGGGCCCTCCCGGCTATGGCGGGGCGCCGCCAGGGTACGGAGCTCCGCCGGGCGGCGGCTACGGGGGACCTGGGATGGGCGGAGGCATGGGTGGGCCTCCTCCGGGAGGCGGGATGGGCGGACCTCCTCCAGGAGGCGGCGGATATGGGATGGCGGCAGACGTTCCTGGTCCTGGCGTGGGGGGAGGAGCGCTCGGCAACGCGGCGTCGGGGGAGGGCGGCGTGGCGCAGGTGCGCTGCCCGTACTGCCAGATGATGACGATGGCGACTCCTGGGCAGCCCTCGGTGTGCTTCTCGTGCGGGCAGCCACTTCCGCCCAGCGTCACGGGCGCCGCCGACGCGCCGATGTATCCGCTGACGGGTCAAATCGGACCTTCAAAGCTCGAGCCGCCGCCGGATCCGTACGGTCGATCGGCCACTCCGTCCAAAGCCTTGATCGTCGGTCCTCCTGGACAGTTTCCGATCGTTGCTGGAGCGGAGGTTCGCGTGGGACGCGACGCGTCGCAGTGCACCGTGGCGCTTTCCGAGCCGAGGGTCAGCGGCGTGCATTCGACGCTGAAGTTCGAATCGGCGCGACTCTGGGTTCGCGACGAGCAGTCGAACAACGGGACCTTCATCGCCGGGGAAAGAATCCCCGCGGGGTCGTGGACGGTCGTTCCCCCTGGATTGCCCTTACGCTTCGGCCCTGTCGAGTTCGACGTTCGCTTCGAGGCCTAGCGAAGCGGCCCACGCGTTCCGATGGAGACGAAGCCGTCGCTCCCGCACGTCGAGTTCGCCCAAAAGAGCGACCCGGGACGCGACCCCGACAAGCAGGTAAACGAAGACTCGTGCGGCTACACGGAGACACGCTTCGGCCATCTCTCCGTCCTGTGCGACGGCATGGGCGGCCATCAGAACGGGCGTGAGGCCTCGAGCCTCGCGGTCGCGGCCATCCTCGAAGGCATGGAGACGGCCCCTCTTCGCGACGATCTTTGCCCGGGCGTCCGTGGACGAGACCTCCTCCGAGAGGCGATCGTGAACGCGAACGCGCGCGTCTATGCGCTCGGTGGCACGACGAAGCACGGAAGACCCGGCTCCACTGTGGTCGCCATTCTCGTGCACCTCGAGGGAACCGAGGTCGCGCACGTCGGCGACAGCCGCTGCTACATGATTCACGGGAGCCAGATCTTCCAGATCACCAAAGACCACTCGATGGTCCAGAAGCTGGTCGACGCGCAGCTCCTGACCCCTGCGCAGGCGGCGGTTCATCCGGAGGCAAACCGCATCTTGCGCGCGCTCGGCTCGGCGCCGGACGTCGACGTCGAAGTGCGCGCGCAGTCCATCGCGCACGTCGCCGGGGACACGTTCGTTCTATGCTCGGACGGCCTCAGCGATCTCGTCGAGCCCGAAGAGATCTTGCGCGTGGTGACGTCCGCGCCGGCGTCGCAAGCGGTCGACCAACTCGTCGAGATCGCCAACGCGCGCGGAGGACACGACAACATCTCCGTCATGATCCTTCGGTTGCAAGAGCGCGCCGAAGGGGGCCGCGAGCCCGTGTCCGCGACTGTGGCTCAGACCCTCATGCAGATGCCTGTCTTCCCGTCCCAGCCAGCGCCGGGATCGCAGAACCCTTCGTCGCCGTCCGCGAGCCATCCCGTGCCGTCGGGCGTGCCTCCTTTGAACGTCGTGCTTCCTTCGGCGCCCCCGCTCGCCCGGCCGCCACCGAGACGGCTTCCCTCCCCTGCGATCCTGCTCGGCGTTCTCCTCGCGGTCGTGGGGGTGTTGGCAGGCGCGGCCACGATCTACCTCGTCGCGTACCCCGATCGAAACGCCAAGCAGGTAGCACCCTTCGCGTTATCCGCTTTGCCGCCCGCGCATGCGCGACCGCTCGCGCCGGCCTTGCCGGAGAGTCTCGACGTCGTCCCTGCGACCAGCGCCGAGCTCGATGCGGGGCCGGCACCCCCGCTCCCCTCTCTCGTTCCGTCGCCCAGACCGCCGCCCAGACACAAACACGCCTCCTAACCGCCGCCCCTCCCGCCCTTCCCCCTGTACTAAGCTCGGCGCCCAATGACTCCAGCCCTTGGAAAGGAGCAGGTCACTCTCGGGAGCGCGCCGGACAACGACGTGGTCGTTCAGGGGCCCGGCGTCGCGCCGCATCACGCCCGCATCGTTCATCAGGCCGGACAGCTCGCATTCATCTGCTCGGGCACCGCGCCGAGCGCGGCGAACGGCGTCCCCGTGCCGCCTTCCCAACCCGCGCCATTCGACTTTCGCACGATCTTCACGCTGGGGCAGACGCCCGTCCCTCTCGCCCACCCCGCCATCGTCGCGATGATCATGAGCCGCGGCACGCTCACGGCTCCTCGCGCGCATCTCGTCGTCGGCCGCGAAGCCACGCGCGCTTCGCTTGTCATCCACCATCCGGCCGTGAGCGCGGAGCACGCGACCGTCGTGCTCGATCGGATGATGGTCACCGATCACGGCTCGACGAGCGGCACGTACGTCTCGGGCCAACGAACGCCCGCGAATCAACCGGTCCCCTTCGACCCGAACGGCACGATCGCGTTCGGCCCGATCGTCGTGCCGGTCGCGCTACTCGTGCAGCTCGGCCAAGGGCAAGGCGCCTCCCCGCCGTCGCCCTTCACGGGCGCACGGCCCTCGCCGCTCGGCGGTCCCCGTCCTCCTCCGGGCGGAGCGTCGATCCAGTTCGCAGGCGCGCCGCACAACAACGACGCTCCACGGAAGCATCGAACGATCATCGGCGAGCTCTCCCTCGAGCAGCTCGACACGAACGTCATCTCGATCGGTCGAACGCCCGACAACCAGATCGTCGTTCCCCACGTCCAGGTGAGCGCGAAACACGCGCAGATCCACCGCTCGGGCCGCGAGCTCTACGTCGAAGACCGTGGCTCGGCGAACGGCACCTTCGTGCGCGGCCAGAGGCTCGTCCCCGGCCAGCGCGTCGCCGTTCAGAACGGCGAGAAGGTCTACATCGGCCCGATGCCGCTCCTCATCCACATCACCGATCAGCAGGTGAACGTGGTGGTCGAGGATCAGGCGGCGTGGGCCGGCAAGCCGCTCTACGAGATCGAAGCGTGGGATCTCCTTCTCGAGGTTCCGGACCGCGAAGACAAGGGGACGACGAAGACGCTCCTCGATCATGTTTCGTTCAAGGCGCTCCCGGGCGACATGATCGCGTTGATGGGCCCCTCCGGAGCGGGGAAGACGACGCTCCTCCTGACGCTGAACGGGTATCTGCCGCCGACGAACGGGCAGGTCCGCATCAACGGGGAAGATCTCTATCTCATCTACGACGCCCTCCGCGGCTCGATCGGTTACGTCCCCCAGGACGACATCGTCCACCCCGAACTCACGGTGTTCGAGGCGGTGAAGTACTCGGCGCGCTTCCGCCTCCCTCCCGACTATTCCGAGGACGAGATCGATCGTCGCGTCGAAGAGACGCTCCACGATCTCGGGCTCGAGGCCGTCATGAATCTTCAGATCGGCAAGCCCGAGAAGAAGGTCTTGTCGGGCGGACAGAGGAAGCGCGTCAACATCGCGCTCGAGCTCGTCACAGACCCCGTCATTCTCTTTCTCGACGAGCCGACGAGCGGACTCGCGGCCGACGACACGACGGCGCTCATCAATCTGCTCGCCGACATGACGCACAAGACCGGCAAGACGATCGTGATGACGATCCATCAGCCGGCCAAAGACGAGTTCGAGAAGTTCAACCTCGCCTTCATCTTGGGTTACGGCGGCGTGCCCACCTACTTCGGCCCCGCGGGCGAAGCGGCGTATCGGTTCTTCGGCGTAATCCTCGAGCACGAGCCCTACCGCGCGATGGCCGACCGCACCGGCACGCGTCGCATCGACAACCCCCGCGACATGTTCGACATGCTGAGCGTGCGCGAACGCGTCATCCTCGAGGATCTGCGTCGCGCCGATCCGAGCGCGCGGCGCGACGCCGCACGCCTCCTCGCGGCGAAGAGCTGGCGCGCCGAGTTCTTCCAGAACGCCAATCCGGTCTTCCAAAGAATGTTCTCGGGGCGGCGCGCCGTCGGCACCGAACCCGCCGCCAAAGGCGTCCCCCACCGCGCCGACGTGGCCCTCGTCCGCCAGTTCGGGCTCCTCCTCTCCCGCTACTGGAAGATCAAGATCCGGGACCGCGCGGGCGCGGCGATCATGTTCCTCCAAGCACCCATCATCGGCATCATGCTCGCCGGAGTCTTCGGCTGGCAGAGGGACGCGGTCCCTTTCTGGTGCCTCGGGGCGCTCCGCGAAATGGGCTCCCACAATCCCGACATGACGAACTCCACCGCGAACATCCTGAGCCAGATGACGGCCACCCAGGACCATACGGCGGCGATGTTCTTCGTCGTGGTGAGCTGCGTGTGGTTCGGGACGAGCAACTCGGCGCGCGAGATCGTGAACGAGCGCGGCATCTATCTCCGCGAGCGCATGGTCAACCTGTCCCTCTTCAATTACGTCTTTTCGAAGTACGTCCTCCTCAGCTTCATTTGCGTGCTGCAGTGCTCGATGCTGCTCGCGATCGTTTTTTTCACGCTTGGCTTTCAAGGGGGGCCGGACGCCTTCGTCCGGGAGCTGTGCGCGATGATCGCCGTGGCGATGAACGCGACCGCGCTCGGACTGCTCATCTCCACCATGGTCGCGTCGGCGGAGGCCGCGATGGCCCTCACCCCCATCGCTCTCATTCCGCAAGTGGTGCTCGGCGGTCTCATGGTGCCGATGACCACCAATCCGATGCTTCAGCCGCTCATGTACGTGGTCCCCGCGCGCTGGGGCTTCGAGGGGGCGATCGCCCAGGAGCGTATGGCCATCGCGAACAGCTCGGCGTGGATCATCGACCTGCATCAGCCGGGGCTGAACAGCCTTGCCGACTTCGTGACCGGCGGAAAGTTCTACTGCGCGACCGCCCAGATCGGCAGCGACTCGCTCGCCGGGGCTTGGGGGTTCATCGAGTGGAACCAGCCTTGGGTTCCTTTGGCCGTCCTCTACGCCATGACGGCGCTCATGCTGACCACGCTTCTCGTGCTGCTGAAGGGCCGCGACCCAGTCTGACGCGGGCGCCTTGACCCAAGCACCCGAGTTCCCTATGGAATAAGAGCGGATATCCCCCGGGCGCCTCTGCTCTCGGTCTCTTCCGCTTCTCTGCTCAAGGTAAGCTACTCGATGGCCTTCATCATCACCGAAAACTGTACCGGCTGCACCGCTTGCATGAAGCGCTGCCCCACCGACGCGATCACGGGCGATCGCAAGCTCTTGCACGTCATCGACCCCGAGCTCTGCATCGATTGCGGCGCCTGCGGCGTCGTATGCCCGGACGAGTCGATTTTCGACCAGAACGGCATCCTGTGCGAGATGCTGAAGGCGCAGTCGCGCCCACTCGCCTACGTCGACCTCCAGGCCTGCGTAGGATGTGAGTGGTGCGTCTGGGCCTGCCCGTTCGATGCGCTCGAGATGAAACATATCGACTGGGCCGGACCCGACAACCCCGCCGCCGGAGCGGCCGGGCAGCTCATCGCTGCGGTCATCGAGAAGAAGTGCGTGGGCTGCACCCTGTGCGAGCTCGACTGCCCCTACGACGCAATCCACATCTGGAAGAAAGACTCGGCCGAGACGGCGGTCCAGGTAGAGCGCAACGCGCGCTTCCGAGAAGAGCTCGGCATCGTCGTGGCGGAACCGCAAGAAGAAGCGAGCGCCGACGCGGCGTGAAGAGCGACCTTCCGACGTTCGCGCGCGACTTCCCCAGCGAGGCGCGCCTCGACGCACTCGTGCGCGCGTTCGCGAAGGGGGATTATGCGCGCGTCCGGCGGGAAGCTCCGACACTCGCCAAGACGGCGGACCGCGACGACGTTAAGCTTGCCGCCCGTACCCTCCTCGATCGCACGAAAGCGGACCCACTCATGATCGTGATCTTGATGCTGACGGGCGCACTTCTTCTGATGCTGTCGTCCTACTGGTGGGCCCACAACGGAGCGGGATAGCGGTCCGCGCTTTTAGAGACCGTTTCAAAACCCGATACCCCGGGCCTTCAGAGGCTGTCTCGAAACTGGCAACCGAGGCTATGGCACATCCGAGTCGCGCCCCCCGGCTTGGAAAGCCGGGGCACGGGTGGGGTTCGGGGCGCGAAGCCCGCAGGAGCTGCAGGAGCGGGCTCCGGTGTAACCAGCGCGTCGCTGCCTGCCGCACGGTGAAGCGGTGGAAGCCGTCGACCGCCTATACGACGTCGTCTGCCGCCATTCGGTTTCCATGGGGCGAACCGGTTGCTTAAAGGAGCCCGCCTCTTGGCGCCTCTTGGCGGGCTTCGCGTCGACTGGCCCCTCGGTGCACCGGGCCTTCAGCCAGCCTTCAGCCCGGGGGTATGTGGTTTTGTGACAGCCTCTTAGCCCGGATTATTCACGAGCGTTCAATCGACGCGGGGTGCTAGGCGCGGCTGTTTTCTAGATTGATGTGGAATTTAGCCGGCGTCACGGGTGTTCGCGCGCTTGTCGAGGACGAGCGAGGCA
>Ga0182024_10024914_pt1 | contig 10599 bp, 9 predicted proteins | sample P32metaG_FD_120480 | JGI IMG/M metagenome (GOLD analysis project Ga0182024, IMG submission 120480) | Permafrost microbial communities from Stordalen Mire, Sweden - P3-2 metaG (Illumina Assembly) | ecosystem: Environmental > Terrestrial > Soil > Wetlands > Permafrost | place: Sweden: Stordalen...
CCGCGGCGTAGAAACGCGGCAGATCCCCGTCCTCGCGGGCGAGCAGGCGCTCAAACCCCGGCACGCAATCGAAATAGGTCGCGACCGACGCCAATTGCGCATTGTTGAGGCCGGCATTGATCCATTCCTCATAGCCCGAGGACACCCCCTGGCGGCGCGCAAGGTCGCGCATGTCCTGCGCGAGCGCTTCGAACTGCTCTCTCTTGCGCTCACGCATCACCTCAGAGGGAAGCTTCGATGCGTACAGACGCGCAAGCTCGGCGCGTCGATCCGTGAACAGGCTATTAAATGCAAAGTCGCGAGCGCGCTCTGCCCGGTATTCATTCAGCTCTTCTTTGCGTCCTGTGAATTCGAGCCAGCGCGCAAGCCCCGTCTCCTCCACCTTCACAGCAAAGGCCTCGTTGAATTCGGAATCATCCTCGACGTAGATCAGCTGGTGCGCAAGTTCGTGGAAAATGATCGCGGCGAGCTCCCGATCGCCATAGATCAGCATGGTGTTGAGCACCGGATCGGCGAAGCGCCCCAGGGTTGAATAGGCCGGAACCCCCTCGACCACGACATCGAAGCTGCGCTTGCGCAGCCGCCCTCCGAAAGCCTCCGCGTGCCTTTCGGCAAAGTAGCCGCGATACGCGACACAGCCTGCGATGGGGAAACACCAGTGCACGGGCTCGACGGCGAATTCGGGTGTGGCGACCACATTCCAGACGACGAAGGGACGCTGAAGATCGGCAAAGGAGCGATAGCTCTTGTTGTCGGGAAGCCCAAGCTTCTGCGACGCGAAGTTCCGCGCGTCCTGAACGGCAGCCAATCGGGAGCGCAGCGCCGGCGGCGTCGCCGCATCGGACATCACAGCTTCGATCGGCCGCCGATCGTGCAGCACCTCCCACTGACCGTGAGCGGCCTGCGCGATATACATCGTGCCGCAGGCGGGCAACAGCGCGAGCGCGCAGCTTGCGAGTAGGGCTCGCACGGCAAGGAGGCCCCTCATCGGGGGCGCGGACCTCGCCGTGCGGGTCTCCTCGAAACTCTCGGTTAACATTGCGCGCATGCAAGTCTACTTGGTCGGCGGTGCCATCCGTGATCAGCTCCTCGGCATCCCCGCGCGCGAGCGCGACTGGGTGGTCGTCGGCGCGCGGCCTGAGGATCTTGAGAAGCTCGGCTACCTCCCGGTCGGGCGCGAGTTCCCCGTCTTTTTGCATCCGCAGACGAAAGAGGAATACGCGCTCGCACGCCTGGAATCTAAAGTCGCTCCGGGCTACCGCGGGTTCAGCACCCGCTTCTCCCCCGATGTGACGCTGCAGGAGGATCTGAAGAGGCGCGATCTTACGATCAACGCCATTGCGCAAAGTGCCACCGGTGAGCTCATCGACCCTTATGGCGGTGAAGATGACCTCAAGAAAGGTGTCTTGCGCCACGTCTCGGATGCCTTCGTCGAGGACCCTGTGCGTGTGCTGCGCGTGGCGCGCTTCGCCGCACGATTCGGCGATCGCGGATTTTCCGTGGCCCCTGAGACCCGCGCCCTTATGCAGGAAATGGTCCGGAACGGGGAAATTGACGCGCTCGTACCGGAACGAGTCTGGCAGGAGACCGAGCGTGCGTTGGCGGAGGCACGACCCGAACTATTCTTTCTCACTCTGCGCGACTGCGGTGCGCTGGAAGTGATCTTTCCCGAGATCGCAGCCCTCTACGGCGTGCCGCAACCCGCGCGCTGGCATCCAGAAATCGATACCGGCGTGCATGTGATGCTCGCCTTGCAATGCGCCGTGCGCCTAGGTGCCGCGACTCCCGTGCGCTTCGCGGTACTCATGCACGACCTTGGCAAAGCGAAAACCCCGCGCGATCTTTGGCCGTCACACCACGGACACGAAGAAGCAGGAGTCGTCCTGATCGAAGCGCTCGCGGCACGGCTGCGCGTACCCAAAGAGCATACGGAGCTTGCGGTTTTGACGGCGCGTCACCACGGACTCGTACACCGCGCACTGGAATTGAAGCCTGCGACCCTCTTGGGGCTCTTGGAAAAAACCGATGCCTGGCGGCGCCCCGAACGCTTCCGGGCCCTTCTCGTCGCTTGCGAGGCCGACGCGCGCGGCCGAACCGGACTCGAAGATCGCGCCTATCCGCAAGCTGATCTGCTACGCCAAGCACAGGAGGCCACCGCCGCCGTGAGCCTTCTCGAAGAGGAGCGCCAAGGACTCATCGGGGCCGCCATCAAAGAGAAGCTGCAGGCGAAGCGGCTCGAGGTCTTGACGTCCCTAGTGACTCGTAATCGAGATCTCTCTAAAGCGAAGGCGACAGATCCTGGAGCGTGAAGCCGCGCAGAGGACTCTGCAATCCTCGCGAGAGCGCCATCACCTTGAAGGCTTCGCCCATCTCGGCTGGCAAGAGGAGCCGGCCGGCCTCCCCCGTACGCCGCGCCCGCGTAATGTCATCCCCATCGGCGACCAAGAGCTCCTCGATGCCACTGCCGATCAAAAAGCCCGCCTGCGTCGTAAATCCCCATAGATTGAGTCCTGCCGCCTCGCCAGCCTCCGCCACGCGCGTGAAATCGACCCAGGATGAGATGTCCTGCACGCCGACCAGGATCAAAGGATCATTGTGCGCGCGGTGTTTGAAGTGGCAGCGCAAGGTGCCATCGACGCGTTGCGGGTGATAGTACTGAGCGCGTGGCAGACCGTAATCGATCAAAAAGATCGCGCCCTGCTCCAGAGACTGGCGCACCCCCGCGATCCAGGGTTCAATTCGCCAGCACACTTCCGAACGATAGCCGTCGGGAAGTTTGAACTCGCGCACGAGTGGCTGCGCATAGCGCACGAGAAGCTCATCGGCGAAGCCTTCGCGCTCGATGAAACCGCCATCCGCACCCATAGCGACGCCGAGTGAGCGCACGCGGGTGTCGTGGACGACAAATCGCGCGCAGGGCAACGCATCGAGCACTTCGTTAGCCAGCATCACACCGCGCATGGGCGTATCTGGCAGCCGCGTAAGCCACACGACGCGCTCTCGCAGCGCCTCGGGCAGCTCGCCAACTCGCGCGCGCTGCCGCGCGGCAAGGTCGGCGCTCACCTCGAGAATCGCGTAGCGGTCAGGCAGCGCATCAAGGTTCGCCAGCTCCTCCAGCACCGTCGCGGCCATGGCGCCCGTTCCCGCTCCAAACTCAAGTATCCCGCCTCCCGAAAGGCTGAGCACTTCAGCGCATTGCCGGGCGAGGCACTGCCCGAATAGCCTCGACATTTCGGGCGCGGTGACGAAATCACCGCCCACACCGAGCTTCACGGCGCCGGCGCTGTAATACCCGAGCCCCGGCGCATAGAGTGCGAGCTCCATGAAGGAATCGAAGGGCAGCCAGCCGCCGGCGGCAGCGATGCGCGTACGAATGACATCGGCGAGCGAGGACGAGTGCTGCCGCTCAGTCTCCGACAGCAGCGCAAGCATTGAGCGCTCGGCGGATACGGTCATAATTGCAGGTCATGTCGCATCAGACGCATACGCCGCTTGCCGGCCAAGCAGTACTCGTCACCGGCGCCGCACGACGCGTCGGCGCCGCTATCGCGCGCGCGCTGCACGCGGCGGGCGCCAATGTGCTCCTGCACTACAGGACATCCGCCACAGCGGCTGAATCCCTGGCGCGCGAGCTCAATGATGCGCGTGCGGGGTCGGCCAGGACATATCAGGCCGACCTCCTCGATATGAATCAGCTCTCGCCGCTCATCGATGCGGCTGTCGGGGCATTTGGGCGCCTTGATGTCCTCGTGAACAATGCCTCGACCTTCTACCCGACACCCATGGGCGCCATCACCGCCCATGACTGGGACGATCTCATGGGCACGAACGTGAAGGCACCGCTCTTTCTTTCGCAAGCAGCAGCCCCCGCCCTGCGCAAAACCCGCGGCCTCGTTATCAATCTTGTGGATATTCATGGCTTGCGGCCTTTGAAGCGCTTTGCGGTGTATTGCACCGCGAAGGCCGCGCTCGCCATGCTCACCCGCTCACTCGCCCGCGAGCTTGCCCCCGAAGTGCGCGTCAATGGCATCGCGCCGGGCCCCATCATGTGGCCCGAAGAGGCGCCGGACCCAGAGACGAAGGCGAAAATCATTTCCCAGACCCTCCTGCAGCGTCAGGGCTCCCCGGACGACGTTGCGCGCACGGCGTTATTCCTCGCAGCCGAAGCACCATACATCACGGGCCAGATTCTCGCGGTAGACGGAGGTCGCAGCCTCGGATGGTAGTGTCTTGCGCGACGCGCTCGAGGGGATGAGCGGCTTGATCAAAGCGCCGCCAGAGCTCCGCGATCGTCACCCCGGCGCTCGGGTGCACAAGGTCCGGCGCAAGATCGGCGAGCGGCCCCAGCATGTAGGCGCGCACCAGCAGATCCGGCCGCGGCAGAATGAGGTCGGGCCGCCGGCACACGAGGTCCCCGTAGAGCAGTACGTCGAGATCCATGGTCCGGGGCGCCCAGCGCGGCGCCTCCCGCGGCCGGCCACAGAGCGCTTCAATCGCGCGTAGGACGACGAGCAATTCATCCACGCGGAGCTCGGTCGTAAACCCAGCGACGAGGTTGATGAAGTCCGCCCCTTCGAAGCCCGCGGCCCGGTTCTGATACCAGGGCGAGAAACGCGCGCCCGGAAAAGCGCGCTTGAGCTCGCCCGTGGCCAGTGCCATGTGCTCCTGGGGCGCAACATTGCTGCCGGCGGCGACGAAGACCTGCGGCACGGACGATTCCTAGGCCAAGGAAGCGCCGCGCGCCGCCAGTTGCGCCTGCGTGCGCTCGATCGTGACCCCCACGTCACGCGAGCCGCGGATGGCGCCGGGCTTGCTCAGCGTAACCCGCACCCACGCGACACCGAACTCCGCAAGGATGAGATTGGCAATCCGCTCGACCAATGTCTCGACCAGATTGAACTTCGATTCCTGAACAAAGGCGATCAATCGTTTGGCGACCGTCTTGTAGTTGAGCGTGTCGGCCACCTCATCGCGGATCGCCGCGTGCCGGCAGTCAATCGACATCTCCAAATCGATGACGACCGTTTGCTTGACCCGCCGCTCCCAGTCAATAAAGCCGATGATGCAATCGACCGCAAGACCGCGCAGGAAGATTCGATCACCGGTTGGAGGATCCGTCATAGCGCCTCGAGTGCATCGAGCGGCCATTGCGCACGTGCTTCGATCTCAAGCCCTACGTGCTGCCCGGCCGCGAGACGCTGAATTCCCGCGACCGCTATCATCGCGGCATTGTCGGTACAGAACTCGAAGCGCGGATAAAACACGCACCCGCCGCGCGCGGCCACTGCCGCGCACATTCGTGTGCGCAGGATCTTGTTAGCGCCAACGCCCCCGGAGACGACGAGCGTATCAAGCCCCGTCTCTTCGAGCGCGCGCAGCGCCTTTGCGACGAGGGTCTCAACGATGGCCTCCTGCACCGCATAGGCAATATCCGCCTTCACGGCAATCGTCAATTCGCGCTCGCGCACGGCATGCAGAACCGCGGTCTTAAGGCCCGAAAAACTGAACTCGAGGCCGGGGCGATCGAGCATGGGACGCGGGAATGTAAAGACTCCGGGACGCCCGCTCTCGGCCAGTTGCGCAAGCTCCGGGCCACCGGGATAGGGGAGGCCCAAGAGCTTCGCCGTCTTATCGAACGCCTCCCCTGCAGCGTCGTCGCGCGTCTGGCCGAGGATCGCGTAACTGCCGACGGCGCGCACCTCGATGAGCATCGTGTGGCCGCCGGATACCAGGAGTGCCACGTGAGGAAACGGTGGGGGCTCGGGTTCAAGGAGCGGCGCCAGCAGGTGAGCCTCGAGGTGGTGTACTCCCAAAGCCGGAATCCGCCACCCATACGCAAGACTGCGCCCAAGCGCCGCCCCGGTCAGCAACGCCCCGATCAAGCCCGGTCCAGCGGTGTACACCACGCCCGAAAGCTCCCGGGGAGCGGTTGCGGCACAGGACAAGGCACTCTTCACGAGCGGCAGCAAGCGACGCACGTGATCGCGCGAAGCCAGCTCCGGCACCACGCCGCCGAAGATTCTGTGCAGCTCCACCTGACTGAAAAGCTCGTGTGCGAGGAGCCCCTGCGTGTCATCGTAGACCGCCGCCGCGCTCTCATCGCAGGACGATTCAATCGCGAGAACACGCATGGGACATAACTGCCACTTGCAAGACGCTTTTGCCTTTTGCTCTTGGACTCATAAGTGCTGTCGCCCGAATGTGGCCCGTGCGCAGTTGCAAGACGCTTTGCCTTTTGCGACGGGGGTCATTAGAATCGCCGCCCGAATGCGGCACAGGCCGTATTGAAATTTCAATTAAATCAATAGATTAGGATTTCGATGCCCAGCGTCCGTATTCGCGAGAATGAATATTTCGATGCCGCCCTGCGCCGTTTCAAGCGTGCTTGCGAGAAAGCCGGCATTCTCACCGAGCTGCGCCGGCGCGAATTCTACGAAAAGCCCACGCAAGAGCGGAAAAGAAAGAAAGCCGCCGCCATCAAGCGCCACATGAAGCGCATCTCCAGGGACGTCGTTCGCCCCGCCCGTTGATGGCATTCCCTCGACGACCATGTCGCTGAAGGAGCGTATCACCGAGGACATGAAGACCGCGATGCGCGCGGCGCAAAAGGAGCGCCTGGGCACCGTGCGCATGATACTGGCGGGCATCAAGCAGCGCGAGGTCGACGAGCGCGTGAGTTTGGACGACAGTCAAGTGCTCGCCGTGATCGACAAGATGGTTAAGCAGCGCAAGGAATCGATCGCGCTGTTCGAGACGGGCGGGCGCGCCGATCTCGTCGCCAAGGAAAAAGCAGAGATTGCGCTCTTGCAAGAGTATCTGCCCACTCAGCTCTCGCCTGCCGAGATCGAAGCGCTCATCAGCGCGGCCATTGCGAAGACCGGCGCGGCCTCGATCAAAGACATGGGCAAGGTCATGGGAGCTTTGAAGAGCGAGCTTGCCGGCCGGGCCGACATGGGCGCGGTCAGCGCCCGGATCAAACAGAAGCTCGGTTAGGCAGAACAACGCCCTTACGCGGTCCTCATGAGCCGCATCCCGCAAAGCTTCATTGACGAGCTCATTGCCCGCGCCGACATCGTGGAGATCGTCGGCCTGCGCGTGCCGCTTAAAAAGGCCGGCCGCGAGTACAAGGCCTGCTGTCCCTTCCACACCGAGAAGACGCCGTCCTTCTGGGTGAGCCCCGATAAACAGTTCTACCACTGCTTTGGCTGCAGCGCGCACGGCACCGCGCTCGGATTTCTCATGGCGTTCGACCGCCTGACGTTCCCGGAGGCGATAGAGGAGCTCGCCGAACGCCTTGGGCTTGAAGTGCCGCACGAGGCCGCTGCCCCCGGCAGTTCGCCCCGCCGCACAGACGATGATCTCTATGGGCTCATGGCACGCGTTGTGAGCTACTACTGCGAGGCGCTCGCGCGCGATACGCGCGCGCGTCAGTATTTGACCGAGCGCGCTCTTGGCGCGCCCACCATTGCGCAATTCGCGATCGGCTATGCGCGCGAATCGTGGAACGACGTCTTAAGACACTTCGGCGGCGGCGACGCCGCGCGGCAGCACTTGACGGACTTGGGCCTCATCATCGAGCGCGAGGGCGCACCGATCCGTGACGGCGAGCGGCACTACGACCGTTTTCGCGATCGCATCATGTTCCCGATACGGGACGCGCGCGGCCGCGCCATCGCCTTCGGCGGACGGATCATTGATCAAGGCGAACCCAAGTATCTAAATTCTCCGGAGACCACCCTCTTTCACAAGAGCCGCGAGCTTTATGGTCTGTACGAGGCACGCCAGAGTCGCGTCGCCCTGAAGCGTCTGCTCGTCGTCGAAGGCTACATGGACGTCGTGCGCCTGCATCAGGCGGGCATTCCCTACGCTGTCGCAACCCTGGGCACGGCGACGACGACGGAACATCTGAAGCGCATTTTTCGTCTCGTCAATGAAGTGGTGTTCGCCTTCGACGGCGACCGCGCCGGCCGCGCGGCCGCCTGGCGCGCCCTGCAGAACACGCTGCCGGAGGCGCGCGAGGGCCGTGAGATCCGTTTTCTCTTTCTGCCCGAAGGACACGACCCTGACACTCTCGTCGGTGCGGAGGGGCGCGAGGGCTTTGAAAAGCGCTTAGCCTCCGCACTGCCGCTCTCGGAGTACCTCGTGCGCGAGGTCAGTACGGACATCGATCTTTCGCATGCAGATGGCCGCGCGCGCTTTGCGGAAGCGGCGCGCCCGCTCGTTGCCAAACTTGCCCACGGCCTGTATCGGGAACTCGTCCTCGAGCGCATCGCTGCGACCATCAAGCTCTCAGCCGAACGCCTGCAGGAGCTGTGGGGCCACGCCGGCCGCGCCCCTCAAACTCCGGCGCCGAAGCGAGCCGCAACGCGCGCGGGGATCAGCGCCGGACGCGGTAGTCTCGTGCGGCAGGCCATTGTGCGGCTCCTGCAATTCCCGGCGACTGCCGCGCGTGTGACGGCGAAGGAGCGCGCAGATCTTGACCGGCTGCATGAGCCCGGCATCGAATTGCTGCGCGAGCTCATCGATGACCTCAAGCGCGCGCCCGCGCAGATCTCTGCTCAAGTGATCGAGCGCTGGGCCGATAAGCCAGAGCGCGAGTCGTTGGAGAAACTTCTGCAAAAGGAGGATGTCATTACCAATGTGGCCGCCGCCGGCTCCGAATTGCGCGCCGCGCTTGTGAAGCTCGCTGAACTTGCGGACACCCAGCGCTTGCAAGAGCTTGAGCTCAAAAGCAGGAGCGCCGCACTCGATGACCTAGAACTCCAGGAATTTCAAAGACTTACGACAAACCACCCTGCAGGGAAGGCGTCGAGTTAACTGTCGGAGTTGGCAGGGGTGTTCCCGTCAAATACAATTGCGGGCTTTGCTTTGGCGCCCCTTGTACCGCCTCATCACGGCACTCACATAGGGGAATACCGTTGAGTTCGTTTGATCGACCATGACACGCAAGCAAAAGCCCCAAACTGCCAGCAAGAAACGCGCTCCTACCGAGCGCAAAGCCGTCAAAGCCGTGACGCAGAAGAAGCAGGCGCCCATACGCGAAAAGGAGCGCGCTAGAGCTGCGGCTGCGAAGAAGCCGGAAGCGCATCCGCCGGTAGAGCGCGCGAAGAGCGCCGAGATCAAGGTCGACGCAAAGGCTGCCACGGTAAAAGGCGGCGCAAAGCCACCCGTCGAAAAGAAGATGCTCGGCATCGAGCGCCGCGTTCCGGTCATGCCCGAAGAACGCCAGTCGCAGCTGAAGCTCCTGATCGCGCGCGGCAAGGACCAAGGCTACCTGACCTACGCGCAGGTCAACGACCACCTGCCCTCCGAAATCGTCGATCCCGAGCAGATCGAGGATATCGTCAACACGATTAACGACATGGGCATTCCGGTGTACGAGAAGGCACCGGACACGGAGGCGTTACTCGCAGCCGAACCCTCGGCTCCTGCGGACGAAGAGGCGATCGAAGAGGCCGCCGCTGCGCTTGCAGCGCTCGATGCCGAACTCGGCCGTACCACGGATCCCGTGCGCATGTACATGCGCGAGATGGGCACCGTTGAGCTCCTGACGCGCGAAGGCGAGATTCGCATCGCCAAGCGCATCGAGGAGGGTCTCGAAGCGGTGCGCAGCGCTCTTTCCATGTATCCGGCGACGCACGACTTCCTGCTGCGCGCCTACGAACCCGTCAAGGTAGGCCAAGCGCGCCTGGTCGACCTCATCGTCGGTTTCATCGATCCCAATGCGCCGGACGTCATCGCTCAGCCGCAGAACCCGACCAAGCTTGAAATCGTCGAAGCGGAAGCCGAGTCCGAGCGCGAAGAGGAAACCGAGGAAGACGACGACAGCGAGGAAGCGGTCGATACGGGCCCCGATCCGGAGGAAGCCGCGCGCCGCTTTGCCTCAATTGCACGTTTGCAGGCGCACGCATTGAGCGCCATCAGTAAGCACGGCGCGCGGGAGCCGAAGACCTTCAAGCTGCGTAAGAAGCTTGCCGCCGAATTCATGGAGCTCAAGCTCTCGCCGCGAATGTTTGATGCGCTGATCCTCAATCTGCGCGCGCATGTCACTGACGTGCGCCAGCTCGAGAAGGAGATCATGGTCATTGCCGTGCGCGATGCCGGCATGCCGCGCAAGGACTTCATCTCCACCTTCCCGAAGAACGAAACGAGCGCCCGCTGGCTCGCGAAGCACATGAAGGGCGGGAAGAAATATTCCGCGGCCCTCGGCAAGTTCAAGGACGAGATCGAGCGCCGGCAGAAGAAGCTGCAGGGCCTCGAGACCCTCTATCACCTCACCGTCAACGACATCAAGGAAGTTAACCGCGAGGTATCAATCGGCGAGGCCAAGGCGCGCCGTGCCAAGAAAGAAATGGTCGAGGCCAACCTGCGCCTCGTCATTTCCATCGCGAAGAAGTACACGAACCGCGGCCTGCAGTTCTTGGACCTGATCCAAGAGGGCAACATCGGCCTTATGAAGGCGGTGGACAAGTTCGAGTACCGTCGCGGCTACAAATTCTCAACGTATGCGACGTGGTGGATCCGCCAGGCCATCACCCGTTCGATCGCCGACCAGGCGCGCACCATCCGCATCCCGGTGCACATGATCGAGACGATCAA
>Ga0182024_10024915_pt1 | contig 10599 bp, 9 predicted proteins | sample P32metaG_FD_120480 | JGI IMG/M metagenome (GOLD analysis project Ga0182024, IMG submission 120480) | Permafrost microbial communities from Stordalen Mire, Sweden - P3-2 metaG (Illumina Assembly) | ecosystem: Environmental > Terrestrial > Soil > Wetlands > Permafrost | place: Sweden: Stordalen...
CGAACCCATCAGCCTCGTCTGCAAGCTCATGAGCGTCGAAGGCCGCCCCGCCATCAAGCTCTCCGACAACCCCCGCAAAGCCACCGGCCCCGAAGAAGAGATCGCCCGTTACCGCCGCGTCTTCGGCACCGTTCCCGTAGAAGCCACCGAAGTCGTCGTCTAACCAGCCCCTTGTTTGAGGATGACACAGAAAACCCCACATCTCTGGGACGAGATGTGGGGCGCCCGGCGGATGACCGGGTCAGTTCGCGTTGTGGGCCAGCTTAGTAGACCGGCTTGATCGGAGGTCTCACCGCCGGCTTGGACGCCTTTGCAGCCTTGACCGGCTTGGCGGACGCTTCCAGTTGCGCCGTGATCGCCGTGATGCGCTCGTTCATCTGCTGGATCTGATCGGACATCGCCTGCAACTGGGCGATGATGGCGTGCTTCATCTCCATGTCGCTTTTGGTGCCGGCTTCCTGGCTGTCCATGTGGGCCTTCATGGCGACATCGACGGCATCGTTCTTGGCCATGTTTTCCGTCATAGTGGATTGCATCTTGGCCATCTCGCCATTTGCATCTGGAGCTGAGGCGGCCGCGGCAGTGGCGTCGGAGGGCGTCGCAGTGACAGTCGTGCCGGGAGCAGCAGTTACGGTGGCAGCGGGCGTGAGCGCTGGTGCGGCAGAGGGTTCAGGTACCGGCGCGACCGTGCCGGCTGGAGAGGGCGCAGGCGTAGCTGCGGGTTCGGGCGTGGCTGCCGGTGCGGCAGTGGCGCTGGGTGTGGGTGCAGGCTTGACGACAACATCCTGAGCCAGGATGGGGAGACACATCAGAGAAAGCGCGGCGAGGTACAAACGGACAGGGCTAGGCAGCTGCATGGTGGTTCTCCTCGGTTCTGTGTTGGACGATTGGTGGGGAGCGCCCCCTGGGAGTTCCGAAGCCGAGGGGCCTGTGTGAGGAGTGGGATCGGCTATGGAAGCACCTGCCATCTCTGCTGACCGCGCATCGGCCGCATTCAAGGTTGGATGCAAACGGGCCGGTGGAGAGAAGGCGATATTTCGGATGCTCCGGCTGCACTTCGCGCTGGCCCATCAACCCAGTGAGCAAACTCGCCGAATGCGCGCCCGCCCGCGCTGGCCTCGAGACACCCGCTCAGGCGAGCAGCCCTAATCTGCTCTTCCGGACCGTCCCTGCTCGGCGTCATTCTTGCCGCATCGCGCGGCGATCACAGCGACGACTCTTGCGGCATCGCGTCCCACACCTTGCACCATCGACGAGGCCATCGCGAAGAGGAATTGCAGACCCACGAAGTAAAGTCCCGGCTCGCCCCTCACAACTCCCTCGTCGTGGTGGGGCTCCCCGCGCTCGTCGAACACCGGAAGTTTCATGAACGACGAGCCGTTCTCAAAGCCCGTGCACCACACGATGTTCTCGACGGAAAGGACTCGCCCGTCCTCCAGCACCGGAAGCCCCCCCTGCACGCCGGCGACACGCGGAGTGCGCTCGACCCCCGCCGCCAGAAGATCGTGAGGCTTTACCCGGATCAATGGAGCTCCCTTCGCCAGAGCTTTCTTGCGCGCCCTGCGGCCAAGCGGATTCCTGACCGTGAGGACGGAATGCAGCATCACCCGCATCACCAGCCTGACCAGAATCAGCCGGCCGGCAAGCCCCTCCACGCGGAACGGAAGGTGCCCCGTGTCGCGTCCCGAGAGCCACACTTTATGTCCGCGTTGCGCAAGCTCCAGGGCGATCTCCGCGCCCGAGTTGCCGGCTCCCACCACCAGCACGCCGCCGGGACGAAGACCGGAAGGGCCGCGATAGTCGCTGGAATGAAGCTGTACGATCTCCGCGCGAAGGTCCTTTGCGAACGAGGGCGACCTCGCCCGCTGAAAGTTCGACATCGCCACAACCACATGATCGGCCTCGATCTCGGACCGCTCCGTTCGCACGAGGTAGCGCTGCCCCTCGCGCGACACAGACTCGACGCGCGCGCCGCTCCGCACCGGGAGTTTGAAGCGCTTCGCGTACGCCTCCAGGTAGTCGCCCATCTCGTCCTTCGTGGGGAAGGAGTGGCGCGGCGCGGGAAACGGAAGTCCGTCGAGACCGTCCAGCCACGCGGGGGTAAAGAGCCGCAGCGAATCCCAGCGCCTGCGCCAGGCGTCCCCCACGCGCGCCTCCGCGTCCAGGATCGCGAAGCTCAGGCCGGTCCGCGAGAGGTGATAGCCGACCGAGAGACCGGCCTGGCCGCCCCCGATAACGACCACATCCAGTCGCTCCCTGCCGTTCGTCTCGCCATCCACCGCATTCCGCCTTGCCGCTCCGTCGCTCTCAGCCGCAATTCTAGAACGCCGCCATCCACCTCTCTCAGGAGAACTCGCAGGCAGGCATCTGCTAGACTCCTCTCACCCATCGGAAACAGCCCGCCTCACCATGCGCATCTCTTCGGTCGGCACAGCGCTTCCCCAGCATCGGTTCTCGCAGGCAGAGGTCACCGACGCATTGCGCAAACGCTGGGAGGGCAAGCTGGCGGAGCCGCGCCTGCTCAACCGGCTGCACGCGAACTGCGGGGTGGAGTATCGCAACTTCGTGCTGCCGCTGGAGGCATACGCGGCCCTGCGAGGGTCAACCAACGATGTCTGGATTTCGGCGGCGGCGGAGCTGGGGCAGACGTGCATCGACAGGGCGCTGACGCCGCTGGGGCTGACCGCGGCAGATGTTTCAGCGATCTTCTTCGCGTCGACGACAGGGAACGCGGGCCCAGCGCTGGACGCGCGGCTGATCAACCGGATGCCGTTCCCGGAGCGGGTGAAGCGGACGCCGATCTCCGGGCTGGGATGCGTCGCGGGCGCGGCCGGCATCGCCCGCGCGGCAGACTACGTGCGGGCGTTTCCCGGGGAGATTGCACTGCTGCTCTCAGTGGAGCTGTGCTCGCTGGCATGGCAGGAGGACGACCAGTCGATTGCGAACTTGATCTCGTGCGGGCTGTTTGGGGATGGCGCGGCGGCAGTGGTGGTGACGGGCGACGAGGTGGCGCTGCCGGACTCGAAGCTGGCGGCAGGGCCGCTGATCCGCGCAACGCGGTCGACGTTTTATCGCGACACGGAGCACATCGCCGGGTGGGAGATCGGGGCGCGCGGTTCACGGTTGTGCACCGATGTGCCGAAGGTGGCGACGGAGAACCTGCGCGAGGACGTGGCGAGCTTTCTGGAGGAGAACGGAATCGCGCGCGGCGAGCCCGTGAGCTGGATCTTTCAACCCGGAGGGCCCAAAGTCCTTGAGGCCGTGGAGTCCGCGCTGGAGCTGCCGGAGGGCGCGCTTGCCGAATCGTGGAAGAGTCTGCGCGAGGTCGGCAATCTCTCCTCGGCCTCGGTGCTGATGGTGTTAGCGGAAGCGATGGAGTGCCATCGCGGCACGCCGGGGAGCTATAGCATTCTGGCGGCGATGGGGCCGGGGTTTTGCCTGGAGCTTGTGCTGCTGCAGTGGCCCTAGAGGGCGCCGAAAACATCGGGCAAACCGCCGCATCGATGTGATACGCTGATCCGCGCCGCAAGGTCAAACGAAAATTTGTGGGCCACAGAATGAATCGGCCCAGAGGTGAGATGCATGTCAAGATCTGAACTATCCCGGCGCAGTTTCCTGGCCGCTTCCGCCGCCGCAGCCGGAGCCGCGGTCATCGCCCACCCCGTCAACATGGCCGCGCAGGCAGTTGGAGTCAAAGCCGCCGACCTGCCCGACCTCACCATCAAAGAGGCCAAGGTCTACGTCCTCGATGGCAGCAGTTGGCGCAACTCCGGGGCAGGCCTTAGCGGCGGAAACGAGATCGCCTCGCTCGTCACCGCCAGCGGCATCGAGGGCAACTTCACCCTCGGCAATCGCGGGACCCCGCCCGGCCCCGGTTGGGTCGACTTCGCCAAGGAGCACTGCGTTGGCAAGAACCTCTTCGACATTCTCCCCACCGTCTCCTACATCCCCCTGCAGATCCGCCTAGGCGGAGGCGGCGGAGGCGCAGGCCCGGCCGGAGCAGCAGGAGCACGTCCCGCCGGCCCGCCACCCATGGCCAGGGGGGGCCGACCCTTCATCGGCGGCTTCAACCCCGGCTTCAACAGCCGCCCCCATGGCACTGGAACTGCAGGCGCTAACGTCCACGCCGCGGCGTGCGACTTCATCCTCTGGGACATCCTCGGCAAAGCCGTAAACCGCCCCATCTACAAAATCCTCGGCGGCACCAAAGACAAGATCCTCGCCTACGCCAGCTCGCAGCACCTCGCCACCGTCGAGGACTACGTCCCCGACATCCTCAAAGCGAAGGCCGCCGGCCTCAAGGCATATAAGATCCATCCCGGCGGCGGCCAGCACAAGGGCGGAAGCGCCATCCCCTCCTACCTCGGCCACATCGACGAGATCAAAACCGTCCGCGCCGCCGTCGGCGACGACTTCACCCTGCTCTACGACGCCGTCCAGCAATACAACTACTACGAGGCCCTGCGCGTCGGCCGCGCCCTCGACGAGTACGGCTACGACTCCTTCGAAGACCCCATGCAGACCACCGACCTCGAAGGCCTCATCGAGCTGCGCAAGCACCTCGACGTCCCCACCGAGGTCGGCGAGTTCCTCACCGACATCTACGACTACGGCGACTACATCAAGCGCGACGCCATGGGCATCGTGCGACTGATTACGGACAACGTCGGCGGCATCACCGGCTCCTTCCGCGTCGGCCAGTTGGCCGACACCTTCGGAATGCCCTGCACCCCGCACAACTGGGGCACCTTCTTCGACATGGCCGCCGCCTTCCAGGTCGAACTGTCTCTCCCCAACTGCTACTGGTTTGAGATGGTGTGGCCGTGGGAGTATGCGGACCGCCCGTACGTTGATCACCAGTTCCGCGTCGACGCCGACGGCTACGTCCAGGCGCCCACCGCCCCCGGCATGGGCTACCCAATCAACATGGCCGTCATCGACAAGCTGACGACCCGCATCGACCGCGGCGCATGACACAAGCCCGCGCCTGAACCTCGCAAAACCGCAGATGCCGGACGAAAGTCGGGTGGCCCATCCTTTGCAGCTTCATCGCAAAGGGTGGGCTATCGTTCGCGAAAGCGAACGAACAAAATCAAGCCCCCGCCATCTCGTGCAAAATCCCACCGCCCTGCCATAATCCCCGCTGGATATACTTGTCGCTATGAAAAAACCCGGCCCTTTTCTTCGTCTAGCTGCTGCTGCCATCCTCCTGCCCGCACTCCTCCCTCAGCAGGCCCTCGCCTGGGGCCACGACGCCCACTCCATGATCAACCGTCTCGCCGGCGCCGCACTGCCGCCCGATGTCCCCGCGTTCCTGCGCTCGCCCGCCGCGCTCGAAGCCCTCGCCTACTACGGTCCCCAGCCCGACCACTGGCGCTCTGAAGACAGAGGCCTCTACTCCACTCTCGTCCCCGAACACGACATCGACCTCGAATGGGCCGACCTAGCCGGGCCGCTTCCCCGCCTGCGCTACGACTACATCCGCGCCCTCGCCGCCGCACAGGCCAAGCATCCCGACCTCAAGCTCGACCCCCAAAGCGTCGGCCTTCTCCCCTACTCCACCACCGAAACCTACACCATGCTCAAGAGCGCCATGCGCGACTACCGCGCCCTGGTCGCCGCCAAACAGGACACAAAAGCCGCCGAGGCCGAGATCGTCTTCCTCGCCGGCTTCCTCGGCCACTACGTCGGCGACGGCTCCCAGCCCCTTCACGTCACCGCCAACTACAACGGCTGGGTCTACGGCCCCAATCCCAATGGCTACGCTACCGACCACACCATCCACTCCCGCTTTGAGGGCGATTACGTGCACAACAATATCAAGCCCGAAGACGTCGCCCCGCTGGTCGCGCCCAAACCCGTTGTGCTCCAGGATGTCTTCGCCGACTTCGTCGCCTATCTCCGCCACTCAAACTCGTTCGTCGAAAAGGTCTACCAGCTGGACAAGACCGGCGCCTTCACCGGTGCAGGAACGCCCGAGGGTAAGGCCTTCACCGACGAACGCATCGCCGCCGGCGCCACCGAGCTCCGCGACATCATCTACACCGCCTGGATCAAGTCCGCCGACCCCATCCCGGTCTTCAAAGGCAATTGAGCCACCCCCGCGAAAGCTAGTCGCCTATCGCAGGAATCACCGGATACTCATGCCGCTGCACCCGCACCAGCAGCCGCCGCAGCACCGGCGTCAGCCCGACCGCAATCGCCGGCGCCGCCACCACCGCCGCCACCGCCCACAGCACAAACGCGTGCCACTCCCACAGCCATATCTGCCGCGTCAGCGCCAGCGGTGCGCTGCGCGCCGCCTGAAAGAAGAGGTGAGGCGACAGAGGCATCACCGCGGTATGGAACACCCGCGACCCCAGCCGGATAAACGGAATCACCAGCGCCAGCTCCAACGGAAACATCGCATGGTTCGCGATCTGCGACGCCACCACATTCAGCCTAAGAGAGAACGCCGCCGCCAGGCAAAGCACCGTCGTGCTCCCAATCACCGGATTGATCCCAATCAGCACTCCCGCCGCAATGCTCCACGCCAGCGAGCGCGGGGTCGCGCCCATGCGCAGCAGCGCCAGGATCGGCAGCACGCCCCGCCGGTACATCCAACTGTGGTGAGTTTGCGCAGCTGAGTGAGGCACGACCACAGGATAGACTCTCTGCAACGCGCATGCGCAGCCTCCCGCGTAACGGAAGGATTAAAAGCTTGTACCGCTTTCTCATCTCAGCCGCACGAACGCTGAAACTGCTGGCCATCTTCGCCTACGCCACGCTCGACCTCATCGCCACCCGCCCCGCAACCCGCGAGCAGCGCGCCGAATGGCTGCACCGCTTCTGCGCGCGAACCGCTCGCCAGATGGGCGTCACGGTGCACCAGCGCGGGCCATACCCCGAACACGGCATCGTCATCTCCAACCACCTCGGATACCTCGACATCCTCGCCTTCGCCGCCCTCCACCGCTGCGTCTTCGTCGCCAAATCGGAGATCCTCCGCTGGCCCATCCTCGGCTGGATGACCTCCATCGCCGGCACCGTCTACGTCGAGCGTGGCCGCGGCGCATCCGCCATCAGCGCCGGCGGCAGGATGCAGGTCGCCGCCGCCGCAGGCCTGCCCGTCGTCTTCTTTCCCGAGGGCACCACTAGCAACGGCGACACCGTACTGAAGTTCCACAGCGGCCTCCTCTCCCAGGCCATGGCCTCCGGCCAGCCCATCACCCCCGCCCACATCGCCTACCGCCTGACACACGACAACGACCCGCGCACCACTGTCGCCAACGACGTCTGCTACTGGGGCGATGTCTCCATGCTCAGGCACATCTTCCGCCTGCTCTGGCTGCGCGGCATCGAGATTGAAGTCTGCTTCGCTGAGTCGCCTATCGTCTTCTCCGAAAGCCCGGCCCAGCGCAAACGCGCCGCCGTCGAAGCCCGCGAAGCCGTCCTGCAGCTCGGGCCGCCGGCGATCTCTTAGACCATCACCGTGCCGGCGTCAAGCCCACATCGCGAAGCCTCTTCAACACCTGCTCCACCGACCAGTCGATCGAGTCTGTGCCTTCGACTGTTACAGATGCACGGACTGCTGAAGGGATGACATACATATCCGCCATCGGCCGCGCCGTCGCATGGAACTGCTCGCGCACCGACTCCTCCGTCCGTCCGCGCTCATGCATATCGCGATGGATCCGTCGTGCCAGGCACACATCATGCGGCGCGTTCACGTAGATCGAAAAGTCGTAGCACGCAACCAGTTCCGCATAGTGCAGCGCCAGAATCCCCTCCACAATCATCACCCCCGCCGGCACTACCGCATCGAACGCCCCCGCAACCCGCGAGTGCGTCTTGAAGTCATACACCGGCCTCTGAATCGTCCTCCCCTCGGCCAGCGCGCACACATGCTCCACAATCAGCTCCGACTCCAGCGAATCCGGGTGGTCGAAGTTCCTCTTGTGCCGCGAGTCCAGCGGAAACTGCGACAGGTCCCGATAGTAAAGATCGAGCGGAAACAGCGTAGCCTCCAGCTGCGTCGCCAACTCCCGCGCCAGCGTCGTCTTCCCAGACCCCGAGCACCCCGCAATGCCAATCATCACCGGACGCACTGGAGCCCTATCCCGCATCTCCGCTACGAAGCCTGCCGCGCTATTTGCGGAATCACCGCCACCAGCAGACTGGTAAACTGCCCCTCCACCCGCCGCCCAATCTCCATCACGTCCTCGTGCTGGATCGTCTCCGCCGTCGCGCTGCCGATGCTCGGCACCCCCGCCGCCATGTTCGTCACCAGCGAAATCCCCAGCACCTCAATCCCCATGTGCCGCGCCACAATCACCTCATGCACCGTCGACATCCCCACCAGGTCCGCCCCCAGCGTGCGAAACGCGCGAATCTCCGCCGGCGTCTCAAAGCTCGGCCCCAGCACCGCCAGATACACGCCCTCGCTCAGCGCAAAGCGCTGCCGCACCGCCTCCGCCTGCGCAAGCTTCCGCAGCGCCGGCGAATACGCCGTCGTCATATCGAAGAACCGCTGCCCCGCCCCCGCCACCATCGCGAACCGCGCCTCGTTTGGCCCCAGCGCCGCGTTCGTCCCCGTCAGGTTGATGTGGTCCGAGATTGCCACCAAAGATCCCCGCGGAATATTCGTGCGAATCCCTCCCGCCGCATTTGTAACAATTAAAGTCCGGCATCCCAGCAGCCCCAGCACACGCGCCGGAAATGTAACCTGCTCGATTGCATATCCCTCGTACGCATGCACCCGTCCTTGCATCACCGCGACCGCGACCCCGCCAATCGTCCCCAGCACCAGTTTGCCTGAGTGCCCCGCCACCGTTGACTGCGGAAAATGCGGTATCTCCGCGTACGGAATCGCCACCGCGCCCACCACCTGCGTCGCAAACCCACCCAGCCCCGAGCCGAGAATCACACCCAGCGTCGGCGCCACACCAGACCGCCCCCGCACAAACTCCGCCGCCCCCTGTGCCTTGCTATAGAGATCGCTCATTCCCGCTCCTGCATCCTTTTTCAAACCAGTGTACGGGAGCGCGCGCTACTCCTCATCCTCGTCATGCATCGGCCGCTTCGCCGCCGCCAGCACCTTCTCCGCTAGCGCCTGCGGCACCACATCGTAGTGGCTCATCTCCACACGAAAACTCCCGCGCCCTTGCGTCATCGAGGTTAGCGCCAGCCCGTAACTCAAAATCTCCGCCATCGGCGCCTCCGCGCGCAGCACCGTCCCCGCGCCGCCCGTCTCCATTCTCTGCACCCTCCCGCGTCGTCCCGTCAGGTCGCCGATCAGCGCTCCCGCGCACTCATCCGGCGCCTCAATCTCCATCCGCATCACCGGCTCCAGCAGCGCCGGCCGCGCCTGCTCCATGCATCGGCGGAACGCCAGCCGCGCCGCCAGCTTGAACGCCATCTCGCTCGAATCCACATCGTGGTAGCTCCCGTCGAACACGGTCACCTTAATATCCACCACCGGATACCCCGCCAGAAATCCGCGCGCCGCCGACTCGCGCACACCCTTCTCCACCGCCGGAACATACTGCCGCGGAATCGCACCGCCAAAGATCTCGTTGCCAAACACCACACCCGAGCCCCGCTCCAGCGGCTCAATCCGCAGCTTGCACTCGCCAAACTGACCATGCCCGCCGGTCTGCTTCTTGTGCCGCCCATGGCCCTCCGCGCGCGCCCGCACCGTCTCGCGATACGGGATCTTCGGCTCATGCAGAATCACGCTCGTGTGATACCGCCGCTTCAGCTTCGACACCAGCGCCTCAATATGCTGCTGCCCCGCGCCCGCCACCAGAAACTCGTTCGTCTGCGGATCGCGATAGAACCGCACCATCGGATCGTCCTCCATCAGTTTGTGCAGCGCAGGCGCCAGCTTGTCCTCGTCCCCGCGACTCTTCGGCTCGATCGCGTAGGTCATCGCCGGCTCGGGCATCGCCACCGGCTCCAGCAACAGCTCGTGCCCGCGATCGCCCAGCGTGTCTCCGGTCAGCGTCGCGCGCAGCTTCACCGCCGCACCCAGGTCGCCCGCATGGAGCTCCGGCACCTCAATCGCCTTCCGTCCCTGCATCACGAAAAGGTGCGCCAGGCACTCCGGCTCCTGTCGCGAATAGTTCTCCACCGTCGCGCCCGCCTTCAACATCCCGCTCACCACCTTGAAGAACGTCACCTTCCCCGTAAAGGGGTCCGTCATCGTCTTGTATGCAAACAGCGCCAGCGGCTCCTTGTCATCCACGCGCCGCATCACCATCTCCTCCGGCGCCTCTGCATGATGGCCATTGCTGCCGTTGGCCATCGCCATCTGCATCCGCCCTCGCGCCGCCACCGGCTCGCGCTCTGTCGGAGCCGGCGCGTACACCTTCAGAAAATCCAGCAGATGGTCCGTGCCCACATTCCTCAGTCCGCTCGCATACAGCACCGGAAATATCCTGTCCTCGCGGATCGCCTCATGCAGCGCCGTAATCAGGTGCGCCTCCGGGATCGTCCCCTCGCGAAAGAACTCCTCCATTAGCTCGTCCTTGCCCTCCGCCACCAGCTCCACCAGGGCCTCATGCGCTGCCTTCGCATCCGCCAGCACCGCATCCGGAATCTTCGCGATCTCGCCCCGCC
>Ga0182024_10024916_pt1 | contig 10599 bp, 11 predicted proteins | sample P32metaG_FD_120480 | JGI IMG/M metagenome (GOLD analysis project Ga0182024, IMG submission 120480) | Permafrost microbial communities from Stordalen Mire, Sweden - P3-2 metaG (Illumina Assembly) | ecosystem: Environmental > Terrestrial > Soil > Wetlands > Permafrost | place: Sweden: Stordalen...
AGGAGCCGCACGCCGAGCTTCGCCTCCAGCCGCCGTACCGCCTCGCTCAAGCCGGATGCTGAGACGCCGCCTGCTCGTGCGGCATCACGAAATCCGCCGGCTTGCGCCACGGTCACGAAGGCGGAGAGATCGTTGAGGTCCGTTGCCATTGTCCATATTCCCGCACAGCCTGTTCCGATTGCGCAGGATTATCGTGCGGATGCCCGGTGTCCATATGCCGTTTGGCTCAAATCCGGAGATTTTCCAATGACCGACGTCACCACCGCCGGCGCCTTCCCGCTCGGCGGCCGCTCTGTAAACCGCATGGGCTATGGCGCGATGCAGCTCGCCGGGCCCGGGGTGTTCGGCCCGCCCAAGGATCGCGGCGCCGCGCTCGCCGTTCTGCGCGAGGCGGTCGCGCGCGGAGTCGATCATATCGACACCAGCGACTTCTATGGCCCCCACATCACCAATCAGCTGATCCGCGAGGCGCTCCACCCCTATCCGGACGACCTGGTGATCGTGACCAAAGTCGGCGCGGTCCGCGGCAAGGATGCCTCGTGGATTCCGGCGATGACATCCACAGACCTCACCGCCGCGGTCCACGACAACCTTCGGAACCTCGGTGTCGAGGCGCTCGACGTCGTCAATCTGCGGTTCATGGGAAGCGGCCATGGCCCGAGCGAAGGATCGATCGAGGAGCCGTTCACCGTGCTCGCGCAGCTGCAGAGACAAGGTCTGATCCGCCATCTCGGCGTCAGCAACGTCACGTCGGCGCAGGTGGCGCAGGCGCGCGGCATCGCCGAGGTCGTTTGCGTGCAGAACCACTACAATCTCGTGCATCGGGCCGACGATGCCCTGATCGACGAACTCGCGGACATCGGCACCGCGTACGTGCCCTTCTTCCCCCTCGGCGGCTTCACGCCGCTGCAGTCCTCGACCCTCTCGGAGGCGGCGGGCGAACTTCGCGCGACGCCGATGCAGCTGGCGCTCGCCTGGCTGCTGCACCGCGCACCCAACGTTCTCCTGATCCCGGGCACCTCGTCGCTCGGTCACCTGCACGAGAACCTCAGGGCGGCCGAGTTGAAGCTGTCGCGCGACGTGCTCGCCAGACTGGACGTCATCGGCGAAAACAATGTTCAATGAGCGCCATTGCCAACAAACTGCACCGGCGCCAGCCACGCGCGTTTATGCGCGCAGCCAGCTCAACTGAAATATGATTTCAGATTCCGCTCGATGCGCGGCAGCACCGGCGTCGGGCCGGGTTCGAACCTCGCGCCGGTAATCCGCTGGTACATGTGGATGTAGCGGCGCGACAATTCTTGCACCAGCTCGGCCGGCGCCTCCGGCAATGCCGCGTCGCGATAGGGGTCGGAATGCTCCTTGAACCACAGCCGTAGGAACTCCTTGTCGAAATATTCCGGCTCCTCGCCGGCGGCGAACCGCGCCTGATAGGAATCGCGCTGCCAATAGCGCGATGAATCCGGCGTATGAATTTCGTCGATCAGCACCAGCGCGCCGCTGCCGTCGGTGCCGAATTCGTATTTGGTATCGACCAGCACGAGGCCGTTGCGCGCCGCAAGCTCCCGGCCGCGGGCGAACAGCGCGAGCGCGGTTCGTTTGATGCGATCGAACAGTGCCGGGGAGACAAATCCCTCGGCGATCATCTGTTCGGGGGTAAGCGTGCGGTCGTGCGCGGCTTCCTTGGTGGTCGGATCGAACAGCGGCTGTGGCAGGCTTTGGTTCTTGCGCATGCCGTCGGGCAGGACGACGCCGCCGAATTCGCGCTCGCCCTTGGCGTACCGCGTCCAGATCGCCGTATCGGTCACGCCCGTCAGGTAGCCGCGCACGACCGCCTCGACCGGCACCAGCGTGCATTTTCGGGCAACCGTGACGTTCGGATCGGGAATCGCCAGCACGTGGTTCGGCACAATGTCCTTGGTGCTGTCGAACCAGGAGGCGCTGACTTGATTGAGCACCTGCCCTTTCCATGGAACGTGGGCGATGATGCGGTCGAACGACGAATGCCGGTCGGTAGTGATCAGAACGAGCCGGTCGCCCAGGTCGTAAATGTCGCGCACTTTCCCGGTGGTCTTCGGGCCTAGGAAAGCGAAGTCGGTTGCTGTGAGGATGTCCATGGCACTCCCGTCTCGCCGGCATATCCCGCTACCATTCGGGATGTCGCGCTACCATAAAGTGGAGCGCCGCCACGGAACAGCGCGGCGCCGGCCGGGTTGAATGGGCATGAAAATCGGCATTGTCGGCACCGGCACCGTCGGCTGCGCCTGCGCCATGGCCGCAGTCAATCGCGGCACGGCGCGCGACATCGTGCTGGTCAACCGCACCCGCAAGACCGCCGAGGCGGTCGCCACCGACATCCGTTACGGCACCCCGCTCGGCCCCAAGGTCGATATCACCGACGGCGATTACGATGCGCTCGAAAGCGCCGGCGTGGTCCTGATCACCGCAGGCGTCAACGAGAAGACCGGCGGCGCAACGGACCGCAACGACCCGCAAGGGCGGCTGCGGCTCCTCGACAAGAACGCCGCGATCTACCGCGACATCGTCCCGAAGATCGTGCGCGCCGCACCGCAGGCCGTGCTGCTGGTGGTGACCGATCCGCCCGATCCGCTCGCCGACGTCGCGCGGGACGCGGCAAGCCGCGCGCGCGCCGGCGCCAGCGTGATCAGCGCCGGCACGTTTCTCGACAGCCTGCGCTTTCGCGTCCATCTCGGCCGGCACTTTGGCGTCGATCCTGCCGGTGTCGAGGCCCAGGTCATCGGCGACCACGGTGTCTCGCAGGTCTTCTTGTGGTCGTCGGCGCGGATCGGCGGCGTGCCGGTCGCGGCGCTCATCAAGAAGCGCGGCGAAACCCTCAAGGACGTTCGCGAAAAGCTCGAAAACGACGTCCGCTATGCCAACATCACCATCATCGAAGGCCACGACGCCAGCCAATACGGCATCGGCATCGTGTCGGCGCGCATCGCCGAGATGGTGCTGCGCGACGAGCGTGCGGTCGTCCCGGTCGGCAGCCTGCAAAGTCAGTTCGGCGTTACCCTGTCACTGCCGAGCGTCGTCGGCCGCGGCGGCATTATCGAGGTGCTGCAACCTGAGCTGTCGGACGAGGAACGCAACGGCTTGGCAAAGAGCGCGGCGAACCTCAAAGCGGCGCTGGAGCACGTCAAAGAGGCGGCTTAGATCCGCCTATCATTGCGCCGCCTTGAGCCCCAGAACCTTGGCCAGCGCGGCGATCCGGTCGCGCTGCTCGGCGACGGCGGCGCCGAATTCGGCCGGCCCGCGAATGTCCATGATGGTGCCGATGTCGCCGAGCCGCGATGCGATGACGGGATCGGCGGACACGGCGCGGAAATCCGCGGCGATGCTTTCGCGCGCCTGGTCCGACATGCCGGCAGGACCGAACACCCCGCCGATGCTTTCAAAATTCAGGGCCGGATAACCGGCTTCCTTGGCAGTCGGAATGTCCGGCGCGGTCGGCGCCCGCCGCGTGCTGGTCACCGCCAGGACCTTGATCTTGCCGGCCCTCATCAGCGGCTGCACGACGGCAAACGAGGTCGACAGGACCTGGATACGGCTCTCGGCGAGATCGTTCGGCGCCTGCATGATGTCGCGGTATGGCACCTTGACGATCTGCAGGTCCATATTCTTGATCCAACCGAACAACAGGAAATCGGAGATGCCGGTGGCGGCGGCGGCATTGAGCTTGCCCGGTTGCGCCCGCGCCAGCGCCACGAGTTGGTCGACCGTATCGATGTTCATCGCTGCCGGCACCGATACGGCGAGCACGACGTCGGACACGCTGACGATCGGCACGAGGTCGCGCCGCGAGTCGTAAGGCAGCGTATCGTGGTCGTAGGGCGCCACGGTGAATATGCCGGCCGGCCCGAACCACAGCGTATGGTCGTCCTTGGCGCTGACAAAAGCCTCGATCGAAACGATCCCGTCGCCGCCCGGACGATTTTCCACCACGACAGGTTTTTGCCAGCGCGCCGTGAGACGATCGGCGAACAGCCGCGCCGTAATATCCGATGCGCTGCCGGGATTGAACGGCATGATGAACCGAACGGTGCGGGTCGGATAGATTTGCTCGGCCGCCGCGACGCCGAACGCCAGGCAGGCCGCAATGCCGATCGCCGCGCAGGCAGCGACAGCTTCATGCCGTTTCATCGATATCCTCCCGTCGCGCCTTGTTTTGCGGTTCAGGCGTCCAGTTCCTTGAAGTAACGATAGATGCCCCACTGGCTGAAGGGAATGCGCCGCTTCGAGGCGAGATAGGACTTGGTCCGCGGTCGCGCCGCCACGCGGTCGCGCAGCGCCACGAGACCCGGTATTTTCTTTTCGAACCGTTTCATGCGCTTGGGGAAGGCATAGCGCAGGCCTTCGACAATCTCGAACAGCGACAGATCCACATAGCTGAGCCGGCGGCCGACCATGTATTTGCCGCCGTTCTTCCGCAGCACGCGCTCGAAATAGCCCAAGAATTTCGGCACGCGATAGCGCCAGAAATCCTGCGTACGCCGCCGCGCCGCCGGGCGCTGCTCCTCGTAATAGAGCCAGCCCGAAACCGGATGATGGGTATCGTGGATATGCACGACGAGATCGGTCACGGTGAGCTGCAATTGGTGGGCCCACAGCCGTCCGGCCTCGTCGCGCGGCGCGAGACCGAGCCGCGGACCGAGATGGAACAAGATCAGTGCGGTCTGCGCGATGACGAGCTTGCCGGCCTTGAGAAACGGCGGCGCATAAGGCGGACGCGCGACCCGCTCGCCTTCGAGCAGCCTCATCATCGCCGCCATGCCGCTTTTGCCCCGCCGCGCCACGTCGACGTAATCGGCGCCGGCTTCCTCGAGCGCGAGCCGCACGAACTCGCCGCGGCCTTGGATGGTCGGCCAGTAATAGAGCTCGTAGCGCATGGCGCTCCCCGCCCCTACCCGGCCGCTTTGTACTGCTCGTCGCTGACCGGCTCCAACCACTCGACGTGCTTGCCGTCGAGCGCTTCCTGCATGGCGACGTGGACCATGACCGTGTTCGGGCCGGCGCCGTGCCAGTGCTTCTCATTGGGCGGGATCCAGACCACGTCGCCGGGGCGAATTTCGCGCGCTTTCTGCCCCCAGGTCTGCACCCGGCCGAACCCGGAGATGACGGCAAGCGTCTGGCCGAGCGGATGGGTATGCCAATGGGTGCGCGCGCCCGGCTCGAAACGCACCATGCCCGAGCGCACCCGCGCCGGGGCCGGAGCCTCGATGATCGGGTCCTGCCAGACGACGCCGGTGAAAGAATCGGCTGGGCCGCGGCGCGACGGCCGCGAGCCGCAAGGGTACATGTCCATGGTTGTCTCCTCCGCGATGCGAGCGCGTCCCGCCTTGCCATTGGCGACAAGAAGCGGCCGGTCGCGAGGCGGTAAGATAGTGGAAATTTCGCCGCGATACCTTGGTAATCAGGCGTCCGCGGCGGCGAAGGCAAGCTCGCGGTCGAAGGCCGGGCGCGCTATGATGCGGCATGCCGCACGAGGCTTCAGGGTGAGGGGCTTGAGGACTTTGTCAGCGATCGCGCGATGCGTTGCGCTTACCGCGAGCTTACCCGCGGTGCGGGTTATGGCGCTTCTCGGCTTTGGCCTGATGCTCGGCGCCTGCTCGAAATGCGATGTGCCGGCCTGGCAGCACGGCAGCGCGGGACTTTTGCCCGCGGCATGCCATGACGGACCGCAGCCGCAATAGCGCTCGGGGCCTATGCTTCGCGTTCGCCGTGCGCCGTGGTCGTCTCGACCGCCGGCGTCGCGGCCTCGTCTCCGCCCCCGAGTTCCGCGCTGGCAATCGCCTCAACACCGGGCAGCAATTCGTTGCGCGAGCGCAAATAGGGGTCGGCAAGCTGCCGTGGCGACAATCCGGCGAAAGCGGGCGCGTTGCGCCCCGACCACCACGTCCAGATCACGCGACCGAGCATCACGATCAGCGCCAGTTGAAAGACCAGCCCGAGATACGACATCACGCCGCCGAGACCGCCGAGCAGGCCGTGGCCGAACAACAGACCGAACAGGCCGGCACCGAGAAATCCGGCGGCAAAGCCGCCGACCGGGTCCGGCCGGTTGAACAAGCCGCCCAGCGAACCGCTCTGCTGGCCGCCGGTCGTGTGATCGAGTGCGGCCACCCTGATGGCGGCGGCCGGCGATGAGGCGAAGGTCCGCGCCACGCCGCCCGCTTTCAGTCCATTATCCGAGCGCGCCGAGGTGTCTTCCGCACACAACAGCAGCATGGCGGTCACCGCGGCGCAGGCCGCCGCCGAGCGCAACCAGCGCACCGGCCAAATCCATCCTTCGGATCGGAACCCATCCGACACCACGTACTGCAAGGTCTATCGCTCCCTCTCGTCGCTGTCGTGCGGCTGTCGTCAGTGGTACGCGACGGAACGTGGGTCAGACCTGTCGCAAAGCGTCGCACGCGATCGTGTCGCATGCGTGTCGCGCCGGGATGCAAACGCAAGCGCGCATGCGCAAGGCACAAACCTGCTCCGCGGATTGCGCCGGGATGTCCTCTTAATCGAGCGGCTCGATACGCAAAATCTCGGCACCGTGGTTATTGCCAGCCCAGAACGTCACCGGATTGGTCGAATTGTCCACGAACACGCGCCGGATATTGGTCGAACGCGGCAGCAGATACTGGACCGAGCCGCCGGTTTGCGGATCAAAGCGCAGCACGCGGTCGCTCGCCATGCCGCCGCTCCACAGTTCGCCGTCCTTATCCATAAAAACGTCGTAAGGATAAGTGTACGGCGTCGGCACCTCCCATTCCTTCAAGGCTTCCGTCTTGGTGTCGAACATGCCGAGTTTGTTAGCGGCAAATTCGGTGAACCACAGCCGGCCTCGATCGTCGAGCATGGTGCGGCGCGGCCAGGATTTTGGCGTTGGGGTCGGAAACAGCGTCACCTCGGCGGTCTTGGCATCGACACGGCCGACATTGTCGCCGCCGAAATCCATGAAGTAGAGATTGTTCTGGGCGTCCGCCGCCATGCCGTACGGTCCGTGCTGATAGCCTTTGGGCAAAAGCTTGTACGGGTCGATCAGCTCGTATTGGCCGGTTTTCAGGTCGAAGCGCAGAATCGACTGCTTGACGACATCGTTGGTCCACACCTTGTCGTCGACGCGCCAGGACCGCGGCATCACCATCGACTGCTGCATGGTATCGTTCTGGAGCGCGGCCTGGACCGGAAAAATCTGGAACGTCTTGGTCGCCAGGTCGAATTTGGCGAGCCCGGTCTGGAACATGAGGGCGAGCCACAGATTGCCGTCGGCGTCCGCCTCGAGGTCGAGTGCCCCGGTCGGCGACGCCGGCTTGAGGACCGGAATCGGATAATCCCGATTGGCGCCGGTAGTGGGGTCAAGCTCGCCGAGGAAATTTTCGACAAAATTCGAATACCAGACGCGGCCCTGCGCATCGGTGCGCACGTCATGGGGCGCGATGGAGGCGCGCGGCAGCGCGTATTCGGTGATGACGACATGGGTGGCGCGGCCGGCCGGCCGCGCCAGGGTCTGCAATTCATAAGGCCAAGTCTGGTTGGGCCAAGTCCGGTTGGGCCAAGTCTGATTAGGCAAAGTCTGATGCGGCAAAGTCGCGGCGCCGCTCAGATTGACGGTCGCGAGGTAGGCGGCGAGCTTTTGCACCATTTCGTCGTGCACGGCGCGCTCGACGAGGCGCCGCTGCACGCGCGCCTGCGTGGTATTGTTGGCATATTGCGCCATACGCTTGAGCACGGGAACGAATTGCTCGGCGTTGTAGGTCGAGCGCGCGATCCGCTCCAAGGTGTGACAGCTCATGCACTCGATCAGCGGCCGCTTCTGCTCGGCCGTGCCCGGCATGCTCATGAACCATTCGGTATTGGTGAGCTGCGCGGCGAGATCGGCGGTGCGAACGAGCTTGAGCGCGACGTCGGGCGCCGCGGCGGCAAGATCGACGGCGCGCGGCCCGTCGAGATCGTAGCCCTCGGCGCGGATGCGCAGCTGATAATGCCCCGGCAAAAGCCGGCCGTCGGGGAAACGGAAGCGACCCTGTGCGTCGCTGACCACGGTCAGGGTGATCGGCGAGCCGTCGCGTTGCGCGCTGACCAGCACGCCCTCCATCGCGCCTTCGGCAGCGGAGCTGACCGATCCGGTCAAGGTCTGCGCCTGGCCGACGGAGCCGACGCCGGCAAACAGGATCACGCTCGCCGCGGCGAGCGAAAGCTGCCTTATTTTTTCTTCAAATAGCACTCGACCTCGATGGGATCTTTGGCGTCGCTGTTGTCGCGCGGGCGGCGGAGCACATTGGCCTCGGTGTAGCCGTCCTTGGCGCAGGAGATGATGACATCGTCGGGATTGATGTCCTTGCCGAAGCCGGGAATCTTGTACACGCCCATGATGTCGGTGCGGGTCACCAGCGCGCCGCTATCCTTCAGCGCCGCGGTCACCTTGGCGTCGGAGACGCCGGGGCCGTCGACTTCCCGCACGAAACCGAAATAGGAGGGACCTTCGTCGTCGGCGCCGCTGTCGTCGTCGCTGAAATTGACGCCGCCGGCGCGCAACAGGCCGGGAGCCGCCAATGTAACCGCGGCCATCAGCGCGACGCGCAGCCAGACACGATCAAGCGTCATGCTGATCCTTCGCAGACTATCCTGCCCCTGCGCCGGCGCTGCAACACTGCAGCGGTGGCGCAACGGGCAATCTATCGCGTGAGGTAACCGCTGAGAAGATAGCCGATGGCGGCGATGGAACACATCGGCACGAGCCATGCGAAGTCCGGCCAAATTCGTTTGCCGATGTGTTCCGGCAGCACGCACGCGAGGAGCCCGGCGGCCGCCGCGGCGAGCGCCGATGTCGCGATCCAACCGTACCAATACATGGTCGGCCCCGCCGATGCGGCACGGGTGAACAACGTCCATTCGCCGACCGCGGGACCATAGGAGAACAGCGCCCAGTTGTCGTCGACGGCAAAGTAGTACACGGCCGCGTAAACCGCCGCGAAAGTGACGGCGAAGGTCGGAAATTTCCTGCTCATGTGCCGAGGCCGCGGATGTTGTTGACGATGTGGCCGGTAAGAAAGCCCCACCAGACGATGAAGGCGAGCAGTGTCGTCAACATGGTGCGCGTGCGGGCGTGGCGGTCATCGAGCGGCGGCCGCCAGAAGTACCAGTACGCCGGGAGCATCGCCAGGCCGATGGCGATGAGGTGCTCCTTGAATTCGAAGGCGCCGAACGATTTCCAGTAGTGACCCTGCTCCAGCGTCAGGCGCGCGGTGATGCGGTAATCGGTATAGAGGACGCTGCCGAGGATCATGGTGGCGATATACAGAACGATAACGGCATTGACATAATTGGCCGAGCCGACGGCGCGGAACCGCGCGACGAAGTTGCCGGCCCGGGCCCGCACCGGGGCCCACACGCTCACGACCTGGTGCGTCATGGCGCCGAGCAGCAGAAACGCCAAAAGCCCGTGGCTGATGACCAGAGCGATCCACATCTTTCCTCCCGGCGCCGTTTTGTCGGCGCATCATTGCAGGCGCGAGACGGCGCACACCGCCGTCGCAGCCAGATGGAAACGAGTTTAACGCGCGCGGCGCACGCGGACAATTTCCCGATATCGCGCGCCCGCGCGCCTCAGGCTGGAATCGATCCAAGGTGTGGCGCTCAGGCCGCCAGCGTTTCTTTGACGGCGTTGACGAGCTGCTTGAGCGTGAACGGCTTCGCCAGGAATTGGTATTGGCCGTCCGCCGGCAGGTGCTTCTGGAAGGCATCCTCGGCATAGCCAGAGACGAAGATGATCTTCAGGGCTGGATTGCGGCTGCGCAGTTCCCGCAACAGCGTCGGCCCATCCATCTCCGGCATGACCACGTCCGACACCACGAGGTCGATGCGGCCCGCCTTTTCCAGCACATCGATGGCCTCGACGCCGTTGCCGGCTTCCAGCACGGTGTAGCCGCGCGACGTGAGACCGCGGGCGTTGAGCGCGCGCAGGCCCTCCTCGTCCTCGACCAGGAGGATGGTGCCCTCGCCGGTCAGGTCGGCGCCAGCGACGCGCTTGACCTGATCGGCCGCCTCGATCACGCCGTTCATTCGCACCGCCGCCTCCTCGGCGGTGATGACGTATCGCGGCAGGAATATGCGGAACGTGGAGCCCTTGTTCTCGACCGAATCGACGTAAATGAACCCGCCGGTCTGCTTGACGATGCCGTACACCGTCGAAAGCCCCAGCCCGGTGCCTTTGCCGACCTCCTTGGTGGTGAAGAACGGCTCGAAGATCTTGCTGATGATCGGCGCCGGGATCCCGGTTCCGGTATCGCCGACCTCGACCAGGACATAGTCGGCGGCCGGCATGCCTTTGGTTTGGTAGCGTTCGCAGTCCTTGGCGGTCACATTGGTGGTGCGCAGCGTGAGCCGGCCGCCTTCCGCCATGGCATCCTTGGCGTTGACCGCAAGATTGACGATCACCTGCTCGAATTGCGACAGATCCGCCCGCACCGGCCACAGGTCGCGGCCATGGAATACGTCGAGCGTGATCTTCTCCCCGCTCAGCCGCCGCAACAGCATGGTGAGGTCGCTCAACACCTCGCCGACATCGAGCACCTGCAGGTGCAG